>Ga0114951_10004007_pt1 | contig 14724 bp, 13 predicted proteins | sample AM7aDNAmetaG_FD_88677 | JGI IMG/M metagenome (GOLD analysis project Ga0114951, IMG submission 88677) | Freshwater microbial communities from Finland to study Microbial Dark Matter (Phase II) - AM7a DNA metaG | ecosystem: Environmental > Aquatic > Freshwater > Lake | place: Finland: Lake Alinen...
CCCAATATTGTTTGGGTAGGTACCGGGGAAGCCTATAATGCACGCTCCTCCTACCCCGGCAATGGAATCTATGTCTCGATGGATGGAGGAAAAACATGGACCGCCAAAGGGCTGAAGGATTCACAACACATCAACCGCATCCTCATACACCCAACAAATCCGGATATCATCTACGTTGCCGTAATGGGCCACCTGTTTACCCCGAACGAGGAACGCGGCGTTTTCAAATCCACGGATGGCGGAAATACCTGGCAAAAAATATTATATATCAACGATAAGATCGGTGTAATCGACCTGACCATGAATCATTCCAATCCGGATATCCTCTATGCCGCATCCTATGAAAAAACAAGATCAGCCTGGTCCATCGAACCCGGTGGTCCAGGCAGCAGGATTTATAAAACCACCGACGGAGGAAAAAGCTGGAAACAGCTCGAAAAGGGTCTGCCAGGGGGTGATATCGGCCGTATTGGCATCGATATTCATCAGGGAAACCCAAATATTTTATATGCAGCTATCCAAAACCTGAACCCCGATCCTGAATTTGACCCAAAGAATGCCCGAATCACAACCGCCAATGTCGATGCAACCTACGATGCCCTCATTGGTGGCGAGGTTTACCGGTCGGATGATGCAGGAGAATCCTGGAAAAAAATGTCTGACAAGAAAACGGATGTCAGCGGCAAAGCAGCTTATTCCTTTAATCAGCTGTACGCCGATCCTGTGAATCCCGATCACGTTTACATTCCAGGCGTATCGATGTTTTATTCGTTCGACGGCGGTAAAACCTGGCCAATGGGATGGCGCGGCAGGGACCGGTTTCAAAGCAATTTTGGCGATGTCCGATGTTTCTGGATCGATCCGGCTGACCCCCAGCACATGATGCTTGGCAGCGATGGCGGGATTTATGCCACCTGGGACGGAGGCCTCACCATGAACCATTTCACCAATCTTCCAACCGGCGAAATTTATGATGTTGAAGTTGACAACTCAGTGCCCTACAATATATACATCGGCCTTCAGGACCACGAATCCTGGAAAGGACCAAGCAACAGTTGGTCGGGCGAAGTGGGCATGGAAGAATGGGTAATCACCGGTGAAGCCGATGGGATGTATACCAAGGTGGATCCGGAAAACAACCGCTGGCTCTATTATACCGGCCAGTTTGGATTACATCACCGTGTTGATCAATTGTCCGGCACCCGGGTCGACATATCACCGAAAGCCGACAAAGGAGAACCCCCATATCGCAATACATGGACCACGCCACTTGAATTATCCCCGAAAAATCCAGCTATAATCTATACCGGAGGACAATATCTTTTAAGGTCGATCGACCGCGGAGATACCTGGGAAAAAATCAGCCCAGATCTGACCACTAATGAACCGGGCAAAATCAACGGGAAAGGACACATGCAATTCTGCACAATCTCCACGATCTCTGAATCACCTGTAAAATCAGGAGTTATATGGGTTGGAACCGATGATGGAAGGGTTCATCTGACCCGAAACTACGGAACAGCCTGGGAAGAATTTACCGATGCCCTTTTTGCCGTCGGCGCTCCAAAAAACATGTATGTCAGCCGGGTAGTTGCATCAGCCTATAATGCAGGAACGGCTTATGTTACAAAAACCGGTTTCAGGGATGATGTATTCAAACCATTTGTATATAAAACCACGGATTTCGGAAAAACATGGGAGAATATTTCCAATGGGTTGCCGGATGCTCCGGTTTCGGTTATCAGTGAAGATCCAACCAATCCCAAGGTATTATATCTTGGCTGCGACAAAGGAGTTTATGCTAGCTTGAACGGAGGGAAATCATGGATATCCTACCGCTTGAATATGCCACCTGTACCAGTAACCGACCTCACCGTGCATCCTCGTGATAAGGATCTGGTGGTCGGCAGTTATGGGAGGGGACTCTGGATCACCAATGTTTCCCATCTGAGCGAGTTATCAGACTCAGTCCTGAACCAGCGATTCTATCTTTTTAACATTGAACCCAAGCCTCAGTTCAACTATTCCCAGCGATCCGGCTGGGGCAATTATCAAATGACCGGCGATAATAATCTTACCGTCCCTAACCAACCCAATGGTCTGGAAGTATATTACTTTTTGAAAAATGTGGAAGATAAGGACCAGGTCTTGCTTCGGATCACTGACCTGAATGATAAAAATACCGACATCAAAGTTTCAAAGGAACCCGGGCTTCACAAGCAGTACCTCAGAACGGAACGGCTGAAACCAGGCAACTACAAAATCAGCCTTCTGGTGGGTAAATCCGCTGTAACAAAACCGGCGGTTGTCACTGAAAGTCCGGTTTGGCCCATTGGGTTTATTTCGCCGGGCACGGCACGATAAAACAAAATCTCCACAGATGGCACAGATTACACAGATGGCTCTGAGTTTATCTGTGACATCTGTGTCATCTGTGGATAGTTTAAAAAAACGATGTTGATATGAAGCCCTTATTGCAGTTGTGCTCTAAATTCCGGTTGTTAATCCTTTTCAGCCTGTGCCTTTTGGGGTTCGGATTTCAGCAGCAAGCTGATTTAACGCAAGCCTGGCCGGTGCAGTATACCGCTACCTACGGATTTGAAGCAATAGCGGATCATAACGGATTAATCATAGTGGGATCGGTCGACAGCACGCGTCAGGCTTATAAGCTGGGTATCAGGCCTGGAATGGAAATCATTGGATGGAATACACTTCCGCTCAAGCGAAAGCTCGATTCAATGAATGTCAGAAAATACCGGAAAAACTTTCCTGCACAGACCGATCAAAAAATAAAATTAATACTCCTCACGCGGGGCAGGCCGGGAGAAACAGCTGAAGTATTTTTCATGACACCGACCGGAAATAACCGGGGAATAAGGGTGATTGCAACAAACTAAAGACTCTTGATCATCTGCATAGCCTGTTCCATTTGCCACATCGGAGTAGAGGTGGCACCGCAGATACCAACGCTACGGCACTCACGGAACCAATTGGAATCAATCTCACTGATACCCGATATTTTATAGCTTCGGGGATTAACTTCAAGGCAGGATTCAAAAAGTACCTTGCCATTACTTGATCCCACGCCCGAGATAAAAATTACGACATCGTGCTTACGGCAAAACTCCTGCATCTCCTCTTTCCTTCCTGATACCTGACGGCAAATTGTATCTTTCAGAAGTACACGGATTCCCGAATCCTCGAGCTTTTGCCTCACTGCATAAAGCTTTTCGATACTCATGGTTGTCTGACTGTACAAGGTAACCCGATCAGGCAACGAGGCAAGGTCCAGGTCTTCAAAATTGCTAAAGACGACCCCTTGTCCATTCAGGTGACCCATCAGGCCTACCACTTCGGGGTGATTGGCTTTCCCGTAAATCAGGATAAAATCACCGTCAAGTTCTGATTGCTTAATCCTGCCCTGGAGCTTAAGCACTATAGGACAGGTTGCATCCAGAATCTCATTGCCGTTTTTCCTTAGGAGTTCATACGTTTCAGGGGGTTCGCCGTGTGCCCTGATAAGGACTTTCTGACCGTAAATATTGGCAATCTCATCATGGGTGAGGGTTATCATTCCCAGGTCCTGCAACCTTTTCACCTCTTCATCATTATGGACAATCTGGCCAAGACAGTAAAGCTTCCCCTCGGCGCGAAGAATCTCAAGTGCTCTTTTAATGGCTTTTACCACTCCAAAACAGAATCCGGAGCGGGGATCGATTTCGACTTTCAGATTCATGGACATGCAACAAATATAATGAAACATGTGATTTTGAATTTTTGTTTTGGGGATTTTGAAAAAAATCTATCTTTGCACCCGAATTGTCCTGTGGTGTAATTGGCAACACGTCTGATTCTGGATCAGAAGAGTCCAGGTTCGAGCCCTGGCAGGACAACAGATTTAAACCTGTCAGGTTTTATAAAGCTGACAGGTTTTTTCATTTTCCATTGGAGTTAGCTATTGGACAATTACCACCACCGGATTATCATCATCTTTTAGCTGGTCAACCATTTTGAAGAGTTTTCCCCTGAGCTCGGGCCGCTTCAGTTTTAGGGTGGTCGCGGGTTTATCCTGAAAAACAGCCTTCAGAATTTCAGGTGCAGTCACTGAAATCAATTGGCTTTCGGAACCTGAATTTGGCCAGAAGGGGAGACCCCCGTCGAGGTCATTGACGAATCCCAGCGAGGCGTCGAAGAATTTTTTAAACGGGTCGTTGATTTTTAAACAGGTGACCTTATTATCCTTTTTATTGTAATACAGGTTCCTGATCTGCTGCCTTTGAACTATGCTGATGAAATAGTACTTTGGTGTTTCAACAGCGGTTCTGATAAATGAATAGGGCCTGGCTTCTTCCATGATCCGTCGGACATCCGTACTGATCTCCCTGGGTATTTTATCCGCCCCTAAATTGAAAGTCCAGATGGGCTGAAATCCTTTGTCGGGATTCAACCGGTATGCCGTATCGAATGGCTGCTCAACAAAATGAACGTCATCTCCGATTATTTTAAGCTGAGCTCTGGGCGCAAAGGCACCACCGCCATCTTTTGGCCGCCCCTGGTAAAGTGGCACCGATTTTAATACTTTGCCAGTATTGTCGATCCACTCAAAACGTGCTGTTTCGTTCGGAATTTCCGTAAAAGGCAGGTACAGGATCCCGATACGGTCAGGGTTAAGCGCGATAACTTTTGCCGCACTCCGGGGTAACGGAATGCTGCCGATACACTGCCGTTTAAAATTGAAAATAAGCAACTTGGAAGGGTTATCGTTCAGAATATATATCCTGTCCAAATTCTCCAGAAAGGAATACCCAAGTATTCTCTGATATTCATTCGGACCCTTGCCAATGGCGCCAATCTCTCCGATATATTTACCGTCCCGTGAAAATAATTTCAGCGGCACATCGTCCATCTGGTGCTTATCAGACACCACGATATATTCTTTTAATACCTCGGCTCTTATATTCCGGTAATCTCCCAGAACACATTCCGGGGTAGTTTCGAGCGGCACATACTCGATATTATCGGCAATGGTCGAAAGCAAAACGGCTGCTTCTGATTTCAGTGCACCCGACAAATCAATTACGCGGGTGCTTTGCGTCCGGGTTTGAGCGGAGCTAAACGCCGGGACCAGTAGAAGACCGATAACCAGTATATTGAACAGGGTTCTCATTGATAAACTAATTTTGCTGTCGATATTTCTATGGATATTTTATCAATCGTTATTCTTAACACATCTTACAGATTGACCGTTAGCCACTTGAAAACCGGCTCTTCCCAGTCCGTTGGCCTTAATGTAAACGCCCCGGGTCCAGGCTTTTTTATCATCAGCCCGGGTTGAGGTCCAGAATTGCACGGTTTCCCCGATAAGAGCAGAAACCGTATCTTTCATATACATGTTTCCGCCGGTAAAGCTTATACCACTGGGCAATGCGGAAAACCCACTCTCATCGTTTCCTCTTTGACTATCGCCCCATCCTGTAGCTGACATTAATTTATTGTCGACCCTGCCCGACAGGCGATAGTTAACGCTGTCGGCTTCCGCTGGTAGCATTCCAAGGTATTTTTCCAATCGTTTCCATTCATCATCAGAAGGCAAATGCCATCCTTCAGGGCAAACAGTGTTGGCAAGTTTCCAATTATACAAACATCCATAGGTCATGTATTCCTTAGTTTTCTTGGCAGCGCTGACATCGAATCCCTTATAATCATATACGTAAATACCCTGATCGGTATAGACCGGAGTTACGCTTGGCAGATAGGCCAGATTTTGCGCCATCCACCACTGATCTCCGATTTTTACGGTTTCGTAAGTCCTACCGTCGCGGGAATCGATGAGTTTTCCCTTTTCCTGGGCACTGCAAGGATGGCTCCAAAGTGCTAATGAAATGACTAAAAGGAAGTATCTAATCATTATGTATTTCTATTGAGCAGCCAACTTTTCTTTAAAGTGGGCAGCTTTTCTTTTACAGCTGACAGCTTTCTTGAAGCTGTCAGCTGTAAAATCAATTTCTTCTGCAAGCAATAATTTTTAATTTCCTCAATGGTACCTGCATCTGGCAGGGAAAGATTGCCGCAATTATCAGGCCAGCTCTATAATTCCCAGCCTTTCATGGAATGCTCAAATGAAATCGTATCAAGATCCAGACGCCGGGCAGGATTCTTCTCTTTCGCACAGTCGACCAGGCAAAAAGCACCGAGCATCAGGAATACTGCGACTAAAATTTTCTGAACATTCATGAGGATAAAATTAAGTGATTTTTCTTTTTCAGGAGTTAAAAATATAAAGATGTAAACAGCCTGAAATTACACTCAGATCAGATAATCAGACACTCACAAAAACTTGCAGAACAATGTCTCTTTTTTGGAAGAAAATTGTTGATATCATGGTACTAAAAAGAGGATGAAAAACGTTCAATAAAATTAAAAAAATCGATAAAATCGTAGCATATTACAGACGATATTTTGACATCGTTAACTATTTAGAACTGAAGACTTTAACCCTTATATAACTGATAATATTTTTCACGGATTGATGAAAAAAGAATCTACAGTATCAGAAAGTCCAGAGACAGAAGAAGCATCTAGCCTAGAACCTCCTGGCATTCAGCCGGATAGCAGACAAACATCCCCTCTGACAATTCAAGCAAATTCAAATACAGTTTTTACAGTCAGCGTAAGGTCCATGGAATTCCTGGCCAAGCATTTTCCCGGCTCCAGCATAACTGACTGGAACAATTGGCAATGGCAGGTCCGGAACAGCTTTACAACGCTCGACCAGCTGAACTCTTTCCTCGGCCTCTCTACCCTGGAATCAAAATCAAAGGCTTACGGTAAGAACCTTCCCGTGAGGATCACTCCCTATTATGCAAGTTTGCTTGATCCCGAAAATCCGGATCAGCCGCTGCGTCGGACCGTTGTTCCCGTAGCCCTCGAAATGAACATATCACCAGGAGAGGTTGAAGATCCATTAAGTGAAACTCATGACAGCCCGGTACCGCTGATTGTTCACCGATATCCCGACCGGGTACTTTTTCTGGTCACAAATTTCTGCTCCGCCTTTTGCCGCTATTGTACCCGTACCCATATGGTTTCGAAGCAGGATAAGGTGCATTCGAGCCAGGCTGAATGGGACAAAGCAATCGATTATATAAGGGAACATACCGAAGTTCGCGATGTTCTTATCTCCGGCGGTGATCCATTAACACTCAGCGACAGCAGGATAGAATATCTGCTCTCGAAACTGCATGAAATTCCTCATGTTGAGATTATTCGTATCGGCACCAAGGTTCCTGTTGTCATGCCGCAAAGAATCACGCGCGACCTGGTGAAAATGCTGAAGAAATATCATCCGCTTTTCCTGAGTATCCATTTTACTCATCCTGAGGAAATTACACCGGAAGTCATGGATGCCTGCAACCGGTTGGCCGATGCCGGAATCCCGCTCGGCAGTCAAACCGTATTACTCAAAGGCATAAATGATGATTCTGCCGTATTCAAGAAACTGACTCATGAATTATTAAAAATCAGGGTTAAGCCTTATTATCTGTATCAATGTGATCCGATTCCGGGTTCAGCGCATTTTCGAACTCCGCTGGAATCCGGCCTTGACATAATTCGCAACCTTCGTGGCTTTACTTCAGGTTACGCTATTCCGCATTTCGTGATAGATGCTCCGGGCGGAGGCGGTAAAATTCCCCTTTTGCCCGATTATGTGACCGGGCGCGAAGGGAACGACCTGATCATTAAAAACTATGAAGGAAAGACATATCGTTTCCCTGATTATATTTAGCTGAACTCCCCAACATGATTATCGGAATAACCTACGACCTGCGCGAGGATTACATTTCAATGGGTTTTAGCGAGGAGGATGCTGCCGAATTCGATACGATAGGCACCATCGAAGGCATCGAAGACGCGCTTCAGAGCCTTGGTCATAAAACAGAAAGAATAGGACATCTTCGTCTGCTGATGGAGGCTCTTCTGGCCGGACGAAAATGGGATATGGTTTTCAATATCTGCGAAGGTTTCTATGGTATCGGACGTGAAGCACAGGTGCCCGCCTTGTTGGATGCCTTCTGCATTCCTTATGTTTTTTCAAATCCCCTGGTGCTCTCCCTGACCCTTGACAAAGGAATGACGAAAAGGGTAATCCGCGATGCCGGAATTCCGACCGCTGATTTTACTGTCGTCAAAAATACCCGGGAAATCACCGACGTCGCCCTGCCCTACCCACTCTTCGTAAAACCTGTTGCCGAAGGCACTGGAAAAGGTATCTCTGGTGATTCGATAATACCTGATTCTGTTGCGCTCCAAAGCAGGTGCCGGTACCTGTTAAAACGATTTCATCAACCAGTACTGGTAGAGACATACCTGACCGGCCGCGAATTCACAGTCGGCATAACAGGGACAGGAACAGCATCAAAGGTCACCGGTGTGATGGAGGTGTTGCTCACCAGCAAGGCTGAACAGGGAGTTTATTCCTATACCAATAAGGAAGAATGGCGCGAGCGTTGCCACTATGAACTGGCAGGTGGCGATATTGCAGCAGCCTGTGAAAAAGTTGCCCTGGCATCATGGACCGCCCTGGGTTGCGAAGATGGCGGCCGTATCGATCTGCGCTGTGATGAAAATGGAATTCCTAATTTTATTGAGGTAAATCCATTGGCAGGAATGAATCCGGTTTATTCCGATCTTCCTATGCTTAGCCGAATGAATGGTATATCATATAATGAACTGATTAAGAGAATTATGGATTCAGCTATTCAAAAAACAATCTGGCATGAGTAAAGTTATAATCCTCATAAACCGGCTATCCGATCAGCCAACAATTGATGAACTTGACGTTATCGATCAGGTAGAAGCCGTTGAGAAAAGTCTCGATGAGCTGGGCCTGATTCATGAACGCGAATTCGTTGATGCTAACCTTGATACCCTCATTCAAAAACTATCCGGCGAACCCGGTGGGATAGCCTTTAACCTGGTGGAAAGCATCAACAATAACGCCGGGCTGGTGTATTTTATTCCTGCGCTTCTGGAAAGCCTGAAATATCCTTTTACCGGCAATCCTTCGGATGCAATGTTCCTGACCACACAGAAACCGTTGGCAAAAAAACTCATGCAACAGATGAGTATTCCTACTCCGGAATGGTTTTCTGCTGGAGAAGCCAACCACCTGGATCCAGCAAAACAATATATCGTAAAACCATCCAGGGAAGACGCCTCCATCGGTATTGATGAGGAAAATGTATTCTACGGTGCCAACCAGGAAATCCTCGAAAAGTTTCGCGATCGCTGGGGTGACCATTTTTTTATCGAAGAATTTATTGCCGGCCGGGAATTTAATATCTCCGTCATGGCCGGTGAAAACGGTGCCGAGGTGCTGGCGCCCGCGGAAATGCTTTTTAAAGATTTTCCAGCTGATAAACCTGCCATCATGGGATATTCGGCCAAATGGGACGAAAGCACGTTCGCCTATCACAACACCGAGCGGACTTTTGAACTGCCTGAATCCGACAATGTTCTTATCGAAGAAATAAAACGCATATGCCGTCAGTGCTGGACAGCATTCAATCTCCGGGGGTTTGCCAGGGTTGATTTCAGGATCGATCATAACAACCGACCCTTTGTCCTTGAAATAAATGCCAATCCTTGCATCTCACCGGATTCCGGATTTTATAATGCAGCTCTTCGCAGTGGATATACTTTCAGCCAGGTAATTCAAAGAATTCTCAATGACTTATGAAAACCTTACCGGACAACCTTAGTATCAGGACAAGTGTGATTCCCTCCGATCCCGAAGCTGTTGACCAGATTGTAACCTCCTCAGGATTTTTTCGTCCTGATGAAGTCCCGGTGGCCGTTGAGCTGGTGGCCGAAGGCCTCGAAAAGGGCCGGGCGAGCGGTTATGAATTTGTATTTATTGAGGTTGATGGGCGCACAGTCGCTTATGCCTGTTTTGGACAAATTCCCTGCACTCTTTACAGCTACGATCTTTACTGGATTGCCGCACATGAGGATTTCAGGGGAAAGGGACTTGGTAAAATCGTACTGAAGGAAGTGGAAAAAGCAGTGGCAAATCTGGGGGGGAAATCAATCTATATCGAAACCTCCTGCTTGCCAAAATATGAGCCAACCCGAGCTTTCTATCTGAATAATCAGTACCTTGAGAAAGCAAGATTCGAGGATTTTTATGATGACGGCGACGACAAGGTGGTTTATGTGAAGAAATGGTGACGGGTGAAACCTTATATCGACATACACACCCACCTGGAGCTCACAGCGCACTCCAACATTATTGCCCTCCGCAATATTCTCCTGCAACAAAGAAATCCAGTTTTACCCGACCGGGAACTGTTTTCGATCGGCTTGCATCCCTGGAATACTGATCAGGTTTCGCTTGACACCCTGTTTTTTCAGGAAGCAATTTCATTGCCCAATTGCCGGGCTATTGGTGAATGCGGGCTCGACCGTTTGAGGGGAGCTTCTCTCGATATTCAAACCAGATTATTCAAACAACAGGCCCAATTTGCTGAGTCTGTTCAAAAACCGGTCATTATTCATTGTGTAAGAGCCTGGCTGGAAATTATCGATCTCAAAGCCGAAATCCAGCCATCAGTACCGTGGATAATTCATGGATTTCGTGGCAAAGCAGCGACCGCTAAAAAATTAATCGGGAGTGGTTTTTATTTATCCTTCGGCGAAAGTATTTTATCGATGAACGCTGTGCTTGCGGAAATTGTCAGAGAAACGCCGCCAGACCGTTTATTCCTGGAGACCGACGGCGGAAAATGCCCTATTGAGGAGGTGTACCGGGTTGCATCTGACATCAAAAACCTACCTTTGGAGAAATTGCAGGAAAACCTGTTATTAAATTTCGAAAAAGTCTTCGGAAAATATGGACCATCCTGAATGGCTGCAGCGGACTGAATTGCTTCTTGGAAACGAGAGGCTCGCTCAGCTAAGGCAAGCACACATTTTGGTTGTCGGACTTGGCGGCGTGGGTGCTTATGCAGCCGAGATGCTTTGCAGATCGGGTGTTGGAAAAATGACCATAGTCGATGGCGATAAGATTCATGCAACCAACCGTAACAGGCAACTAATCGCTTTATCGAGCCTGGAAGGTCTGCCAAAAGCCGCAACTATGGGCGAAAGACTTTTGGATATCAACCCGGAACTGGAACTTATGGTTCACGACGAATACATTAAGGATGACCGGATGATGGAAATTCTGGACGGAAAATTTGATTATGTCATAGATGCAATAGATACCCTTGCTCCAAAGGTTTTCCTGATCTATCATTCTGTATCAAAAGACCTGAAAATAGTTAGTTCGATGGGCTCAGGAGGCAAGTTTGATCCCGAACAGGTGAGGATAGCTGACCTTTCGGAATCCTACAACTGCAAATTAGCGAGCATCTTACGTAAAAGACTCCATGGACTTGGTGTATATACCGGAGTCAAGGTCGTTTTTTCCCCTGAAAAAGTAAATCCTGATGCCATAGTACTGACTGACGGAGATCAGAATAAAAGGTCCATGGTAGGAACAATCAGCTACATGCCACCGGTTTTCGGCTGTCATCTGGCCTCCGTCGTAATCAGGGATTTAATTCGATAATTCGATAATGTGCCATTTGAAAACCGATATTAATAGCCTCCGGTTTCAACCGGGGGAACAAATCGACCAATTATGAAATATTTACCGATTATATTATCGGCAGGGTTAGCTTCTCTGCCCGGATTGGCGAAGGATAAGCCGAATATCGTGTATATTCTGGCGGATGATCTCGGTTATTCCGAAATCGGTCCGTATGGGCAGAAGCTCATCGAAACTCCGAACCTCGATATGCTTGCACGAAACGGCATTCGCTTTACTCAGCATTATTGCGGGAGCCCGGTCAGCGCTCCATCAAGATGCGTTTTGCTTACGGGTCAGCACTCAGGACATTCTTACATCAGGGGAAATCATGAGTGGGATGAACGGGGCGATGTGTGGAACATGACAAAAGCTGAAGATGACATCAATCTTGAAGGCCAGTACCCTATTCCTGACAGCCTGAAAACCGTGGCCGAATACCTGAAAACTGTTGGGTACCGGACCGGAATAGTGGGCAAATGGGGGTTGGGAGCGCCTGCCAGCGAGGGAGTACCGAATAAACAGGGTTTCGACTTCTTTTTTGGATATAATTGCCAACGTCAGGCACATACCTACTATCCAAAACATCTTTGGAGAAATGAAGATAAAGTCCAGCTGAACAACAAGCTGGTAGTACCGGGAACCAAACTGGCACCCGGGGCTGATACGCTTGACCTGGCCAGCTATGCACCGTTTACACAAAAAGATTATTCGCCAGCCCTGATGATTGATGAAGCGAGCCGGTTTATTGAAAAGAGCAACGGGCAGCCGTTCTTCCTGTATTTCGCTTCCACCCTTCCCCATCTGGCGTTACAAGCGCCTAAAGAGTGGGTCGATAAGTATGTGGCCAAGTTTGGCGACGAACGGCCCTATCTGGGAAAAGAAGGATATTTCCCGACCCGGTACCCGCATGCTACCTATGCCGCCATGGTTTCCTATCTTGATTATCAGGTGGGCGAGTTGATTAAAAAACTTAAAGCAACAGGTCAGTACGAAAATACGCTGGTCATTTTTTCGAGCGATAACGGTTACGCTTATAATGCAGGCTGCGACCCGGCATGGTTCAATGGATTCGCCCCTTTTGTTACTACATATGGCTGGGGTAAGGGTTTCGTTCATGAAGGTGGTATCCGAGTACCGATGATAGCTTCATGGCCGGGAAAAATCAAGCCGGGAAGCCAGTCCGACCTGATCTCCTGTTTTTATGACGTACTGCCAACATTGTGCGAGGTAGCAGGAATACCCATCCCTGCCGAGACTGATGGCATAAGTTTTCTGCCTACCCTTCTCGGAAAAAAAGATCAGCCAAAACATGAATACCTCTATTGGGATTTTCCCGAATACGACGGGCAGCAGGCAGTCAGGCTTGGACCCTGGAAAGGGATGAGGCTCAATATGCAAAAGGGAAATACGGTGATTCAGCTTTTTAATGTGGAAAAGGATTCCAAAGAGCAGATTGATGTTGCTGCGCAGAATCCCGATGTGGTAAAAAGGGTGGAGGAAATCATGAAAAAGGAGCATCGTAAATCCAATTTCAGCAGGTTCTATATTAAGGCAATCGACAATTGATTAACTTGTGCGTGTAATCAAACCTCTATTATGACAAGTAAAGAGCGACTTCTGGCGACGTTGAATCATCAGCAACCTGACCGGGTTTGTGTGGATTTTGGAGCAACACCGGTTACCGGCATCCATGTTTCGGTTATCAATAAACTTTGGCAGAGAACTTTTGGCCATCACGATTACCGTGTTAAGGTCATTGAGCCTTATCAGATGCTTGGAGAGATCGATCCGGGCCTCCGTGATGCTTTGGGAATTGACGTGATCGGCACCCCGGCACGTAAATCTCTGCTTGGAACGGACGAAGATGGTGTTTGGAAACCATTTCGCCTGTTCGATGGCACTGAGGTCATGGTCCATCATAATTTAATGTATACCATAGATCCTGAGAAAGGTGACCTCCTGGTTTATCCCGAAGGTGACATGTCGCTGAAGCCCAGTGCACGGATGCCAAAAAACGGTCTGTTCTTTGACACAATTATCCGTCAGGATCCAATCGATGATGATCATCTGGATGTATCGGACAATACCGAAGAATTCAAATTATTCGACGACGACGATCTGAATTATTACCAGAACAAAAAACGATATATCGACCGCAACCTCGAATATGGAAGCCTCGTAGTAATTCCAGGTACTGCTTTCGGGGATATCGCTTTGGTGCCGGCTCCATTTATGAAGCACCCGAAAGGAATTCGTGATATTCAGGAATGGTATATTTCACCTTTGATGCGCCGTGATTATGTTTATTCAATTTTCGAAAAGCAATGTGAAATTGCTTTGCAAAACATTGACAAATTGGCTTCCATCATGGGCGACAGCGTGCAGGTTGCCATGGTAAGCGGTACAGATTTCGGAACCCAGACAGGAACCTTTATCGCCTGCGAAACTTTCCGCGATCTCTGGAAACCCTTTTATATCGAGGTCAACAAGCGAATTCATGAAAGAACCAATTGGAAAACATTTATCCATTCCTGCGGAGCTGTCAGGGAGCTGATTCCCGATTTTATCGAATCAGGATTTGATATTCTTAATCCGGTGCAGGTTTCGGCTGTCGGCATGGATGCCCGTAATCTGAAAAGAGATTTTGGTAAGGATATCGTATTTTGGGGTGGTGGCGTTGATACGCAGAAAACCTTGCCTTATGGAACACCGGATGAAGTATACCGTGAGGTGAGGGAACGGATCGACATTTTCAATCAGGATGGAGGATTTGTATTTAATACGGTCCATAATATTCAGGGAAATGTTCCGGTCGAAAATGTGGAAGCCATGTTTAAAGCGATCCGGGACAGTCAGTAAATCAAGCAATTATTATGCTGGCGCAGATAGTCAGAAATAATAAATTGGCAGTAGGGGCCGTCCTGGCCTTTACATTGCTCGAAAATGTGGCCTGGATTATCGAACCGACATTTTTCGGCAAACTGCTCGACGCCATGATTGATGACTTCTATAAGGGAGAACACGTCAACTATGTTCTTCCCCTGATTGTCTGGATTTTCGTATATATTCTCAATGTTGCCGGAGGAACGCTA
>Ga0114951_10004008_pt1 | contig 14723 bp, 7 predicted proteins | sample AM7aDNAmetaG_FD_88677 | JGI IMG/M metagenome (GOLD analysis project Ga0114951, IMG submission 88677) | Freshwater microbial communities from Finland to study Microbial Dark Matter (Phase II) - AM7a DNA metaG | ecosystem: Environmental > Aquatic > Freshwater > Lake | place: Finland: Lake Alinen...
ACCTGTTCGTCTTGTTCCACCGGCGTGTTCTTTTTGCGCGTGGAGCCGAACGCGGCGAGTTTTGCATTCTTAAATTTCTTCTTCTTTGCCTGCGCGAAGAACTCGATGTCCTTGGGATTGCTGCCCGGCCAGCCGCCTTCAATGTAATGAACCCCGAAAGAATCGAGCTTCTCGGCGATGCGGAGTTTGTCCGCGACCGAGAAATTGATGCCTTCGCCCTGCGAACCGTCGCGCAAGGTCGTGTCATAGATTTCAACCTGGGGTTTCATAAATGGCCGTAAAAACGGATGGCCACTATCCCTGAAAATCGCGGCAGTGGCAAATCGTAAAACGGGGAATCAAGGGGAAGCGGGAACTGTGTCTGCGTGCTGATCGCGCGCGTTAAAAATCCAAACTCCCGCCCAGACCGGGTTTGATCTGGGTGGGGATGAGGTCTTTCGGGTCGGCCTTGACGGGCGTCAGGTTCAGGGTGGCCTTGAAATTGCCGATGGAAAAAAGTCCGTAGGCGATGTCTTTGTCCACCACGGTCAGCGGGAGCTGGTAACTTTTCCCCTCGTCGCCGCGCGTGGCGACCCGGTCAAAATCCAGCGGGGAAATGTGGAGCTCGGATTGGAACACGAAATTCGCGTAGGAGATGTTGGCAACGCGGGCGCGGACGGCGGGGTTCAACCACAGGTCCACGGCGGCTTCGTAGTTTTTATTGGTCATCAGAAATTCCGTGCCGGCATCATCCGCCGTATCGGTCAGCGCCGTCGCCGGGTGCGGAAGGTGGTGCGCGGGGAGGGTGGCGGCACGATGCCATTCTTCAAACACCACACCGCCGGCCAGCAAGATCATTGCGGCCACGACCAGGCGGCGCCGGGAGTAGAAGACGTTCATCACCGTCCAATAAAACGGGTTTGCCGACGCGCATCAAGGATTATTGCCAGGCACCTGCAGCGCGCGAAACTCAACGCGGCAAAGAAACGTTTCAGAGGTCTGCCTGCCGCCGTGCACTGTTGCGTTTTGGTTTGTCCATCCGCCGACAAGAATTGTTTTTGGCACGGTTGGGTCGTCCCAAAGAATTTTGCCGCTCATAATCAACAAACCCCGATTTTTCAACTATTGCGTCAGCCGGAGGACCCTGCTACAAATTTTCCAACACCCCGTATTATATTACTATGTCCGAATTATCCCAAAAAGTTGTCCTGGTCACCGGCGGCGCGCGCGACATCGGTCGGGCCATTTCCGTGCGGCTCGCGGAGATGGGCGCTTCCGTCGTCGTCAACTATCGCTCCAACGCCGCCGATGCCGAAGAAACCCTCCGCCAAATCGCGGCCAAGCAGGGTCACGCCATCGCGGTGCAGGGCGATGTGCTCGTCGCCGCCGACATCGCGCGGATGGTGCAGGCCGCCACCGCCAAATTCGGCGGCAAAATCGACATCCTGGTCAACGTCGCCGGCGGTTTGATCGCCCGCAAAACCATTTTGGAAATGGATGAAGCGCATTGGGACGCGGTCATTGACCTGAACCTCAAGAGCGTTTTTCTCGTCACCAAAGCGGTGCTGCCCTATATGCCGGACGGGGGCGCCATTGTGAATTTCTCCTCGCAGGCCGGCCGCGATGGCGGCGGGCCGGGCGCGAGCGCTTATGCGGCCGCCAAGGCCGGTGTCGCGAATTACTCGCGGGCGCTGGCGAAGGAACTGGCCCCGCGCCGCATCCGGGTCAACACCGTTTCGCCCGGCATGATTGCGACCAAATTTCACGACACGTTCACCAAGCCCGAAGTCCGTCAGCGCGTCGCCGCGATGACGCCGTTGGGGCGGGAAGGCACGGCGGAAGAAGTGGCCAACCTCGCCGCCTTTCTGGCCTCCCCGCAGTCGTCGTTCATCAACGGCGAGTCGGTCGAAATCAACGGCGGCATCTTCTTTGCCTGAACAGGAAGGGCAGTGCTTATGAAAAAAGTGCTTTGTCTCCTGCCGGTTTTGTTCGGGCTGACCCTGTCGGCGATGGCGGCCACGAATGCGCTGCAGCATCCCTGCCTGATGTTGACGCCGGACGAAGCGATCACCATTCGAACCAACCTGGGCCACGCGCCGTGGTTCGACGTCGCATTCAACAACGCCAAGGCGCAGGTGGACCGTGCCCTTTCCCTTCCGCGGGAGGTGCCCGTGCCGCAAGATGCCGCCGGCGTCACCCACCTGCGCCATTCGCAAAACGGGAATGAAATGCAGCTCGCCGGCTTTCTTTATCAAGTCACCGGCGACCAACGTTACGCGGTTTTCGTCAAAGATCTGCTGAATCGTTATGCCGAACTGTATCCGACGCTCGGAAAACATCCCGCCTCGAAGGGCATCACGCCGGGACGTTTGTTCTGGCAACCGCTCAATGAATGCGTGTGGCTGGTGCGCGTCAGCCAGGCCTACGACTGCATCTACGATTCGCTGACGGCGGAAGAGCGTAGCCGGTTCGAGCAGAATCTTTTCCGGCCGATGGTCAAATTTATCACCGAAGACTGCAAACGGGAGTTCGACAAGATTCACAACCACGGCACCTGGGCGGTGACCGCCGTGGGCATGATCGGCTATGCGATGGGCGATGACGCCATCGTGCGCCAGGCACTTTATGGATCGAAGACGGACGGCAAAAGCGGCTATCTCCGGCAATTGGACGAGCTGTTTTCCCCGGACGGGTATTATTGCGAGGGGCCATACTATGCCCGCTACGCGCTGACCCCGTTTTTTCTTTTTGCCCGCGTCATTGAGAACAACCAGCCCGGGCTGAAAATCTTTGAGCGGCGGGATGCGGTTTTGAACAAGGCGCTTTATGCCCTCCTGCAACAGACTTATGTGAACGGCGCCTACTTTCCCATCAACGACTCGATGAAGGAGATGACGTTTTGCGCGCCGGACACCGTGTTCTCGCTGGACCAGACTTTCCAGCAATATGGACACGATCCCCGATTGCTTTCCGTCGCCCGGCGGCAGGGCAGCGTTGTGCTCGATGGTTCGGGGCTGGCGGTCGCGCAGGCGCTGGCCGCGACGCCGCATCCACCGGAGTTTCCGTATGCCAGCGTCGAGTTCACCGACGGCGCCCGGGGACAGGGCGGCGGCCTCGGCATTCTCCGCTCGGGTGCCGGCACAAATCAGTCGCTCGTCTTGCTCAAATATACTTCCTTCGGCATGGACCACGGACACTACGACAAACTGGCGTTGCTTTACTACGATCAAGGCCGCGAGATCATTCCCGACTATGGCTCGGCGCGCTTCGTGAACATCGAGCAGAAATACGGCGGCCGTTACCTCCCTGAAAACGATACGTTCGCCAGGCAATCCATCGCGCACAACACCGTCGTCGTGGACGAGCGCTCCCATTACCTCGGTTCCTATGCCACAGCCAAGTCGCAGCATTCCGACCGGCAATTTTTTGACGCGCGCAATCCGGATTTCCAGGTCATGAGCGCGACCGATACGACGGCGGTTCCGGGTGTGGCGATGCAACGCACGGTCATGCTGATTCGCGATGCGCGGCTTGAACATCCGGTGGTCGTGGATGTGTTCCGGCTGACATCGGAGCAGCCGCATCGTTACGACTATCCCTTTTATTTCCAAGGGCAGTTTCTGGAAACAAATGTCAAACTGACTTCTCACGCCAACGAGCGCCACCCGCTCGGCCAGAAAGATGGCTACCAGCATCTTTGGGCCGAAGCCGAAGGTCAGGCGGCGGGTCCGGTGGTTTTCACGTGGTTGTGCGACGGTCTTTATTATACGATCACCACTGCCGCCGATGATTCCACCCGGGTGCTGTTCACGCGCGTCGGCGCGAACGATCCCGAATTCAACCTGCGCCAGGAGCCGGCTTTCATGCTGCGGCAGGATGGCAAGTCGCACGTTTTTGCCACCGCCATCGAGCCGCACGGCCGCTGGGACGGCGTCCGCGAATCCACTTCCGGCGGCGAACCGAGCCTCCGCAGCGTGCGCGTGCTGGCGGCCACCGCCGAGGGCACGGTTATTCGCGTCACCGGTGAAAACAAATTGGAATGGACACTGATGATCGCCAACGCCACTTCGGCCGCTGCTGCGAAACATACCGTGAAAGCGGGAGACGCAAACTTCTCGTGGGAGGGCAACGCCGCGCTCGTCAAACAGTAAGCTGACAAATTATGTTCGTTCAAAAAGAACAGCTGTTCATCGAATTCCAGAAAATCGACTGGGAAGACAAAGGCGGCGGCGTGCGCCGCAAGGTGATGGCCTACGGCGATCAATTGATGGCGGTCTATGCCGAATTCAAGCGCGGTGCGGTCGGCGCGCTGCACCATCATCCGCATCTGCAGATCACCTACATCGAATCCGGCGCTTTGACCGTGCATATCGGAGCCGAGACGAAGGTGCTGCGTGGCGGCGATTGCTACTATATTCCGGCCAACATCGAACATGGTGTGGAGGCGCTGGAGGATTCAATACTGATCGATTTTTTTACGCCCATGCGCGAGGAGTTCATTCCCGCGGTTTAGCAACTATTGCCGATTTTAATGAGCGCTCCCGAACAACGTCCGCGGAATCGATCGGGCCTTCGCTTCAATCTCCGCTGGTTGATTGTCGGCCTCATCGGCGTCGCCACCATCATCAACTACATTGACCGCGCCTCGCTGGCCGTGATGTGGCCGGCCATTTCCAAGGATACGAATCTTTCAAAAGATGCTTATGCCTCGATCATCGCCGTGTTCATGGTTTCCTACGCCGTCGGGCAGGCCGTGTCGGGCCGCTTTTTTGACCGCATCGGCACCCGGATCGGGTTCGTGGCCACCATCGCCGTTTGGTCGACCGCGTGCATGGCGCACGGATTGGTCCGGAGCGTGTTGAGCTTCTCGGCGGCGCGCGGACTGCTGGGCTTGAGCGAAGCCGGCAACTGGCCCGGCGCCACCAAAGCCGTCGCCGAATGGTTTCCACGCCACGAACGCGCGCTGGCGCAGGGCGTCTTCAACGCCGGGGCCTCCCTGGGTGCCGTTGTCTCGGCCCCGCTCATCGCCTGGTTGTATCTGGCGCTCGGCTGGCGCGCCACGTTTGTGGTCATCGGCGGGCTGGGATTCATTTGGATCATTCCGTGGTGGTTTCTCGCCCGGTCCACGCCGGAGCGGCATCCGTGGGTTACCCCGGAGGAACGCACTTACATTCTCGACGGGATCACACCGGCGGCAACCGCCGAGGTCGCGCCCGCTCTCCCGTGGCGGCAGACTCTGCGTTACCGGCAGACTTGGGCGATTGTCGCCTCCCGGTTTTTTCTCGATCCGATCTGGTGGCTGTTTGTCAACTGGCTGCCGATCTACCTCGCGGAACGGTTTGGTTTCGACGTCAAGCAGATCGGCATGTTTGCCTGGGTGCCCTACCTGGGAGCGGTCATCGGCAGTCTCGCCGGCGGCTGGTATTCCGGGCACAAGATTCGCCAGGGCTGGACGGTGGACCGCGCCCGCAAACGCGCGGTCATCATCGGCGGTATCCTGACGATCCCCGGCTTCATCATGGCGGCCTTTGCCGACAAGCCGTGGCTCGCCGTGCTTGCGATGGCGCTCGTGCTCGGCGGATTCCAGGTGATGATCAATAACATCCAGACGCTGCCGAGCGACTTCTTCTCCGGCAAATCCGTCGGCACCGTGGCCGGCATCGGCGGCATGAGCGCGGTGGTCGGCGTGCTGGTGTTCAGCACCTGGCTGATCCCGGTCCTGAGCCGGATCAGTTATGTGCCGGTTTTTCTGATGGGCACGGCGCTGGTGCCGGTCGGTATCGGCGCCCTCTATCTGCTGGGTGGCACCATCCGCCGCGTGGACCTTCCGGCCGGGCCATCCTGACTATTCAAAGACGGGTAAACGGTGACCCCGGGCGGATTTTTCAACGCCCGTTGGATGGTTGCAGAAAAAATCCCGGGCCAACGCGGTCGCGCTGCCTTTTGTTTTTCCACTCCGCCGCATCGCGCCTGACCAATAAAGATTGCCTCGAACGCGGGGGCGTTTAGAGTGTCCATCATCAAATGAAAACTTTTTTCTGGGCATTGGTTTTGGCGGCGTTGACCTGCTTCCGCGCGTCGGCGCAGGTCAAGGTGGAGGTGGTGCTGGAGCAGGAACAATTCCTGCCGAGCGAAGCGGTGCCGGTGGCGGTGCGGATCACGAACCGTTCCGGCCAGGCGCTCCATCTGGGCGCGGAGGCGAACTGGCTGACGTTCAATGTGGAGTCGGCGGACGGCGAGATCGTGGCCAAAAATGCGGAAGTGCCGGTGGCGGGCGAATTTGATTTGAGTTCGTCGCAGATGGCGACCAAGCGGGTGGATCTGGCGCCGTATTTCGGGATCACGAAACCGGGGCGTTACCGGATTATCGCGACGGTGCGGATCAAGGACTGGCGCGCGGAGACCACGAGCGCGCCGAAAAATTTCGACGTCATCACGGGGGCAAAATTATGGTCGCAGGATTTCGGGCTGCCCGTCGCGGCCGGCGCGACGAATCTCACGCCGGAAGTCCGCAAATACACGTTGCAGAAGGCGAATTATCTTCGCACGCAACTGCGGTTGTATGTGGAGGTGAGCGATGCGGCGGAGGCGCAGGTGTTCAAGGTGGTCAACATCGGCAAGACGGTTTCGTTCAGCAGCCCAGAAACCCAGCTGGATCGTCATTCCAACCTGCACGTGCTGTGGCAGAGCGGAGCGGCCTATTTTACCTACGCGGTGGTGAATCCGGACGGCGGATTGGTGCAGCAGGAGGTTTATGATAATGCGCCGCCCGGACCGCGCCCACGCCTCAACATGGCGGATGACGGCACGGTGACGGTGTATGGCGGCGTGCGCCGGGTCAAGACGGAGCCGATGCCGATGGTGAAATCACCGAACGAGCTGCCGCCCGCCGAGCCGCAGCCTTGAGGGCGCGTGCTACTGGAGCAAGGCTTCCGAGGAGGCGACTTCCGCCTGCATTTTTTTGACGAGGATGGTTGCGCGGGTGACCGCGTTGTTCTGCGTCTCGCCGATGAATGATTTCAGGCGGATATGCACGGCGGCCATCACGTCGCCGTTGCGGTCGCGAAACGGCAGGGTCAGGGCGACGGTGCCCTTGCTGCGGTTATAAAAGAGATTGCCGTCGGTGATGGCATTTTTTTCCGCATCGGTGCCGGGCTGGCCGATTTCCTTTTCTTCCTTGCTCGCGATCACGTGCGTGACGCCCTGTTCGTCAAGCGTGTAAATCCGCAACTCCAGAATCCGCGGCTGTTTTTCCAGGAGATTGCGCACAAGCGTCTGCGCCGCCGGAATGCGCGGCGTGTATTCAATGACCGGGTCACAAAAATAACTCACCGCGTCCGACTTTGTCCAAAACCCGACCTTGCCGCCGGGGAAGGTGTTGTCCTGCAAGGGCGGCATCACAACCTGGTCATCGAGCCAGCAGGTGACTTGGTTGCCGTGGCATTGCACGGCGAGCGTGTGCCAGGCGTTGGTGGTGATTTCAAGCTGCGGCCCGATCGGGGCGGAGCGGACGCCGTCCACCATCTTGTAAAAACGGACGTTGTGGCCGAGCGCGCTGGCGCGGACGACATAGAAGTTGGACGCGTTCTGAAAACGGAAAACCATGCCGGCCATCTGTTCCACCGTGCCACTGACGAGTTTGAACCGCGTGGTGAACTTGAAATCCTTGAACGTCTCGCCGTCATAGATGAACAGGGGAAAGCGTTCGTTGTTCGGATCCTGGCTGGTCTGAGCGAGCACGGCGCGCTTGGTCACGGCCGGCGCCCGGTCCGTGAGCGGCGCGAGCAACGGCGGCACATCATCCAGCAGGACTTTCCAGGTGCCGGGCTGGCCGCTGCCGGCGAGGGCGGCGTGGAAATTGGTCGGGGCGGCACCGGCCAGGGAACCGTTGAAATCAATTCTGATTTCCGCGCCACGAACGGACGCGGCGAGCATGATACCCAGATAGAAAATAAAACGTCGCATTCCATTGAATCTAACAAACGCCATTCAGCCGACAAGCAATTGCCGCGGCGGGTGATGTCCTGACTTGTCAAGCTTCGGAGCGCGAGTTGTCCCAACCCGCATCACTTGCACACCGGCCAACCGCGGACAACGTGACGCAATCCCCATTCCGTGCCAAATCAGGCCCTCCTCGGCACCTGGTTTGGACTGACTGTCCTGTTTTCGCGCAACCCGGCTGTGGCGGCTGTAAATTTTTAGGCAGCTCCCCGCCAGCCGGAAAAACCGGCGCTTACTGCAAATATCCTATCGTTCAATGCAGGGGATATCCCCGCCCATCAGGCCGCAATAACCAGTGGCAGTTGGTGGAAAACGGTTTATTTCCGCTTTTTTTCCCCCTCGGCATGGGACCTGCAATGTGGCCGCAATCAGGATCGAATCGGGTATCACTAAAATTAATTATGAAGATGAAGTGTGGTTTTAAGCCTTTGTTTTACGCGCCTTTGGTGCTGGTTTGCGCGTGGCTCGGTCTGGCGCCGGCGGCGCGGGCGGTGAATCTGGTGCAGGAATTCTATCTGCCGATGCCGGAACAGCAGATTTACCAGGCCAATTCCGCCATCATCAGCGGCACGGGTTCGACGATCGCCTCGACGTTTTCCATCGTGGTAACGGGCAGCGGCACGGTGATCTATTACGATCAATGGGAAGACGGCTACGAAACCGACTTGGGCAATCCGGCGCAGCCGACGACGCAAATCTGGGGCGACGGCAACGACGCGCATGGCATCCCGCCGGGGTTCGCGCATAATCCGCTGGGACTGCCGGCCGGCACGGTGCTCACGCTGACGAACAACGTGGCGCTGCCGCGCAATCCTTCCACGATTTTGTGGGACGCCCGCGACCGGGTGGCGGCGAACAAGGCGCTGATCATTTCGCGGGCGGGCTGGCCGATTCCGACGGGGCCGGTGTTCGCCGGGGCGGTCAGTGTGCTGTCCACGATTGATTACGGGACGAATTACATCAGCCCGGTCGGCCAGAACCTGACAAACAACCTCTTCAAATACGTCGGCATGTTCATCATGGCGGCGCAGAACAACACGACGGTGACGATTGATCCGAACGGCACCGGCGTGGGCGCGACCACGATCGTCCTGAACCAGGGCGAATCGTATCTGGTGAACGGTGGCATCCTGAAGGGCGGGCGCGTCACGTCCACGAAGCCCATCCAGGCCGACCTTTTCATCGGCCATGTGGGTGCGAGCTATGCGAGCGACTGGTTCACCTTGTATCCGGCCTCGGCGTGGAGCAGTTCGTATTACACCCCGGTGGGTTCGGCGGCGAGTGGTTCGCAGCCGGCCTATGTTTATCTCTACAACCCCGGGGTCAGCGCCATCACCATCAACTACAACACGAAGGTGGGTTCGGGCAGCCTTACCGTGCCGGGGACCAACGGTGTTTATCAGTTTCAAATGCCGGTTGGTTCCGGGGCGAGCTTCCTGAGCGCGGGCGGACAAAATTTTTACGCGCTCTGCACGGTGGCGGCGAACAACGCTTCGGACACCTCTTACAACTGGGGCTTCACCCTGGTGCCGCAAAGTGCCTTGACCACGGAAGCGACCGTCGGCTGGGGGCCGGGCAGCGCCGATGGCACGGTCAATGGCAGTCCGGTCTGGGTCACGGCGTTGGCCGGAACAAAGCTTTATGTCGATTATAAGGGCGACCACGCCGGTCCGCTGGCCTACACGAACGGCGGCATTATCCAAAATTACGACACCAATTTCACGGTGACGGCGCTGCAGGCCCAGAAAATATTCGATCCGGGCAAGAATCAGACGGGCATGCGGGTATTCACCGTGGACGGCACGTTGATCACGGCGGCGTGGGGCGAGGATCCGGACACGGCGCAGCCGGGCAATCCTTACATTGATGCCGGCACGACGGTGCTGCCGTTTCCGGTGCCGTTGGTCAAAAAATCCGCAGTCATCGTCACGGACACAGCCCCGACCGGCTTGAGCATTGGCGACGTCATTCTTTACTCCGTGCAAGTCGACAACAAAGGTTTGCTGCCGCTCGGCAACACGGTGGTGATTGACGCGCCATCCAGCAATCTGACGTATGTGCTGAATTCCACCACGGTGGACAGCAACTCCGTGCCCGACAGCGTCGCAGGCACACCTTTTCCGCTGGACGCCCCGGGTTACACGATTCCGATTATTTTGAGCCAGGGCACCACCACCTTCCGCTACCGTGCCCAGGTCAACGCCAGCGGCATGGTCAGCAACAGTGTCAACATCGGCGGCACCACCATTTCCGCCCAGACTTCTATCGCGCCGCAACCGACCAATGGCGCCTCGGTGACGTTGAATTTCTCCGACACCAACGGCGTGACGGCGGGAGTTTATTCAGTGGGCGCAAATGTGTTTGTTACACTGACCAATGCCGTGGGCAACACCGCGTCCAACTCGGTGCAGTCGCTCAACGTGACGGTGATTGATACCAACACGCTGGATATTCAGTCCATCACGTTGACCGAGACGGGTAACAACACCGGCGTCTTCCGCAACCTCACGGGTCTCCCGACCTCGGCGATATCCGGCCTGGGCGCACAGGATGGGACGCTCTACGTCGCGCCGGGCGACACGTTGAGCGTGAGCTACACGGAGCCGACCTTCGGCAGCACTGGCAGCGCGACGGCCACCATTTCAATTCCCACGCCGAACAAGCAGCTTTACCTCACCGCCAACGGCGTTTCCACCAACCAGCTGTTGAACCGTGTGAACCCGGTGGCTGCGGCTGGTCATGGGACTACCTATACCAGCGTGGACATTGGTTCCGGTGGTGGGAGCGGTGCGATCACACAAACGGCCAGCAATATTTTGTCATCCGGAGGCGCGGCCACGCTGACGATCACCAATGTTTCCGTCAGTGCCGCTGGCAACGCGCTGCTGCTGGTTGCAGTTTCCTGCGATCCAAGCAGCGTGAATAACATCAGCAGCATGAAATACGGCGCGCAGAATATGGCGCTGGTCAGCCGGTGGCGTGACGGCAGCGGCACCGGCACCGCAACGCTATCGGAACTCTGGTCGTTGGTGGGGCCGACCACCGGCACCACGAATGTTTTGATCACCTTCACTGCCGCCCAGGGAAACACCATCGCCGTCGCCTCGGTTTTTGCGGGAGTCAACCAGCTGACTCCGTTTTCCAAAACCAACAGCACGGATGGCACTGGCACTTCGATCACCAATATCATTTCTTCGGCGGTGGGTGAACAGGTGTTCAGCTTCTTCACCTCCAGATCGGGGACGGCGGCGACAGTCAGTGGCGCCAGCCAGGTTAAAATTTGGGGGAATGTCCAAGCAAACACATACAGCGCGGGTAGTCTTGCGCCGGGGATTGCTGGCAGTGTTACCAACCGATGGACCGGTGTGACCGGCGGCGCTCAGTGGAATTCGATTGCCGTTTCCATCAAACCCGCAGCGGGCGGCGGCGGCGGCGGACCGGCCACGAACGTAACCTCGTTTGCGCAGACGCCGGTCTTTGCCTCGGCGTTCACGATGCCGGTTGGCGGCCTTGTCACGATCACCAATTTCATCACCATCACCAACGGCACGTTGGCGTCAGGTGCGGCGGTCACCGCCACGTTGCGGACCAATGGGGTGAATTTCCTGACGCTGACCAATCCGGTCTACACTGCTGCCGGCGGCGCCACCAATCTCGTCTGGACCGGAACGCTGGCGAACAGCGTCACTATTCCTGCCGGCGCAGCCATCAGCTATGTCATCTCCAACAACGTCGCGAACTCGGCGTTTCATGTGAATTATGACAGCACCAACGCGCCGTCGGTGATTGTCCTGCCTGCGTCCACGGTGATCCAGGTGACCTCCTTCGGTGTTTTTGACGCGCCGTTTCCGGGCGGCAATCTGGTCGGCACGCCAACGGCCGGCGACACGGTTTATATCCGCTCCGCCGTCAGTGATCCGTTTGGCAGTTACGATATCACCAGCCTCGGCCTCGTTGTCACCGGGCCGAATCCTGCCGCCAGTTTCACCAACATCCTGACCGGCGCGAACGTGGTGGCCACCAACAGTTCGTCCAAGACCTACGAATATCAATGGGTCACCGGCCCGACGACGGGCGGCTACAACATCGCCGTCACGGCGCGCGAAGGCACGGAAGGCGTCACGGCCACGGCGGCGGCGAGCATCACCACCACGTTCCAGGATCTCGGCACGCCGAGCGCGACGGAATTCACCGGCAGCCCGAATGGCATTGGCACCAACAGCTACACCGCCAACGGTCCAGTGAGCGTTCGCGTGACCGATTTGAACCGCAACACCAACGCCACCACGATCGACACCATCATCGTCATTGTCACCAGCAGTTCCGGTGATTCGGAAGTGCTCACGCTCATCGAGACTGGCGTCAACACGGGCATTTTCACCAACTCCATCAGCGCCAGCGCAACGGTGGCCGGCTCCCCCAATAACGGTTCGCTGTATGCCCCGGTGGGTTCCATCCTCACGGCGAGCTATTCTGATCCGACCGATCCGACCGACAACACCAGCGCCACGGCCACCGTGCAGCCCGCGCCCGGCATTCCCGGCGTGAGCCTGAGCAAGACGATTCTCTCGCCGTCCGGCGGCCAGGTCGGCATCAACCAGCCTGTGACGTATAATTTGCAGGTCGTCAACACCGGCAGCACGGTGCTGACGAACGTGATCGTCACCGATAATTTCCCGTCGGCAAAATTGACTTACTCGACCGCCAGCCTCGCGCCCAATGTCATCGGGTCCGGCGTTCTGACCTGGAACACACTTGGCGCTTTCGCGCCCGGCCAGAGCACGAACCTCACGGTCACCTTCCTCACCACGAGCCTCACCGGCACGTTGACCAATTCCGCCACGGTCAACGGCGGCACCGCCACCAACACTTCCGCCGTCACCTTGCTCGTCAATCAGGCGGCGTTGAACGTTGTGAAAACCCTGGTGAGTCCTACCAACACTCCGGTCGCGGTCGGCAGCAACGTTGTTTTCCGCATCACTGTCCAGAATGTCGGCAACACCGTCGTCAATTATCTGCCGCTCGAGGACACGTTCAGCGGCGCATATTATCAATTCGTCTCGTCCACCATCAGCAACAACGGTTCCGGGGCAGGTAGCTTGATCTGGACGAACCTCGCCTATCCGTTGGGACTCGCGACCAACGCCATCATCACCAATGACGTGACGATGAAAGTGATCGGCCAGGGCAATCCGGCCAACAATACCGCCACGGTGGATTTCGCCTCGGATCTTTTCGGCAATCCAGTGCCGGCCTCGTCGAGCACCATCGGCGTGGCCACGGCCGCAGGCTCCATCACCGGTCACGTTTACAATGACGTGGACACCAATGGCGTCTTCTCCGCCGGCGATCTCCCGCTCGCCGGCGTGACGCTCCAGCTTTACACCGATCCGAATGGCGACGGCAATCCGGGTGACGGCGCTTTGGTGCAAATCACCACCACGGACGGCAGCGGCTATTACGAATTCTTGAACCTCAACATCGGTCACCACGTCATCGTGGAAAATCATCTGGCCGGATTTGACAGCTCCTCTTCTTCCAGTAATCAAAGGGCCATCAACCTGCCGACATTGACGGCCACCAACAATGTCAACTTCTTCGACTATCAGCCGCCGGCGAACATCTACTCCACCATCAACGGTGTCGTGTGGAGTGACACCAACGGTAACGGCACCAACAACGTCGGCGAAACCAACATCGTCAACGTTTCGATCCAATTGTTCGAGGACGTGAACACGAACGGGCAGGCTGACCTTGGCGAGCCACTGATGGGCAGCGCGACCACGGATGCCACCGGCAATTATACCTTCTTCGGCATCACGCCCGGCCATTATGTCATCCGCGAGTCGGATCCGTTCGGCTATTACAGCACCGGCGATTCGCAAGGAACGAATGACAATCAGATCACCTTTGTTTCCACGAACGGCATCGTCTCGACCAATAATAATTTCTTTGATCGTCTTTCGCCCGTGGCGGTGAATGATACCAATTCGACGTTGTATTTCACGTCGGTCATGATTGACCCGCTGACCAACGACCTTAGCCCCAACGGCGACGCTCTTACCATTTCCAACGCCACGACTTCCGGCGGCATTCTGGCCATCAATCCGGGCAGCACCAACCTGACCTTCACGCCCACGAATATCGGCCCCGTGACCATCACGTATACCATCATTGACGCACATGGCGGCAGTTCCACAGCAGTCATCACGGTGGATGTCTCTCCCGCGCCGCTGACCATTACTGCGAATTCCACCGGCAAAACTTACGGCCAGACCGTCACGTTTGTGGGAACGGAATTCACGGCGGTCGGGTTGACCAACGGCAACAGTGTCAGCAGCGTGACGCTGAACAGCGCCGGCGCAACCAACACCGCCAATGTCGGCAGCTATCCGATCATCCCGAGCGCAGCGGTTGGCAACGGGCTGGCGAACTATGCCATCACCTATGCGACAAACGGGACGTTGACGGTGACCCAGGCCAGCCTGGGAATCACAGCGAATGCGACGAACCGGTATTACGGAAAGACCAATCCTGTATTCACCTACGCGGCGAGCGGTTTTGTGAACGGCGACACGGCGGGCGTGCTGAGCGGCGCAGCGAGTTTGACGACCGTGGCGGTGACGAACAGCCCGGTGGGGACGTATCCGATCGTGGCGACGAACGGGACCTTGAGCGCGATGAACTACGCGTTCAGCTTCACGAATGGAGTGCTGACGGTGAACCTGGCAGCGCCGCTGGTG
>Ga0114951_10004009_pt1 | contig 14722 bp, 9 predicted proteins | sample AM7aDNAmetaG_FD_88677 | JGI IMG/M metagenome (GOLD analysis project Ga0114951, IMG submission 88677) | Freshwater microbial communities from Finland to study Microbial Dark Matter (Phase II) - AM7a DNA metaG | ecosystem: Environmental > Aquatic > Freshwater > Lake | place: Finland: Lake Alinen...
GAGTTCGGCATGTTCAAACAGTACATCGTCAACGGCTACCAGATGGCCGAGCCCGACAACTGGCTCCGCCGCCCCGACCCCTGGGAAGTCATCCGCCCCGATAGCTCCGTGCAGGTCAACCTCAGCTGCTCGTTTGAACTCCAGCACGGCGTCATGCATACCGTCCGCAATCTCCCGTCCCGCCTGATGGCGATTCCGTGGGACCGCCCCGTCATCGGCTACGGCGGCAAGACGGTCAACACCCTCCGCCTCTGGTCCGCCGCCGCGTCGCGCGGGTTCGATCTCAAGGAATTCAGCGGCGGCGATATCGTCGGAGCCGTCCACGAAAAAGTCGCCGCCGAAGCGCTCACCCGCGTGCTCTATCCCGATGATTCCACCGCCGTCGGCCAGGGCCTGCGCTTCCTGCAGGAATACTTCCTCGTCGCCGCATCATTGGCCGACATCACCGCCCGTTTCCGCCGCCGCGGCAACGAATGGAAGACGCTCCCCGACAAAGTCGCCATTCAGCTCAATGACACCCACCCGGCTCTGGCCGTCGCCGAACTCATGCGCATCTTGCTCGACGATGCCAAGCTCGGCTGGGAAGAGGCCTGGGATCTCACCCGCCGCACCCTCGCCTACACCAATCACACCCTCCTGCCCGAGGCCCTCGAAACCTGGCCCGTACGCTATTTCGAAACCCTCATCCCGCGCCATCTCGAAATCATTTACGAGATCAACCGCCTCTTCCTGAAAGATGTCGCCGCCCAGCATCCCAACGATGACGCCCGCGCCCGCCGCATGAGCCTCATCGCCGAAGATGGCGGTCCGCAAAACAAAAAAGTACGCATGGCCTACCTCGCCGTCGTCGGCAGCCATTCCACCAACGGCGTGGCCGAAATCCACTCCCGCCTGCTCCGCACCAGCCTCATGTCCGAGTTCGCCGAGATGTTCCCCTATCGCTTCGGCAACAAGACCAACGGCGTCACGCCCCGCCGCTGGCTCCTCATGGCCAACCCCGATCTCTCCAAACTCATCACCGAGTCCATCGGCGACGGCTGGATCACCGACCTCCCGCAGCTCAAACAAATCGCCCCCCTGGCGAATGATGCCGCCTTCCGCCAGTCCTTCGGCAAAGCCAAACGCCAGGCCAAGACGCGCTTCGCCGACTGGCTCGCGAAAAATACCGATTTCCGCGTCGATCCTGATTTTCTCTTCGACTGCCAGGTCAAACGCATCCACGAGTACAAACGCCAACTGCTCAATATCCTCCACGTCGTGATGCTCTACTCCCGGCTGCGCGAAAATCCCAAGCTCGACGTTCCCCCGCGCGCCTTCTTCTTCGCCGGCAAGGCCGCCCCCGCCTACACCCTCGCCAAGCTCATCATCAAACTCATCAATGCCGTGGCCGCCACCATTGAAGAAGACGCCTCCGTCCGCAACCGCCTCCGGGTCTACTTCCTGCCCGACTACAACGTCGCCCTCGCCGAACGCCTCATCCCCGCCGCCGACGTCTCCGAACAAATCTCCACCGCCGGTTATGAAGCCAGCGGCACCAGCAACATGAAATTCATGATGAACGGCGCCCTGACCATCGGCACCCGCGACGGTGCCACCATCGAAATGGCCGAGGAAGCCGGCGAAGAAAACTTCTTCCTCTTCGGCCTCACCGCCGATCAGGTCGCCTCCGCCCGCGGCTGGTACAGCCCCTGGTGGCACTACAACCACGAACCCGAAACCCGCAACGCCCTCGACCTGATCCTCTCCAATCATTTCAACCCCCTCGAGCCCGGCATCTTCGAACCCCTGCGCGATACGCTCCTCAACCGCGGCGATTTCTACATGCACCTCGCCGACCTCACCGCCTATGCCCAGACCCACACCCGCGTCGGCCAGCTCTACCAGAAACCCGACGACTGGATCCGCAAAACCATCCTCAACGTCGCCAGCTCCGGCAAATTCTCCAGCGACCGCACCATCCTCGAATACGCCCGCGACATCTGGGACGCCAAACCCTGCCCGACCTGATCTCATGACCGATTCTCGGGTGCCATGCTCTTCCCGCGCAGTTCGCGGGAAGAGCATGTTCGCGCCAGGACCCTGCAAACCAAAACCCCATTCCCATCACCGCCCCTATATTCAAGAAACCGTCCTCGTTCTCTGCACTCTCCGTGCCATGGCTCACGGGGCAGGGGCCCCTGGGGGGGCGTCAGCCATGCGTGTAAAGCTCTCGAATCCAAAGGCGCAAATCTCCATCGAATGACAGCCATTCCGCGCTGCATTAAGATGCCGCTATTCAATCAGACTCTGCAACCGAAGGGAACATCCGATGCCTATCGCCAAGCACCAAGCCACTCATCGCGCCTTACTGCTCAAAATTTTCGTCGCCCTTGCACTGGTGATCGCAGCCATCGCTTTCATCACGTACCCTCCGTCCCGATCCCACTACCACCCGTCGATTCCCATCTTCGCCCATGAAGACCCATGGTTGCAGAACTATGCCGATCAGAAGCGAATGCAGTTAACCGACAAAGATCCATCCGTTCGTCTCGCCGCAGCCGATTCTCTTGGCGATCCCGTCAATTCCATTATCGCTGATGACATACGTGAGGATCTCAAAAAAGCTGTTGACGATTCCGATCCCGCTGTCCGTTATGCCGCCGCTTGTTCATTGGCCCGTATGGGATATATGGATGATCCCGTGGCCGTCGTGATGGCGGAATGCTTCGCTCACGGGGCGCAGCAGGGAATGCGTCACGGCCCTAACTCAATTGATGTGGCTCAAATAATGGGCCAACCCGCTATCGCGCATAAGGCTCATGCCGCCGCACCCATCATCGCCAAACTGACGGCCCCCGATCAACTCGCGCACGCTCTCAATATTCTTGGCAAAATCGGTGATCCTGTCGCGGTTCCCGCGCTGCGCCAAGCGTTGAGTACTGGCAATGACGAATGTCGCTGTACTGCCGCAAGAGCGCTCGCCCTTATCAGTCCGCCTGCTCTCGAGGCGGTTCCCGAATTGACCGCGGCACTCTTCGGCAAAGATTTCTGCGCGCAGCTTTCCGCCGAAACGCTCGCCAAGATCGGTGCCATCGATGGACTGCTCGAGATCGTGCAAAAACGTGATCCCGAACGTCTTGAACCCGCTCTCCTCGGTCTCGCATTTGCTACAAACCGCCAGGAGGAAGTTGCCCGCATTCTCGCACCCGAAGTCGCTCGCGGCGACTCTCAAGCCGCCGATTCACTTCTGGCGTTAGGAGACCTGGCCAAGCCGGCGCTTCCGGAATTCCTTGCGTTCGCAGAAAATACACCCAATCATGCCGGCCCCAATGCCGCCGCTGAATTTGCCGTGAAGTTCCACGTCGAAGATCAGTTCTTGCCCATTTTTCTTAAACTGCTCGCATCCCCAGACGACAACCAGCATGCGGGGGCCGTCATCGCTATAGGAAATCTTGGACCAGCGGCCGCATCCGCAACTCCCGCGCTACTGAAAGCCCTGAAATCCACTTCTGAGCGTAATGCTTCATACTATGCTGCCGCGGCACTAGGCATGATCAAATCCAATGATCCTCAAGTCATTCCTGCCTTAATCGCCGCTCTCGATAGTTCTGACGCCCTCGTCCAGGAAAACGCCGCCCATTCCCTGGCGGCATACGGGATGGCCGCTAAAGATGCCGTTCCACGCTTGATCAAGATGCGGTGGGATCCCGGAAACAAATGCGCCAATGGCAGTATGGGCGCGTGGTGGGCGCTTAAGCACATGGGGCCTGCCGCCAAAGATGCCGTCCCGGCCTTGATCGAGGATCTCAAGGCCCATCGCGCAGAGAGGGATGTTTTTGCGGCGCTTCTCAGTATCGGCCCTGACGCCGCTGGTGCCTTTCCAGAGCTGTTTGCCGAAGCGCTGGAATATCGCAGCGATGCGCAAGAAACTCTTGTTGCGTTCGGTCAGACTGCGATCCCGTTTCTTTTGGAAAAACTTCAGGGCTCGCCGCAGCAGCAATCCATGGCCTCCCGCTGTCTCAGTGAAATGGATTCGCTGAACGAGTCGCTCGTTCCGATCCTTATCGCGCTGTTGGAAAACCAGGACCGCGGAATTCGCGCCTATGCCGCGCGGGGCCTCGCCAAAATTGGTGCGAAGGCAACCAATGCCGTAGTCCCGTTACGAAAGCTTCTGGCCGATCCTGAACCATGGGTCCAGTTCGAAGCCGCAACCGCACTTCGAACTATCGCTCGCGACAGACAAATGAATTAAGGGGGACGAAGGGGACGCACCTCATTACTGCTTTCAACCGCCCGCACTCCGTTTTTGGAAAATGTGTCTTGCCGAATCTTCAGCCAACCGCTCCCGTGCTTCCTTACCGCCAAGGCCCGCACCGTTTCCCCTGGCGTCGATGGGCCAAGCGCCTGGGAATTCTCGCAATAGTTCTGACGCTGTACGTGGGTTCCTACGCCTATTTCTGGCGATATCGCCATCCCGCTGCCAACATGTCCTTCTGCGTGTACACGGAAAACTCGAAGTGCGAATCAATTCTTTTCGTCGGCTACTATCCCCTCTATTGGCTTCACCGAACCAGCCATGAGTGGATATACGGGAAGTCGTCCTTCACCCGGCATAATTGGGATCGGCGAGCGATGACGTGGGCTGACAGCTGGGATTGTATCAAGTCGTGCTGGTACGAAGAGAAGGACGAAGATGATGGCGTGACTGATGAAGACACCACAACGGAAGCAACCTCCCAACCGGAAACCCGCTAACCCCTTGGGACTTCCGCAAGAAACCCGTACGATTCACGTCTTGCCCACTTGTTCCGTTGCACACTCATTCGCCTCTACGGGCTGAGTCTCAGGGGTACTCGTTTTCACATCTGCATTGGCAGACGGCTTTTCAAACATTGGCATGTCTCTCTCCTATCCGCGGTGCCGCTTGCAGGTATTCACTGCGGTCCCGGTATTTGTGCTATTCGGGATTGGTGGCGGCGATTTCTTATGGGAATCTTTCCCAGTACCATGTGGCGATGCGTCGAAGTTGGATCATCCGCAGTTTCTTCAACGTTCTTCTGCTGCTCTGCGTGGGAGGGTGGGCGATGGAGCGGAGGTAAAATGGGTCGGGCGGTGCTACCATTGGATACTGTCGCCTCGCAGATTTTCCCAAGGCATTAGAAAAAATACTTACAGGAAGGTTGAAAATATGGCCACCAAATACACCAGACAGCAAACACTCGACCGACTCCGGAAAACCGTCAGCTTCATCCGGCCGTTTATGTGGCTGCTCAAATTGGCATTCATTATGCCTCTCCTCCTCTCGCTAATCTCTTTCTTCATAGGCGATTTAAGAGGCAGCATCGCTGGTCTCTTAGGAGCATTAGGTTGTGGATTTGCGTTGTTTCAATACAGTCAGTACATCCTGATTCTTGAATTGATCGAGCCGACGACAGCAATCGAAGAGGTCTCCAAATCGAGTGCCGTGCAGAGCAGCAAAGCAGAATAGTTTGGCGTGGTATAAAGGGGACGCACCTCATTACTGCTTCCTCATCCCTATTTCCCCCACATTTGTGTTCATTCGTGTCCATTTGTGGCTAATATACTTTCGTCCTCGACACGCCCATCATCACCCCTCTCTGTGCCACAATCCTTTCATTTCTTCTCATCTCACAAAGATTTTCCGCACCCCATTCCCAACATCCGCGTTCATCGGCGTTTATCTGCGGTTAATTCTCGTCGGCTTCGTGGTCCTTCGTGTATTCGTGACTTCGTGTTTTGGTTGCAGCTATGCCGCACTAATCCCTCCGTGCCTTCCGTATCAAAAATCACCCACCCCTTGGTCCCTCCGCAAGAAACCCGTACGATTCACGTTTTGCGTATCTGCCGCATTCATCCATCGGAGTCCCCGTTGTTTCGCCGTTCGACCTTCATCATTCGCTATTGCCTGCCCGCGCTCCTCCTGGGCCTCTCCCTCAGCGCCTGTGAATCCCCCTTCGCCGATTCTGCCGACCGCACCGCCTACGGCCTCGAATCGAAACGCCAGCGTCAAAGCCTCGGCGAGCTTTCCGATACCGCACTCTCGCACGAATCCCTCCCTTCAGCCATCACCCCCGAAGCCTACGGCCTCGTCCCTCACACGGATAATGCCATCACTTCCGTCCGCGAACTCCCGCTGCCGCCCGGCGCACCCGCCGCCTCGCAGCCCGCAACCCAATCCTCCACCCAACCCGCGACGCCCTCCGATCCGCTCTCCCGCCTGCTCGATTCCATGGGCGGCCCCGCCGCGATCAATCTGATGAACACCCCCGATCTGCCCGCGTTTCCCCGTCCCGTCTCCCCCGGTAAAACCCGGCTGATCTTCACCCTTGATGACTGCTTCAACTACGCCCTCGCGCACTCGCGGGACTACATCTCGCAGAAGGAAGACCTCTACATCGTCGCGCTCAACGTGGCCCTGGAACGCCACCAGTTCGAACCGCGGCTTTTCGCGCAAACCTCCGCCGGCATCGCCGGCGCCGGTGAAGCCTCCGACTACAACGCCGCCTTCAACGCCGCCCAAACCGTCGGCGTCAAACAAAAACTTCCCTACGGCGGAGAAATTGTCGCCACCGCCCTCGCCCAATCCGTCCAGCAACTCAAATCAAACGTCGCCACTTCCACCAGCGCCGACCTGGCCCTCCAGGCCAACATCCCCCTCCTCCGCGGCGCCGGCATGGTCGCCCAGGAAAATCTCATCCAGGCCGAACGCGACCTCGTCTACCAGGTTCGCAGTTTCGAACGCTTTCGCCGCAGCTACCTCGTCACCGTCGCCAATACCTATTTCAACCTGATCAACCAGCGCGTGCAGGTCCTCAACCGCTTTCGCAGCGTCCGCTCCTACATTTTCATCACCGAACGCACCGAGGCCCTCTTCAAAGCCGGCCGGCCCCGCATCAGCCTGCTCGACGTGCAGCGCGCCAAACAATCGGAATTCCAGGCCCGCAACGATCTCACCAACGCCATCGAGCAATACGAACTCGCCGTCGATTCCTTCAAAATCGTCATCGGCATGCCCGCTGAGCAGTCGCTCGATCTGGCACCCCAGTATCTGAAAATCAAGCCGCCGCAGATCTCCGATGCCGCCGCCGTCGCCATCGCCGATCGCCTGCGCCTCGATCTCCAGACCACCCGCGACCGCGTCGACGACGCCCGCCGCGGCATCAAGATCGCCTCCAACAACCTCCTCCCGGACGTCAACCTCACCGCCCGCGCCGATCTCAATTCCAACCCCAGCACCAAATCCATCGGCGCCGACGCCCGCTACGGCGATTATTCCGCCGGCGTCGTGGTCGACTGGCCCCTCGATCGCGTCGCCGAACGCAACGCCTACCGCGTCTCGCTGATCAATCTCGAACAGGCCAAGCGCAACGTCGAACAGACGCAGGACCAGGTCGCCGTCGATGTCCGCGCCGCCATCCGTCAGGTGCGCCTGCAGCTCTACATCCTCGCCCTGCAGAAATCCAACATCGACTTGGCCGAAAAACGCCGCGAATTCGCCGGCATCCAATTCAAGAACGGCAAGATCGACAACCGCGATTACCTCGACGCCGAGAACGCCCTCGTCGACGCCCAAAACCGCTTCGCCCAAGCCATCTCTTCGCTCCAGATCGCCACCCTTCAATACCTGCGCAACACCGACCAGCTTCGCGTCGACTACAAAGGCCGCCTCATCCCCCCGGACGCCGCTGCCGGCATGAACACCCCCGCCGCCGAAACCCAGCCGGCCACTCAGCCCGCCACGCAACCCACAACCCAACCCTGACCATCACACCCCATAACCCATAACCCATAACCCATAACATCCCCCGATCCCCGCCCACAGTTCACCTCCAACCCCACTTCCCGTTACAATGCCCACCCCAACGGCAACCTATACAGGAACACTTATGCCCGCTCCCGAAAATCCTCAGTTCAAAGACCGCGTCGCCAGGCTCGAAAAATGGAAAGCCCTCGGCGTCGACCCCTTCGGCCAGCGCACCGATGGCCTCATGCCCCTCGCCACCGCACGTGCCCTCCACAAGGGCGTGGATGTCACCCCGCACGATGGCGGCGAACCCGCGAAAGTCGCCGGACGCATCGTCCTCCTCCGCGACACCGGAAAACTCATCTTCATCAAAATCCGCGACTGCACCGGCGACCTCCAGATCGGCCTCTCCAAAGGCGCCTTCGTCGACCCCGACGGCAGCGGCACCACCTGGTCCAAAGCCAAACTCCTCGAACTCGCCGACATCGCCTGGTTCGAAGGCAAGGTCGGCCACACCAAAACCGGCGAAGTCACCATCTGGGCGAGCGCCTTCGGCCTCCTCTCCAAGGCCCTCCTGCCCCCGCCGGACAAATTCCACGGCCTCTCCGATACCGAACTCCGCTATCGCCAGCGTTACGTCGATCTCTTCGCCAACCCCGAATCGATGGACACCTTCCTCTTCCGCTCGAAGGTCGTCACCTCCATCCGCTCCTTCCTCGCCGACCGCAACTTCATTGAAGTCGAAACTCCCATGATGCAGGCCATCCCCGGCGGCGCCGCCGCCCGCCCCTTCATCACGCACCACAACACCCTCGACCTCGACCTCTTCATGCGCATCAGCCCCGAACTCTACCTCAAACGCCTCCTCGTCGGCGGCGTCGAACGCGTCTTCGAAATCAATCGCAACTTCCGCAACGAAGGCATCGACACCACCCACAACCCAGAATTCACCATGATCGAGGTCTACCAGGCCTACTCCGATCTCGCCGGCATGATGGAACTCACCGAGTCCCTCGTCCTCCGCCTCGTCAAAGAACGCCAGGCCTCCATCCAAAACTCAGGACTCAAGACTCAAGACTCAGGACTCAAGACTCAAGACTCAGGACTCAAGACTCAAGACTCAGGACTCAAGACTCAAGACTCAGGACTCAAGACTCAAGACTCAGGACTCAAACTCCAATACGGCGACCGCATCATCGATTACACCCCGCCCTTCGACAAAGTCAGCTACGGCGAACTCTTCCGCAAGCACGTCGGCGTCGACATGACCGACACCGCCGCCGTCCTCAACGTCGCCCAAGCCCGCGGCATCCATGACTTCAATAAAAAAGACCACGACGTCATCGTCGGCGAACTCTTCGAGCAACTCGCCGAACCTTCCCTCAAAACCTCCGACCGCCCGATCTTCCTCTATGACTACCCCGCCGCCCTCTGCCCGCTCACCCGCCGCAAGCCCGGCGACCCGCGCATCGCCGAACGCTTCGAGCTCTACATCGCCGGCATGGAACTGGCCAACGCCTACACCGAACTCAACGACCCCTTCGTCCAGGAAGCCACCTTCTCCGCCCAGCTCGCCGGCGCATCCGAAGAAGAAGAATCCTTCGCCACCATGGATGAAGACTACATCACCGCCCTCCGCCACGGCATGCCTCCCGCCGGCGGCCTGGGCATCGGCATCGACCGTCTCGTCATGCTGCTGACTAACAAAACCTCCATCCGCGATGTCATTCTCTTCCCCCTGCTCAAGCCCGACGCCGCCGCCATCGACGAACGCACCATGGAACGCGATGCCGCCAAACTCGAATCCGACCTCGCACGCGTCCGCGCCGCCAAAGGCCCCAACCGCCCCCTCATGTTCGTCCTCGACCGCGACGGCACCCTCCGCGTTTTCGATGTGCCATAAAGAGGACAGGATTCATTGATCGATGTCCGGTTGTACTCCTGATGAGTCACTCATAACGCATAACCCATAACCCCTAACCCCAGGCACCATGTATCAGATCTTCCTCACCCTCCGCTACCTCACCCGCAAGAAGATCGTGATCTTCCCGATCCTCGTCGTCTGGCTCTGCCTCATGATGATGATCATCGTCACCTCCATCATGGGCGGCTTCGTCGATCGCGTCCGCCAAACCAACCGCGAACTCCTCGGCGATATCGTCATCTCCAACCCCACCGCCGCCGGCTGGCCCTACTATGAAGAACTCCAGGATTACCTCAAAAAGAACGTCCCCGAGATTGAAGCCTCCACCCCCGTCGTCCACGCCTACGGCCTCATGAACCTGCCCAACCGCGGCGCCAATGCCCCCGTGCAGATTGTCGGCATCGATCCCGTCGGCCGGTCGAAAGTCTCCAAATTCCGCGAAAATCTCTTCCAGCAATACAAGTCACCCATGAATGCCGTGGACGACTTCGTCAGCTTCGGCCTGCCCAAGACCAGCGAAGAATTGCAGAAAGCCGCCACCGACGCCTTCGAGCACGCCAATCAGGCCATCGATGCCGCCGAGGAACCCTACCTCAAGGCACGCATGGGTCTGGTCGAATCGCCGCCTCTCAACGCCAAGTCGCTCTTTGCCATCGTGCCCGTCGTACTGTTCACCGGACTCTTGCTGCTCGGGGCCCAGAAAAAGCGCTCCTTCAAACTGCTCGTTTCCGCCATCGTCATTCTGGTCGTCGGCGGCACGACGATCACCCTCATCTACTTCTGGCCCAGAATCCGCCCGCATGATTTCCGGTTCACCGAAGACGCCTATCAGCAAGCCAAGGTCAACGTCGATCGCGCCAATCGCACCTACCGCTTCTCCATCGATCTGGCGCCGCACCAAAAATGGAACAGCCGACAGGAACTCGTTGACGCCCTCGTCCCCCGCCAGCCCACCTTCACCGTCCCCCCCGAAGCCGCCGCCCGCTATGACACTCCCGCCGCCGTCCCGAAGAACGGCTGCATCGTCGGCGTACAGGTCGGCCTCTTCCCCCGCGATCGCCGCGGCAACTTCGACCGCACCCATCGCTTCGACTTCGAAAAAGCCATCATCACCGTCGTACCCGTCACCAGCAAAGGCGGCCTCAACCTCGGCTCAGCACAAAGCGAAGTCTTCGCCCTCGTCGATGATTCCTACACCGGCGTCTATGACGTCGATTCCACTTACGTCTACGCACCCCTCGAAGTCGTCCAGTCCATGGCCTTCATGCGGCCGGACCCCTCGATCTCCCCCGACGACAAACAGAACTGGTTTCCCCCGCGCTGCAACGAAGTGCTGATCAAACTCAAAAATTCCAATGACCCCGCCGGCCTCGAAGCCCTCAGCAACCGCATCCAGAATACCGTCGACGAGTTCTTCGAAAAGCGTACCCTCGAACGCTTCGCCCCGCTGCAAGTCGAAACGTGGAACCAGCGCCAGGCCAAGTATCTCAACGCCGTCGAAAATGAAAAAGTCATGCAGATCTTCATCCTCAGCCTCATGTCTCTCGTCGTCCTCGTCGTCATCTACCTCATCTTCCACATGATCGTCCGCGACAAAACCCGCGACATCGGCATCATCAAGGCCATCGGCGGCTCCGAGCTCGGCATCTGCACCATCTTCCTCTTCTACGGCCTCGTCATCGGCGCCGTCGGCGGCGCACTGGGCGTCATCTCCGGCGTCGCCTTCGTCACCCACACCAACCAGATCCACGAAGCCATCTTCCAACTCACCGGCATCACCATCTGGGATCGCTCCGTCTACCTCTTCGATCGCATCCCGGATACCTACAACGCTTTCGAAGTCGCCCGCTACTACGCCGTCTCCATGCTCGCCGGCGTTCTCGGCGCGCTCATCCCCGCCATGTTCGCGGCCCGCCTCGATGCCGCCAAGGCGGTGCGCTATGAATAACACGCCCCTGATCCAGCTCCGCAACGTTCACCGCACCTACAAGATCGGCCCCGATGAAATCCACGTTCTCAAGGGCGTCAACATCGCCGTCCGAGAGGGCGAGTTCGTCGCCATTATGGGCGCTTCCGGCTCCGGAAAATCCACGCTCCTGCACGTCGCCGGCGCACTCGAAGATCCCGACTACCCGCCCGCCGGCACCGCCCGCCCCGATGACGGCGTCTTCTTCCGCGACCAGGCGCTCCACCGCATGTCGCTCTTCGCCCGCCACGACCTGCGGAACCGCCACTTCGGCTTCGTCTTCCAGTTCTACCACTTGCTCCCGGAACTCAACGTCCTCGAAAACGTCATCCTTCCCGCCATGGTCGCCGCCCCGTTCTTCATGGCTTTCCTCCGCGCCCGTCCGCGCAAAAAAGAAGCCCTCGAACTCCTCGAAGCCTTCGGACTCTCCCACCGCCTCACCCACCGCCCCAACCAACTCTCCGGCGGCGAACGCCAGCGCGTCGCCATCGCCCGCGCCCTCATCAATTCCCCCGACCTCCTCCTGGCCGACGAACCCACCGGCAACCTCGACGCCAAGACCGGCCAATCCATCCTCGACGTCCTCATCAACCTCCACAAAACCCGCGGCCAGTCCATCCTCCTCGTCACCCACGACCCCCACGTCGCCGCCCTCGCCGACCGCATCGTCCACCTCGAAGACGGCCGCATCAAAACCCCCTGACGAATCGTCCCCACGCCCCGTCACAATTTCGGGTGCCATGGCCATGACCGCAGTCATGGCCATGCCGACAAACCCCGCATCATCAACGCCCGCGAGACTCTTCCGATCTCGTCCACCCCTAGCCTTGTCGTAGCAACGCAAGGCTCCCTCATGCACCCCCAACGGCCCGCTCCTCCCTCAAAAATCATATCTCATAGCCCATATCCCATAACCCACTCACCCCTTCTTCGCCTCCCACCGGCTCCCATCCAGCGCAATCACATACTCCGGCACCTCCAGCCAGTTCGGGTTTGGTGTCGCGTCATACGTGCCCACCACGCTGAATACAAAAATCCCCCCGCTCTCCCGCAGCACCTCTTGCGTACGCTTGAACCACCGGTGCAAAAACGCGTTCCGGGCACTTGGATTCGACGCCATCAGCAACCGTTCCACCTCCGTCGCCGGCTCCTCTGAATCCGACATCAGGTGCCCGACGGCTTTTCCCTGCTGCCGCATGATCGAGAGCATATCGCTCCGCCCCTTGCCCATGTGCGACGCATCCATCACCCCGTTCGCCTTCGCCAATTTATAGAGGAACGCCGTCTTCCCGCTCTTCTCCGGCCCGATCACCACCGTCAGCGTCCCTCCCCGCAATCCCCCGCCGATCGCCGCGTCCAGATCCGGAAATCCCGTCGAGAACCGCTCCTCCCCCTTCGCCGCCGCCGCCTCCATCCCCGGCATCAACGCCGCCACCGACACCCCGGCCCCAAACTTAAACAACGCCCGCCGCGAAATCATCGCCATGTTCGCCTCCACTTTCCCTACATTCAAAACCTCAACATCCACTTTCCCCAGCGCCTTACCATAACTACCACCCGCTCCTCATGCCAACCATTTCCCCAACTAAAGCCCCTCAACGCCGTCGAGGCGGGCCAATCCGTTATCGCAGATTGGACCAGGGTGAATACTCAGTCCAATGTCCATTCAGGCTTGCCACGTCGCGGTTCGCGCCGTCACCCACAATTCTGCTGTGCACCCGAGTGATAATTGTCACTGCCGCGTTCCGTGTGCTTTTTTGCTTGTTGCCCGCCGGAATCTATGCACGTCGCCGCGCGAATTTTCGAACAAGTACGGCATTAATTACGTCAGTGTGAAAAGTTCTGGATGCAGCCGCAGCGGCCGGGTACGATTTGCGCATACAGGGTCGTCGATTTCTGGCACACCCTTCTTTTTCGCGGAGACACATGATGATCGGAACCTCGGCTCACTTTACCCCGGTACTTGCTCAACTTGCATACTACGCTACCGAAGACCGCGCGGCCCTCGGCGGCATCGCGGTCGTGTTGGGTTTTGTGTGCGTGGGACTGCTGATCGGGCTGGGCATCGCCGCATTGATCTGCTGGTACCTATCGGGAATTCTCAAAGCGATTCCGGCAGAACACCGGAAGCAGGAACCGGCCATGGTCTGGCTGCTGATGATTCCGCTGGTGAATATTGTGTGGAACTTCTTTGTGTATCCGAAAATTTCGGAGTCCTTTCAGTCGTATTTCAACGCCCAGGGTCGAACCGATGTTGGCGACTGCGGGAAGTCGTTGTCGATGACGTTTTGCATTCTGGCCTGCACCAGCGTCATTCCTTATCTCGGCGCTTGCACGGGCCTCGCGGCGCTGGTTATCTGGATTATTGTGCTGGTGAAATTCTCTGGACTTAAGAGCCAACTGCGCGCACCGACCGCCTGATCAGCGGTTCCATGAATAAATGAAGCAAGAGACCTGGTGCAAGCGCCAGGCCTCTTGTATAAACGGGTACGCACATAGATATCCATCAATACTCCAATTGACTTTCGCGACCCAATAAGCCACATCTCTCCCCAAGAGATCATGTTCATAAAAATATACATATAAATACATATATTATATGATAATATTGTTCCTGCCATACCCCTCCATGGCCCCGTCCTCCGTGCCCCCCGTGCCCTCAGTGGTTTAACTCCAGCGATCAGGCCAGTCATCCCACCCGATCCCCCACATCCGCGTTCATCGGTGGTTAATTCTCGTCGTCTTCCTGTCCTTCGCACGTTTCGCGACTTCATGTTGACGTCGTCGCGCGACCACAAAAAAACACGCAAAAACCAGAAAAAACGCTTCAAAATCACTCCAAAACGATGCAAAAGCGCGCCAAATCACGCCCAAACGCGCTCCAAATCGATCCAAAATTGCTGTCCCAAATGATCGTCCCTCTCCCTCCCCGTCATTCTGAATTCTGAACTCCGAATTCTGAATTTGGACTTCCCCACGTTTAGTGGGCGCTCGCAGGTTCGTGCGCGCTAATGCTCAGCCTCGAACGCTTCGGGGCTTAGATAGCCTAGCGTACTGTGGCGCCTCTGGCGATTGTAATACACCTCGA
>Ga0114951_10004010_pt1 | contig 14719 bp, 8 predicted proteins | sample AM7aDNAmetaG_FD_88677 | JGI IMG/M metagenome (GOLD analysis project Ga0114951, IMG submission 88677) | Freshwater microbial communities from Finland to study Microbial Dark Matter (Phase II) - AM7a DNA metaG | ecosystem: Environmental > Aquatic > Freshwater > Lake | place: Finland: Lake Alinen...
ATGGAAGCACCAATGGCTATTTCGGACTACTTGCCGTCAACATGACAAAAGTAGAATATCCCTCAGACAAATGGTCCTTCCCTCATCGACCTGCCATTCGCCGGTCGTTCGCTGTTTAGCCCCGAGGGAATGTTCATTCCTCGGGAATGGCCTGTTCATAGACCCCTACGCGCGGATCTTTTTCAACAACCAGGCCATATTCTGCCCCAGGGTCTTCATGGTCTGGATGCCTTCTTCGTCCTTCTCCACATCACCGATTTCGCGGCCAATGCCGATGTTCCAATAAGATGACCCGGGCACAATCATCTCGCTCAGCAGGAAGAAGTGGTTCAACGCATCGAAGGCATGGATAGCCCCCGCGCGCCGAACCGCAACCACACCGGCCCCCACCTTCCGACGGAACATGCCTCCGTTGGCCTTTGAAACCAGGCAGGCGCGGTCCATCAGCGCCTTGATCTCCGGTGAGATGTCGGCCACATAGGTAGGCGAGCCGAGCAGAATGCCGTCGGCCTGCTCCATCTTTTCAATCAGTTCGTTTCCCATATCGCCGCTCTGCGAACAGCGGCGGTCCTTCTTTACCGAGCACTTGCGGCAGGCCTGGCAGCCGTGAATCTTTGCCCCGCTCAGTTCAATCAGCTCGGTTTCAATGCCTTCGTTCTCAAGTTCCTTCAGAACATAGCGCAGCAGGATGGACGTGTTTCCGCCTTTGCGCGCACTGCCGTTTAAGGCAACAACCTTGGTATGAGTGCCTTTTATCAATGAGTCTCCCCTTGCCCGCAATCCAGAGCGACACGCGGATCGCAGTATTCCCAACCAATCAATTGTGCTCTCTTGGCGCATTGATTGCCACACGAGCCAATCTTCGACGGGGCTCTAAACAAGGGCGTTCTTGAGACGTACTGCTTCAGGTGGCGCTTTTCCATAGCAAGCGACAGGAGTGCTGCCGCAAAGGGCCCGGCTACAGAAGTCGCCACCTGAACTGTCATACTCCAGAGTTGGAGCATTCTCGCACTATCCCAGCATCGCGGCCAAATCCGCTTCCGCCGTGGTGGTGGGCATCAGGTTGTAGTTCTCGTGCAACAGGTCCAACACAGCGGGCGAAAGGAATGCCGGAAGCGTCGGTCCGATGCGAATGTTGCGAACGCCCATCCACAGCAGAGTTAGCAGAATCGCGACAGCTTTCTGTTCATACCAGCTCAACACCAGCGAAAGCGGCAGGTCGTTGACTCCGCAATCGAAGGCTCCGGCCAGCGCCTGTGCAATCTTCAACGCCGAGTAGGCATCATTGCACTGCCCCAGATCCAGCAGCCGCGGCAGTCCGCCCAGCGTGCCAAAGTCCTGCTTGTTGAATCGGTACTTTCCGCACGCCAGCGTCAGAATGATGCAATCCTGCGGCACCTGCGCGGCAAGCTCGGTATAGTAGCTGCGCCCCGAGCGGGCTCCGTCGCATCCGCCGATCAGGAAGAACCGCCGCAGCGCGCCCGCCTTTACCGCGTCGATGACAGTCCCCGCCACGCCCAGCACCGCGTTGTGGCCAAAGCCTGTCGTAATGGACTCGCTCGGACCGTCCTGGTCGAAGCCCGGAGCAGCCAGCGCCGCCGCAATCACCGGGGCGAAGTCAGTGCCCGTAATGTGTTGAACCCCCGGCCACTCCACCAGCCCAGCCGTGAACAGCCGCTCCGTGTAGCTCTTCTTGGGCTGCTGAATGCAATTCGAAGTCATCAGTACCGCACCTGGGAAGAGGTCGAAATCGTCTGCCTGGTCGATCCATGCGCCGCCGTAGTTGCCGGCTAGGTGCTTGAACGCCTTGAGCTTGGGATAGCCGTGCGCGGGCAGCATTTCGCCGTGCGTGTAGATGTTGATGCCCAGACCCTCGGTCTGAAGCAGAAGTTGATACAGGTCGTGCAGATCGTGTCCCGACACCAGGATGGCTTTGCCCGCAAGCGGATGCAGTCGCACGGAGGCTGGCACTGGCGCGCCAAAGGTCTCTGTGTGCGCGCGGTCAAGCTGCTCAAGAACTGCGTAATTCAGCTCGCCTACCTTGAGTGCCAGGCCGAGCAATTCCTCCACGCTGTGCTGCTCTTCCAGTGCGGAAAGTATCTCGTGAACGGTGGCATACGAGGCCGGGGCGCTCGATCCCAGGGCCATGGCGTGGAACGCGTAGGCTGCCACACCCTTCAGGCCATAGATAACCAGCTCCTGAAGATTCTTGATCTCCTTGCCTTCCGCCAGAAATGCGGCGGGGATCAGTTGCTCGCGGCCCTGGGCCAGCAGAGCGTCGCGGTTGGCGGCAGGCTGCCACGCGGCGGGCCCGGCCAGTTGCACTGCCAGAACGCCGGCTTTGTCAGCCGCCTTGGCATAGAGGGCGCGCGCCTGATCGCGAACCTTGGCGGCTTTATAGACAAGCTCGGCCAAGCGGTCGGCGTCGAAGTTCACATTGGTCAGCGTGGCAAAAATTGCCTCGATCGTGAAAGCGTCGATCTCCGGGTCGGCGGCGCCCAGCTTTTGGGCGAGATGCGCGTACTGGCTGATGCCCTTCACCGCATGAATGAGCAGGTCCTGAAGTGTGGCTGTATTTTCGTCCTTGCCGCAGACGCCAACTACTTGGCATCCCTGGCCTTGTGAGGTCTGTTCACATTGATAGCAAAACATGGCGAATCCCCCTCCGGGGTGGAATAACTGGAATAACCCAAGACTAGGGACCGGTGCCGGGCCAGGGCAGCGACTTAAGTCACTCGGAGGTTCTAGAACTTCACAAGGTGAGACGCGCAAGATGCCCGGGCCTGTGCAGGTGGCCTGCGAGTGTCCTGTCTCAGAAAATCGCATCAAAACAAGAGTTGTCATTCTGAGCTGCCTTACTCGCGGCAGCGCGTTAAATCCGGAGATAAACTGCCGCCGTCTACCCTGCAACTACAGCAATTCCAGGATTGGTATGCCTCGAAGGCAATACGAAAAGTTGACGCGACCATCAGGGAGTGGCAACCTCGAATGAATGCCGCCAAGGTACGGTAATCCTGGAATTGCTCTAAGCATCGTGCCCCATCCCGCGCTCTTTGCTGGATGGGTGGGAGGTCAAACCGCCCGCTCTCACGATCGCTCCCGGCAAACACCGCAGGCCCCAGATTCGCGTTGTGCATGCATCGTCGCCAACTCGTCAGTCAGTCGTCAGTAAGCAGGATTGCCCGGCAAACCCAGATCGCCATAGATTCCACTCCCCGATTTGCATATAATTACCCACCATTGGCGCACAATTGAAATAGTCGAAATGGAATGCAGAGTTCGCGAGACGCAAGCTCCAAAGCCGTGCCCGCCCTCATGTCCCTCGACCCGGATTCCCTGAGTTCCAACCCACCCCCTCCTACCCTCCCTCCCACCCCCCTCCCACCCCTCCCTACCCACCCCCCCTCCCCGCGCACGGGCAGCAGTCTGAAACTGGATAGCAATCCAATAAACGGTCACAGATTCGCCGCCAATCTGGGCAAGATATGGCCATAAAAGATAGAAATGGAAGGGGATAATAGCATCTCCTTGCGCCTTGTCAGAGAATTTTTCTATAGCAATTCCAGGATTGGTATACCTCGAAGGCAATACGCAAAGTTGACGCGACCATCAGGGAGCGGCAACCTCGAATGAATGCCGCCAGGGTACGGTGATCCTGGAATTGCTCTAGTTTGGTGCAGAGTGGCTTTGAAAGGGCACGGCTTCAAAGCCTGCACTGAGCGAAGTCGAAGTGTGCCGGAAGTGATTGAAAATAAATGAAGGCTTCAGCCATCGAGAGACGCTTTTCGAGCTTTCGACTCTCAATCAGGCCCTTTCCGCAGCCTCTCTAAACCAGACGAAATCTTCGTTCCACGGAAATGGCCCGATCAAGAGACCCTTTTGCCTCCTGCCCGGTCCAAGGGAGTAGCATTCCTGATGATTGGTTCGAGGACATATCCTATGCACCGTACATTCGCTTTTTTCTTCCTGGCCGTTTTCAGCCTGACCCTCGCCGCGCAACCAGCGCCGGGAACCGCCGCAAAATCCAGGTCCGCCGCGCCCGCCCCAGCATCCGCAACCACTCCGCCGTTGATTAAGGACCTGCCGGTCCGCAAGGTCGTGCTTTACAAGAACGGCGTGGGCTACTTTGAGCACGCCGGAACCGTCAGCGGCAACCAGCGCGTAGCCATCGACTTTACTTCTCCTCAATTGAACGATGTGCTGCAGTCGCTCACTGTGCTCGACAGTGGTGGCGGGCGCGTCGCCGGCATCAACTACAACTCCACCACGCCGCTGGCCGAGCAGTTGAAGTCGCTCTCGCTCGGCATGGACGACGATCCCACTTCGACAGAGTTGTTCCAGGCCTTGCGCGGTCAACGCGTCGAGGTCACCGGCGCGCCCGGAGGCACCATCACAGGCCGCCTCATGGCCATCGAGTCGCGTACCGAGAAGGTCCCGGGCAGCGACACCGACACCACAGTCGAAAAGTTCTATCTCACGGTAGTGGCCGCTTCAGGCGGTGTGCGGGTCATCGAACTGACTCCGGCGCTCAGTGTGAAACCGCTGGACGCCGGCCTCCAGGGCCAACTCGACCGCTATCTTGAACTGCTCAGCACAACCCACGCCAACGGACTCCGCCACCTGACGCTCGACGCGCTCGGGCAAGGCCAGCGCGAGTTGCGCATCAGTTACATCAGTGCCGTGCCGGTGTGGAAGTCGACGTACCGGCTCGTCTTTCCGCGCACCCCCAACGGCTCGGCGACCGTGCAGGGTTGGGCCGTGGTCGATAACACCGTCGGCGCGGACTGGGACAACGTCCAACTCTCTCTCGTCGCAGGTTCGCCCCAGAGCTTCATTCAGCCCTTGTCGCAGCCCTTGTATACCCGCCGGCCAGAGATTCCGATAGCCACCGGCGTTGAAACCACCCCGCAAACGCACGAGGCAGCGGAGATGCCTGCGCCACCGCCACCTCCACCGCCTGCAGTTAGAGCGATGGCCAAGATGAAGTCGGAAAACATGCGTATGAGGAATGAGATGGTCGGTTCGGCATCTGAGACCGTAGATGTCGAATCAATCGCCGCCGATCTCGCACTGACTGCTCCTGGCCTAACGACGTATGCAGGCGGCGTAGACCGCCCCTCAGACGCCATTCGCGAGGGCGATGTTACCACCAACGCCTTCGACGATTTCTTCGAGTACGCCCTCACCCAGCCGGTCACCATCCATAAGAACGAGTCGGCGATGGTGCCCATCCTCCAGCAGGACCTGCCCGCCCAGCACGTGACCCTGTGGAGCGAGTCTGGAACCACGCCCATGCGGGCCGTGTGGCTTGAGAATAAGTCGAAGCTGACGCTCGACTCGGGCAGCTTCTCCATCTTCGAGAGCGGCGAGTTTGCCGGCGAGGGCCTCCTCGATCCCATCCATCCCGGCGAGAAGCGCCTGCTCTCCTATGCCACTGACCAGGCGGTTCGCGTCAAGGTAACAGCGCGCGACAGCCAGCAAACGCTCCATCACGTCGAGATTCGCAGGGGCTCGATCATTGAAACCCACATGAACGTCGCCTCGGTCACCTATTCCGCGGTCAACTCCGCCGATGTGGATCGAGTGGTACTGCTGGAGCACGCGCGCCGCAACAACGGATGGACCTTGGATGATGGCCTGAAGGCGGACGAGACTTCTCCCAACCTCTATCGCTTCCGGCTTCCAGTCGCCGCGCAGACCATGGCAACCCTTGAGGTGCGCGAGCGCGGCCCCGTCACCACCTCTGTTTACTTGAATGCGGGCAGCGACCAGACCGCCTATCTGCTCGACCTGGTCAAGCGGGTTCCCGATGCGCTTGACAAGCTGAAACCGGTGATCGATGCCGAAGCCGCTCTGGCCGACCTCGATCGCCGCATCCGCGAATCCAAAAAGATCGAGACCACCGCATCTGCCGACGAGTCTCGCGCTCGCGACAACCTCACCGCCCTCAAAGGCAACGATGCGGCCAAGCGTTTTGTAGATGAACTGAACCGCGCCGAAGACCTGTTGCAAACCACGCGCAAACAGACCGCCGACCTGGAAACCCAGAAACAGGCAGCCGTCGAGAAGCTGAATGGGTTAATCTCGCAGATCAGCTTCGACTGGGACGTAACGAAGAAGTGAAAGGGCAGGGAATAGGGAACAGTGAATAGAAATGCGCGCAGTTTAGTTTATTGCTGCCCCACCATTGCGCCAGAAAAACGCCGCAAGGATGGGGCAGTTGCATTTGTGCTGCAGACAAGCTCCGGAACTGACCAATGTCCACTGCTTCTCTACTGTCCGTTCATCGCATTCAGAATCACCCGCGCCGTCGAGTCTTCATCTTCGCGCGAAGAGATCATCAGGTCATAAAGGTGCATATTGCACCAGTTCTTGCCAAAATATTGTTGCAGGTATTTGGCACGCTCTTCATCCACTGTGCGCAGGCGCTGCTCGACATTTGCGCCCTTTTCCAGGCGGTCGCGAAGGCGCAGGATGCGCTCTTTCAGCGGAGCGTAAACAAAAGCGTGAAAGACATCGGGCTTGTGCTGCAGAACGCACTGAGCGCCGCGGCCGACGATGACGCAGTTTCCCTCGGCCCACGCCTGCTCGACGATCTTCTGGGTAATCTTCACCATCTCCTCGGCGTCGAAGACGGAGTCTTCTCCAAGCTCAAGTCCGGCTGCCAGGGCTGCTCCGCGCATCGCCTGCTGGTTGAGGCGGCGAAGCCAAGAGTCCACATGTTCGTCGTAGTGTTTCACTACATTCTTATCCACGTGCGCCGCGTAGGCGATGGCGTCGATGATGTCGCGGTCCAGTAGTTTCCAGCTGAGCCAGCCGGCAATGGTCTGCGCGATTCGCCCCCCACCGCTCCCGAATTCCCTGTTGACAGTCAGCACACGGTATTTCACGATGCCCCCTTTTCAACCGAACTTTTCATGTTACTCCTGTCCGCCAGTCCGCTCCAGTTCAGCGCGTGCAACGCTTTGCTCCATCTCTGCCTGGAACAGCCCGGCATTGGCCTCGGCCAGCTGAGCCTCGGCTTCCTTCAGCGCCGAGGGGTTGGCGGTGTTTGCCTCCACTTGGTTGGCTGTAATCCGTTGCATCTCCGCCCGCGCGGCCACACTCTCCCGCGCAGCTTTCAGGCCTGTCTCCGCACGCCGCACCTTGCGCACTTCCTTTTCGATATCGATACGCACGCGGTTCTGCGCCTGCCGCAGGTTCTGTTCAGCCTGTGCCACTTGCGCCTGTCGCTCGCGTACCAGCCCGCCGCGCTTGCCAAACTCCGCCAGCGTCCAGTTCATCTTCAGGCCCACCGCGCCGTTATTCTCACTCAGCAGCGGCACGCCGGATTGATACACATACTGAGCAAAGGCCCCAATCTCGGGAATATATTCCGCACGTGCCGCGCTCAATCCGGCTCGCGCCTTCTTCAGCGTTTGCTCTGCCGCGGCAACTTCGGGATTATGGTTGAGCGCCTCGGTTTCTGGATCTCCGCTTGTCGCATCGGAATCATTCGCAGGCGGCGGCGCTAGCGCCAGGTCCGCGTCCAGCGGCAGGCCAATCAGATCGTTGAATTCCACCCTCATGTCGGAGATCGCGTCCTCCAGCGATCCCAGCGCATGGCGCGCCTCGGCAATCTGCGCCTTGCCCTCAAGCGCCTTCAACTCCAGCACCGATCCAGCCTCGACACCATTCTGCGCCTCCGCCAGCCGCGCTTCTCCCGCCGCGATGCGCAACTCCGCCGCCTGTTTGCGGCGCTCGGCCGAGAGCAAGCTGAAATAAAGCTGCTTCACTTTCAAAGCCACTTCATTTTCAGCCCTGCGCGCATTCGCCCGTGCCATGCCTTCGTCCGCCTTGGCCACATTGACCCCGGCGTGAATCTTGAACATCTGCGTAATCGGCTGCGCGGCAACGGTGGTGCTCAGCAGAAAATTCTGATTGCCGAGTTTGATGGAAACATCTTTTCCGGGGATCGGCCCCGCGCTCGGGTAGGTGCCCAACACCCCTTGCGGCAGCACCAGGCGATCCATCGCTCCCAGATGCACCGCTTCGGTTTCGTCGCTCACAACCGGAAAATAATTGGCGCGCGCCTCGGTTACGCGTGCGGCCATCTCTTTGGTTTTGAGTTGGGCCAGTTTGACGGCCGGGTTCTGGCTCTTTGCCAGCGCCAGAGCTTCATCCATCGTCACAACACGCGGCGGCGCCATGGGGCTCGACTGCGCCTGGGCAGCGCCCGCAAAGGCGAGCAGCAGCACCATCGTCGTGACTAATACGCGCGCGGGAACCGGTACGGTGCGCTCGCGGTGCGCCACCACAAACAGCACCGGGATCACCACCAGCGTAAAGAACATCGAGCCAAGCAGCCCGAAAGCAATCACGCTTGCCAGCGGAGACCACATGCTTGAGCCGGAAAGAATCATCGGGATCACGCCCACCGCTGCGGCCATCGAAGTCAGGAAGATGGGCCGCAGTCTCCGTTCGCCCGCCTCCAGCGCCGCCTTTTCCAGTTCCACGCCGTCCTTCATCCGCACATGAATGTAGTCGATCAGGATGATGGAATTGCGCACCACCAGGCCGCCCAGGCTCACAATGCCCATGAACGCGGTGAAGCCGAAGTTGTTGTGCGTAATCAGCAGTCCCAGCGCCGCGCTCGGAAGCGCCAGCGGAAAAGCCATCATGATAATCAGCGGATCAATAAACGAGCGGAATTGAAACAGCAAAATCAAAAAGATCAAGACAAGACTGTATAGAAGAGCGTGCGTCATCTCGCCGAACGTCTCATTCTGATTTTCAAATTCTCCACCGTACGCGATGCGGTACCCCGCCGGCAGCGGAAGCGCGTTCACCTGGCTGCGCATGTCGGCGAGAATCTCACTGGCCAGCCGGTGCCCATCGGGAAAGGCGCGCACTGTCAGCGTGCGAACGCCGTTTCTGCGCACAACCCTGCCCGGCTGCCAGTCCGGCGTAAGTGAGGCCACCGCGCCCACCGGGACCCTGGCCCCGGTAATGGGCGACGTCACATAAGTCTCTGTCACGTCTTGAACGCCCCGCCGCTGCACCGGGTCCAGCCGCAACACCACATCCACGTCGCGGTCGCCCTCCCAGAACGTCGTTAGCGGTGCTCCCTCAAATCCGCCCGCCAGTTGCTGCGCCACCGCCGCGTTGGTCAGTCCCATCCGGTTGGCCACTTCCTCGCGCACATTCACGCGCAGTTGCCACGCATCTTCGCGCCAGTCGGTATGAATGTAGGTTGCGCCCGCCGTATGACGCATAATGTCCTCCACCTGCGCCCCCAGCGTGCGCAGTTCCTGGGCGTCGTCACCCACGATCCGCGCCTCCACTGGAGCCTCCATCACCTGTCCCTGCTGCAACTCCTTCACATAGACTTGCGCTTCCGGTGCGGCATCGCTCAGCCGCTCTCGTAGCGCAGCCACCAGCTCTGGCGTTCCATTCACCTTGGTCGTGTTTACCAGCACCTGCGCATAGTTCGCGGCAGGTGCCTGCGGGTTCACGTTGTAGTAGAAGCGTGGCGCGCTCGAGCCAAGAAAGCTCGTGTACGAAGACACCAGCGGCTCCTTGCTCAGGATGGTCTCGATGCGCTTCACCACCGCGTCCGTGGCCTCGATCTTCGTCCCCTCGGGCATCCAAACGTCAAGGACAAACTGGTTGCGTTCCGCCAGTGGAAAGAACTGCTGCGGCACCAGGTGCAGAATCCCAATGCCCGCAATGAAAGCGAGCAACCCTGCAGCAAGCACCAGCGGCTTGTGATGCATGGCGTGAGTGATGATGCGGTTGTAGACCTTCTGCATGCGGTCGAGCGGAGAAAGCTTCGCCGGCCCCGTTGAATTGTCGAACTCGTGATCGATCAACCCCTGGCGGATAAAGTGACGCGCGGTCAGCGGCGTCAGCAGCATCGCCACCACGTACGACGTACCCAGCGCGATTGCCACGGCAATCGGCAGCGAGCGTATGAATTCGCCCATGGCCCCCGTTAGCAGCAGCAGCGGCGCAAACGACGCGATGATCGTCAGCGTAGCCGTGAGTACCGGAACCGCCATCTCCGTTGCGCATCTCCACGCGGCTTCCTCCACCGGCACATGCTTGTCCAGCAGGTCCACGTAATTGTCGGCAATCACGATGGCGTCATCCACCACCATCCCCAGCACCGTGATCAGCGCCGCAATCGACACTTGTTGCAACTCGATTCCACACAAATTCAGCAGTGCGAATGTAATAGAGACCGTGACCGGAATCGCAATCGCCGACACCAGCGCCACTCGCATCGGAAGCAGCAGCATGGTCACCAGAATGACGGCCACGATGGCGATGCCAAACTCGCGAAAGAAATCCCATATCCGCTCGGAAACAACTTTGGGCTGATCGGCCACCAGGTCAAGCTTCACCTCCGGCGGCAGCGAACTTTCCACACTCTTCAGCGTCTTGCGCACCGTGTTTCCAAAGTCCACGATGTTGTTGCCTTCGCTCATCTCCACGGCCAGTAAAATCGTCGGCTGGCCCCCGATGCGCGCATATTCCGTGGGGTCTTTGTACACCCGTTCCACACTCGCAAAATCACCTACGTACACCGGCTGCCCGGTGGGCGAGACGTCTACCATCACGTGGCGAATCTGGTCTTCGGTCTGCAACTCGCCGCTTGCGGCTATCGGCGTCTTGTTCTGCTCCGTCGGTACGCGGCCCGCATACTGCACCTGGTTGCGCCCCTGCAAAGCCTGCGCCATCTTCTGCGGGTTCACCGCATACTGCGCCAGCCGCTCGCTCGACGAGGAGATGTCGATCTCTTCCTTCTGGTCGCCGATGCGCTTGATCTTCGATACCGCGGGAATCGTGCGCAGCGCGGCTTCCACCTTCTGCGCGTAGTCCTTTAGCTCCCTCGGCCCATAGCTTCCGCCATGCACCGCAATCAGCACCGCCACCGTGTCGCCAAAATCGGAATCCACTGCCGGCCCGCGTACCCCCGCCGGCAGGTCAGTGGCCTTCAGTTGCGCCATGTCCAATCGCAGCTTCGACCAGAATTCGTCGGCATCCGTCACCGACTTGTTCAACTCGACATTCACCAGCACCACGCCGTTGCGCGTTGTCGAAAATGTCTTCTCGCGGCGCACTTCAGAAAAGCGGAACAGGTGTTCTTCGATCTTGCGCGTCACCTGGTCTTCCACTTGCTCCGGCGTCGCGCCCGGATAGGCTGCGGAGACAATCCCCGTGTGGATGGTAATCTTCGGGTCTTCGCGGCGCGGCATCGTCACCAGCGCATACATGCCGGTCACAAACAGCATCGCCGCCAGCACCAGCGATACCTGCGGGTAGTGCAGCGATGCGCGTACGGGATTCACTGGCCGCCTCCCGCCATCTTCACCAGCGAGCCCTCACGCACGTTCTGCTGGCCCGCAGTCACCACCATCTCGTCCCCGTTCAGCCCGTTTCGAATCTCAACCTCGTTGTTCACCAGCGTGCCCGCATCCACGCGGCGGGCATACACGCGCTGTTGCGCGGGGTAGTAGACAAACACATGCGTAACCCCCTTCGCGTCGCGGACAATCGCATCGCCGGGCACAGTCAGGGCGTTCACCATCGCCGGCGAAAAAATACGCGCCTCGCTCACCATCCCCGCACGCAGCAGCCGCTTCGGGTTCTGCACCGCAATCTTCGTCACGTAAGTGCGCGCCGCCGGGTCAGCCGCAACCCCCACCGCTTCCACTCTTCCTTCAAACACGCGCCCGTCGAGCGAGGGTATGGCGACCACCGCCCTGGCGCCCTCACGCACCTTGCCAATCTCCGCCTCTGGAATCCCTACACGCACCTTGACTGGATTCAGATCGAGCACGGAGATGACCGGAGTTCCCGCCCCCACCGTGTCGCCCACATCGATCCGCCGCATGCCCACAAAGCCCGCAATCGGCGCACGCAGTTTTGTGTCCCCAAGCCGCTTCTGCGCTTCGTTCATCCCGGCGGTCGCCGCGCGAGCCTGGCCGTTGGCGGCTTCCTTGTCCTGCACCCGCGTGCCCTGCTTCGCCATTTCGTAACGCTGCTGCGCCGCCTGGTAGCCAGCCTCGATCTTCTTGAAGTCGTTCGCCGCCAGGCTCTTGTGCTCGTAGAGGAACTTCATTCGCTTGTACTCGTCCTGCCAGCGATCAAAGTCGATCCGAGCCTGCTCAAGCTCCTGGGACCTCGGGCCTTCCTGCGCCTTGCGGTCCACCGCCCGGGCCGCATCGGCTTGCCCTCGCGCCGCGTCGTAGGCATTGCGGTAATCGGTCGCGTCCAGCTCCGCCAGCACCTGCCCCTTGCTGACTGCCTGGCCCTCTTCCACCAGAACGCGCGTTACCCGCCCCGCAATCTGGAAAGCGCACAGTGCCGTAACGTTGGCCTCCGCCGCGCCGCTGGCCGCAACTGAAACCGGCTGCTGCACCCGGTTCGGTGCGCGCAAGCCCACAGGAACAGGCTGGTCTGCCGCAGTTTTCGATTTTGGGCCGCACGCCGCCAGAGAGAGCAGGGCCAGCAGCAATACCGCGGCAAGTCCCTCTCCTTTCAATGGGCGCGACCAGGACCAATCGGCCAGCCCCAAACAAGTTGCCGCTTTGAAAGGGCGCAGCTTTAGCCGCGCCGCCGACCGCGCGAACAAACCAGTGGGCTTTAGCCCCTGAGGGAATGCTTCTTCTCCGCCAATTTCAACTGCAATACCGATTCTTTCCGTAACCTCTGAATCCGTGTCGGGGGTTCTTGCTTGCATATCCGTTCTTCTTTCTTGACAAGAATAGAATGACACGTCATTCTATTCTTGACAAGAGGGGGACATCCGCAAATGGCCTACCGTAAAACAGCCGCCACCGAAGCCCGCAAAGACGCGCGCCGCAAGGTGCTCTTGGATGCAGCTACCCGGATGTTCGGCGTCAACGGCTATCACGGCGCCACTGTGCCCATGATTGTGGCTGAGGCGGGCAGTTCCGTCGGCAGCTTCTACGCGCATTTTCGCAACAAAGAGGACATTTTCGCCGCTGTCCTTGAAGCGCTCGGCCGCAGCATTACGGATATCCTCGCCGAGGCCAAGTGCCGTCAGTCCGACCCCCTGCTCAGAATCCCCGAGGCGGTGGAGTCGCTGTTTCTGTTTCTGGCCCGGAACCCCCAGGAGGCGCGCATTCTCATCGTCGAGTCCTCAGGGCTCAGCCCACGCCTTGAGCAGGTACGGCGCTCGATTCTTCAACATCACGCCGCCCAGGTCCGTCACACCCTCGAGGCCGATCCCACCGCATTCTCCTTCGTTGACCCGGACATCGCCGCGCATTGCCTCGTGGGTGCGGTCTACGAGGCCCTCTGCAGTTGGCTCGAGCAGGATCCCAAGGATCGCCGGTCGGCCGTCGCCGTCGCGCGCGCCGTGGCGGATTACAACACCCGGGCGCTCCGAGCCGGATAAGCAGCCTTTGCCACTTCCTATCCGGGGAAACCCAATCGTCACTCCCCGTTGACTGCCTCAACAATCTTCTGACGTACACTGTACCCGGAGGGCGAGACGGCATGAAAAGGATCGGCATCCTCTTCGGTATGGAGAACAGCTTCCCCGGTGCGCTGGTCGAACACATCAATGCCCGCAACATCGATGGCATTCAAGCCGAGTTTGTGCTCACCGGCGCTGTCCAACTCGACAATCCCGGCCAGCCGCCGCACTACTCGGTCATCCTGGATCGCATCTCCCACGACATCCCCTTCTATCGCGCGTTTCTCAAGCACGAGGCCATCAACGGAACCCTCATCGTGAACAATCCGTTCTGGTGGTCTGCCGACGACAAGTTTTTCAACTATACCCTCGCCGAAAAGCTCGGCGTCGCCGTCCCTCCCACCGTGATCCTGCCTCACAAGCAGTTGCCCGAGGGCACCACTGACCGTTCGATGCGGAATCTCGAGTATCCCCTCGATTGGGACCGCGTCTTTGCCTACGTCGGCCTGCACGGATTCATGAAGCCGGTCGATGGCGGCGGCTGGCGCGACGTCTATCACATCCACAATCGCGAGGAGTTTTTCGAGGCCTACAATCAGTCGCGCGACCTCTGCATGATGTACCAGAAGGCAGTCGATTTCGATGAGTACTTCCGCTGCTACGTGGTCGGGCAGAAGAAGGTCCGCATCATGCCCTACGACCCGCGCCGCCCCCACGCCGAGCGCTACGTGCAGAACCCGCCCCCCTACAGCAAAAAGCTCCTCAAGCGTGTCGAACAGGATGCACTCAAGCTCTGCCGCGCCCTCGGCTACGACCTGAACACCGTCGAATTCGCGGTCGAAAACGGCATCCCCTACGCCATCGACTTCATGAACCCCGCGCCGGATGCGGACTTGCTCTCCGTCGGCGCGGAGAACTTCGAGTGGATCGTCCGCGAAGTGGCCGACATGGCTATCGCCAAGGCCGCCGCCGCTCCGCACCTCCCCGAGTTGCGCTGTTCAGTCTTTCTCGGCGCTCAGCCAACTCCCGCCAAGGCCCCAAAAAAGAAGGCCGCCGCCAAAAAGAAGGCCAGCACAGCCACAGGTACCCATCTATAAATCGCGGGTGCCCCAGGTCTGGAGTCTCAGACCTGGGAATGAATAATGTCCGAATAACCGGTAATACAATCACTACCAAAGGGTTAGCTGTCATCCTGAGCAGCGCAACTCGCATAGCGAGTTTCGTCCGGCGATGAACCGGGCTATATGTGCGACAAAGGCTCCGTGCCCCATCCATTCGCCTTTTTTCTGG
>Ga0114951_10004011_pt1 | contig 14718 bp, 8 predicted proteins | sample AM7aDNAmetaG_FD_88677 | JGI IMG/M metagenome (GOLD analysis project Ga0114951, IMG submission 88677) | Freshwater microbial communities from Finland to study Microbial Dark Matter (Phase II) - AM7a DNA metaG | ecosystem: Environmental > Aquatic > Freshwater > Lake | place: Finland: Lake Alinen...
AAAAGTCCCTGAGAAGATGTAGGGTATTCCACTCGAACCCGATTTTGGTTTCTTGAGAAGTAGTAAAATAAATAAAAAGTGCTACTATCATTCTATGACTACAAAGAATCAATTCAATATCATCATAAAGAGGACCAGAAAATGGTTCATCGGTTGGGTGGAAGAGATTCCAGGAGTTAATTCTCAGGGTAAATCTCTCAGAGAGCTGCGACAGAACCTTCATGATGCATTGCTCATGATTATTGATGCCAACAAGACTATTGCTCGGGAAAATATCAGTAAAAGCAAGAATTACCGCAGAGAGCTATTGAATATTCAAGTCCCGGCTTAATTCGATATGAAAAGGCTAGACTTGATGAAGCACTTGAAAGAAAATCATTGCGAACTCTTTAGGGAAGGGGCAAAACACTCTGTGATCAAGAATATATTGAACAATAAGGTATCTTCGATCCCAAGACATTCAGAAGTCGAAAACCATCTTGCGAGGAAAATTTGTAGGGACCTCGGTGTAATTGAGATCACAAAGAAATAGCTAGAATTAAGGCGGCAAAAGATGTTAAGATAACTTCATCATGGATGAGTTAAAACCAAACAAAAGCCCGCATGCCGAGCGCGAAGAGCGCATTTTGGCGTCATGGAAAGAGAAGGGAATATTCGAGAAGAGCTTGGAGAAGAACAAGGGCAAGGGTAAAGATTTCCTCTTCTATGAGGGTCCTCCCACTGCCAATGGCCGTCCAGGCATCCACCATCTCGAAGCTCGCGCTTTCAAAGACGCTATACCTCGATACAAGACCATGCGGGGATTTTATGTGCGCCGCAAGGGAGGGTGGGATACTCACGGCTTGCCTGTAGAATTACAGGTTGAAAAGGAGCTTGGTCTCAAGTCCAAGAAAGAGATCGAACAATATGGCATAGGCGCATTCAATGATAAATGCAAAGAGAGCGTCTGGAAATATGTCCATGAATGGGAGGGCTTCACCGATCGCATGGGGTATTGGGTCGATCTCAAGAATCCGTATATCACATACAAGCCCGAATATATCGAATCTGTCTGGAATGTGATCAAGACTGTCGGTGACAAAGGCTTGCTCTACAAAGATTACAAAGTCGTGCCATGGTGCCCTCGTTGCGGTACGGCATTGTCTTCGCATGAATTGGCGCAGGGGTATCAGGACGTGAAGGATCTGGCGGTCACGGTGAAATTCAGAATCAATAATCAAAAGGCAAAAGGCAAAAATGAAAGTCAAAACTCAAAAGTAGAAGACACTTACTTGCTAGCTTGGACGACGACACCTTGGACGTTACCGGGGAATGTGGGGTTGGCAGTTAATTCAAAAATTGAATATGTGAAGATAAAAGTCGAAGATGATGGTTTCTATATTCTTGCGAAATCTCGTCTGGCGGTCTTGAAAGATACGAAATATTCGACCGTTGAAACAATGAAAGGTTCAGAGCTTGTCGGTATGGAATATGAGCCTCTTTATCCGTTTTTGAAGGACAATATCTCCGGTCCCGAAAAAGAGAAATTGGGCAACGCTTACAAAGTCTATGCCGCTGATTTCGTCACCACCGAAGATGGCACGGGCATAGTCCATACAGCCGTGATGTATGGCCAAGACGACTTTGAATTGGGAACGAAAGTAGGTCTGCCCAAATATCATTTGGTGAACGAAGATGGGACATTCAAAAAAGAGGCCGGATTCTTGGCGGGTGCTTTTGTTAAAGATCCAGGTACAGATGTCGCTATCATCAAGGATCTAGCTGGCAGGGGATTATTATTCGCAAAAGAAAAGTATGAGCATAGCTATCCTTTCTGTTGGAGATGCCATACCCCTCTCATTTATTTTGCGCGCGATTCTTGGTATATCAAGATGTCGGCCCTGAGGAATGACCTGGTCAAAGAGAATGAAGGCATACACTGGGAACCTGGGCATATCAAAGAAGGGCGCTTTGGCGAATGGCTATCCGAGGTCAAGGACTGGGCTATTTCTCGTGAGCGCTATTGGGGCACACCTTTGCCTGTCTGGTCATGTGAAAAGTGTAAGAAGATAAAGGTTGTAGGTTCGAAGGCGGATGTCTCTCAAAAGCCGAAAAATAGCTATTCCATCATGAGGCATGGACAGGCTGAGAACAATACTCTCGGTATCATAAGCGATAAGCCTGAATATCCGCATCATTTGACGGATTTGGGCAGGCAACAAGTGGCTGAGACTGCTGAATCTCTGAAGGGTTCGAAATTTGATTTGATATTCGTATCTCCATTTGTGCGCACGATGGAGACGACGCAGATCCTGAAGGGTAAGCTCGGCTGGAAAGATGAGCAGATCCATGTCGATAGCCGCATCCACGAAGTTGGGGTCGGTGATTGGAGCGGCAGGAAGGTCGCGGATACCATGAAGGAGTTCAAGTATGAAGATAGATTCGAGCGTTGTCCGAAAGGAGGGGAGACTTATGCTGACGTAAAAAAGCGCATGGGAGATTTCCTGTATGACCTTGAATCAAAATATGAAGGCAAGAAGATTTTGATCATCTCTCATGAGACGCCGTTGTTCCTATTAGTCGCTGTAGCCAAAGGTTTGGACCGCAAACAATCTCTCGATCTGCGAGGAGATAAAGAATATATCGCCAATGCCCAAGAACAGGATCTTGATTTTGAGATCATTCCACATAATTCTGAGTATGAGCTCGACCTGCATCGTCCATTCATAGATGAGGTAAAGTTGGCCTGCGAGTGCGGAGGCACCATGAATCGTGCCAAGGAAGTTTTGGATGTCTGGTTCGATTCCGGGTCTATGCCTTTCTCGCAGGACCATTATCCATTTGAGAACAAAGAATTGATCAATGGCAAAGGCTATCCAGCCGATTTCATTTCCGAAGCCATAGATCAGACTCGTGGTTGGTTCTACACTCTCCATGCTATCGGCATTCTGATGGGCAAAGGCAAGGCTTTTAAGAATGTCATTTGCTTGGGCCATATCTTGGATGCCAAAGGCAAGAAGATGTCCAAGTCGATCGGGAATGTGGTCAACCCTTGGGAGATGATGGATAAATACGGAGCCGATGCTTTGCGCTTTTGGATGTATTCGGTAAATCAGCCGGGAGATTCCAAGAATTTTGAGGAGAAGACTGTAGATGAGATCGTGAAGAAGGTGTTTAATCTGGCGGCGAATGTATTGTCTTTTTATAAATTGTATGAGGATGATGAAATCAAAAATCAAAAATCAAAAATCAAAAATACAGATAAAAAAGTCAAAAATAATCAATCGCAAAATGTTTTGGATCAATGGATTGTTGCTAGGTTGAATCAATTAATAAGCACGATTACAAAAGGACTGGATGGTTACATATTCATGGAACCAGCTAGGGCGATACGTGATTTTATGGCGGATCTATCGCAGTGGTATCTCCGGAGATCGAGAGATAGATTTAAAGAGGAAGGGGAGGACAAAGAACAGGCTCTGGCGACAACCAGATTCATACTGATCACTTTAGCAAAGGTGATGGCGCCATTCACGCCATTCTTCGCCGATTATCTGTACGAAGAGGCGGGCGGTGGATTGGAGAGCGTTCATCTTGAGAATTGGCCGGAGGCGAGCGAAATTGATATAAGTATCTTAAAGGATATGGAAACAGTAAGATATTTTTCTTCGAAAGGACTTGAGGCGCGATCACTTGCAAGGATAAATGTTCGGCAACCGCTTAAGACATTCCATATCAACGAATATAAATCATACATGCTCAAGCACGATTCAAATGGCTCCAATAAGGTTCCTAGTAGTGAGAAGATATCTCTGTCAGAAGATATGGTCAATCTGATTCGTGATGAAGTAAATGTTAAGAATGTCTTATTTGATTCGACTATAGAAGAAGAGGTAAAACTAGACCTGATCATCACTCCTGAATTAAAAGAAGAAGGCGATCTGCGAGAGCTTCTCCGCAAAATCCAAGACTTACGCAAGGAGAAAGGCTTAACTGTCGGTGACTTGGCGGTTTTGATGGTCACGGATGAATTCAAGGCTATCGTTACCAAGAATGGAGACGCTATCAAGAAGGCTACGAATCTTAAGAGTATTGAATTTGGCGCAAAGTTGGAGATAAAATAGAGACATGCCGAGCGCGCGATTCCCATAATGTATAGCATCCAAACTACCCCTGGTTTCATCATCGATTCGCGGGCATACGGCGAAGCGGGGAAGATGTTATTCATTTTCACGAGAGATCTGGGTTTGGTCATGGCGGTGGCGCAGGGGATACGCTTCGAAAGATCGAAGCTGCGGCCTTTCACGCAAGACTATTCATTCGGGGAATTCTCATTTGTCAGAGGGAAAGAGATGTGGAGATTGACGAGCGCGCAGGAATTCGATGAGTCCGGCGAGCTCGGTGAATATCATTTTCCCTTGTCAGGTAAAATCGCCTGCTCCAATTGCAACCGTATCATGGCTTGCCAGAGGCGCCAAGATACGGGCAATTGTAGCAGGCTCGAATCGCATTACCTGACAAGGGAAAATGATATTCACCGAGCTCGCCTACGCTCTGAATTGATAGCACGAGTAGCTTCGCTCCTTCGGCGATTCCTTCGAGGGGAAGAAGCGCATCCTGAATTATTCGAATGTGTGAGGGCTTGTGGCGTCTTCTTGGCTAGCGATGAAGGCGACCTGACTTCAGAACAAATGGAGACACTTGAATCGTTGATCGTGATCCGCATCTTGCATAATCTAGGATATGTGGGGGATGTCTCGGGTTTGAATGGGGAAGTCTCTTCCAATGAGATCAGTCTGAGCTTGCTCGATGGCTTGAAACAACATAGGGTGGCGATGAATAGGCATATAAACAAAGCGTTGAAGGAATCGCATTTATAAACGTTGATTGTTATAAACAGTAGCGGCAAGAGAGGAGGAGACTGAGAGGCTTGACTTCTATCTAATATTTGCTAACCTTTTAGATGAAGAAAACTTTCGGCCGCAGTTCTATACGACTGCAACTTGGCGGAGGGTTTTTTTCTTTTAAGCCGGAAAGACTGACATAAAATACTTTTGCTTGTGCTTATTCTCTTTGATCTGAACATAGAATAACTCTCCAGTATGAATTTGACCGATAAATCTATGGAGTATCTCTGATTTTCTCATGGGATTTGTCTGAGAATACGGTTTTAACATTGTATTCTCAATGAGATCTAGAGCACAAAGATAATATTTGAGACGGCGTACGCGATCATGCATATTCTTTTCTCTAAGATGTGCCCAGAAATAATCTAGTAATATCTTCTCTTTTTTGAAATATTTCGATCTGATATATGGCCGCCTTTTGGTTCTGGATTCGATATCCTTGTATATAGATAATGCCGTCGGATAGATTTCCGAATATTTTGTTCCAGCAAGCGGCCGCATCATCGTCTTGAATATATTCAAGGTTTCCAGATTCTATCAAACCATTATGAAAAAACGCTGAATTTTTGTTCAAAAAAGGATAAAGTTTTTGTGAGCTATTGGTTTTCAATAATATCTGGGGAGGGAATATCAGATAGGAGCAATGAAAGATCCCCATAGGGCTACGGATATGGTATGGAGTGCGATCAAGAAGCGGTGTTTAGAGGAGAGAGGCCTTGCGGTCTCTCACACTGCTTCCTTATCTGATCCCAAGTTATATCCATAGCCCCATGGGGACTAGGTTTCAGCTTTCGCTGATCGAGGTGATGGTGACTCTATGAGCCTACAGATCCCAGATCCTATAAGCTCATTAAAGTGGAGTAATTTTTGACAAGTTTTACTCCGTGATCAGTACGGATACCGATCAAACTTGCCAAGGAGGCGATCCTTGGGGTCGTGCCGCTGCGCTCTGCGGCCGAGGTTATGGAAGGTTTATTTACGACCTATAAAGAACTACAATTTGAGACCGTCTAAGACACCCCAGACTTCTTTTCCCAGACCAAAACCCTCTGTATTCTGCCCGACCAAAGGTGTGGATGCCTCCGAAGTCTCTTCTATCGACTGTGGCGGTTCAGGATCTGATGGTGTCGTTACGGTTTTGGTCAACTGTAGAAGCAACTTTTTCTCATACACCTTTGCTAGCGCTTCCACATGAGCCACTGTTGGACTACTCATCCCTGACTCCCAAAGCGCTCGATTGGCCAGCTCCTTTGGATCTGTCCACTGAACGAGGTCCACCCTTTTATTCTCCTGTTGTTTTCCATTCAGGGTGACGCTTTTGATCTTTCCCATCGTTCCTTTGTCTCCAAAAGGAATCTGACACTTTGAAGGATGGCCTCGGAACCACTCACCGTAGCTCCATTCGCCTCTCCTGCTACCTGTCTTTCCCACGATAACCAAGACGTCGTTTTGTCCCGGCATTTCAAGAATGGGCAAGAGGTCGTTAGTGCCGCAACTGACGCGGACGAATCCTTCTGGTGCAGTCGGGATTTCGTTCAGGCGGCTTTGCAGCCACTTGTATTCATCAGGCGACAGACGCTCGCCTTTGACAAAGTAAACGATCTCCTTGCATTTTCCATCGTCGTCATAACGATCTTCGGCGGTGCTCGTCAACACACCCTGTGTTTCGATGAACAGTTGCCAGAGATGATCGAGGCGGTCTTGGCGGATCTTTTCCGCACCGAACACCAACCGTTCCAATTCCGAGATATCCTCTTTATTGAACCGATAGAAGCGTTCGCGTTTTCCCGGCCAATTCTTCTCGTAACGGATGGTATGGGCCGATTTTAACCCTGGAGACATCGGGAAATAACTGATGTCTCCGTTTATTTCTCCACCCAATGTCTCAAATATCAGGCCATAGTGGCCATTGGGACATGAATGGTCTCTCAGTGCTGTCCCATCTCTCCTGGCCACTTCCTCCAACCGCGCCATGAACTGCTGGCGCAGGGGAAAGACTTCTGCTTCGGTTTGGAGAAATTTCTCAACCTCTTCGAGAGGTGCGACCCATAGCCGGCTTTCTAATTTGCCTCGTATGCGCTCTTTCCTAAGAAGAAATGCTGCGGCGTTGCCAAAAGCGAGCAGGGTATTGGTCTCCACATCTGAGTTCGGAGTGTCACTGAGGACTTCCGAAATCACTGCACCCCATGATGGGTTGCCGGATTCAGACGCGCACTCAACGATCCCGAGTCCGGGAATACCGTACTGGCCAAGAAGGCGAGTAACCTTGCCCAAGTATGATTGCTTGGCGCTCTCGCGCTCCTCCTGCACAGCTTTGACCGTATCATTCCGACGCTCAGCAAGGATGCCTCGCCCTTCGTCGAGCACCTTTCTGAGAGTTTCTGGTTCCGCGTCCGGGATGATCATTCCGCCTTTTGACAAGACGATCCCAAACTTACGGAACTCATCGGGTGCGATTTCGTAGTTACCTACGAATGTACCACCCTTCTTTGCGGCGGCGATTGAACCGCCCCACAGATATTTTGCGAACGATTCGTTCGCAACAATAACATCCGTGGTAATTTTTTCAAATTTCGGCATATAGCCTTTCCACCTCCTCCCAGCATCTTTGATGGAAGAGATTGTTCTGTTGTCGGGATGCTCCGACTGTTGTTGACTAACTGATCAACCCGCGATTCCTATCGTGGGCTGAAAAAGTTTGGTGAATGTCCGCATACATTCACCATTGGGAACCGCATTATGCATCAAGCGGGATGCAAGAGGTTTTTTCAATGAGTCCTTCTAAACTCATAAATGTTTTCAGCGTGTACATTCAACGTCTCGTTTCTTTAGCCTGCGATCTGACCGAGCAGGTGGCGGTACACCATAGCTGCTACCGCCGAATCGTAGAGGGGATTATGCGTCCCACCCTCGAACTCGCCGACGGACAGATTGTGTTTCTTCACATATCCATCCACCGAGGTCGCATCCTCGCCTGCCTGTTGCAGGTTTCCGCTTACATCGTAGAGCGGGTAGGGTGCATCCCAGTCGCCAATGAGCTTCTGGGTGTGCATGTCGCGAAGAACTTTCGTCTCTACGATGTAGCCCATGTGAACGACCACATCGGCTCCCTCCTTGTTGGCTTTGTAGAAGGCCGCGAAGGCAGCGAGGAGTGCCTCGTACGTGTCGTGGGTCACGGGGATGTTTGCGATCTTGGGGAGGACGTTCTCCTTGACCCAAGGGTCGGTGACTTCCGTGTCCGGGAGCCGTCCGACAAACCGAGCGATTTCGGAGCCTTTCTCGTCATAGACGAGCGCACCGATGGCGAACGCCCGTCCCCACAGCCCGTTTGTTTCGGCGTCAAAACTAAACAATGTCTTCATACTGTAATTCCATTTCTTTTCCTGATTTTTCCGCCGGAATCGCGGTCAAGCCATCATGCTCCTGCGTTAGGTTTCACGCAGAAACAGGTTGCTGCCAGACAAGCAACACCGGACAAGAGCCGAAGCTCCACATGCGAGCTGATGGTTGAAACAATCTTCTTGAACACCTCCTTTGAAGAGAGATGCTCAAGATACTGTTCCAACGATAAACACCTATGTTATGAACAAAGGCTCTACCGACCGCCGAGATCTCTCTCAGCAAGCGGATAAAGTCCAGCACCGATCTTTCGATGGTGCTGGGAATTAATGAACGCCGCAGCGTTCATTGTGATGGTGATCAAGCAACTATGAGCCTGCGGGCTCACTGGACTATTCGCTGGAGTAGAGCAGTGCCTCGAGCTGCCCTATGGTTTTGGCTTTTTCCGATGCGTACTGAGGATTGCCGAGCCAACCGAGACTCGGGTCCTTCCAGATGGAAAGAGCGACCGACCCTCCAGCGTTTGGAGAATCATTCTCCAGTGATTCCGCGAAATCCGCCGCGGGGCGAATCTCTTCGGAGACGAGACGGTTGAGTAGGTGACCAAGGTCACCCAGGGCGGCCATGAGGCCATCCCAAATCTGGGTGTGTCTCTTGGCCGATTTGAGGGAGACGATGCCCTCAATGTAGTCGTTGAAGTCTCCGGCGCCGTCGTCTTTCTCGCCTTTCTTGGCGCAGAGGGAGAGTCGGAATCCGTATTCGTCTTCCAAGGAGGTTACGATGTCTTTGATGGGCACGCCGGCTCGGATTTTCGACGACAGGCCGTCGAAGGTCATGTGGCCGATGGTCACCTGACCTTTCAATACGGCCACCTCGCCGGGAAAGTTGCCCCTCCCGGCGATTGGATTCCAGAACTTATATCCGCTGTCGGTCTTGTAGACCTCTTCATGGATATCGAGCCTGATGGTGGAATTCAAGTTGCACTTTTTGGCCCACGCACGGACGATCTTCTCGTCCGCCGAACCCCACTTTCCATCTCGTTCAATGGCGACATCGATGTCGCCTGCGGCCGTCGTAGAAACAGAACTGCCGAATATTACAATGATTCTTGCCATAAGTACTCTTTGATTTTTGTTGTTGATGTTTAACTGCGGATTTCAAACCTGAATGATCAGGCCTAAAATCCGTAGTTAAAATTTGTAACAACAAATAGCTATGGCAGAACGATTAGACTTACGAACACGGTCGAATCACTCTACCGGATGCCGAGATCTTCCTCAACGGCCGGATAAAGTGGAGAAGTGACCATACTTTAATGAACACTTCTCCGACATTCATCAAAGGCAAGAGCTCGCAATACCGCTCTTGCTGTTAACCAAAGAACCATTTGCGCATTGCGATACGCACCCCGGAAAGGGACTATTTGAGCAGGGCGGTCAGCTCGCTAGCCGCCTCACCACCACCGTTGTGATCGAGCCATTCGACCACCCGGTCGAACACTTCGCGAGGCACCGTAACAGGCGCCACCGCCTTCGCCCATCCGGCTGCCAATTGGTTCCCAAACTGCCGGAGAGTTTGCGGGTCGACCACCTCGGCGACCCCGAAGCTGCCGTCAGCCGCTCCAGTTTCCCGGAGAATTTTTGTTGTGATCATCAACTCTCATTCACCACACGGCGGTGAGACTCTTTGATCATTCAAACTACAGCTCGCACTTGCGAGCAAATCAAATAGTAGAAGCTCCAGATGGCCTTCTACTATAGGGGATCTTGCGACCCCTCTTGTCTTGCCGACCTAGAAGCCCAGTATGCTTCAAGTCAGCAGTAAAAGAGGGGTAACATTTTGACTCTACTGTTTTCGTCCTTTAGGACTCATCAGTCGGGATACGCATCCCGAGAACAGTGGGGGAGATGGATTGAACATCTCCCCGTCACGATCTAAAAAGAACTATTTTTTGCCAGTGTGGCGGTGACGGGAGTTCTATAGATAATGTTCTTTTCTGTAGAACTCTTCGGTAGCGTAGGATATTCTCCCCATTCCTACCTCCACTTGGTAACGGGCGTGTGCTCGTCCCAGATCCCACCTGAGGGTGGAATCCAACCTTGCCTTCTTCCTCAGGATTGCGTGACGCAGTCCTGAGATCCATGTGGTCGCTGCCCACATGATGGCCCAAACAGCCGCCATGATAGCAACCATCGCCACCAGCCCCATCAAACCACCGACGAAAGCTTTAAATAGCATGAACATAACTTTTCTCCTCCCAGTATTATTCGGCATACTGGAGCCGTTTTGAAGATGTTTGAATGCCGGCACATCTTCGTAAGCCGGAAGACTTCCGCTATACTTATTCGTATAGTCTTTTGCTAGGATCACTACCCAGGCTACTCGCCTAGGAATTATGCGACCCCTCTTGTCTTGCCGACCTAGAAGTATTTTACGCTATCGGTCAGCACGACGAAGAGGAATAACATTGCAGAACTATTTGTTCCGCGTTTTCCCATTCAAGGAAATGCAAAGCATCTCGCTTGAACTTTATCTTCGCTATTCTACTGTCAAACATCATCCTTGTCTTTTACCTTCACTTTCCTTCTTCGCATAAAGCCTTGAAGGACTTCAGGTCACAAGGACATTTCCGTCAAGAAAGCATACCTTCTTGTCTAGTCTGTCCTCACGACTGCGGATTTTCAAAAGGGAAGTGATGTCGTCTTGCCATCATAGTTCGATGAAATCACTATAATAAACAAAAGCGGTCCATATATCCCTTCAAATCAAATAGAGAAGAGATATATAGACCGCCTTTCTTGTGATGAGCATATCAATAATGCCCCAAAGCGATGTTATAGGACTCTCCTCTAAGAAAATCCATGTATTCGTTTGTTATGTACATACCGTACTCTGACTCATATAGTCTAGCATACCCTGTACAAACTGTCAAGTATATTTCATTATGTTTATGTAGTCATGAGAGTATGGCTCAGAATATGGGTATTTTGAGAGGCCTATTTCATATTCTCTTGAGCATTTTTTTGTGGTTGTTGAAATAGGTTGCATCTCCATGAATTTTCTCCGCCAATCGGCGGATTCAAATTCCCCTTCTTCGCTCCTCGTGGTTCGACTAGCTCACCACAAGTTACCTCGGAGCTTCGCAGGGCAAGCAAATTCCAATTTTCAATCAAATTTCAATGAAATAATCTCCAATCGATCGGTCATGGTTCTTTCTAATGAAAATTTGAGACTTGTAAATTGATTGAAAATTGGAATTTGAAAATTGGTCATTCGACCATATTCAACACACAGCCTTTTGGTTACCAGACGGATTTGTAGTCTAAATATATGTTATAATCTGACAAATGCTTCCCGAGAATAAAAGCAGCATCGAGGAACTGAAGAATTCCTTGTATTCGAGGAATGCGCCGGAGGTGCGCACTAGGAGGAAGCTTCGATATGCAGATATCAAGGACGATGTACAGAAGGGATGGGAGCCTCCCAAGGAAGAAAAGCCCCCGGAACCGGTCGCCGCGCCGGAAGCGAGAGTAAGCGGACACCCTATGTCATTTTTCACAAAGATATTCATCGGTTCGATCTTCTTCTTCATTGCAGCAGTGGGGATTGGCCTCTATCTTTTCTTGAACGGCGCCAATCTGATCTCTGCCAATAATATAGACATCTCAGTGAGCGGTCCGGTATCTGTGCCTGGAGGCACGCCGGTCACATTCAATGTGATGGTGACAAATAACAACAGCGTCGATCTTCAGTTGGCCGATCTACGCATCGATTTTCCGGCCGGCACGACGGATCCCAAGGACCCGACTCAAGATTTTTCTACATACAAACAGCTGATAGGCGATATACCGGCCGGAGGCAGCGTCAAACGCACGGTGCAAGCGATAGTTTTTGGAGAGGAGAATATGCAAAAACAAGTGATGGTCTCGCTCTCTTACAACGTCAAGGGATCTTCTTCCATATTCACCAAGGAGAAGTCGTATGACATCCTCATCAATTCCTCGCCAGTGACTCTGGCGGTCGATTCCTTCAAGGAAGTGTCTTCGGGACAAGAATTCGATATGAAGGTCAGCGTTAGATCGAATTCTCAGGACGTTCTGAAGAATGTGCTATTGACTGCCACTTATCCTTTCGGTTTCAGCTATATATCCTCTGATCTAAAGCCTCTATCAGACAATGCTACGTGGCGTATCGGCGATATACCGGCTGGCAGAGAGCGCACGATCACTATACATGGAAAGCTCACTGGAGTTGATCAGGATAATCGCAGTTTCCATTTTTCCGTAGGTTCGCAGAGCTCGCGCAATCAGAATGCGATAGGCACGGAGTTCATGTCTGCCGATCAAGAGGTGGCTCTAAAGAAGCCGTTCATGACTATAGGGTTGTCCGTCAACGGCGATAAGCAGCAGACAAGCGATGCTATTGGGCAATTCAATCAACCCATATCTATGGAAGTATCTTGGTTCAATAATCTGCCGACGGCGATATCAGATGCAGAGATAGTCGTGAAGCTGTCCGGCTCAGCCTATGACAAGACCATGGTCCAACAAAATGAAGGGTATTTCCGCTCATCGACTGATGAGATGGTCTGGAATCAGCAGTCTACTCCGGTATTGGCGTCTATAGGTGCTGGACAGGGAGGCAAGGTCAATTTCTCTATCACCCCGCGCGATCTAGGTGCATCTGGCAGGCCTCTGGTCAATCCGACAGTTTCATTCACCGCCAATGTGACCGCAAAACATACGCAGGAATCAGGAGTCGCGGAATCTCTAGCTTCAGCTGCGGCTCGAAATGTCAGGATATCGTCGTCGGTATCGTTGTCGGGACAGGTGGTCAGAACCATTGGCCCATTCGTAAATACCGGGCCCGTTCCTCCGAAGACCGATCAGAAGACCACTTATACTATCGTCTGGTCTCTGGATAATACTGTCAACCCTGTAGAAAACGGTCAGGTGACTGCGACCTTGCCTCTCGGTGTCAAGTGGCTGAATGTGATCAGTCCGACGACTGAAGATTTGAGCTATGACGAAAGCACGGGTATAGTCACTTGGAATACAGGTGCTCTGGGTACGAATATCGCTGCAAGCGGTTCACGCAAGCAGGCTTCTTTCCAGGTGTCATTCGAGCCGAATTCAAACATGGTCGGAAGCGCCCCAACTCTTATCAATGATGCGACATTCACCGGAACAGATTCATACACAGGCGCCAATCTGATGAGTAAGCAGACTTATCTGACGACTAGCTTCAGTACGGATCCGGCATTCAAGGATGGGGACCAGAGAGTGGGGAATTGATAGAAAAAATTAATATAGTAAATTACTCCGCTCCCTCCTCGGCGCGACGAAGTGCCTTCGTTTGGCTACGCTACGCTCCGCCAAAGTCGCCACTTGTCGCCGCCTGCGACGGTCGCGGCTGACGAGATTCATTTTTGGTAATTATGCGGTTTTAGTATAGAATACCCTCATGTCTAACCAAACCAAACCCGATCTCATGGAATCTTTGATTTCGCTATGTAAGAGGCGCGGCTTCATCTTTCAAGGTTCCGATATATATGGCGGTTTGGCAGGTACTTGGGATTATGGTCCGCTCGGTGTAGCTATAAAGAACAATATCAAGAAGCTGTGGTGGAAGCGTTTTGTAGATGATCGTGACGATATGTTCGGCATGGATGCCGCCATACTCATGAATCAGAATGTCTGGAGGGCTAGCGGCCATGTAGCCGGCTTTTCTGATCCTCTGGTCGAATGCAAGAAATGCAAGAACCGTTTCCGATTCGATCAATTGCCGGGGGTGACTATGGCAAAGAATGCCGAAGGCAAGAATTCATGGCAGATGTCCAAGGAGACTGTCTGTCCGAGCTGTGGTTCAGAGGGTTCGAAGTTCCTGAGCGAGCCGCGCGATTTCAATATGATGTTCCAGACTCATGTCGGAGCGGTTCAGGATGATTCTTCTATCTCATATTTGCGCCCGGAGACGGCCCAAGGCATGTTCGTGAATTTCAAGAATATCATGGATTCGCAGCATCCCAAGCTGCCATTCGGCATGGCCCAGATCGGCAAAGCCTTCAGAAACGAGATCGCGCCGCGCGATTTCCTATTCAGGGTCAGGGAATTCGAGCAGATGGAGATCGAGTATTTCGTCCATCCGAAGGAGTGGGAGAAGGTCTTCGAGGATTTCAGATCGGAGACCAAAGCCTTCTTTTCAGATCTAGGATTGGGTATGTCCAAAGTCCATGAATTGGAAGTGCCAGATGGCGAGCGCGCTCATTACTCCAAGAGGACTATAGATTTTGAATTTGATTTCCCATTCGGCCGGAAAGAATTGAGCGGTCTGGCATACAGGACAGATTTTGACCTGAAGCAGCATTCGGAATTCAGCAAGGTCGATCTCTCATATTACGATGAAGCGAACAAGGAGAGATTCCTGCCGCATTGCATTGAGCCGTCGTTCGGATTGGATCGGGCGGTCTTGGCGGTTTTGGCGGATTCGTATA
>Ga0114951_10004013_pt1 | contig 14711 bp, 9 predicted proteins | sample AM7aDNAmetaG_FD_88677 | JGI IMG/M metagenome (GOLD analysis project Ga0114951, IMG submission 88677) | Freshwater microbial communities from Finland to study Microbial Dark Matter (Phase II) - AM7a DNA metaG | ecosystem: Environmental > Aquatic > Freshwater > Lake | place: Finland: Lake Alinen...
CCAAAGGGCGGGTGGCCGATGTCGTGGGCCAGGGCCAGGGCCTCGGCCAGCTCCACATTGAGGCCGAGCGCGCGGGCCAGGGTGCGGGAGATCTGGGTAACTTCAAGGGTGTGGGTGAGGCGGCTGCGAAAGTGGTCTCCGGGCGGGTCTCCGGGCAGGCGGGTAAACACCTGGGTTTTGCCTGCAAGGCGGCGGAATGCGCGGGTGTGAAGGATGCGGGCGGCGTCGCGGGCAAAGGGCGTACGGTAGGGGTGAGGCTGCTCAGGGTGGGTGCGCTGGGCGAGTTCGCTGCCGGGGTCACCGCGGACGGCGATACCGGGCGGCAGAGGTGCAGGGGGTTCGAGTTTTCGTTCCATTCCTGGCTTCGGCATCGAATTCAGCATAGGCTGCGGCTTTGTATCTATTATGGGGTGCAACTCTTAATTCACGTCTGGTTATACCGCAGAGGGGGACACGAATGCAGATGGAAGTACACTTCTGTGTTGTGAGTCACCAAGAATTGAATCCCGGAATGCTATAAATCGATTTCGTGCAACGTCAATTGGACAACGCCCGTCGAGCGGTAGTAGTATCCAGCCGGATTTTTTGATTGGCAGGCGCAGGGCCGAAATCACGCGCCAGCCGCCGAACGCACTTCAGAGTTCAACCGGGAGGTAACTATGAACATGATTAAGAGAACAGCGCTCGTGGTAGTGGCGCTGGCAGTTGCATTCACGTCAGGGTGCGGGGACAGGCACTCGAACAAAGAGGTCTTCTACCTGATTTCGGTGAACTCATCGCTGCCCTACTGGCAAGCGGTGGCAGCCGGGTTCACTAAGGCGGCCGGGCAGTATAAAGTGACGGCCAAAGTGATTGGCCCGGAGAACTACGATGCCCAGGCCGAGTTGCAGGAACTGACCAGGGCGGTTGCGGCCAAGCCGGCGGGCATTCTCATCTCCGTGGCGGACGCGAAGGTGCTGCAGCCTGAGATCGATGCCGCGATGGCAGCGGGAATCCCCGTGATTACGGTGGACTCGGATGCGGCGGCGAGCAAGCGCCTATACTTCATTGGCACCAACAACCTGGAGGCTGGCCGCATGGGCGCCAAGCGCCTGGTGGAAAAAATGGGCGGCAAAGGGAACGTTGTGTTCTTTACCTTCACCGGGCAGCCTAATGCGGAAGAGCGGCTGAAGGGCTTCAAGGATGTGCTGGCCGCGCACCCCGACATCAAGATCGTGGACGTGCTGGACATCAAGAGCGACGCGCGCGCCGCTTTTGACAGGACGCAGGAGATGCTGGCGCTTACCGGCCCCAAAAAGATCGACGCATTTGTAAGCCTGGAATCGGCGTCTGGCAAGATGGTGTCGGATGCGGTTAAGCGGACCAACACGGCAGACCGGGTTGTGATTGCGTGGGACGTCAGCCCCGACACACTGGACGGCATCAAGGGCGGCACGATCGACTCGACGGTGACCCAAAAGCCCTACACCATGGGCTACGTGGGACTGAAGGCGCTGGATGAAGTGTTTCACAATCCACCGGCGCAAATGAACAAGGACTACAGCGCTGACTCCTTTGCGCCGTACCCGGTGTTCGTGGACACGGGAACGTCGCTTGTGGAAAAGAGCAACGTGGACCTGTACATTACATCTGCAGCGGGAACGAAGTAACGCGGTTCGTCAATGGCGCGTCTTTTGCGCCGCAGTTGACTTTGGGGCGCTCGCGTCCACATGGAAGCCCACGTCTCGGTATCGAGGCGTGGGCTTTTTTGGGTGCGCCCCGGCGCTCCCTGACCAGTTGAAAGACGGCAAGAACAAGATCTCAAGGAGCATTTCATGGGTCGGTTTTCAAGAAGTTCGTTGTTCGTTCTTGTGGCGGTCCTGACGGTTCCGCTGGCATTTGCTCAAACCGACACGGAGGGATCGAAGGATTATCCCGGAATCTCCCGCATACCGAATACCTACATCATGGGTTACAAGTATTCCCAGTTTGATTCCTTTGCCTTTCCTGTACTTGTGAACAAGCAGGAAAAGGAGCAGAGGGAGGAGGGGAAACTCTACTTCTTCCACTACAAGATCAAGGAAGGCACCCCTCCCGGCAGCGCGTTGGAGACAATTCGCAACTATGAAAATGCGGCACGTTCGGCTGGCGGGCAGGTCCTTTACGAGTATGCCGCCGGCATCAATCGCCGCACCACTGTTCGTTTCAAAAAAGGCGCGGCGGAGATCTGGCTGCACATCAACGCCTACACCTACGACTACGAGATGACCATCGTTGAAAAGCAGGCGATGGAGCAGCAGGTGACGGTGGACGCCTCGGCCATGGCGACCAGCATTGCCGACGCCGGCAGCGTGGCCATTTATGGCATCTACTTCGATACCGCCATGTCAGAGTTGAAGGCTGAATCCGATCCGGCCGTTGAAGAGATCGCCAAACTGCTAACCGCCAACCCCTCGCTGAAGGTCTACATCGTTGGGCACACCGACATGGTGGGCGACCCCGCCAGCAATGTGAAGCTGTCGCAGGCGCGAGCGCAATCGGTCATCAACGCCCTGGTCTCGAAACACGGCATCGCCGCTTCACGGCTAATCGCTTTTGGCAACGGACCGTATGCGCCCGTAGCCAAAAACACGACCGACGAGGGAAGGGCCAGGAACCGCCGCGTCGAGTTGGTCGAGATCGCTACGAAGTAGATTCAGAGGGTTTCGCATTGCAGGGTGATTTTGGGCGGTCATTGGGGTTATGATGGGTAGTCACACGCTTAACCCAAACGACCGCCTTAATTCAGAAAGAAGCCTGCAATGGAAATATCGAAACGTCTGCGGCCGGCAGTTTGCCGGTTTGCCGGATGCTTATGCTTCGTCCTCCTGCTCACACTCGCGCTTCGGGCTCAGCCCGCCGCAAGCTCCGCAGCGCAAGTGCCGGCGCTTGATTTTCCCGGAATGATGCAGCCGATTCCCGCGGCGGCCGCCTTTCACGATCCCGGCTATTTCGTCTGGTGCGGCACCATGGTGCAGGGCGACGACGGCAAGTATCACCTGTACTACTCACGCTGGAAGATCACGGATGGCTTTGAGTCCTGGGTGACCCGCTCCGAGGTCGCTCATGCTGTCGGCGATTCGCCGATGGGCCCCTTTGCCTTCCACGATGTGGCCCTGCCGGCGCGGGGAAACCAGTTCTGGGATGGACTGGTAACGCACAATCCAACCGTCCACCACTTCGGGAAGAAGTACTACATCTATTACACAGGCAATACCGGCGACAACGTCGTGATGTCCACCCTGAACTGGACTCACCGCAACCATCAGCGCATAGGCGTGGCGGTGGCAGACAATCCCGGTGGCCCCTGGAAGCGGTTCGATCAGCCGGTCATCGATGTGAGCGTAGACCCCAAAGCCGCGGACTCGCTCTGCATGTCAAACCCCAGCATCACCCAGGGACGCGATGGGAAGATCTGGCTGCTCTACAAGGCCGTCGGCAGGGCCAATCCGCTGCCGTTTGCCGGCCCGGTTGTGCACCTGATGGCGGTGTCGGAATTGCCAATCGGTCCGTTCCGCAAGGACTTGACGCCCCTGTTCACGGTACCCGGCTCGGCATTTCCTTTTGAAGATCCCTTCTTCTGGTACGACGCAAAGCGAGATTTGTATTTCGTCATCATGAAGGACAATCACGGCATCGTGTCCGGAACCGGGCATTCGACGCTGGTTCTCTACCAGTCGAAGGACGCTTCGGACTGGGTCAAGGCCACTCATCTGCTGGTGTCGGATCTTGAACTCCGCTGGAAAGACCGGCCCGTTGAAAAGGTGATTGCGCTGGAGCGGCCACAACTCACATTCAACGCAATGGGAGACCCGATTGCGCTGGTGGTTGCCATTCGGGACGGCGGCAGCGACAGCTATAACGTGCGGATTCCGATCGCGCCACAGAAGTAGCAGGGATTTTGGAGTTTGGGGGCACATTGAGGCCGGGGCTCGCACCCCGGCCATTTTTTTATTCAGGCTTGGGCGGACCGATCACGTTTTCCTGCTTGGCCAGCTTGAAGTGGGCGCCTTCCAGCTTCTTTTGGACCTTTGCCACGTCGCTGGGCTCGAAATCGCCGGGAGAGGACTTGGCAAACTGGGTCAGAGAGAGTTCCCACTGCGCCGCGGCCAAACGGATGCGCCCGGTCTTCTCATAGAGATCGCCGAGGTGATCGTGGACGGTGGGGTCGGTCTGGTCGCGGTCCACAGCCTGGCGCAGATTGTCCTCGGCCAGTTCGTAGTCGCCCATCTTGAAGTAGCACCATCCCAGCGAATCCAGATAGGCGCCGTTCATCGGCTCGATCTCCACGGCCTTGCGGATCAGCTTGAGCGCCTCGGGCAGCCGCATTCCCTTGTCGGCCAGCATGTAGCCGTAGTAGTTCAGGGTCATGGTATTGACCGGGTCGATTTCCAGCACCTGGCGGAAGAGTTGCTCGGCCGGCTCGTAGTGCTTCTGCCTCTCGGCCAATTCGCCGCGCAGAAACAGCAGGTAGGTGCGGTCTTCCTTTTTGGTCGTGAACGGTTCGGCCTTGTTGAACGCGTCCTCAGCGTCTTTCCAGCGCTTCAGGCGAATGTCAATCTGCGCCAGCGCCAGCCAGACGGTGCGGTCCTCGTTGGAGTTCTTGAGGAGCGCCTTGGCCATCGCGATGCCTTCATCGGCTTTACCCAGATCGGCCAGCTCACCGGCCAGCATCAGCTTCAGGTCGCGATTCTTGGGGTCGGCGTCCACGGCCTTCCGGGAGATCTCGACGGCCTTTTCGAACTGCCTCGCGTTGCGGTAGGCGTCGACTTGGCCCTGATAGCCGCGCAGGGCTGTTTCGCCGCCCATATCGATCATCCTCTGGTAGGCGGCAATGGCCTGGTCAGTCTTGTTCTGTTCCAGGCAGACGGTGCCGAGACGCTCCAGGAAGATGCCCCGGTTGTTCTTTTCTTCTGTGGTATACGCACCGTTGGCGTGGGAGGTGAGGTCGACCATGGCGGCGTAGGTTTGCGCAGCCTCGTCAGAGCGGCCCAGCACGTCGAGCAGCAGGCCCTCGTTGTATCCGGCTTCAAGCGAGGTGGGGTCGAGCTTGCGGGCCTTGCGGATGCTGGCGAGTGCAACTTCAAACTTGCCCTGGCGGCGCTGAATTTCGGCGATGTGAACCAGTGCTTCGGTGTTCTGAGGGTCTGCCTCGGCAAGTTGCTTGAACTGCTTGAGCGCCTCCTCGAGCTGGTTGTTGTTGAGCAGAGCCTGGGCCAGGGCGTCCATGGTGTGCAGGTCGCCGGGCTCCATGTCGGCCGCGCGCTGATAGGCGGCAATGGCGTCCTTGGGCTGCTTCATCTGGTCGTAGGCGGCGCCCAGGGTGAACTCCATCTTGGGGGTGCGATCGTTTACCGGAACCGCTTCAATCGCCTTGGCGGCACGCTGCATGTCGCCGCTTTCAGCGTAGAGGCGAGCCAGGTTGAGCACAACTTCTTCTGAATCGGGCTCGATAGCCTGAGCCGTCTTGAACTCCGCTTCGGCCTTCTTGGGGTCGTGCTTCACGGTGTAAAGCTGTCCGAGAACCATCCGGTCTTCAACCGTCTTGGGCTGAAGCTCGACGATCTTCTCAAACTCGGCAATGGCCTCATCGAGGACGTTACTCGCGGACACGGTGGCAGACTCCGCGCCCTGGCCCTCGCCCAGCAGGCGCAGGTAGATGCGGCCCAGCAGTTTGTGCGCGTCAATGTCGTTGGGCGAGGTCTTAAGCAAGCCGCGGGACGTGGCTTCAGCTTCACGGACATGGCCGCTGCGGAAGTAGAGCTCGGCCAGGGCGTCGCTCAAAGAAGGGGATCCGGGATCGGCGTTAAGGGCGAGCTTGTACTCCTCGATGGCCCGGCCAATGTACTCGGGCCGTCCCATGGAGACCGCGTTGTCTTCATACGTTCCGGCCAGAGCCAGATGGTAATACGCCTGGGCGCGGTCCCGCGCTTGCGCGGGCTGCTCAGCTTTGGCGGGCGCGACGCTGGCGGGCGCTGTGGCGGCTGCGCCTGTGGGGGCCGGGGCAATCTGCGCACAGACCGGGGCGGCCGGCGACAGAAGCAGTGAAGTTGCGGCAAACGTCAGCAAAGTCAGAGACAAGCGAGTTTTCAATTTCATCATCCAGGGGATTCCGCTCCCTCGCGGCTGGGGAACGGATTCACCGTCCCATAGGTCGAAAGGCAGCGCAGGCAGCCGTTAGGGGCAGCTCTGCCTACTGTACAGACGATTTTACCTGTCAATAGTCGCAACGTCTTTGCTGAAAGCAGGATTTTTCAGAAGATAAAACAAGGACCCGGAGACCGGAAATTGCGAACCGGTGGCAAATCAAGCTTGAGGCACGCCGGGAAGCCATCCGTGTTCGCGCAGGGATTTCAATTGGCGATAGAGGATTTCGGTCTGGCGTTCGAGGCGCTCGAGCTGGCGTTCGCCGGGGTGGGCATCGGTGGCCATCTCCAGCGGAATGGGCGGCTGCAGGTCCAAGGCGGAGGGCTCGGGCCACGCGGAAGACATGGAGGAGGACGCCGCGCCGGTTTGCTCTTCCAGCCATGCCAGCCGATTGCTAAGCAGATTCAGGCGGCTCTGTACCGGCGCGGATTGCTTCCAGACCCACTCGCCGTCCAGGGCGGTGAGGGTGGTGACGCTCTGGGCAAAGCGGCGCAGGTAGGTGACAAACGCGGCCACAAACTGGGCAAAGGGGCGGCGGCGGGGCCAGCTTTCGGCCAGCAGGCGCTCCAAAGACTCTTCGGTATCGTTGTGGGCCAGGCCGGCGGCGCGGCGGGCGTTGGCCAGTGCGCGCGAGGCGCGGGAGCGGGAGCGCCATCCCTCCGCCAACTGGGCAAGGTAGCGGCGGTCGGCGGCGATCGAGGCAGACAGGAACTGGGGAGCCCGGTCGCGCTCGTAAGCGGGGAACAGAAACAGCATGGCCGCCACCGAGATCAGAGCCCCGGCGACGGTATTGCCGGTGCGGATGAGCGCCAGTTGCCAGTCGCCGGAGAACGGCAGCCACGCCAGAACAAAAGTGGGCGTCAGGAAGAAAGCAAAGGCAGCGTAGCTGATGGGCAGGATGGCAAGCGCGAGCAGAGCCAGCGGAAACAGCACGGCGGCGGTAGCGAGCTGGGAGTGAAGCACGGCGGCGAGCACCGCGGCCAGAATGCCTCCGGCGATGGTGCCGCCAATGCGCTCCACGCTGCGCCGCATGGTGCCGGAGACGTGGGGCTGCAGCACGATGAGCGAAGTGAGCAGCAGCCAGTAGCCGTGATCGATGTGCAGCAGCAGGATCAGCGCCACGTCGAGGCCGCACACCAGCGCAACGCGGGCGGCGTGGCGCAGCAGCAGCGATTTGCGCGTGAAGTTGGCTCTGAGCTGGTCGTTGATGCGGGCCAGGTTCCAGCCCTGCCGTAGCTCGCCCAGGCGTGCATAGACATGCGCGAAGTGGCCTGTCGAGGCAGTGGCATTCCGCTCCGAACGGGCATGGCCAGCCTGGCCCAGGCGGAGCAGGGCCACGCTCTCGATGGCCGTGTCCAGCAGCGAGGCGGCCTCGGCAATCTGCGCCAGCAGAAAGCGCCCGACGGCATCGTCCGGGTTCAGGCAGCCCTCGATGTAGGGCGGCAGGCGATCCATCTCGCTGCGCTTGGCGCGGGCGTGCGCCGCGGTCAGGCCGCCCCGCCGCACCAGCAGCGAGGCCACCCACAGCTCCACGGAACGCAGGTCGGCCAGTCCGGAGAGAGCACGGTCAAAGCAAGACGTGCCGGCTGAAGCGGCGGACTGCGCTTCAAGATGCTCGGCCATGGCGACGGTGCGCGCGATCAGCAGGTCGGCATGTTCCAGTAGAACCACCAGGTGATGGCCTTGGGGGGTTTCAGCCTGGCGTCGAGCGCGGATGGCGGCCACTGCCTGCCAGCCCTGCTCGACGGTACGGCGCACGCGGTACTGGTGGTGCTGGGCGAGGCGGTGCCACAGGGCGGGAGTCTGCCGGATGCGGGCGGGCGACGGTTGGGGTTCGTTGCCTGCCAGGTTTTCGCGGCCCGCGAGTTCGGCAATGGAGCCAAGGAAAGACGCGAGTTCCGTGTAGCAGTCGCTCACGGCGGAGCGGGCCGGGCGGTAGGCGTCCAGCGGCCACAGGAAGAGCGAGAGCAGAGCCGCCCATGCGCCGCCGGCCATCAGCAGCAGGGCGTGGGTCAGGGCTTCATGCCAGTTGGCGGTGGGCGCGCCGATGCCGCAGATAAAAATGACTTGGACGAGGATTCCGGCGGACGAAAAGGGCTGGCCGAGGACGGCCAGGTAGCTCCACAGGAAGCACCACAGCACGGTAACCGGCAGCGCCCACCACAGGCTGGCCCCGGTGATGGAGCCGAGAAAGAGACCTACCGCGCCGCCGAGAGTGAGTGTGACGAGAGAGCCGAGGCGGCTGCGATAAGGGCCACCATTGTCGGCGATGATTGCCTCAAAGCCGCCCAAACCGGCCCATCCCAGGTTGGGGATTCCGGCCAGATCGCCCAGCACCAGCGGAGCGCAAAGAGCCACCCCGGCCCGCAAGCCGCGGAACCAGTCCATCTGGCGAAGCATGGCCATGGTACGGGTTCTGAAGCCGGGCTGGTCAATGGGCGTCATAGTGCTAGCGTCCGAAGCCATTCTCAATGCCGGAAGTGCCGAATCCCCGTAAACACCATGGCGATGCCCAATCTGTCGGCGGCGTCGATTACTTCCTGATCCCGCATCGATCCTCCGGGCTGAATAACCGCCGTCGCGCCGGCTTGCGCCACAGCTTCAAGACCATCCGGGAACGGGAAAAAAGCATCCGAAGCGGCGACGCAGCCCTTGAGCGGCAGAATCGCCTTCTGCGCCCCAAACCGGGCCGCGTCCACCCGGCTCATCTGCCCCGCTCCCACGCCCACGGTCTGGCTGTCCCGCGCGTAGACGATGGCGTTGGATTTGACGTGCTTGCAGACGCGCCACGCGAACAGCAGGCTGCGCAGTTCGTCGGCCGTGGGCGGACGCCAGGTGACCACCTTCAAACCGGGGTCGAGTTCCGTCGAGTCGATGCGGCCGGTATCGGCGTCCTGCACCAGCAACCCGCCGGAAACGTGCTTGACCACAGGCTTGGGCGGGGCGGCGTGGATCTCGACCAGGCGCAAATTCTTTTTGGCGGCGAAGCGCTCGCGGGCCTCGGCGCTGAAGGCCGGAGCGGCAATGGCTTCGACAAAAAGCTTGGCAATCTCCTCGGCAGCCGCGCCGTCCACCTCGCGATTGATGCCGAGCACGCCGCCGTAAGCGGATACGGGATCGCAGGCCAAAGCCTTTAGATAGGCTTCGAGGACCGTGGACCCGGTGGCCGCGCCGCAAGGGTTGGTGTGCTTGACGATGATGACCGCCGGCTCTTCAAACTCCTGTGCCAGCTCCCAGCAGGCGTCCAGATCCACAAGGTTGTTGAAGCTCAGTTCCTTGCCCTGCAACTGCGCGGCGCCGGCCACACCCAGGCCTGTGCCGTCCGCGTAGAGAGCGGCGCGCTGGTGGGGGTTTTCGCCGTAGCGCAGCGACTGGGCCAGCGGGAAGTTAATGCGCAGAGTGGACGGCAGGCTCGCTGTGTCGGGCGCGGCAGACGCGTCGGCTGCCGGTGCGTCCGCAATTTTATCGAGCGTATTGGCGATGGCCGTGTCGTAAGCTGCCGTGGTGGAGAAGGCCTGCTTTGCGAGCCGCCAGCGGGTTTCGCGGCTCAGCGCGCCGTGATTGGCCTGGAGTTCCTCGATTAGCGCGGGATAGTCGCTGACGCGAGTGACAATGGCGACGTCTTCAAAATTTTTAGCGGCGGAACGCACCATCGACGGCCCGCCTATATCGATGTTTTCGATCAGGTGCCCGAACGGGACGCCGGGTTTGGCGGCGGTCTTCTCGAAGGCGTAGAGGTTCACCACCACCATGTCGATGGGCTGGATGCCGTGCGCAGCGACTAAGGCCTCGTGTTCGGCGTTGCCGCGAATGTAGAGCAGGCCGCCGTGAACCTTGGGATGGAGCGTTTTGACGCGGCCGTCCAGCATCTCTGGGAAGCCGGTCAGGTCGCTGATGTCTTTGACCATCAGGCCGGCATCGCGAAGGGCGCGGGCGGTTCCCCCGGTCGAGACCAGTTCGACGCCAAAGCCGGCAAGGGCCCGGGCAAAGTCGACCAGGCCGGTCTTGTCGGTTACGCTTAGCAGGGCACGCCGGATCAGTTTTACGGAACTCGCGCTTGGACTCACAGGAACTCTCCTCTTGAAAAGATGATTGGGCCGATTCAGCAGAACGGAAAAGGGTTGGCGATCGCCAAAGACCAGACTACAACCAAAGACCCGGCAAAGTTCCACACTGGGCAATGAACCGCATGCTGGTACAAAATTTCCCTCAGGCTGGGGCGAATCGCCGCAGACGCAGACCCTGCTGAAAAATCAATTAGAGTTAGAACATGGGAAGTTACCCCCCCGATCTTCCACCCGAAGCACAAGGCCCAGCCTTTTCAGGCAACGGTTCCACGCCTGAGATTCTGCCTCCGGCTGGCAGCTACATGCCGCCCCAGCAGACCGCGCGCAAGCCGCGTCCCATGTGGGCTGCCGCCCCGGCGACCTATCTGCTGCTCGGGATCAACTGCCTGGTATTCATTGCCATGGTGGCAAGGCACGTAAGCTTTCTGAGCCCATCTCCTGACGATCTGCTGGCCTTCGGAGCCAACAACGCGGGCGCGGTGCTCATCAATGGCGAATGGGTGCGCATTGTCACCGCCATGTTTGTCCATGTGGGCATCATCCACCTGGCCACCAACATGTGGTGCCTGTGGAACCTGGGCCTGCTGGCCGAGTCGCTGATGGGTTCGGGCGGTGTGGTGGCGGCCTACATTCTCTCCGGCGCTGCGGGCAACCTGCTATCAACGCTGGTGAGCTGGTATCGGTTTCACGGCACAGCCGGAGGCGATGGCCTGTTTGGTCCGGTCGGCGCGGGTGCTTCCGGCGCGGTGTTTGGACTGGCCGGCGTGCTGATTGTGCTGCTCAAGTCCCCACGACTGCCCATTCCTCAGCAGGAGCTGAAGGGATTGCGCAAGTCGGTGATTTATTTCGCCGCCATCAACCTGGCCATCGGCCTCGGCACCACGATGCCGGGCTCCATCTTGCACATCGACAACATGGCGCACCTGGGCGGTTTCAGTCGCGGGCTGCTGTTCGCAATGCCCCTAGTGCCGCGCATCGGATCGCCCCGAGAACTGTTCAAGGTCCGCCGCCGCATCGCGGTTATTTCGATGGCCGTGGTGCTGACCCTGTTCGCGTTCTTTCTGCGGAGTTTTGAGCTGTAGCCTGCCAGCGGCCTGTGCAAGAATATGTTGCGTAAGCTGTCCATCCCAGTCCAGAGAAATTCCATACCAGATTCCACCAGAGGAGTCAGCCCATGGAACGACGCGATTTCCTTAAAAAAGCCGCCATTACCGCAGCCACCGTGGCTTCGACAACACAGATGAACGCCTCCGTCAAGACACCTTCCAGTCCGATTGCGCGCCGTACGCTTGGCAAGACCGGCGAGCGGCTGTCGATCATCGGCTTTGGCGGAATTGTGGTGATGAACGAGGAAACCGGCGCGGCCGCCAACATTGTCTCCGAAGCCGTGGACCGGGGCGTGAATTATTTCGACGTCGCGCCCAGCTACGGCAATGCCCAAGAGCGCCTTGGCCCGGCCCTAGAGCCCTACCGGAAAAACTGCTTCCTGGCCTGCAAAACCGAAGGCCGCATGAAAGAAGATTCGCGTGCGCAACTCGAGCAGAGTCTGAAGTTCCTCAAAACCGACCATGTAGACCTCTACCAGTTTCACGCCCTGACCAAGATGACCGATCTTGACAAAGTCCTCGGCCCCGGCGGCGCAATGGAGACCATGGAGGCGGCGAAGAAGGAAGGCAAGATCCGCTACATCGGCTTCTCTGTTCACTCGGTGGAGACGGCGCTGGCCGCCATGGATCGCTACAACTTCGACACCGTGCTGTTTCCGCTGAACTGGCTGCTGGTGAGCCAGGCCAACTTCGGCATGCAGATCCTGAAGAAGGCGCAGGAAAAGCAGATGGGCATTCTGTGCCTCAAGAGCATGGCAAAAACGGTATGGCCGGCGGACCAGAAAAAGGACCATCCCGAGCCCAAGTGCTGGTATCAGCCCGCGGCCTTTCCCAGTGAGGCTTCGCTGGGCCTGCGCTGGACGCTGGGGCATCCGATTACCGCGGCTGTGCCTCCAGGAGACGAAAAATATTTCCGCCTGGCCATGGATGTGGCGCAGAACTACAAACCCCTGGAGGCGCACGAAGAACAGGCGCTCCTGAGCGGCGGCCACGGGCTGGAGCCGATCTTCCACTTGGGGAATGACGTCTAAAGCGGCGTTATTGCAGCTATCGCACCGCGGTGGCGGCGAACTTCTTCACCATGGCCAGCAGCAGCTTGCGGTCGCTCTCATTCAGATTTGAGGAGTAGCGGCGGATCTGCGTCAGGAAGCGGAGTTCCTCGTCGGAGAGCTTCTGGGTGTTGAACTCGTGCCCGAGCGACTCCTCAGCGAAAAACTGCGCAATCGACAGATCAAGGGCCTGAGCGATCTTTGACAGCGTGTCGAGGGAAGGCACGGTGTGGCCGTTCTCGACGCGCGAAAGATAGCAGCGGAGAAGGCCGGTTTTCTTTTCGATATCGCCTTGAGAAAGGCCTTTCTGTAGACGGTAGGTGCGTATGGTAGTGCCTATCTTCATGGCGAGCTGATTCCTGTCCGACGCGTACCGGAGTTTACTAGCATGGTAGCAATCAAGAAACTATTGCCTTAATAGTTAACATGCGCCGAGTGTGAACGCAAGGGCAATTGCCGCTGGGCTTTGGGTACTTAAGTCATAGCGGGACAAGCGATTCGACCGTCCCGAATTGGCGCCGGAAAGCCGTTGCGGAAGATCTCTTGGCGAGTTCCTGAAAGCCCAGGTAGAGCCGCACCCCGAAGGGCCACCGTAAACCTTCGCAGCGCGGGAAGCGTCAGACTGAGTACGGACATGCGCGTCAAGGGAGAGTGAATGCGGCTGGCGACGATCAAGAGTGGGTTTGCGGTGGGGGTCTTTGTAGCCTGCGGGCTGGCGGGGTTGGCGGAGCCCCCCGCGCAGGCTTCTGGCCAGACTACTTCTGCCGCTCCAGGCGTACCGGCCTCCTCCGCGCCGGCAGCATCCACGCCCGCGGTTACCGGCGGCAGGCTGCATGGGACGGTGAAGAGCGGCAACACGCCGCTGCCGGGCGTTACCATTACCGCGCAAAACACCCTCACCGGCAAGCGTTACTCCACAACCTCCGACATTACCGGTGCCTGGTCCATGACCCTGACGTCGAATGGGCGCTACGTCATTCGCACGCAATTCGCGGCCTTTGCACAGGGAGCGCAGGAAGCGCTGTTGAACGCCTCGAACCACGACCAGACGGCAAATTTTGACCTTGTTCTGGCCTCGCGCGTGGTGGAGCAGCCGGCGGATGCGGATCAGGCGAGTCAGCAGGTTATCAGCTCCGTCGTTCGGCAACTGGCAGGCAACGCGGCTGAGAGCCTGAGCCTGGTGAGCGCGCTTAGCGCCGACACAGATACCGGCAGCGGAACAGCGGGCGCGAGTGGGGCGGAGTTGCCGCAGGCGGCATCTAACTCTAGCTTTGGCGGAGACTCGGTGGCCATCAGCGGACAGTCCGGGCAGGTGAGCCCTCTGGCGGGCATGGATATGGACCGGTTGCGCGACGCGATGGAGACCATCCGCGCGCAGGTGGGCGGGCCTGAGGGCATCGGCGGCTTGATGGGCATGGGTGGTCCCGGCGGCGGGCTCTTTGGCGGCGGTGGCTTTGGCGGACCCGGCGGCGGATTCGGTGGTCCTGGCGGTCCAGGTGGATTCGGTGGGCGTGGCGGAGGCGGGCGCGGAGGCAACTTCCGCGGCTTCAATCCCGGACAGCCTCACGGAGCCATCTTCTGGATGGGAAGCAATTCGGCGCTGGATGCGCAGCCATTCAGCCTGCGCGGTCAGTCACAGGCGCAACCGGCTTCGGGGACAAACCGCTTCGGGCTTACGTTCATGAGCGCGCCCTATCTGCCGGGGCTGACCAAGCCAAGCGGCAAGGATATGGTGTTTCTGACGCTGTCAGGGCAGAGGAATTCCACCCCGGTCGACCAATACGCAACCGTGCCGACGGACGCCGAGCGGACCGGCGATTTTTCCGCGGCGGGACAGGCGCCCATCTACGACCCCGCCAACTTCCAGCAGTTCATCTCAAACGGCGCGGCCAACGTAATTCCGTCGGCGCGCATAACGGCGCAGGCCGCGGCGCTGATGAAGTATTTCCCCGAGCCCAACCTGCCCGGCACCGTGCAGAACTATCACCTGCTCTCGACCGAGCAATCGAACTCAACACAGGCCGGAGTGCGTTACATGCGCAGCCTGGGCGCAAACGCCCTTCAAATGGGCGGCCGCGGCGGTGGTGGCGGCGGCGGGCGCCGGGGAACGCAGACGCAGGGACTAAGGCAGAGCATCAACTTCAACTACAACTGGAGCCACTCGGCCTCTGACAATGTGAATATCTTTCCGCAACTGGGCGGCAAGAGTTCGTCGTCCTCAAACTCGCTGCAGGCCGGTTACACGGTGGGCTATCACAAGGTCACAAATATCTTCAACGTGAACTGGAATCGCAGCCAGAGCCAAACCACGAACTTCTTCACTA
>Ga0114951_10004014_pt1 | contig 14710 bp, 13 predicted proteins | sample AM7aDNAmetaG_FD_88677 | JGI IMG/M metagenome (GOLD analysis project Ga0114951, IMG submission 88677) | Freshwater microbial communities from Finland to study Microbial Dark Matter (Phase II) - AM7a DNA metaG | ecosystem: Environmental > Aquatic > Freshwater > Lake | place: Finland: Lake Alinen...
AATGATGAGACAACAGGAAGCATTTATCCGGGTAAAGAAATTATAACAAAGGATAAAAAGATTATGGCCATTCTGGATATGCTCAAGAGCGTGGCCAAAAGTAAATCCAGCATTTTAATTCAGGGGGAAAGCGGTACGGGCAAGGAATTATTCGCCCGCTATGTGTATCGTCACGGCAATCGCCGGGAAATGCCTTTTGTTGCGGTAAATTGCGCCGCGATTCCCGGTCAGTTGCTTGAAAGTGAAATGTTTGGCTTTGAAAAAGGATCGTTCACCGGCGCCGCGGTAAAAAAAATAGGGAAGTTTGAACTGGCCAATGGCGGCACCCTTCTTTTGGACGAAATATCCGAAATGGATATTCAGTTACAGGCAAAACTATTGCGGGTGATTCAAGAGTCAGAAGTTGACCGGATAGGAGGGAAAATGCCTATCCCCATTGATGTCCGGTTAATAGCTACAACCAATGCCGATCTGCAAAACAGCATTTTGCATAAAACTTTTCGCAGTGATCTTTACTATAGACTAAACGTAATTCCTGTTGTGATTCCCCCGCTGCGCGAACGAAACTCAGATGTGGTTTTACTTGCGGAGCATTTCATTAAAAAGTATAGCCAGGTGAATGAAAAGGAAGAACCTTCGCTGACAGATGAATCCAAAGCACGACTTAAGGCATATTTGTGGCCGGGTAATGTTCGGGAATTAGAGAACATAATTGAACGAGCGGTATTAATTTGTAATGAAACAACTATTGCTCCGCAATATTTATTTTTAGAAAAAGCTGATAATGGATCAATTAAAGAGAGTGTTTCGACAAATGATCAATTCGAAGTCAATCATCATAAAGTTAAGGATAACGATAAAAATGAGACGCTCTATGATATGGAGAAGAGCATGATTTTTGACACATTAAATAAAGTCGAATGGAATAAAACAAAAGCGTCAAAAATATTAGGTATCAGTGTCCGAACAATGAGAAATAAACTGCATGAGTATGGGATAGTTGATGTTCCGGGGGAAGATAAATGATTCAATATCTTGGTATGCGAATTGCAGATTATTAGGCGAGAGGGTTTGCTATGGAATCATTGTTTAGTAAGACATTTAATTTGTTATCCACAATGATAGGGTATAGTTCAGAACGCAATAAATTAATTACCTCTAATATTTCCAACTTAGATACACCAGGGTACAAGCCGGCTGATTATGTTTTTCAACAGTATCTCAAAAAAGCTATGGATATAAGGATTCATTTAACGAGAACAAAAGAGAAACATTTTCCTAATGCCACGGATGAAATTACCAAAAACGATTTTAAAATGGTCAAATCTGATGAAAAAGTCGATCTGGATAAAGAAATGACTAATTTAGCATCAAACCAATTAATGTATAATTTAAGCGTTGAACTGCTGGCACGAAAATTCAGGGGCATCAAGAATGTCTTAACGGAGGTTAAGTAAGATGGAGTTTTTTACAGCTTTTAAGATATGCGCAACTGGGCTTTCCGCGCAGAGAGCCAAACTGGATGTCATTTCTAGTAACATTGCTAACGTTAATACTACCAGCACACCCGAAGGAGGCCCATATAAAAGAAAAATGATAACTTTTTCCGCTGAACCTTTAAAAGAAGGATTTGACAAATCGCTTGCAGACGCAGTTCGTATCGTAAAGGTGCAAAGTGTGACAGAGGAAAATGTTGGTTTTAAAAGGATTTATGATCCTGCCCATCCCGATGCAGATAAGGACGGAGTTGTGACACTGCCGAATGTCAATATAATGTTGGAAATGACTGATTTAATCACGGCTACTCGCAGTTATGAAGCTTGTGCCACGGCTTTTGATGCGGCAAAAAATATGGCACTGAAAGCCATGGACATTGGTAAATAAGCAAAAATTATTTGGAGATTTGGAAAAATGGCAGATCTGATAATTCAAGGTGGTTTAAAACCAGCGGCAATTGAGCCCAAAGCGCCGGAAGTTGGAAATCAAGTCGGAGGTAATGCGTTCGGGTCAGTTTTGAAAGACGCTATTATGGATATTAGCAAATTGCAAACTGACGCGGATAAAGCAATTGCCAATGTGCAGTTGCAAGATGCTGGATCAATTCATGATGCGATGATCGCGCTGGAAAAAGCGGGTATTTCTTTTCAAGTGATGATGCAGGTTCGCAATAAGATTCTTGATGCCTATCAGGAAGTCATGCGAATGCAGGTATAATTATTTTTTATTTTTAATCGGATACTATTATGGATTTAGTCTTACAATTTTTAACTAAGCTTTGGAATGGATTTGATGTATTGAGCTCTGGACGTAAAATGTCCATTGTTATGGTTGTACTGATCACGTTGGCCAGTATAGTGTTGATGGTTTATCTAACCAATCAGGTAGAGTACAGGGTGCTTTTTTCAAATTTATCCACCGAAGATGCGGGAAACATTGTTGGAAAATTGAATGAAAAGAAAATACCATACAAAGTGTCATCATCAGGAAATGCTATTTCAGTGCCATCAGAAAAGGTATCGGAGTTGCGCCTGGAACTGGCCGCTTCCGGGTTGCCACAGGGTGGTGGTGTTGGATTTGAGATATTTGATAATAAAACATTGGGAGCAACGGAGTTTGAGCAGCAACTAAACTACCGGCGCGCCTTGCAGGGAGAATTGTCCCGCACAATCAATGGTCTGGATGAAATCCAATCCAGCAGAGTGCACATTGCGCTGCCCAAAGAATCTCTTTTTTCGGAAAAGCAAAAAAGACCGACAGCTTCGGTTACACTAAGGCTGAAGTCAGGCAAAAACATACGCCCTGCGCAAATAGAAGGTATAGTCCATCTGGTAGCCAGTTCAATCGAGGGAATGAATCCCGAAGATGTTATGGTTGTGGATTCACGTGGTACCATACTATCTACCAAGCAAAACGAATCGAAACTTTCTAAAATGACCGCTTCGCAAATAGATTTTCAGAGAAATATGGAAAAGGATTTAGCGGGTCGTATCCAATCCATGCTGGAAAATGTTGTGGGAACAGGTAAAGCGGCAGTTCGAGTGACTGCGGAACTTGATTTTCGTATAACTGAAAAAACAGAAGAGACTTACGATGCTGAGGCACCGGTTATCCGGAGTGTTCAGCGTAACGCGGAAAAGATAAACGCCGTTTTAAAAAGTGGAACCGTTTCAGAAACTCCGGAGAAAGAAAAGCTCGATGAAATTATTAATTATGAAATTAACAAAGTTGTGAACAAAACAGTAATGCCCGTTGGTGAAACAAAGAAACTATCGATTGCTGTTTTAGTAGATGGCACATATAAGAAAAATGAAAAGAATGAAGAGATATATCAACCTCGGACAAAAAATGAAATCGAGTCATTAGAAGATCTGGTGAGGAAATCGGCAGGTTTAAATCCTCAACGAGGGGATCAGGTTGTCGTTACCAATATGCCGTTTAAAAAAATTGAAGCGGAGGAAGCAGAATCGGCAACCTGGCAGGAGAAGGTAGAAGTGTTTTCACCTGTATTAAGATACGTCGGCATATTCGCGCTGATGGTTCTAATATTAATGTTCGTCATCCTTCCTTTAATTAGGAGCATCATGAGTGCTTCCCCGGCACCCAGGATTGGTGCCGCACACGTTCCCATGGGAGGGGCGTCGGAAGCATATTCCCGCCAGGCTGCGGCAGAAATGCAGTCAGTTGGCCAGGAGCACTCTTTTACGGAAACTGATATTGCCAAACAGATGGCGCAGGCTGATTCCAAGCAATTTGCCGATATACTTCGCAATTGGATTAAATAACCATTAAAAATATTAGAGTTGATAAAGGATTCGATTAAATGACAGGCGAAGAAAAGGCGGCGATATTACTTTTATCATTAGACGAAAATCTTGCGGCAGAGGTGATGAAAAATCTGCGTCCGTCCGAAATTCGCCGGTTAGGAAAACAAATGAGTCGGGTAACGAGTATTCCTGCCGATACAATCAGCAGTGTTGCCAAGGAATTTTGTACCATGGCTAAAGAACAGGGCGGAATGATTTCCGTGCGTGATGGAGCATCGAAAAACCTGGTTGTTAAGGCGTTGGGAGAAAAAGATGCCGCGACTATTTTAACGGACGTAGGCAACTCGGGGATGGACAATCCGATTATTGAAAAGCTTCAGGAGATAGATCCCAAAGTGATGGCTGAGTTCACACGCATGGAGCATCCTCAAACAATTGCGCTTATCCTTGTTCATTTAAGGCCGGAAAAGGCTGCGGAAGTATTGGAACACTTTGCTCCGGCTATTCAATACGAAATATCCAAACGTATGGCCACCCTAAAAAGCGTCCCAAAGGAATTCATTGAAGAAGTTGCCAAAACCCTGGAGAAGGAACTGATTAGTGGTAATTCAGCCGATCAGCAGTTGGGAGGTGTGCAGGCAATGGCGAGTATATTAAACAAAATGAACCGTGCCTCCGAAAATGCAATTATGTCTTCTATGGAGGATGCTGATCCAGAATTAGCGGCACAGATTCGCAACTTCATGTTCAATTTTGATGATGTCTTGAAACTCGACGATAAGTCGCTGCAGGAATTAATGAAGGAAGTCAGTGCTGAAGATTTATCCAAAGCTCTTAAGCTTGTGGATGAAGTCATGCGCGAAAAGATATTCAAAAATATGTCTAAGCGTGGCGCTGAAATGTTGAAAGAAGAAATATCACTTATGCCGCCAATTCGGCTCTCAGAAGTAGAGGCAAGCCAGCGCAAAATTGTCGAAATAACAAAAAAACTGGAAATAGAAGGGAAAATATTAATTTTGCGCGGTGATGAAAAAGATGGATTTGTATAAAACAAAAGTAATTAAGGCTAAGGAGGTCATTAATTCAGGTAAGGCAATCCCATTGTCTTGCATCTCGTCCGGTGATGATTATGTTGATGGAGGAGCCGAGCTCTCCGAACAGGACAGATTACTAGCTTCGACAGAAATACACATCAAAAAAGTGAGTGAAGACTTCTATAAAAAAGGATTTAGTGATGGCACTGAATTCCAAAAAAAAGAAGCGCTTCCCGCGCTTACTGCCGTTGCCACAATGACAAAAATGATTCCGCTGATCAAGAAAGAAATTATTGAAAAAACAGAAGAGCAAATAATTGTGCTGGCGATAGCGATTGCGGAAAAGATTATAAATCAGGAAGTGGCGACTAGTAAGGAAATTATTTTTGGGGTTCTCAAAGGCGCGCTTAAAAATATTGCCGAAACAGATGGCATGAAAATAAGATTAAATCCGCAAGATTTTCACTATATGATGGAAGTTAAAAAAGATTTTCTACAGTCATTTGATGGTTTACACAACGTAGTATTTGAAGAAGACGTCTCCATAAAAAGAGGCGGAGCAATTGTTGAAACCATGTTTGGTGAAGTTGATGCCCGTCTGGAAAGTCAAATAAAAGAGATTCAGGCAGCCATGTTGAATCAATAGATTTTAATATTTCCCGGGATGAATATGAACACTCAAACAATTGATTTATCAAAATACAAATCCATGCTGAGCCGGATTAATCCCATACGGGTTAATGGTAAGGTAAGCGAAATTGTCGGTTTGATGGTGGAAGGACATGGCCCAGCTGCTTCTATTGGTGATGTTTGTGGCATAGTTCCGGTAACGGGATATCTGCCAGTAGAGGCGGAAGTTGTCGGATTTAGAAAAGGACGAGTGCTCCTCATGCCTCTGGAAACAATTCAGGGCCTGGGTCCTGGTTGCAAAATATTGTCCATGGGAAGAAAAGCCAGCATTGGTGTCGGTAATGGTCTTTTGGGCCGGGTGATAAATGGTTTGGGAAATCCTATTGACGGTAAAGGGCCGATAGAATTTACAGATGAGTATCCCATTTACGCCGAGCCGATAAACCCAATGGATCGCGGTAGAATCAATGAACCCATGGACTTGGGTATTCGCGCACTCAACGCTCTTTTTACCTGTGGCAAAGGCCAACGTATGGGTATTTTTTCCGGATCTGGTGTAGGAAAGAGCGTTCTTATGGGAATGATCGCGTGCAATACCAAAGCTGATGTGAACGTTATCGGATTAATCGGTGAGCGGGGCAGGGAAGTCCGTGAATTTTTAGAAAAGAATTTGGGAGAAGAAGGACTGGCAAGATCGGTAGTAGTGGTTGCGGCATCGGATATGCATCCCTTAGTCCGTATGCGTGCGGCCTATGTTGCTACAGCCGTTGCGGAGTATTTCCGTGATCAGAGAAATGATGTCTTGTTGATGGTTGATTCTCTGACAAGATTTGCCATGGCGCAAAGGGAAGTAGGGCTTTCCGTGGGTGAGCCGCCGACAACAAAAGGCTACACCCCGTCTGTTTTCAGCCTACTTCCTAAACTTTTGGAACGATCAGGTATTGTGGAAGGAGTGGGCAGCATTACCGGTCTTTATACAGTCCTGGTTGAAGGTGATGATTTTAACGAGCCAATATCCGACGCGGCAAGGTCCATTCTTGACGGACATATTTCGCTTTCACGGAATCTTGCTAATAAAAATCACTATCCGGCAATTGATGTGCTGCAAAGCATCAGCAGAGTTATGATTGATATCGTGGAAAAAGAGCATAAGACTAGAGCTAATGCTATTTCAAATATTGTCTCCACCTATAATAAAGCCGAAGATCTTATAAATATAGGCGCGTATGTCAATGGTTCTAACCCGGCAATAGATCATTCAATAAAAATGATTGAAAGGGTTAATCTATTCTTAAGGCAGAACATTGATGAGAAAATTGATTTTGCTCAGTCTCGATCTCAGCTATTGGAGCTATTTAAAGAATAGATTATGGAATTATGTTCATTTTTAAACTACAGTCGGTATTAGAATACAGAATAAATTTAGAGGAAAAAATACACAATGAATTTTCGGAGAAAAAGCGGGAACTGGATACTCAGAGATTAAGAATGAAATCCTTAATTAACGAAAGGAACAATTTAATTGCCGAAATGAGAAACATGCAACATAAGCCATTGCCCGCGGATGATTTTGCTGTTTACTTATCTTACGTGGAGCAGGTGCGGATAAATGAAAAAATGCAAAAGATAGTTATTCATCAAGTTAAAGAACAAGTAGAAAGCAAAAGAAAAGAATTACTCGAAGCGGTTAAAAAAAGAAAAATTATGGAAAAACTCAAGCAGCGACATGGCGAAGAATATAATAATAATCTAAGAAATTTAGAACAAAAGGCTTCTGATGAAATGTCTGTGCTGAAATTTGGCAGGAGGGAAACATGAAAAAGTATGTAATCGTAGTTGAAATTATACTGCTTATTTTGATTTTAGCGAAGCTTGCATCAGTGTTTGGGCTACTCAATAAATCTGATATTTCACCCCACACATCACTTGCACCTACCCAGGCAATGGCCCAGCAACCTGCCGGTACCAATGCTGTCGCGTCGTCTGATGCTCTACCTGCTTCCATTGCCTCGTCTGTGGCGGGAAAAAAGGATAAGGATACACTCGATGAAGACCTGACCAAGCAAAGGGATCTGGTGGCGGCGCTTTTGGCCAAAAAAAATGAGTTAGATAATCGGGAAAATAGTCTGCGTTCTGAAGAACAGCGATTGCTAGCCTTGCGCAAAGAGATAACAGAAAAAATTGTTCTATTGAAAGGTCAGCAAGAAAAGTTGACGGTGATACTCGATGTCAATCAAGCTGCGGAGATTAAGAGATACAAAGAAATGGCGAAAGTATATGAAGCGGCGCCTCCGGTAAAGGCCGGAGCGATGATGGAAAAACTCGATACAAAAACGGCGGCCGGTATAACGATGAACATGAAAAAAGATAAAGCCGGAGCCGTCTGGGGTTATATCAGCGCGCAGAAAGCGGTAGAAATTACCAAAGAAATAACGCGTGCGGGTAAACAGTTTCAAGAATAAATGCAGATAAAATTAGAGGTGTGGCAGCAGTAGGCAATATTTTCCCAATAATGAATTAAGAAAAATGGTCAATTATATAAGTACCAGTAATTATAAGGTAAATAAGATATCAGTGCAATGGCATACTGATTGCAAACATAAGAAGAAAAAACGCTATTGAGAGATAAAATGGAACAGTCTATCGGATCATCCGGCGCAATAATTGTAAATAAGGTCAGCAATCCTATTCCTGTGGAACAGCAGAGTGTAATCAATAATGAAGCTGATGGGGAAACCACTGATTTAAGTAGCTTAGCGCCTTTTATTCAACTTCTAAATCAACAGATCACCTTACTAAATCCAACCATTGAATCAGTAGATGAAAACAAAAATGGATTGTCAAAACAAAACCAGATTCTGTCCTTGATCAAGGAATTGTCTGATAGAAATTCTAAAGGAGCCCAGCCTGATTTTGCGGGAATCGGGAAAGTTACATTGTTGAAAAGTGAAGATAGTAAAAGCACCGCAAATATTTTCTCTGATCAATTACTGAAGGAAAATAACTTAAAAATTATCGATAATCTAAGCATGATTAGTAATGGCACTAAACTCAATGCCGGCAATATAGCGGATAAACCAGGATTACCAAACATGGAGGCATTGCAAACATTTTCGAAAAACATGACGGAAAATTTAAAGAGTGTATTAAAGGAAAGCAATATTGTTGGTGAGAAGAATAATCAGGATATTTCATCAGATTCCGTAAGCGCCGCAAATATTGGAATGGTAAAAGTAAGTTCTCTTGAGGATATTTCTACAGGACGAATTATCAGTAGAATTGTAAGTGAGGTCAAAGAAAATGTAAGCGCTGATGGAGGCAGAATAAAGATTACGCTAAGCCCTCCTTCTTTGGGAACACTGGAAATGGATGTTGCGGTTCGTAATAACAAAGTGGAAGTAATTATTATTGCCGATAATAAAGACGTTCAGCAAGCCCTGAATTCTCATCTTGATCGTCTCAAAGGATCATTGCAGAATCAGGGATTGACCATTGATCGTTGTGATGTGTTGATGCAGAATAATCGGGAAGGATACCAGCAGAATTACAGTCAGCAGACATCTTATCGGGATGGATCTGAAAAAAATAGCAATAACTCAAAAGAGAAGTATAGCGAAGAATCAAACCTCATAATGCCAATACAGCTTCAAAATATAAATAGGCTATCGCTTAATCCGGACAACATCAGCATCTTTGCATAAACTTTCTAATTCCTTCATGGGAAAAACTTTCCACATCTGTAGGAATTCTTTTCCGAAGAGTTATAAAGCAGCTCCATAAAGCAGCATAATCCATAAAAACATATTTGATTTTTCGACTTAATATTTTTGTAAATTCCTTGATACAACAAGTAGGACTATGACGGCACTAACAATAAATACATTGATAATATAGGCACTTATTCTGCAGAAATCAAGAGAGAGCAGGCGTCAAAATACCCCTTAAATATTTACCTGAGCACTAAGTGCAGTCTATTTTGGCAGATATAAATCATATGGCACTTCGCTTGCAATATGAACGTCAAATGAATTATTTTCAAAAAGATTAAAGGAGGATTTAAAATGAGTATAAGTGCTTTAGCATCAAACCTTTTCAATAGTTCGACTTCATCGGCAGCGGGTACTGCCCTTTCCATGTCCTCATTGAAAGCAGACGATTTTTTAAAGCTTTTGCTAGTTGAACTTAAAAATCAGGATCCATCCAAACCCATGGATTCCAGCGCGATGCTTTCACAATTCAGTACTCTTACTCAGGTGCAGCAGACACAGCAGTCTAACAATTATCTTCAGTCTCTGCTGCAAAGTACAATGGAAGCAAGCAATGTTCAAGCGGTGGGATATATAGGCAAAAAGGTTTCCTTTTCCGGAAATCAGCTGACAGTTGCCGGTGGTACGGCAGGGACTTCTAAATTTACGTTAGCGAGTGATGCCGGCAAAGTATCTATTTCAATTTATGATGCCGCAGGGTCTGCCATAAAGACAAGCGATTTGGGAAGTAAGTCCGCCGGTACTTATTCATTTCAGTGGGATGGCACAAACAACAGTGGAACAAAAGTTGCTGATGGCACATACACTGTTGGTTTTTCGGCAAAAGACAGCGCCGGCAAAAACGTATCCGTGACCACAGAAGGATCGGCCAATGTAACCGGCGTTGTGTTCAAAAACGGCATAGCCTATCTGGTTACAGATGCGGGAGAAATACCACTTACCTCCGTAGCGGGTGTAACTTGATGAGCGGCACATTGCGAAGGATGAAATAACTGAAGTTTTTATTATAATTACCGATAAAGTTAAATGAGGAGGAGATCCAATGTTTTATACAGCTATCAGCGGTTTGAATGCTTTCAGACAGCAACTTGCCTTAATCAGCGATAACATAGCCAACAGTCAGACCAGGGCATTCAAATCCGGAGACGTCTCTTTTGCTGAAGTAATTAATGCGTCTGCCTCCACAAACTCAGTAGGGAGTGTGAGTAACGGCGTAAGCTTACAGAACATTGCAGTGGGATGGACACAAGGGGCAATTTCCAACACGGGTAACGCCAATGATTATGCAATTACAGGTTCAGGATTCTTTATAGTTAAAGATCCTGCCGGGATGATCGGTTATACCCGCGATGGTCAATTTTTATACAGTGCTGAAGGTAAGCTGATCAATGCAGACAATTCGGCTGTGCAGGGCTACGCGATAAATCAAACGACGGGTGTTGTGGACACTTCTAAGATGGATGATATTACGATAACCTCTGCGTTAGTGCCGGGCGCGAAGACATCACTTATGAACATGACAGTTAATCTCGATGCAGGTACAGCAATAGACGGCGAATTTTCTACAACGACAAACATTTATGACACTCAGGGAGAGCCAATTGCACTGACGACAACTTTTACCAGGGTTGAACCAACTTTCAGGATGGATCTTTCCGCTAACTCGATAGCAGCTGGTCGCACAATTCAGATTGGTACCCAGACATATGTGGCCACCAACGCCAGCACGTCGGCTGTCGCAGGAGAATTCGGTATTTCAGGTGATGCGGCTGCTGACGCAGTAGATCTCCGACGTGCTATTAACTTGCTTCAGGGGACTGGTAATGGAGGGATTTATACAGTAGGTGTTGGAACTGGCAGCACGATTACTATCACGCCAGGAACAGCAAGTTTGACCGCAGGTACTCCATTTCTGCTCAGTGGGACCGCAGTGGTAGGTGATATTGTAAAAAGCTCTACTGTAAGCTTGAGCGCGTGGTCTTGGGCGGCATCCATTCCTGTTGCAAAGGGTGTTGCCACTGGCAGTGGCTTTTTAGAATTTGACAAAAGTGGTGGGTTAGTGACTGGAACTGGAATAGATCCGACAATCTCGCTTGCGCTTACCGGCGTAACCACGGCAGGACCGGTTACTTGGGATCTTTATAATGCCGCTGGAACTGCGACGAATGATAGTCTGACTCAATATTCCGCCCCATCCACTCTCTATAACATGAGCCAGGATGGGACAGCACCGGGTGAAATAAAGAGTATGTCAACAGATAGTAATGGCATAATCACAGCCGCATATTCTAATGGAGTGACAAAATCATTGTTCCAGATTGCTTTGGCTGATTTTAAAAATTACGATGGCCTGAACAAAACAGGTAATAATATTTACAGAGAGACGCCTTCAATATCAGGAGAGGCTACTGAAGGAGTTGCCGGATCAAGTACATTTGGCACCCTGGTTTCGGGTAGCCTGGAGGCGTCCAATGTTGATATGGCCAAGGAAATGGCCAGTATGATACTTGCCCAGCGGGCTTATGAATCTTGCGCCAGAGTGTTCACCACAGAAAGTGAGATGCTGAAAACAATTGTGAACATGAGTTAGTTGCTTGGAAAAAAATTAATTTTATAATTATTCCGGGTAAAGTTTTATAGCTTCAGGAGGGGAGAAGCGAAAATGTCGTCAGTATATGGAATCTTCAATTCAGCACTAAGCGCGTTATACACATATACGTCAGCTATTGATGTTATCAGTACCAACATCGGCAATGTGGAGACTCCGGGATATTCCCGTCAACAGGCTGTAATTCAGGCAACAGCGCCCATTAACACGATTAATGGTGTAATTGGAACCGGTGTAGAGGTCGCTAATGTCCAGCGGATTTACAATGCCTTTCTGGTTACACAAATGCGTATGGCTAATCAGGATATGGGCAAATGGAGCGCCCAGCAGGATAGCCTTAATTCCATTGAACAGGTATTTTCTAATTCCAGTGATTCCGGCCTTTCTTCAACGATGGCTGCTTTCTGGAATAGCTGGCAGAATCTGGTCAATAATCCTTCAGGTTCAACGGAACGTTTTCTTCTTACTAATTCAGCCGATAATCTGGCCAAATCACTCAATAACATGAGTTCGCAACTTGATAGCATTCAGAAAGGGATTGATAAGAGCGTTGGGGAAAATGTTGCCGCGGTCAATTCACTTATACAGCGGATAGCTGATGTGAATCTGGATATCAAAATGACTGCAACGGCAGGGCAGAATACCAATTCCAGTAAAGACGAACTTGATTTGCAGGTGGCAAAACTTGCCGAGCTTATTAATATCAATGCCTACACCAACTCAAATGGCCAGATCAGTATTCAAATGAGTAACGGTAAACCTTTGGTGGAAGGTACTTCCACCTGGTTTCTATCCACACAAACAAATGTCACAACCGGACTGAAAGACATAACATGGCCTGATGGCAGCACTGCTCTTGTTGTTAATGATGATATTACCGGCGGGAAATTGGGTGGCTATCTGGCTGTGCGGGATACGATGATAACGGAATATCAGGACCAACTCGATACATTAGCCCAGACGATCATAGATAAGGTCAACTGGTTGCATACAGGTGGTTATGACATCGAAGGTAAGCCCGGAAAGTTGTTTTTCACCTTTGAGCCAACTCCAACGGTCTTGCCGACACCATCTATAAGCCCCACAGTTAATCTCAACTCCGGTGCGGCAACAGGTGACACTTTTCCTGCAACGGTAAACACTTATGATGTCGGTGGAAATGCAACTCCGTTGAAGATAACTTTTACCAAGGATGCTCCTGCAAACCAGTGGTCTTGGGTTGCAGCTATTCCTTTAGCGAGGGGTACTATCACTACTGGCGCAAGTGGTACTTTAAATTTTGGCACCGATGGTAATTTAGTTCTTCCACTGCCAACGGCAGATCCGACAATCTCACTCGATCTTACCGGAGTAGGCCCAACACAAGACGTCATCTGGGATCTTTATGATGCTTTGGGGACTTCGAATCTAACTCAGAATGCTGCTCCATCCGGCATTAGTAACAAAGCCACTGCGGCAAATATTGCGGTAAATGCAGCAATTCTTGCTGATCCCGGTAAAGTCGCAGCGGCACCTTCAGCCGCGGTCGCACCCGGTAATGGTTCCAATGCCTCTGCCATTGCGGAGCTACAGAATAATCTCTTTATGGATAGTGGGACAACGACATTCAGTAGTTATTATAGCGCGCTGGTAAGTAAGGTGGGAGCAACGGTTCAATCAACAGATGCCGGTTACTCCTACCAATCTAACGCGATGCAGGCGTGGAAAAACCAGCGTGATTCTTATTCCGGAGTGTCTATGGATGAAGAACAAACAAAACTTATCTTGTATCAAAATGCTTACACGGCCTCGGCCAAGCTTATCAGCATATTAGATGAAATGATGAAAACGTTGATTAATTTGTAATGCCAAGTTGCTTTCAAAAAAACTATTACTTTTTGAAGGCTTACTTGGTAGTATACCCGGTAAATCAGACCTTTAATGTTTGACAGCGACTTGGTATAAAAATATATTTATGCGGTGAATTGCAGGAAGGCAGGAGAAAATATGAGAGTTACACACAGCATGATGGTGAATAATATGGCCTACTGGGCATCGCAACAGGGGAACAAGCTCCGGGATGCTCAAACTGTAGTTGGGTCAGGCAAAAAAATCAATGAGCCATCAGATGATCCCCTTGCCGCAGGACAAATACTGTCTGATCGTGCCAGTATTTCGCAATATGGTCAATATGAGTCGAACATTGCTCAGGCTAAAACCTGGATAGGCGTGAGTAACACAACCCTCGATACAGTTTCCACCACTCTGCAAAATGCGCGCGATGCAGTTGATTTGTATTTACCGGGAGGTACAAGTACAGTAATTTCAGTTGGCTTGCTGTACGACCTTTATAACCAGATTCTGGCTTTGGTCAATTCCCCAAACGCCTCCGGATCCGGTTATATGTACTCTGGCAATATATCCAATACTATGCCTTTCGCCAAAGTTGACATAGATGCGGGAGTGCCGGGGAGTATTAACTTCGATTTGGCTGCAAATGCGACTACTGTGAATATTCAAGTTATGAATTCTGCCGGTACAGTTGTCAGCAATATCACAACATCGGGAGCTACTGGACACAATACGATAACAACACCTATATGGGATGGCCAGGATGATGATGGCAATGATCTTCCTGATGGGCAATATAGTTTTATCGTTACTGCTTCAAATGGAACACCACCAGTTGCGGTTGCTGCTTATCCTTCCTACCGTGGCGATGACGGAGGGAAAGAAATTTTTACCGGAGCAAATGAAAAAATTGATCTGAACAATGATGGGAAAGCTATATTCAGTAGCATATTAAGTAATTTAAGCCAGGCCATCACTATCATCAATGCCATATCCGGTCCTCCACCGCTGGATCCGCTGGCTGGCGATGCGCTTGCTGCTGAACAGGTAAGATTGGCCAAAATTGGAGTCGCATTG
>Ga0114951_10004016_pt1 | contig 14703 bp, 11 predicted proteins | sample AM7aDNAmetaG_FD_88677 | JGI IMG/M metagenome (GOLD analysis project Ga0114951, IMG submission 88677) | Freshwater microbial communities from Finland to study Microbial Dark Matter (Phase II) - AM7a DNA metaG | ecosystem: Environmental > Aquatic > Freshwater > Lake | place: Finland: Lake Alinen...
TACTTCCTCTTTTTTGTCTTGGGGTAAGCTGCCAATTTCCTTCCATTCGTCGTGATACTGTTGTAATAATTTATAAGATTCATTAATGGAAGGATTCAGTAATAGGTCCTCAGCTTTTTCGCACAAATCAATACATTGTTCCAGGTTCTTCTTCCTGTCTAAATCTCTGAGCTCCTCATTAATTCTTACTTTATCAAGAAATTTCTCTACTACAAAATGATATGATTGCCATAAATTATTCGTTTCTGTATGAGGTACTTGTCCAATTTCTTTCCATTCATATTGTAATTTCTTAAAAGAATCATAGGTGTATTTCAGCTCTTCGTCTGAATCAATAAGCTTCTTTATTTCATCGAGGATTAACTTCTTTTTTTCGAGATTTGCATCCTTTTCATTTTCAATGGCTTCATCGTACTTCTTTTTTTTCTCTTTGTAAATTGAAAAAGCAGTATTAAATCTTACTTCGAGAACATCTGATTCTGCTTTGAAATCTTCTTTTTTATTACCATCAATAGCGAGAAAGTCTTTCAGTTTATTTTCTTTATCTTCTTTGGTCAGTTTAATGTAAGCAAGCTTTATAAGAACTATTTTCCTCTTTATCTTTTCGATAGATTTTCCTGTAACTGCTTTTTCAATAGCCTCTATAAGTTCTTTTCTTGAAAAAGCATCATAATCAATAGTTTCTTCTTCAATATCATCATCAATGTCAGTTAAAATTTCATCAGATGAATCAGATATATTAATATCATTTTCTACCGGTTTATTTTCAACCATCTGATTTGCATCAACTGTATTTTCAGTTTCTTTGCTCCCTTTTAAATCATCATTTATAGTCATCTATTAATCACTTTAATTATTTTTCTTTTTAATGATTTTATTGCAAAAATACTAATATTTATTATTTTAACCTGTAATTAATTATATTAATCTGTTGTAAACAAACCTTAGTTAAATCCTTTCCTGTTAAAAACTATATAAACAATTATAAATATATGATTTTTTTTTAAAAAACTATATCTTTAAAATAATTATTATTTTAGAATGAATGCATGAATACTGTAAAGATGGAGAGATGGGAAGTTGAATTATTTCAAATTTCCATTGTTACAAATATTAAAATTGATATAAAAAATGACCTTGCCTATTTTCCTTCTTTTATCAGTTTATCAATAAACTCTTGTAATTGGGTAACGTCAATACGTTTGGCAAGGATTTTTTTGTCTTTATCCAGCAGATAAACCACAGGCGTGCTGTAAACATCGTAAATATCTCTGAAATTAGACATATTGATGGGGTCCCAAACATTTATCCATGAGGCATCATATTCTAAGACTTTTTCTTTCCATTTATCAAGGTCTGTTTCAGTGCAAAGGGCAAAAACCTCTATGTCTTTTGATTTATTTGCAATATAGAAATCTTTAAGGATAGGGGTCATCTTTTTACAGTGTCCACAATCTGTGCTCCAAATATAAAGCACTGTATATTTAGCTTTTACATCAAGTAAACTGTGCTTTTTACCTATCGAATCTAAAACAGTAACATTGGGAGCTATTTTTCCTAACAAAAGAGGTTTGAGTTTATTCGATCTGTCAACAATTTTTTGCAATTGTGTAGGTGTAATCCAAAATGCTTTATTGGTTTTGTAATAGGTTTCTACCATGTGAACAAAAGCGCCATCCATCCCCATAATATTTGATCGTTCTGAATAATTGGTTATAAACCAAACCAGATATTTGAATACTTCTTTATTGTCTTTTGTCTTAGAAATAAGATAATCGGCTTCTTTTGAGATGGAATCGGGCAACTGAAGTACAAGGTTAGTAATATAATTATTCAGTTTATTGTGAAAAATGGGTGTTCGCAGCAAACGGTCATCGGTAAAATCAACATCATCAAAATAGTGAGTTTTGTAATAATTGTAGGTGAAAAGGCTGTCAGTCTTTCCATTGGCCAACAAAGGAGCTTTAGGTACCTCAACTTCCTTTGATGCTAAAAAGACTTTAGAGAGAAACTTATCGGGGTACTTTTTGATAAAATCAAGCTTATAGTTCTCTACATCTTTATTAATAGCTTTTATTTTCTCGCGCACTGCATTTGCTTCATCACTTTTTTCAGGTAGTTCTTTAATTTTATCAGATAGTGGCATAATCAATTTATGTTTGGCATCGATAAACTTCAAATAGTCATAAAACATTTGATTATCAGAAGAACCCTTTACCTTCATATTATTAATCAAATCGTTGGTATCTGTTTCAACTGAAAATATCTGTTGCTCATCCATAATAATCTCAAAATATTTTCTGTCGGGAAGTACAATAAAATAAATACCTCCTGCCACCTTCTCGTCTTTTTTAAATTCGACATAACCTTTACTGTCTATTTTAGCAGTATCCTGAACATATTGCTTGTCTCCAAAATAATTACCAAGGAAACACTGTTCATCTTGTTTAAGTCCTTTTATTTTGGCTTTTATATCATAGCCCTTAGACTGTGCAAAACCTATTGCGTTAAAAATAAATAAAACAGCAAATAAATAAACTATCTTTCGCATACTTTGTAAAATTTATTAGAATTGACACAAAATTATAAACTTTTATATATTTTTAATAAAAACAAATATTAATAAACGTTAAAAATTTCATTTAGTTATAATTTTATACCTGATTCTAAATTAATAAGGCATTATTATATCTCTAAATATGTTGTGATTTGCATATTCTATCAAGAATAGCAGCTATTTTTCTTGTTAATTCTCTACGGGAATATTTTTCAATATTTGAATTGATAGTAAAAAGTTGTTTGTTTTTATATTTATTATAGAAGGTAAGGATATTCTGTTTTAGTTTTTCTTTATCATCATATCCGGCAAATAATCCGCATTTGGTTTCTTCGATAATTTTTTCCGCATCACCATTATAAGGGCCAATGCAAAGAATAGGGCGATGAGCAGCCATATATTCAAAGAATTTACTGGTAAGGATACCTTTGGCATTAGATGTATTGTTTATGCTTAATAAAAGTACTTGTGTTTTTTGTTGTAAACGTGTTGCATCAGCATGGGGTAAATATTCAATTTTTTTCACATAAGGTTTTAACCCTGCTTGTTCAATAGCATCCCAAACTGAAAAGTCAGCTTTACCAATTATTTTAATCTCCAGATCATCTGAAAAACCACTTACTTCATTAATTATTTCACTTAGAGCAGACCATAATAAAACCGGGTTTCTGGACTTCGCAATAGTGCCAAAATGTGCTATGCTAAACTTACTATCAAGTATAACTTCAAGATTAATGTCCAAATCTTCAACATCATATCCATTTGTTATAACATCATAATTTCTGGCATAAATTTGCAAGAAGTCGTCTTTCCATGTTTCGCTTGTAACTACAACACTTTGAGCTTGTTTAATAACATTTAACTCAAGTTTGTGGTGTTTTCTATCAGCAATTCCGGTAAGCATCAAATCTTTATAAAAATCAATATTGGTCCATGGATCACGAAAGTCGGCAAGCCAGGGTAATGACATCTTTTGAGAGATTTTATTCGCTATTATATGGAGACTGTGTGGGGGCCCTGTAGAAACAATTGCATCAACAGGATTTTTTATAAGATAAATGCTTAAAAACTTAACTGAAGGTTTTATCCAGAACATTTTTGCGTCAGGGATAAAGAAATTACCTCTAATCCAAACAGCAATTTTTTCGGTAAATTTCTTTTTTTTATTTTCCGCCAGAAAACCAGTGTTAATTTTGACTTCTTTTTTCTGTCCTATAAACTTTTTGTAAAAAGTGTATGGTTCTTTTATTGGTATTTTTACTACAGCAATATTCTCCGGGATATCTTTCAGGTACGATTCATCATATTCTGGATATTCTGGATTGGACGGTGTGTAGACTATTGGCTCCCATCCGAAGTTACGTAGATACTTAACAAATTTTAACCATCGTTGTACACCCGCGCTTCCGCTAGGAGGCCAATAATACGTTATTATCAGGACTTTCTTCATTCCTTGGGTGTCAATTTGCTCTTGTAGTTATAATATAATGATGCAAATAAAAGTAAAACCAATAAAATAGAACTTGCCAATGAGATTTTCTGACCAATAAAGTATGATTTAGGTTTGAATTCAAAAACAATTGTATTGTTGCCTGCAGGAATTATCATCCCACGTAAAATGTAATTAACCCTAAAATGTTCATTTAATTTACCATTAATGTATGCATCCCATCCAGGTTTATAGAATATTTCAGAGAAAACAGCAAGCTGAGGTTTTTTAGCCGAAGAAATATATGTTAATTTATTTGGTTTGTATTCAGTTAATTTAATATTCGCTGTTGAGTCATAATCAGCAATAAATCCATTCAATAAGTTATTATATCTTTTATCTACAACAGCAGTTTCTTTGGGATTAAAATCTTTGAGTGCTGCAATTTCCTGGTCGGCATTATCTACAATTTTAGCTTGTTTTACAAACCATGCATTACCTAAAGCTTCTGGATTTTTTATAGCTATAAGTCCATTTTCTGTTTTACGGATAACGTACTTGGTATTGAGCATATTAAGCACTTTAACGTTAAATGTTTCTTGTCCACTCAGATAGGCATTAATAATTTCCTGATATCTTTTTAATTTGGCACCATGGTATCCGCCAATAGACTTATGGTAATAGGAAGTAGCTGTTTCATTAAATGGATTACCATTAGGATTAAAAACCCTGTAATCAAGGTCTGTATCTTTCAGGATCTCAATATCGGCAGCACTTTTCTGAAAAACATTTTTGGCTTGTTTCTTAGCTACAAAATTTTCATCGCTTAGGTACCTTTTATCTATTAACCACATATCCACAAGAATAAGAACTCCTAAAGCAATAATAAGCGAATTCTTATTTATTTTTTTATAAACATAAAGCACCAGAGCACCACATCCCAAGGTAATAAAAAGGAAACTCCTTATGGCATCAGCTTTAAAAATAGAAACTCTGGCAATTTCAAGATTGGTCAGAAAGAGATCAATCTGACTTACATATTCAGGATTTGAGATTTTTTGTTCACTATATGCGTTAAGTTCCATCTGACTGAAAAAGCCAAAGAAATAAGTAGGCAAAAGATAAAATATTAGAGCAATACCCCCCGTCAAGCCAAACGCTATATAGAGTTTCTTCATATTTTTCTTTAAGTAATCAGGATTATCTGTTATACTTTTCAACGCAATAAAGGCTAAAAGGGGGACACATAGTTCTGCAATGACAAGTGTCATTGAAACGGTTCTGAACTTATTGTATCCGGGGAAATAGTCAAAAAACAAATCACTGAACCATAAAAAATTCTTTCCCCAAGAAAGGGCTATAGATAAGATGACTGCTGCAAGAAGAAACCATTTGATTTTATTTTTCTCAATAAAAAGGGCAAGGATAAAAAGGAAAATAATAAACGACCCCATATAAACAGGGCCCGAAGTACCCGGTTGATCTCCCCAGTAGTGATCCTGACGGGCTATATCATTTTTCATCCTGCTGTCCACATTATCAAGAGCACTCTTGTCGTTACCTAAAGCATCATTCCCTCCTCCTTTAATGTTAGGAATCATCAGCGAAAAAGTTTCAGCAACACCATAACTCCATCCCATTGCATAGTCTTTATCTAGTCCACTTGTATTATTATTGTCTTTGACTGTAAGCTCTGATTTTCCTCTCATAGTCTGTTGTGAATATTCATAAGTTGACAAAATACTACCGAAATTTACTCCCACAGCAATAATAACAGCAATAATTATTACCCCTAAAGATTTTAATAATGAACGTATTTCTCCATCCTTAATTTTAAAAAATATCTCTCCTAAACTCCAGAATAAGACAATAAATAAGAAATAATATGTAATCTGAAGGTGATTCTTAGCGAGCTCCAAAGAAAGAAATAGCGCAGTTAATGCGCAACCACCAATAAGTTTTCCTCTGAAGGTAAGAATAATACCTGCAAGTGTTGGTGCCATATATCCAATGGCATAGGCTTTTGAGGTATGACCGGCAGCTATAATTATAAAGTTGTATGATGAAAAAGCAAATGCTATCGCCCCTACAATACTCATCCATGGACTAAGTCCCAATACCAACATCAGGATATAAAAACCCAATAGGTAAATAAAAATAAAATCAGCTGTATATGGAATTACCGTTGCAATAAAATCGGCTATCTTGTTCGCTATATTCATAGTATAGTTTACAGAAATCTGAAAAGCTGGCATACCGCCAAACATAGAATTAGTCCATAAGGCTTCTTCACCTGTTTTTGCCCTGTAATCAGAAATTTCTTTAGACATGCCTTGATATTTGATGATATCCTGTTGAACAATTTTTTCTCCATTGAGTAATGGGCTAAGATACACCAGACTGATGATTACAAATAGGATAACAGCAACGAGGTGAGGTAATAATTTTTTATAGTCAAATGATTTCATTTTGATTTATTTTTAGTTGTTTATTTCTGTATAATCTACATATTCACCTTCATCATTATTTTTACTGTTTTTAGAAGGTGGTTTTTTCTTAGAGTTTATGTTAATATGGATTTTGTTTTCGTTTTCTAATTCATCGTTTTCTTTACTGTCTTCGTTTCCATAATTCATTTTCATCGCTTTTTTGATGAAGTATTTTAAAAACCAAGGTAAGAGATACCTCGTAAAAATACTAAAAAATAAATATATGATTATTAAAAAAACAATTAGTTTATACATTTCAATTGTTGTTTTATCAATAAAAAAACCCAATCCTGAATGGGAAAGGGTTTGTTTTTTATTATTTTAAGAAAGAATTATCTCTTGTGTTGTTTTTCATCAGAAACTGTCAGTTTTTTTCTACCTCTGGCTCTCCTTGCTGCTAATACTCTGCGACCGTTTGCTGTTTCCATTCTCTCTCTGAAACCGTGTTTGTTTCTTCTTTTTCTCTGTGATGGTTGAAATGTTCTTTTCATAATATATCGTATTTTGGGACTGCAAAAGTATAAAATAAAATTTAAATAACAAATAAAATAATAAAAAAGTTTGGAGTGCCTCAATTCAATACACTCAGTGTAAAAAGAATTTGGAGTTTGGAGTAATATTTTTTAATTAATATTTATTACTCCAACCCCCAAATTTTGTTTATTATACGGGAACGTTTTTTAAGACTTCCAGCAGATAATCCCAGAATTTAACAACTGTATCGATCTCAACTCTTTCGGCAGGAGAGTGGGGATTGCGAATTGTTGGACCGAAAGAAATCATATCCCAGTTTGGATAAACACCACCCAATAAACCACATTCAAGTCCTGCATGAATTGCTTTTACTTCAGGTATCTTGCCATACATTTTCTGATAAATTTCCTTGCATACTTTTAATATAGCTGAGTCCATATTTGGCTTCCAACCCGGATAAGAACCTTCATTAATGACTTCAGCACCAGCCAGTATAAACACTGATTCAACCATGATAGCCAAGTCCATTTTAGCAGTGTCGACGGAGCTTCTGAGCAGGCAAATAACTTTAACTTCTTTATTTTCAGATTTAACGATAGCTAAATTCAGAGAGGTTTCAACTAAATTCTCCATGTCGGCACTCATGCGCATAACACCATTAGGGCATCCATATACTGATAAGATAAGTTTTTCCTGTGTGTCTTTATCCATGACAAAAGCAGGCAATTGTGTTTTGATGGCATTAAAACTTAAATCCGGTTCAGTTGTAGATAATTCGCTTTTAAAAATGCTTTCATGTTTTTTTAGGCATTCTAAAAACCTTTGTTCATTTTCCTGTGGGATAGTAATAACAGCAAATGATTCTCTTGGAATTGCATTACGCAAGCTGCCACCATCAATACTGCTCAAACGCAAACCTTGTTTTTTTGTAGCATGATGTAAATATCTGAAAATGAGTTTATTAGAGTTGCCTCTGCCCAGTTGAATATCACAACCTGAATGGCCGCCTTTAAGACCTTTTAATTCTAATTTGTAAGCCACATGGTTTGCGGGTACATTTTCTTCTGTGTATTTAAAAGTAGCTGTAGAATCAATGCCACCGGCACAACCCACATAAAGTTCTCCTTCATCTTCTGAATCAAGGTTCATTAATATGCTTCCTTTAAATATACCGGCTTTCAAACCAAAAGCACCAGTCATACCAGTTTCTTCGTCAATAGTGAGTAGTACTTCTAATGGCCCGTGTTGTAAATTTGTTGAAGCCATGATTGCCATCGAAGCAGCAACTCCGATGCCATTATCAGCACCTAAAGTGGTGCCATATGCTTTCACGCATCCGTCATCAACGTATGTTTTTATAGGATCTTTTAAGAAATCATGTACTGTGTCTGAATTTTTTTGAGGTACCATGTCCAGATGCCCCTGAAGTATAACACCTTTACGGTTTTCCATACCTGGTGTAGCTTTTTTTCTGAGAATGACATTGCCAACCTCATCTACAAAAGATTCAATATTGTGTTTTTTTGCAAAATCCAGAACGTATTCTGAAATTTTACCCTCATGTTTTGAAGGGTGTGGTATGTTGCAAATTTCCTCAAAAATCTGCCACAATAATTCGGGTTTAAGATTTGTTAAAACGTTGTTCATTATTTATTCTCCTTTTTAATTTAAATTACTTTTTTGAGCTATAAAGGTACAAATATTTGTAAGTTACAGTTATTATAAAATAAAAAATTCTAAAATTATAACTAAATTTAACTTAATTGTTTTTACAGAAGTTATAAAATTAATTTAATTAATATAACATCATTTAATTTCTTACTACATTTTTTATAACTCTTTTATTCATTAAAAGAAGCTTCATTATTAATAAGAGTAATGAATTTATAGTAATTACAAATAGAGGATATGTTGTCACAAAATATCTGTTCTCACTTAATAAAAATATAAATGGGTATACAAATGTTAAGTAGATTGTTATTGTTGAAATCAAAAAAACATAGTTGTTTACTTTTAAAAAGCTTTTTCTTAAAGTTAATACAAAACATCCAATAAATCCAAAAACAACAATGAAATAATATACTAATGAGGAGAATATTTTATAAATATTGAATAATTTATAATTATTTTTTAAATCCCAATAGTACCATATATATCCAAATCCATAATCAGTATAAACGAAAAATTTATTTAAAATAATTAATCTTGAGAATACATAAAACAACATTGGTTTCTCATACTTTATAGATGATTTATAAGCATCAAATTTTCTAATAATTAAATTTTCAATTTCTTTATTGTCTTTTTTTATGGTTTCTGAGTTATATAACTTAATAATCATTTTCCTTATGTTAAGCAAACTATCTTTATTGAAGGCACTTGTATAAACATATGGCGGTATCAGGGATAAGGAAGTATCTTTTCCTTGATTTTCGTAAAATAAATTACTTTCAGGAATAAAATATATTAATTCAGAGTTAGATTCCCAGAAAGGAAGATGTCCACCAAAAGAACTAACAAAATTAAAGGCATGAATTCCATAACCAGACATTACACTTGCATATGCAGATGATTTTTGAAAAGGATAGAATTTGCCATATAGCTTATAATTTCTATAAACCCATAATCCATCAATAATCAAAAATGGGATTAACAATATTAAAAAATATTTAATAATTTTTTTACCAGTAGCTTTAGTTTTTATAAAATCAATCAGTAAGAAGAATGTAAATATTATTAGAACAGGAAAGATAATAGGTCTTAAAAAAATTGACCACGTGATGAATAACCCTGAATAAAATAGGAATTGGGGCTTTTTCTTAACAACAAATAAAAGAAACAGATAAATAGCAATTATCAGAGTTGAAACAGTTAAACTCTCTGTCATTAAAACATAATCGTATATTGAAACAAAAGTGCTTAACAGGTAAAGAAAATAAGTAAAATAGAAACATATTTTCTTGTCAAAAATAATAAGAGAAATTAATCCTAAAATATAAACAGAAATCGCCGAAAATAATAATTGAACAAATATGATAATGTTAAACGATAGTGTAGGATTAAATATCAACCTACAGAAATAATATAACCATCCATATCCAGGCATTCTATGATCATCAGCGTATTTTCCATTAGATATTAAGTTCTCAATAGGCTGAAAATATGAAGGAGTATCACCACCTGCTTTGGCAAAAGATCCCTTATAATTAAATCCCCAGAAATCATGTCCATAAGAATGAACCATTGACATAAAATATATTATAAATAATGATTTAATGACTAGTGAAATCAATATCCATAACTTCCAGTTATCTGGTTTTGGGAATTTATTATAAAGAGCTTTTAGCGTATTCATTAGTCAAATAATTGTTATGTATAAATTAGACATAATTTGTTTAAATCTGTAAAGATTTATTGATATATATGAACAACAAACTTATCAGCAAAATATTCTAGTTTAAAAATATTTGATATTTTAAATAAGGAACATTTTATTTTATGTAAATCAATAATTTCTTGTTCAATATTACCACCTTTCAGATACAAAACACCATTATTAAGGTTGTTCTTATTTTTGTCAGTGATTTTATTTTCTACCCAACTATGAAATATCGGAAGAGAAGTAACAGCCCTGCTTACAATAAAATCGAATTGAGATTTTAGATTTTCAGCTCTGCATACTTCTGTAGTTACATTTTGTAATTCTAAAGAATTAACGATTTCATTAACAACTTTTATCTTTTTCCCTATTGAGTCAACTAAGTGAAGTTGACAATCAGGAAATAAAATGGCTAGGGGAATACCCGGAAAACCACCACCGGTACCAACATCAAGTATTGTTGTGCCTTCCTTAAACTGAATTACTTTGGCAATAGCTAAAGAATGCAACACATGATGCAAGTATAAATTCTCTATGTCTTTGCGTGAGATTACGTTTATCTTACTATTCCATTCAGAATACAATCCGTAAAGTTTTTCAAAACTGTCAAGTTGCTTATGTGTAAGCAGGGGAAAGTATTTTTTAATGGTTTCCATATCAGTCAATTTTGATCCATTCTTTAGGTAATAGATCATCAATATTATCATTTTCAACATTCTTATACCATTTAGAGGGACTAACTACGATTTTGTCAGGATTACTGTTAATCCAGGCAGCCCACCAACTAAAAGTGCTATTGGAAATGATGTTATGTTTGCAATAACTCATCAGGTGTAAATCCTCAATAGGATTTTTATTATTTGAGATATAATAAATTTCCTGACCGCTGATAAAGTTTGCTTTACACCATTCTATTTCATCAGAGAAAACAAAAATGATTATCTTGTTATATTTTGACTTAAATATTTCTATGGCTTTGTTATAGTATCCCATTGAAATGGTATTATAAAACTTTTGCCCATATTCCGTACTTATATAATCTGTTCTTCTTATATGTACCGATATTGAAAGGCAGGATTGTATCTTATCTTTCATTTTCTGAGCTTGTGAACTTAATGTGCATTTAATCTGAAACTCTTTATTAAGAATATCTTTTATTGAGTTGAAGTACTTGTAAGACTGCCAGTAACCATCTAAATAAATATCACCTTCTTTAATTTCTTTTATGTCAGGGTAAAATAAATATGTAGCGTGCTTTACGATTAACTGAGCATCTTTTATTGGACTGTTATTTTCAGGAACCTCCTCAAAAACAAGCTGTTTAATATATTTTTTCTGTTTTCCTGATAGTTTTCTCCAGAAGGAACCCTTTTTAAATGATAGTAATTTCTCAGGAGATAAAATTAAAGCATTAATATTAAAGTTGTCAAGCATGAAACCTCTCTCCAAATGACCTTCAATAGGTTTCCCAAGTCCTGAAGTATCAAGATAAAGTTTTTTATTATGTAAAAAGGAAAGTGCACGTCCCATTGCATATTGAAACATTTGATTGCCTAAACCACCTTGAATACGAATAATTATCATTCTTTATAATTCTATATATGTGTTTAATTTTGAATGAAGGAAGTTCCTGTTAAAATCTTTATAATAGAAAACATAGGCTTTTTTGCCCAAAGCTGCCGACAATGTAGCTGCTCCTGAAGCAAAACAAAATAATTCCTTGCATGATGCAATAATATCAATATAATCTTTTAAAGATTCAGATTGAAGACATCCTGCTATGTTATCAACTGTAATGCTTTTATCTCGTTTTTGCATCTGATAATCAATCGTGATATTATTATTTCTGAAATATTTTTCGACACTATAGCTATCAATCTTATCTCCTGCATCGGATATATAATTGGGGTCGAAAATTATTTTATCTCTTAATTCAGGTTTTAAAGCAGGCTTAAAAAATATTTCAGGTTCATGGAAACGCTTCCCGTCATCTATATTATGCAAAAGCATTATTTTATCTAATATATTAATATTATCTTCAAAATTTAAAAACTCAATGTTGAATCCAGGCAGGTCGCAAAAGCCATCAATAAACGGGTTAGCTTTCCATATTATATCTTTAATTTCTTCTTGTCTGAATTTGGAATGATTGGATACATATACCTTATCATATCTCCCTGTTTCTTTTGCTATGCGTGGCAAATGACTGCAAAACAAGTGATCGCCCAGACCGCCATAATTAATTTGAATTACTAATGTTCGAAGTTTTAAGAATGTAAATGATTTAAGTTCTTCGGGAGTTGTTTGCCAATTTTTAATGCTGGGATTTTGCGCAAATGATAAATTATTTGGTTTAGGATAAGTTTTTTCTGCTTCAATAAATGATTCATTATTTATACCTTCAATAAAGCTTTCATGAGTAAATGCTGCAAAAAATTCGTAGGTTTTAAAATAATCTATTAAATACTTAGAAATGTTTTCATTACTAATTTTTATAACAAAATTTTGTAAGAAAATATTGTAGAAAAACACGTTAAGAAAAGAAAAACCATTTTTAATGATATAATCTTCGTTTTGATATACGGTATAGAAAAGCTTATTGTCGTTTGGATTAAAAGTAGAAAATACAGCAATCTTTTTAGGAGCTTTGGTCTGAGCTAGTTTTGTACCTAAAGCAATGCTCTTTTCAAGCCACTTCCTGTTAAAAACAGCTTCTGCATGACAGAAATCATGCATATCAAAAGCTTTTAGATTGATTGCATTTTTTAATGCTTGCTCAAATAATTGACACCCCTCTGCTATAGAAATAAGTTCAAAAGAAATACTCTTTTTATTAAAATTCTGAATAGCCTTTTCAATGGCAATTCTGTTATTCTCATAAAAATAAATATAGATTTTTAATTTAAACTTTTCAAATGAAGTTTGAAAAAATGATTCTAATGAAAATTCTGAAGTGTTATCCCATTTCTCTATAATAAAATGGAGTGCAATTTTTAATTCCTTTTTTTTTATTAAAATTTTTAATTGTTGTTGATATTTTATTTTACTAAAGTAAGATATCAACGGTAAGAAGAAATTGAAAACTTTTTTTTTAATTTTGATAAAATTCACTCCCTTTTTTTATGACAAATGTAAATGATTTTTCTCTAATATTATAATAGGAATACATTAAAAAATCATTAAAACAAAAAGCCCCTTCATTTCTGAAAGGGCTTTATTTAGCAATTAAAAAACTAATTTATTAATTATTAAAAAGTTATAATTAAAAGGTAGGTTAACCGGCTTATAAATTAAAGTGAATTATAGCCTTTCAGTCCAATCTTACCATCTAATTGTTCACAACTTATTAGGCTCTAAACGGATCATCCTTCCTTATGTGTTCAATCTTGCCAAAAGGACCTTTTGGTGCATTGCCCTCGGAGCCTCCTGACATCATGACAAAACTAATTCCATTGTCAATAGCAATTTTATTAATTTCAGGCTTTTGGTATTTCCTTTTTATATTGCTTTTCATAATAGTTGTATTTTAAGATTATTGTATAAGGTGGGTTCTAAAAATTCATTTTTATCCTTTATCACATACAAACTTGAATCCGAATAAATCTGTACTGAAAGAGTAAGCAAAAATACAACTTTTTTTTTAATTTAAATACTCAAAATCAACTTTTTTTAAAATAATTCGCAACTATCTAATTAACAGAATGTTACAATTTTTCTAATAATTATTTTTTCTACTTGTTCAAATCTGAATAAGTTATAGGTAAAGTTTATAATTCCTATTATTCCGGTTGCTCTTACTATTTCTGCAGATTTAACAGTAAGTACGTTCATGCCCTGCTCCATAAACCCAAATACGCGCTCTACACATAATCTTGTTTTGGATTTAATGTTATTTTTGGTCTTATGATTTACAGTCAGAGGTTTTCCTCTATATTCTTTTTCGAATGCATAATTCTATTGAATAAATACTTTTTGTGTCTTAACCTTACTTGTGCTTGTTAATGATACTATATAAGTACCTGTGGGTAAGTTTACATTAATCTTATATAATGAACCTGTAGATAATTTTGTATTTTCAACTTCTTGTCCCAACATATTGTAGATAACGCATACAGTTGGTTCTTCTATTTGGCTAACATATAATGAGTTACCGGAAGCATATATTGTATTATCATCTGTAGCGAGGGTATTGATACCTGCTGATATCTGTCCGAAATGTAGTACAAAGCGTGAATTATCTTCACTGACTGAGGAGGTAAAAGTATATGATGGATTTACGCGTAAATCTGTCATATGGTTTAACAATTTATCTTCCAGATTGATACTTACACTTGCATCTATATCAGAGAAGTCGAATGCATGAATGGTAAGAGAA
>Ga0114951_10004018_pt1 | contig 14687 bp, 30 predicted proteins | sample AM7aDNAmetaG_FD_88677 | JGI IMG/M metagenome (GOLD analysis project Ga0114951, IMG submission 88677) | Freshwater microbial communities from Finland to study Microbial Dark Matter (Phase II) - AM7a DNA metaG | ecosystem: Environmental > Aquatic > Freshwater > Lake | place: Finland: Lake Alinen...
ACCCAAAAACAAAATGACAAGAAGAAAATTGTATTCTAGCAGACAAGTGAAGGTAACAGGTATTGTATATGTTCCTTCAGATAAGAATTCAAATGAGGTTCGTAAAGAGCCTGCATTGCTATCATTTCATAGTCCTGGCTTCTTTCGTGTCCAGGCATTGATAGAGAAATACAGAATGGAAGTAGCAACGAATTGACATTAACAACTTTTGGGTTTCCTGATGGGGCTTAAAAACCCCTGACGGAACCCTTTAAAAATTAAACCCAATGTGCTTAGAAAACGTTAAAAATAAAAGAGCAAAGATAGCTTCAGAAGATATTCCTTGCTTTAAAGTGTTAAATAAATGGAAGTATCCTACACCCCATTTTGTCACACCCTATCAATATAAAAAGATTGTATTAGGATACATTTATACATCTGTATTAGATACACCTGATTGGGCAAACAGAGTTGAACAAGGTTTACATGCATTTCTTACATTAGAACAAGCTAAAGCGATGTGTAAAGATGAATATAATCGTATGATAGTAAAATGTATCATTCCTAAAGGATCCAAGTATTACATAGGAGAATTCATGAATTACTATGGGATGACAGCAATTACTGCTTCAGCTCTTAAATACAGCCATAGATCTCTAAAAAATCCAAATCTTATTTAGCTATGTGTTTAACAATAAAGTGGTGGTCTATTAAGAGAATAGCTCTTAAAGACATTGAATGCTACAAGGTAGTGATGATTGATAAACAACTTCCAAAGATGTATCGTACCGTGTATCAAGGTACTATTGTAGAAATTGGTAAGACATACACATCTGATATTATAAGAGGTAAACTGGGTTCTTATGACAGCCCTAATAGTGTTACAGTGGCATTACATTCATATACTGATGTAGAACGTGCTATGTTTGAAAAACGTTTTGGTTGGCAAAGAGTAGTAGTACGTTGTATTATTCCCAGAGGAAGTAGATATTATGTTGGCAAATTTGCTGGCTGCAAATCTTATGCATCAAACAGATTAAAATACGTAGAGAAAGTAGTATGAATAATCTCTCATTCCCTAAGAACATGGCAGGATGGAGCCAGAAAGAAATACCTGAAGTTATACAAGAAGAAGTTGCTGTATTGATGGAAGAGATTTCTATTGATAATAATTTTTCATTATCTTTAGATGCTGAAATCACAGCAATAGCAAATCTTATGGATAACATCAATGTCCTCTATGCTATGAAAGCCTGTAAAGAGCTGTATGATGCAAAGATTCATTTGGCAATGGCCTACGATTTGCTTAAGACTGTCAAAAATAATTAACCTATGGCTAGACACATAATGATTAAAGGATGTTGGCATTGTCCAAATCGTGTAAATAAGGATTATTGTAAACTTTCTAGGAAACCTATCATTGAAGAAGAATATCTTAAAAAGTTTCCTGATCATTGTCGTCTACCCAAAATCAAACAACATGACTAGACAAGAACAACAACAAACAGACAGTGCCAAGATAGTATTCTGGACCAGTGTAGGTTTCTTATGCCTGCTTGTAATATATCTGGTAGTAATGGCCTTTGAATGAAAACCTCTGGTAATATATGTCCCTCTTGTGGACACTATCATTACTATGAATGTTGTCCTATTTGTGGATGTATTGTCTACATCCCAAGGAATTAGTATTAATCAATCTATTGAAATGTGTACAAGTTTAACAACAACAGTCTACAATTTGTAAAAATCCACTGGACTTATATTTGGACAAAGATATTAGGAGGGTATTTAGTCATCCTCCTTTTTATTTTTGGTGGTATGCCCCTCATTAAATACGCTCAGATAGAGCGTGAGGTCAAGATTATCATTGCTGATCGTTCCAGGTTTACAGAAGACAAGCTCGTTGATATTATCAAGGGCTTACATTTTTCCTTTCCATACATTGTAATGGCCCAAGCTATTCATGAATCAGGGAATTATACATCTAAATTGTTCCTTGAGAATAACAATATGTTTGGGATGAAACTAGCTACTGTTCGACTTACTACATCTAATGGTGATCAGAATGGGTATGCTTATTATAATACATGGATAGAATGTGTGTATGACAGGGCGTTGTACAGTGCTACTTACCTCTCTAATGTGAAAACAGAAGATGAGTACTATAACTTCTTATCTCAATATTATGCTGAAGATAAGGAGTATGTGAATAAATTGAAGAAGATTATTGATCAACATGGATTAAAGAAATTGTTTAACATCAATTAAAAACCAACAATCATGAACAAAGTTTTAGGAATTTTAAGAAGTACCCCAAGCGTAGAGCTTAAATCATCAGATTACGAAAAACGTATCAGAACTGACCTGTATGAGGAAATGATCCGTCCATTAGAGGATGGTGTCAGAAAACTGGAAAATGAAATCACAGATGCCCTGGACATGTCATTAAATACAGACATGAACAAAGGTGTGATTGCTCCTGATCGTCCTACCATTCAAGCCAGGATAAAGAAAGCTATTCAGCTGAAATATCAAAAAGGTGTATTGGAACTTGAATTACAGCTTCTTGGAAACGCATTTGATGAGCTGTTTGAAGAGGAAGAGGAAGAAGCTGTTGCCCCAGTAAAAAGGACCAGGAGATCTACCACTGCTAAAGCTGAAGCTACTGTTGGTACAGAAGCTAAAGCAGAGAACACAGGTACACCTGAGTATTAATCCTTATCATGTGTAAATTTAAAGTTTACATAAGTTGTCCTATGTCTGTTCCCCAGGAAAGAATCAATGACTTTACAAAATTGATTCTTAAAATGGGGGCAGACGTAGACTTCTGGACAAGAGGTACACCTTATAACGATTTAGCTTTGAGAAGAGCTAATGCTATTGTTGTAATTCTTGAAGGTAATAGATTTAATCAACCTCGATCTTCTATTCCTCATGGTACAAAGTCTGAAATTAACCTTGCTACAGAATTAGGTATTCCTGTTTATTTGGGATATATAAATGCTGCTTCAAGAGGAACCATTTATGAAACTAATGCCAATAAAGATGCTTCTAAGTTCGAAGGATTACCTGGTACATCTGGTCGTTTTCAACGAAAGATAGATGCATGGGAAATAGATGAAAATGCTAAAAAAGTAGTAGCTAAACATGAAGAAGATGCCCTGAAAAAAGCTGCTCTTGCTCCTCAATATGCTGAAGACTATACTGAAAGGAACAATGCACTTATGAAGCAATTGAAATCTCCTAAGTTTCATAATCCTCCACTTATTGTTGGTAGTTCTGGAAATCTTGTTGAACATCTTAAAGGCTATAAAGACAAATATGGTGTACCAGCTCCAGCTAATGCAGAATTTGTAAGGCATACCCAAGGAGTCATAGATTTAAGAAAAACCAGTATAACATACGATAAACGTTTGTTGATATTGTTATTATAAAATAGTTTTTCCATGTTAATCGTTGATTTGAGGGGATGGTGATCATTATGATCACATCTCCTCTTTTTTTCTTATCTTTAATACGTAAAACAAATGAATTTCGAAGAATTTAAAGCAAAACTACAGCAGAACTTTCAACTCTTGATAGTTGGAAAGGATTCACTGTTTCTTACAGATGTAAGCAAGGATCAAATCTGGGACGCTTATATCAATGCATTTCCCCAGGACGAACAACAGGGCTACAACTGCAATTCATGCAGACAATTCCTTAAACCCTTTGGCAACTTGGTTGCTATCCACAATAACAAACTTAAGAGTATATGGGACTTTGATGGTTGTGATGAGCCATTCGAGGCAGTAAGACAGAGTTTACACAATTTAGTCATTAGTGCACCAATTAAGGATAAGTTTGTTAACACCTTTCCTAAACTTGGTACTGACTTCAACTTTGAACAGACAGAAGAAGGTCCAAAGCGTTGGAACCATTTTCATCTCGTATTACCAACCAACCTACTCACCAGACTATCTGGAATACAGACAGAAGATTCCATTATGGGATTAGCCAGAGATACAAAAGGTGTATTCAAACGTGCCCTTGATGAAATTACAATTGAAGCATTGGAAACTACCCTGGACCTGATCAATCAGAACTCCTTATATAGAGGAGATGAATCTAAGAAGGTAGTTACTGATTTCCTCAAATGTAAAAAGGAGTATGCACTTACTCCTGTAGATCAGAGAGATAATTATGCCTGGGACAATTCTATCAAGATTCATCCCAGCATCACTAAGATCAGGACCAATGCTATTGGTACACTCCTTGTGAATATATCTGAAGGAATGGAGTTAGATGTTGCAGTTGGTAAGTTTGAAGCTATTATGGCTCCTGCCAATTACAAGCGTCCTACAGCTGTCATGACTAAAGCAATGATTGAAGCTGCCCAGAAACAGATTGTTGAGATGGGATTCAGTGATTCCTTAGGAAGAAGATATGCTACAGTTGATGATATCACAGTGAACAATGTAATGTTTGTTGACAGGGCTACAAGAGTTGTCAAAGGTGCAGATGTGTTCGCAGACATGGCTGCTGGAATTAAAGGAACAGCCAAGAATCTTTCCAAGATTGAAGAGGTCAGCATTGATGACTTTGTAAAGAATGTCCTTCCTACTATCACTTCAATGGAAGTTATGATGGAGAATAACCATCAGAACAATCTGATGAGCTTAATAGCTCCACAAGTAAAGAGTGCACCTTCCATGTTCAAATGGAACAATGGATTCTCCTGGAGCTATAACAACAACGTCACTGATTCTATCAAAGAGAAAGTGAAAGCTGCTGGTGGCAGGGTTGAAGGGGTGTTGAGGGCTTCATTGAGCTGGTTTAATTATGATGATCTTGATATTCATGCTATTGAACCTAATGGAGATCATATCTATTATGGGAACAAACATTCTCGTTCTTCAGGAAATCTTGACATTGATATGAATGCAGGAGGAGCACGTTCTCGTTCAGCAGTTGAGAATATTATCTGGACCAATCAATCAATGATGCCAGAAGGAGAGTATCAAGTGTTTGTGAATCAGTTTTCCAAAAGAGAGAGTATCGATGTAGGTTTTACTGTTGAGATTGAATATAACAATGAGATTATGACATTCAATTACAACAAACCTGTTTTAGGAAATGTCGTTGTAGCCAAATTTAATTATTCCAAAAAGGATGGTATAAAGCTTATTTCACATCTTCCTTTCGAAACATTGACACAATCCAAAGAGGTATGGGGGATCAACACCAACAAGTTTGAGAAGGTAAACATGATGATGGCTTCTCCAAATCATTGGGACGGACAAGGTGTAGGTAACAAACATTATTTCTTCATGCTGGACAAGTGTATCAATCCTGATCAACCAAGAGGGTTCTTCAATGAATTCCTTAAGGAGGATTTGATGCAACAGAAGCGTGTATTTGAGGCTTTAGGTGATAAGCTTAAAGTAGAACCTTCCACAACACAGTTAAGTGGATTGGGATTCTCATCAACAAACAGGGCAAGCCTTGTATGTAAAGTAACTGGAAGTTTCTCTAGAATTATAAAAATCAATTTCTAAAACAAGAAGTATTATGGAAGAATTATTTATCAAAGCAAGTAGACTTAAACTGAGATTCAAAGCTCACAATGGAAGTGTTAATGTTGAAGATCTTTGGGATCTTTCCCTGGAAACTCTCAACCTGTCAGCCAAGGCTCTTAACAAAGCTTTAAAAGACAGTGCTGAAGAGGATTACATCAAAACCAAACCTGCTGCCAACAAAGAGTTGGAGATGGGGTTTGAAATCGTGAAGTATATCATCAATACCAAGCTTGAAGAAGCTGCTGCCAAGAAATTGTCTGCTGAAAAGAAAGCTTTGAAACAGAAAATCATGGGCTTGATGGAAGAGAAGAAAGATGCTGCCCTTAGTGCAAAGAGCCTTGAAGAACTTCAGGCTGAATTGGATCAATTGTAACCAGTAATTTTTATTTATATGAAGAAGTCAGAATTGTTGAAACTGTTAGCTACAAGTGCTAACGTCACGCAAGTACAAGCAGACGCTGTTCTTGCAGCATTTACCACAGTGTTAACCAGTGATGTACTGATCAAAGGCGATTCTATCGCTATTCCTGGGTTAGGAACATTCAGGCAGAGTAAATATGCTGCCAGGACAGGTCGTAATCCTAGAACAGGTGAACCAGTGAACATTCCTGCTGGTGTAAGTTTGAAATTTCACATGTCACAAACATTGAAATAAGATGACAAACGCAGGATTAAGAACCAATTTTCTCAAATTCAATAAAAAGGCGAGAGAAATTAGAGCTAAACGCTTAGGTTATAAATCTGCAGCTGAATACATAGCCTTCCTCAATGGAGGGCTTGTATCAGCTGGAGTTCCTTTGAATACAATTTATTATTGTCAATAGTGTTAAATATGTTTTAAAGTAAATTTGTTTTATATTTGTGGATGGGAATATTGAGCAATTGGTGACTTAGTGGACTGTAAATCCATGGTGAAAGCATGTAGGTTCGAGTCCTGCTATTCCCACAATGATGTTTTGTTTAATGTTTATAGGTAGTTGTAAAGAATGTAGAGAAGAAAATAGAATACATGTAGCTCGATGGAGAAATAATTTAAAGCTGGAGAAATCCTGCTAGCGTTACAAAGATCTGAAGAGAGGTGCAAAACAATCGAAAGAAGCAAACACACTCTGAAGATCTTCTCATAGGTCCTGTTCTGGACTAGTTTTAGGTTAGGTTAGGTTTGAGTGGTTGCTATCTCCCCGATAGTGGCCACTCTTTTTTTTTTTATTAACGATTAAAAATTAAAAACATGAGAAAAGTATTATTTAAAAGATGGATTCCCAGGGAATTGGTAAAGGTAGAAGGAAAACATTTTGAAACCACAAAGCTAGGAACAGCATGCTGGTCAGAGTTCACATATGGAGGACTCTTTCATCAATGGGCAAATGCTTCTATAGAGTCTGATCAAGGAAATGCTACCTATACAGTAGGTCTAATCGAGCTTTCTGATGGTACAATGGAAGAAGTGCTACCAACTAATATCAAATTCATAAATTGATGGAAACAAAAGAGAAGAAACCAAAGATTTATATCTATCACACATCTCATGAATTTATGAGTAAAGGTAAGAAAGTAGATATGATGACTCAGCTATATAAGATAGGAGTGTATGCTATTATTAATAACAATCCAGCAATGCAAATGACTTTTAATCCACCAACAATGGTAAATATTGAGAAGGATTTAAAGAAAGATGAGAAATCAGGGAAAATTACAGATCTAAAGTTTGGTAGAGCTATTTCTGTATATGCAGATGAGGATGGATTTTGGACTGAAAAATAGAGCAAAGTGTACTACCCAGCTGAATTGGTTCTTAGGAACTATATGCCAGACTTAGTAGAGTCTGGCATGTTTTTTATAGTAAAATCTCCTTCAGGAGAGAATGTAAATCCTCCACAATTGTATCATTTAAAAGAAGAGGATTATCCTTCATTACAGTTTCAGGATACTGAAGCGTTATTCTACAAAGAGGGTTATCCTGTAGAGCTCTATGTAATCGATTCTACAGATCACGAAATATTAGCTCTTCCTACACAGATTGGTTGGTTTGATCCTGGAGATGACAGTGATGAATATAGGGACATTGAGCTTAAAGACATCAATGCTATCCTGGCTAACGAAGGCTTGATAGAGATCGAGATAGATGACCTAGATGATTTTTATGGAGTATGCAATGTTATCCTCGAAGAAGAAAAAGTAATAATACGAATATTGTAATTAAGAAAAATTTATTAGCTTTACGCTAACTAAATAAAAGGCTATGAACGATTCATCATCCATACATCCCTGTCTCTCAATAATATGAGAGATGGGGATTTTTAATTTTAAACACAATGAAAGAACTAGAAAAGAAAATTGAAGAAGCGGCTATAAACTGTGCTGACATAATCTACGACGATACATCAGAGAAGTGGAAAGTTATGTGTGGCGCATTTAAGGATGGCGTAAAATCCACTGAAGCAAAAGAATATTGGCAACAAGGGATGTATACAGAAGAAGAGGTGCGAGGTAAAGCAAGAGATGCATTTAATCAAGCCATTTCATTTTTTCATATTGAAAGTAATAATTCAGCAGATTTTAGATTTAATACTTGGTGGAGTCAAAACAAAAAGAAATCATGAGCACAAAGAAGAAAGGAATGCTAACAACAGCTGGTGAATATGCTAAACATTTGAGAAGATGGGGAAAGAGAATATTCTGGAGCAGAGAGAGACAAGCTGAACATAAGCTCATTATTAAGGAAAAACATCAAACCTATATTGAAAGACCATGAAAACATTTGAAAACTTAGGTGCCTTAGTGCATGGAGCTGACCTAACTGCATATCACAGAGCTTTAGCCTTACAAGAGTTTGAACAACTCACCAATCAACACAAGAAGATCGAGGAGCTGCGGAGTGAATATAATGAGAGGGTCACATACGTATCACGGGAAATAACCACGCTCACAACAGCAAGGGAGCGAATGTACGCTGCCGCGATAAAAATTATGTGCGATGAATTTGTATTGAAACTTAACAAAATTTTAGAGGAGAAATAAATTATGAAAAAATTATTAAAAGAAAGACTTATTAAAGTAGTAAAAACAGATGTAGCTAAGTTCAATCGTTACATCAAATTTTCGCTGTCAGTAAATATTGAATTTTCTGCTGACCTTAGTTATGCTGACCTTCGTGTTGCTGACCTTCGTGCTGCTAACCTTCGTTCTGCTGACCTTAGTTCTGCTGACCTTAGTTATGCTGACCTTCGTGTTGCTGACCTTCGTGCTGCTAACCTTAGTTCTGCTAACCTTAGTTATGCTGACCTTCGTGTTGCTGACCTTCGTGCTGCTAACCTTCGTTCTGCTGACCTTAGTTATGCTGACCTTCGTGCTGCTAACCTTCGTTCTGCTGACCTTAGTTATGCTGACCTTGACATGAGTTGTCTATCATTATCATGCAAGAGTCTGAAGTTTAGATCAGACTTAAGAATCAGAACTCAAATCGCATTTCATTTTGCATCATTAATCAAAAATGCAGATCAAGAAAACGTAACTGATGAAGAAAAGAAAATCTACGCAGATATTCTGGACTATGTAAATCGCTTCCACAGGACAGACGTTGCTAAACTTGAAAAATTATAATCCATGAAACTAGGCGAAACTATTACCCACAATGGAATCACAGCGGTTCTGGTGGAAGGTACTGACTGTAAGGACTGTTGCTTTAACGACCTAAATTGTGGAATAGATCGTTTATATCTTAAATGCCTTGCACGAAACATATGGGATGATGATTATGGAATCTTTAAAAAAGTAGAGGAGAAACAGAAATGAAAAAAGGAACAGAACCAGTTTATATCTATGTACTCAGATTATACTATAATCCAGTGAAAGCATTTGAAAGTAGAGAAGATGCTTATAAATATCTAAACTGTAAATATCCAAATCATCCTGATAACAGTATTGAAAAGATAGAATTAATTAAAATGGAGGAGGAGACACGATGACACCTAAAGACAAAGCAGAAGAATTAGTAAGATCTATGTTAGAAATAGATATGCTACTATGTCATAACATTAAAAGAAATGTAGCTATCAAATGTGCAATTATAGCAGTTGAAGAGATATTTGCTGAACTTACAGATACGTTAGCTGTATATGAGAGTAGGATGAAATTTTGGAATGATGTTTTAAATGAATTAAAATCAATGCAATGAAAAAGACAAACGAGGAAATACTTGAAAGTGTATCAGGGTTGCCGTTTGAACATATTAAGAAATATCCTGATTGTGTGCCTTTGGATGAATATTTGGAAGCAATGTCCCTAGCTGTCCAGCAACGGGATAAGGAGATTAAGGAGTGGATAGAGATCGAAGATAAAAAGCTGGAATTTGGAGGGATAATCAGAAAGAATGAACTTATATAATTTCTAAATCAGAAGCTATGAAAGGATTTGCTAAAGAATTACATCAAAGACTACTTAAAAAATCTGATAAGCGAGCTGTTGAATTATTGGAATTAGTAATACAACAACACGCCCTTACATTGCGTGCTCTTTTGGTGCATGCTGAAGAGGCATTACTTAAAATTAAACAAAAAGATTCTGAAGAGGAATCTTATTTCAATAAGCAAGCTATTACAATAATGGAAGCTAATATTGAGGGCGCTACTTGGCAAAGAGAACAAAGCCAATGGATACCAGTGAGTGAAGCAGCTAGAAAGCTGAGAGTAAGCCTTTATTCCATACAAGGATATATCGAAAACCAAAATAGAGCAATGGAGTATCAACTAAAAGGACTTTGGAATGACATTTCAGATGTTGTGACAGAGTTAGACGGTATTGCACTTTCTCAAAGCCAAAAGCATGAGTATATTTCAGTTGAAGCACTAAAGGGATGGATTAAAAAAGAAGATGCAAAATTGGAGTTTGCAGGAATTGTGCGAATTGATGAACTTTTAAAATTTATAGAACAATGAGTATGAAACATTTATTTGTACCATATGAATTAGCTTTAAAGCTAAGAAATACAAAACAATTTGAAGAAAAATGCTTAGCTTACTATCATGACATTAGCTATGAGCTAACTATAGGAGTATATAAAAATTCTGATTTTTATAAGTGTGTTGCCGCACCTCTTTTCCAACAAGTAGTTGATTGGTTTAGAGAGAAACATGGATTAGTTATTGTAATATCTCCAGAATTTGATAAATGGGATGGAACAATCTATAAAGATAATGAAATGTCTCCTATGGGATTTCTTTTAAGTATTAATCCTTGTAACACTTATTATGAAGCTTTAACAAAAGCTATTGAAGAAGTACTAACACATATTTAATTATGATACACTTTTTTGTAACAATACAAAGGCATAGAGATCCTAACACAACTGTTCAAGGATCTTTTTCTATTCCTGAAGATATAAGAAGGGCACATTTTGAAACGATGGCACTTATTCTAAAAGAATGTGTAAATATGTATGAGAGAATAAATTTGTATATATCTAATGAGGATATTAAAATTATTAATTTAACACGAATCAATTGATGAAAATAGATACTGTATTTAATAAAATTGCTAATAGTATTCTTATAATCATAGCAGTTGCGTTGATACTCTATTTCCTGATTGAGATTTGGTATCCTTATGCTGCAGGCGATGTTCAAATGAAGATTGATTACTATCAAAAACATAAATTATGAAAAAGATCCTCATCTATGATATTGAGACTCTCTTAGAGATGTTTCTTGTCGTCATCTATATTCCTGAAGATAGGAAATGGATGAGCTTTGAAGTGAGCAGGAACATCTATCAGCTTGAGAAGTTTATTAAGTTTACAGAGAAGTATGTCGATTATTATTGGGTGGGATATAACAATCTTAGATTTGATGCTCAGGTAGTAGAATGGATCATACGTACATCTGGTGAATGGGATGAGCTTGGTAATTTAGAGATTGCTTCTAAGATTTCCCAGAAAGCACAGGATGTCATTCATGATGCTAACTATGAACTGTTTCCTGAATATAGAGAATCAGATCTCACCCTCAAACAGATTGATCTATTTAAGGTGAACCACTTCGACAACAAGAATCGTATGGTCTCTTTAAAAAGATTAGAATTTGAGATGGACCTGGAGAATATTGAAGAGATGCCTATTAAGTTTAACAAAGTAGGAATGACTCTCAAGGATCTTGAAGATACCAGATATTATTGTAAGAATGATGTGATTGCCACATACAAGTTTTATAAGATTACCATTGGTGACACTGAACATCCTCTCTATAAAGGTAATAATCAAATGGAGCTTAGAGAGAACATCAGACTTGAATATGGTATCGATTGTGCAAACTATTCTGATAGTAAGATTGGTGATGAGATGATTAAGAAGTTTTATTGTGAAGAGAAGAAAATAGCTCCTGCAGACGTTAACAAAAAAGGTCTTTTCAGGAAGTATATCAGGCTCAGACACTGTATAGCTAATTATGTATCTTTCAAAACCCCTCAGCTGCAAGCCTTTCATGAGAAGGTTAAGTGGACAATAGTTGCCCAGGATGCTGAATTTCAAGAGGAAATTAAAGTCTTTGGTCAGACATACACATTTGCTAAAGGAGGATTACATACAGTGAATACCCCAAAGATCTTCGAAGCTACAGAGGATTATCAAATCATTGATTGGGATGTTTCATCATATTATCCTGCTATCATTATCAATAATGGAAGATATCCAGATCACCTGGGGGAACCATTCTTGATAGGATATAGAAAGATGTTTGAACAAAGGCTTCAGCTTAAACCTCAGGCCAAGAAGGACAGACGTATCAGAGGTATTGTTGGAGCATTGAAGCTTGCAGTTAATTCTGTATATGGTAAATCATCTGATATGCAGAGTTGGTTGTTTGATAAACAGTTAACGTTATTCACTACTATCACTGGAGAGTTTTCATTAATGATGCTTATCGAAGAATATGAGCTTAATGGGATTAAAGTGATATCAGCTAACACTGATGGTGTCACTGTAATGATTCATAAAGACAAGATAGACAAGATGATGGAGATTAACAAGTGGTGGATGGACCTGACAATGTATGAACTTGAGCGTACAGACTATTCAAAGATTGTATTTAGTACAGTAAACGACTACATAGCAATTACAACAAATGGAGATGTTAAGAAGAAGGGTGAAATGTTGCCCCTTTCTACAGTAATGTAGATTGAAAAATTGGGTAAAAACGGTGAATTATTTTATAATATGGTTCAAATAATGTTTTGAAATCACTATTATATTTCATATCTTTATATAAATTTAAATTAAAAAGATATGTTTATAGCAAAAAAAGTTAACGATGACTTTTTCAATGAAATAGATTCAGAAGAAAAAGCTTATTTATTAGGATTCTTTATGGCAGATGGTCATTTGACATCTCAATTATCTGGTAAGAAATTAAATCACATGATGATTTCATTAGCTGCAAGAGATATAGAGATTGTTAAATATTTTCAAAGATACATTTGTCCAGAAGCAACTTTACAATTATTCAACTCCAAAACTAAATATAAAGGAGAATATCAAGAATATGAAGTATGTAAGGTGCAGTGGACATCAGAATTAATGGGAACAACTCTGTATGACAAATATGGAATTACTAATAATAAAAGTGTGGATAATAGTTTAACTTTTCCAAAGATTGAAGAACATCTAATAAGACATTTTGTTAGAGGGTTTATGGACGGAGATGGTACAGTTCGAAAGAGAAAAGAAACACATCCAACTATAAACTTTGTATGTACAAGTGAAAGTTTTATTAGAGAACTAGAAAAACAACTTTTATCTGGAATAGGGGGAAGTACATATTTAATATTAGATGATAAAAATAGAAAAACTCCAATATGGAGGCTATACTTATTTTCCTATAGTAAATATAATGTTCCTGGAAATAGAGAATTAGCAAAAGAAGTAAAAGAACAATTTTATAAAAACTTGTACGATTACTTATATAAAGATGCTATTCTCTACTTATCTAGAAAAAAAGAAAGGTTTGATAAAATACCGTGCTAATTTCTACAATTTCGAAAGGTGTAGAAACAGTGTAACGCATAGGAGGTGAATAAATATAATCCTCCCACGAGTGCCCGACAACCTATAAATAAGATAGGTTGAAAATATATGCTGGACTTACAGGAAATTATAAATACTGTAAGAAGTAGAGGATAAAAAGCCTTTACGGTAACAAGCGGATTTCCTCACAGACTTTGAACTTCATAAAAACAAAAGTGCAAGAGTGGTTCCAATCGCACTTAGCAATTACTTTATTAATGGCACAGCTATTGCTGACACTATTAATAGCCACACTGATGTGTATGATTTTGCCATGAGGCAGAAGGCATCCAGAGACTTTCATTATGAAGGAATTAGTAGAGAGACAGGGCAGAAGAGTGTTTATCATCAGCTTATTCGTTATTACGTCTCCAAGAAAGGAGAGAAGCTGCTGAAGATAAAGAACCCTGAATGTACAACCAATGCTGTTAAAGTGGCCCAGGTGCATGCTGGTGAATGGCTGGCAACAGTTGTCAATCATCTTCCTAAGGATCATCCTATGGATAACATTAACAGACAGTATTACATAGAGAGGGCTAATAACATATTGCTAAATATTCAATATGAGGGTAAGTCACACAAAGAAGAAGATATAAACCAACTTAAACTTTTCTAATGACAGAACAAGAAATATTAAAAACGATAGCAGATAACTTTCTCTGTGTAAGAAGGCTCCCTTTTAATGTAGTTATATATTGGAGTTATAGAGAAGGTGATGAGAATACGAAATGTGTTGATTCAGAAGGTAATCCAACCAAAGCTAAAAGATCTGTTGTTATTCGTGAAGATGGTAAGAAACTACTCAAAGAAGAAAGAATTATAGAAAAAGGTGGATGGTGGTATGTTAAACCAGTAAACAATACATCTTCTACAGTTAGATTTTCCAGAGAATACGATAAGTTTTTTGCTCCAACACTTGAAGAAGCTGTACAATTATATCTAAACATAAAATCATGACAAACAATGAAGGGAATTTATTAATTGAAAGGTATTGCAATTGTAAACAATATTTATTAACTTTATTCAAAAATATTGTTTATGAAAATTGCAACGGTTTATGGAATCAAAAATCTACTGAATAATGATTCTTACATAGG
>Ga0114951_10004019_pt1 | contig 14686 bp, 14 predicted proteins | sample AM7aDNAmetaG_FD_88677 | JGI IMG/M metagenome (GOLD analysis project Ga0114951, IMG submission 88677) | Freshwater microbial communities from Finland to study Microbial Dark Matter (Phase II) - AM7a DNA metaG | ecosystem: Environmental > Aquatic > Freshwater > Lake | place: Finland: Lake Alinen...
ACCAGCCGACAGGCTTCATCCTTGAACTCCACAGAATAGGAATGCCTTGCCATGATCACACGATCCTTCTGCGGGCATGCTACCCGCTCGGAGGCCGCGCCCACCATTCGTGGGCAAGGTCACTCATCCAATTCTTGGTGCCTTGGTGTCTTGGTAGTGAAAAAAAACTCTCACTCGCGCGCCACCGCCGGCCGGAAACAATACAGCAGTCCTCGCGCCAAGAACAATCCCAAGGCAGAAATCGCCGCCGCCACGATCAGATTCCCCAGCAGCATCGCCGGAATCATCCCGCTTCGTATCTCGCTCCAATGCGCCAGCGCCAGCCACTGCCCGTTCACCAGCAGATTGCCCATCCCCACGCTCAGATAAATCCATACCGGCAGCAGCGGCGGAATCGACACTTGCGACCCGATCACCGCCGCCAGCACATTCAAATGCAGCCGCCGCGCAAAATAAATTGCCAATATCGTATGCAACCCATACAGCGGCGTAAGCCCTATGAATACCCCCATCGCAAACGCCGCCGCCAATCCCGAATTGCTCGTCCCCGTCGCCACCACCCGCAGAATCGCCACGCGCCATGTGCCCCACCGCCACCACTTGTCCAGCGACAAGTGCTCGTGCGCCGGGTCCAACTTCGTCAACCTGCGGAAAGGCCACGGCACCATCCGCCGCATCACCAGAAACACATTCACCCACACCCCGCGCACCGTATCCACGAACGGCCGGTAGTGGCTCACCCGTTTTCCCGGCGGAAAATAAATGCACTTCACACTCACCGACCGCACCCGCACCCCCGCCCACGCCAGCCGCGCCAGCGTCTCCGTCTCAAAATCAAACCGCGGAAACCGATGCTTCACCCCCAGCACATACTCCAGCGGATACACCCGCAATCCGCACTGCGAATCGGGAATGTCCTGCCCCGTCTGCACCCGCAGCCAGAACCGCGAAAATTCCTTCCCCTTCCTGCTCGCCGTCGGCACATTCGCGCCACCGCCCGCCTCCATATCCCGCATCCCCACAATCAAATCATGCCGATGCTCTTCCGCCGCCTCCAGCAATTTCAAAATGTCCTGCACATCATGCTGCCCATCCGCATCAATCGTAATCGCATGCGTCGCCCCCAGCTCCCGCGCCGCCGCAAACCCCTTGAGCAGCGCCGCCCCCTTGCCGCCATTCCTCTCCAGCGTGATCACCGAAATCTTCGCATCCCCCTGCGCCATCTCCGCCACCACCCGCCCCGTCTCATCCGTTGAACCATCATTTACCACCACCAGCGGCACATCCGGCAGCAACCCCCGCACCTCCCGCATCACCCCCTGCACCGTCCCCCCATGATTAAACACCGGCAACACTACCGCCAGCCTCAACATCGCACCACTCGCCGAAGTCTTTTCAATCGCGACATTTTCCAGAACACTATTCAAACTCCCTCCGTCCACATTCCTTCGTGTCTTCGTGCCTTCGTGGTTAAATCCCCCCTCGCCTAGAAGAAATTGTCACCGGAATATGATCCCGCCGTTCCGCCGGGTTATATAACTCGCCCGTCGTATACTCCACCGGCACCCCATCCTTCGTATGCAAAAGATAAAACCCGCCGCGATCCTCCAACTTCTCGTACGGCCCGATCACGCACTTCCCCATCGGCGTCGGTATCGTCAGCAGCGGCACCCGCGTCCCCGGCGCCGAGGCCAGCGCCCGCAGAATCGCCTGGCTCTCCGTCAGCCGCAACCGATGCTGCGGCAACGTTCCATCCGGAAACGGATGTATCAAATAATAAGGCTTCACCACCACGTCCCCCGCATCCAGCGCATCGTACATTTCCGTGATCACCCGCGCATCATCATTGATCCCCCGGAACAACGGATGCTGCGTCATCATCAGCGGCTTCCGCGCCTCCGTCAGATTCCCCAGCATCGCCATGCAGTCCAAGAGCCCCTTCGTCACTTCCCGCGGATGCACCACGTGCAGGATGTAACTCGCCGGCTTCAGTTTTTCCAACCCCCGCAACAGCCCCTTCGTCCGCATCACCCGCAGCGGAGACCACACCGGTTCCCGTGTGTGTACCGTCACCGTGATCCGCCGCCGCACCGTCTTGTTCAACCGGTCGATCCGCTCCGCCAGATGCTCCAGGTATTCCCCCGGCACCGTCAGCGGATCGCCACCCGACAGCACGATCTCCCGCAGCGCCTCCCTCTGCGGCGAAGCCTCCGCCGCATCAAACATCACATCAATTTCCGCGTGGCTCAAGAACCCCTGAACGTTCTCCCGATTCTTCAAATAACAATAGCGACACAGCCCCGAACAGAAATTCGTCAGCCGCAGCAACACTTCATACTTGTACTTCTGAATCCACCGCGGATGATCCATCACCCGCTCAGCCAATTGAAACGCGTCCCACCGCTCCGTCCCCGCATCATAAATTTCCGCCTTCCCCGGCAGCGCCAGGCTCCACAGCGGATCCGCCGGATCATTGCGCAAAACTTTTTCGACGTAATACCGCGGAATTCGAAACGGATACCGCGCCTGCACCTCGCGCATCTCCGCCGCCTGCGCCTCGCCGATCGACGGCAACAGCTCCCGCAGTTCCTCCACCGTCGAGATCACCTCGCGCACATCCGGCGCCGTCCGAGTCGCCTGATCCTTGGAATCAATCACCGTCATCCGAACTTCCCACTTCGCCGCGCAAACCAGCAACACCATTCATCATAGGCACCATCATATCGCCAACCCCCATCTTTCGCACCGCTTCGTCAATAGGGCGGGCAGGCAATCACAACGTCGTGTCTTTCCGACAAAATGTCTGCCCCTTTCGCGTTTCATGTTTCGCGTTTCGCGTTTTCTGTCTTATGTTTCGGTTGCGCCTCCGCCGCGCCGGACGCGAATCATTCTCCCGCCGTCCGCGCCAGCCATCCCGCCGCCGCCCTCACTGCCGCATCCATCGGAAACGGCTTCACCTTTATCGTATTGAGATTAAACGATTCATCCATCCCCCATTCCAATCCCCACTTCCCACGCTCCCGCGCCACCACCATCGCCGTCGCCCCCTGCCCGACCCCTTCCTCCACATACCGCCGATACTCCCGCTTCCCCAGCTTCTCCGCTGCGCGTCGCGCCAAATCACTCACGATCTCCCCCGCCTGATCCGCCCAGCACACCACCACCCGCTCCGCCCGCTCCATCTCCAGCATCGCCTCCGCCCGCGCCAGCGCCCGCATCACCGGCTCATCATCAAACACCAGCGTCTCGCACGGCCCACGAATCCCCAGCGCTATCGCCATCACCGATGGCCCGCTCGAATAGACCGACCGCGAAAAATGCCGCGGCGACGCATACTTTCCCCCCTCCGCCAGCATCGACTCCAAATACCCCACCGTCGCATCCACCATCCCCCACCCGCTCACAAACACCATCCCCGTCTTCTCCCCCAGCGCCCCCCCAAAGCCCCCCGTAAAGCCCCCCGACTCCGTCGGGGGGGCCAACTGATTCTCATTGCTCGTTTCACCCTCACCCGCCATCGCCAGCGCCTCATGCACCGCCCGCACCCCCAGCGCCGCCACCACCTCCATCCCCGCCACCTTCTCCTCATCCATCGCCTCCATCTCCTCCGCCCGCGCGCGCCACGCATGCCTCGGTGCCACCGCCGCCATCAATCCCGCCAGCCGCGGCCACTCCACCGTCGTCACCCCCATCCCCTGCACAAACAATTTCCCGCTCATCGTCCCTCCTCCCACTCACGCGACATCACCAGCGCCGTGTTATTCCCCCCAAACGCAAAATTGCACGACAACGTATGCCGCATCTCTTTGTTCATCGCCTCTCGCACCACCGGCAACTCCAGCGCCGGGTCCGCCTCCACCGACCCCGCATTCACCGGCACCACCCCCGTCCGCATCGCCTGCAAACAGAACCCCGCCTCGATCGCCCCCGCCGCCCCAAACGTATGCCCCGTCAACCGTTTCGTCGAACTCACCGCCGGCACACCCTTCCCTCCTGTAAACGCCGCCCGCAGCGCCCGCGTCTCCATCGCATCATTATCCCGCGTCCCCGTCCCATGCGCATTCACATAATCAATCTCTTCCGGCCGCACCCCCGCCCGCCCCAGCGCCTCAGCAATCGCCCGCGTCGCCTGTTTCCCCTCCGGATCCGGCGCCGTCAAGTGATGCGCATCGCACGTCGCCGCAAACCCCCGCACATACCCCAGCACCTTCGCCCCGCGCCGCTTCGCATGCTCCACCGATTCCAGCACCAGCACCGCTGCCCCCTCGCCCACCGTCATCCCCGGCCGATTCTTATCAAACGGCCTGCACCCTTCCGCCGCCGCCACCTTCAGTGCATGAAACCCCGACAACACCACACGACACAGCGCCTCCGCCCCGCCCGCCAGCGCCATCTCACACTCCCCCAACTCAATCGCATCGCACGCCGCCCCGATCGCCATTGCACTCCCCACGCACGTCGACAAACAGACCTGCCGCGGCCCTTCTAATCCATGCCGCCGCGCCAGCAGCGGCAACACCTCGTACGGCATCAACCGCCGCATCAACCCCACATCCGCCCCTTCCCGATCCTCCCGATACTGCGCATAAAACTTCTCCGACCGATCCATCCCGCACACCGTCGTCGCCATGAACAATCCCACGCGCCCCATCCCCTCCGGCATCACCCGCGGCAATCCCGCCTGCCCCAGCGCCTCATCCACACACACCGCCGCAAACTTCTGCGTCCCCGCCAACTCCCGCCACAACCGCTCCGGCAAATCTCGCGGCCGCGCCACCTCCGGACATTCCCCCACCTTCAACCCCGCCAACACATGCCCCGCCGGCGCCCCGCTCCAAGTCCGCAACACCTCCCGCCGCGCGCACAACCCCGCCCACGTCGCATCCACGCCCACCCCCTGCGCCGTCACCATCCCCATCCCCGTCACCGCCACCGCCTTGGACCGTCTCACCATCACAACATCCCATCTCCCAAAAATAGAAAGTAGAAAATGGAAAATAGAAAAACAGGAATGGCCCGCGTCGCCCACTTTTTCTATTTTCTATTTTACATTTTCTATTTTCCCGCAAATCTGCCGAATCACCGGATTCTCCCCATCCCACACCCGTCCCGCCAGAATATTCACGATCGCCCTGCGCATCGTCTCCGGCTTGTTCGCCGCAAAAAACACATTCCGCACCAGCCCGCGCCGATAGAACCGCTCCACAAACGCCTTGAACACCCCAAACCCCTGCATCATATAGGCTTGGTATTCCTCCAACCCGCCGTCATCTCCATCTCGCAACTTCCGCACAATCCCCTTGGCCGCCATCTGGGCCGACGACAACGCCAAATGCACCCCGCTCGAAAAAATCGGATCCAGAAACCCCGCCGCATCCCCCACCAGCACATAACCACTCCTCCCCCAAGCCCCATACTTCTTCGCCACCGCATACGAATAATCCGCCTCCACCCGAAAATCCTCCGTCCGCGTCGCCCGCGCCAAGCGCCTCTTCAACCGCGGCATCCTCTCCACCGCCGCCGCAAACTGCCCCGCCGCCGAAAGATTCGCCCCTATCGCCTCGCGCTTCAACACCACTCCCACACTCGTCCGCCCATCCCGCAGCGGTATCAGCCACACCCACCCGCCCTCAAAAATATACATCGTGATAAAATCCGCATCCCGCTCATCATGCCCCGGCAAATCCCGAAAATAACTGTAAACCGCCAGCCGCCCCAACTCCCCCAACATCTCCTTCTGCCGCAGCTTCCCCGCCATCACGGCCCCGCGCCCCGTCGCATCCACCAAAAATCTCCCCATCACCCGCCGCCCATCCGCCAGCTTCACACAACCTTCCTCACCACCCCCCCCGTCCCCATCAATCCCCTCCACCTCCACCACCTTCGCCCCCTCCATCACTTCCACCCCCGCTTCCCGCGCCTTCCCATACAACATCGCATCAAAATCCGCCCGCCACACCTGAAACGCCGGCGCCCCCTCTCCTCCCATCAATCTTTCCCCTTCACTCGAAAAATCAAACGTCTCCAACATATCCATTTCCACATCATAAAACCGTGCCCCATACTTCGGCTGCCACCGCGCCGCCAACTCCTTCCTTCCCACCCCCAACCGCTCCAATATCGGTATCGACCCCGGCAACAGCGACTCCCCAATGTGATGCCGCGGATGCCTCCCCGCCTCCACCATCACCACCCGCATCCCCGCCTGCGCCAAAAATATCCCCGCCGCCGATCCCGCCGGACCGCCGCCCATCACGATCACATCCCACTCGTCACCCACATGCTCTCCCGCTCATTTCGCCGGCTGCGTCTGTGGCATCCCCGCCATCAGCTTCGCCAGCGTCTCGCGCATCGCATCCGCCCACACCTGGAATCCTTTTTCGCTCAGATGCGCGCCATCACCCAGGCGCAGATCGTTGAGCTTGTTGCCCTCCGCATCCAGAAATTTCGCGTTGAAATCCAGGTATGTCACCATTTTGCCATCGTCAAGCTTGGCGATTTCCTTGTTCACCGCATCGATATCCACGCGCGATGGATCCTTGGCGGTCTGGCCCTGCGGAAACACCGCCAGGAGGAGGATCTTGGATTCGGGCAATTTTTCGCGCACGAGTTTCACGACGCCCTTGATGCCGATGACGGTCTCCGCCGGAGTGTGGTGGCTGACCGCCATATTGTTGGTGCCGATTTCCAGGACCACGACTTTGGGTTTCATGCCATCGAGTTCGCCGTTGGCCATGCGGTAGATGACGTACTGGGTCTGGTCGCCGCCGATGCCGAAGTTGGCGGCTTTGAGGGGTGCGTATTCCTTTTCCCAGACTTTTTTGCCATCGGTGGCCCAGAAGTCGGTGAGGGAGTCGCCAAAGAACGCGACGTCGATGTCGCCTTTCTTGGCGAGTTTGACGAGGGCATCGTGCCGATCGGTCCAGTATTTGAACGGCGTCTTGCCGCCGCACGGGATGGGTTCATCGGCCTTTTCGTTGAACCGCCCCCACGCCCCCAAACCCACCGCACACATCATCATCACCACCGCCATCACCACCAAAATCCGCCGCATCGCAACTCCTTAATCTGTCAATCACCCCTCCCACTCCCGTCCATTCTGCGAAATCCCCCTCGCTCCCGCAACCCTCCACAATTCAGAATTCAGAGTTCAGAATTCAGAATTGTCACCCATCCCGTTTCATGTTTCGCGTTTCGCATTTCGCGTTTCCCCCCGTCATCTCCTCATTCTGAATTCCGAACTCTGAATTCTGAATTCTATTTTCCCACCACCCGCGTATGCGCCACGCTCGCATTCCCCTCCCGCGTCGTATACGCCAGCACAATCCCGCGCGACGTCTTCACCAGCTCCGGCGCCCCGGCCCCTTCCATCGCCACATCCTTCGCCTTCGGCACCCGGATCATCATCCCCGTCTTCGTCTCCCACGCCAGCACCAGCCCCGCCTCCGTCGCGACAATCACCGGATTCTTCCCCGTCCCGATCTCCCGCTCCGCCTCCCCCGGCCGCACCGTGTACAGCGTGCCCTGCCTGCGAAACGCCGCCACGATCCCCTTCTCCTTCCCGCCCTCCTTGCCCTCCAGCGTGATTCCCCCGCCATCCATCGGGCACGCATCCAGCGGCCATGTTCCTTTTCCCAGCTTGCTCGCCGCCCCAAACGTCTTCCCATCATCCTTCGACAGCGTCACATACATATCCCGATTCCCCGCCAGCGTATTCCGAAACATCACCGCCACATTCCCTCCCCGATCCGACACAATCGTCGGCTGGCAGCACTCGCACACATGCCCGTCCGGCGACGCATACACCAACCGCGATTTCTCCCACGTCTTCCCATCATCCACCGACCGCACCATCGATATCCGCATCATCTTGTCGACCAACTCCAAATACACCACCGCAAACCCCTCCCGCGTCGGCGCCACGCTCATCAACCCCTCCGGGCTCCTCCCCGACGGCTCATCAATATCCGTCGGCCCCTGCCAGGTCTTCCCCTCATCCACCGACCGAAACGCCGCAATCCGCGCCGCCTTCGCCGTGTTCGTCACAATCATGATCGTCTTGCCCCGCACCGCGATCTGCGGCCCCCGCCGCATCCCCAGCATCTGCCCGCTGGCCACCTTCCCCACCGCCACCGCCGCCCCAAAATTCGCCCCGCCATCATGCGATACCGCACACCCCAGATTCCCCTCCTCTCCCGCCACCACCGCCACCAGATCCCCATCCGCCCCCATCGACGGCACCGACCCCTTCATCTCCAAATCCCCCGCCCAAGCCGTAGCCCCCAGCGCCAAAGAAAACACCATCCCCACCGCCATCACCCAAACCCGTCGCAACATAAAACACTCCCATCAAAATCACGCCCAATTTTCACATCCAACCGCGCACCCATCAACCCGCGCCCCCAATCATCGTTCATCATCTAGAGAATACCTCAAACATCATCTAGGGAATACTTCAAAACGGATGGAACCGCCGATGAACGCGAATGAACGCAGATTTTCCTCAAGTCAGGCAGCGGCGTTTATCTGCGTTCATCGGCGGTTTCTCTCGACATAGTCTCTTAGCCGGGTGCCATGCCGTTGGCACAATCTCGGTGCCAAGAGCATGCCGACGGCCCCCGCATCACCGCCCCCCGCGCTCATTCCCCAATCTCATCCGCACATCGGACTCGCACGTGACCGACAAAGGAGGTCAGAAAGGAGCCGCGAAGCGGCGGCTTCCAGTAGCCATGGGCGCCAGCCCATGGTGAAATGTTCCAAACCGTGCAAGGCCTGAAAGGCCGACTCATTTACGAGATGGCAACCAAAACTGCCTTGCCCTTATCCCATCTCGGCTCTAACTGCGACAGCCCATATCACGACTGCATTTCGCATTTGGCCAGATATATATCGCCATCATTTTGGTAAGGATGTTGGTGCGGTTGTTGGTGGTTTTTCTTGAGAAAGACACTCGATGGTTTTGGTTTCGCTGGACCCCACGATTTTGTCTCCTTGTCGAAGTTGAAAAGTAATAAAGCATTTACCGGGAACGAGAATAGTGGACGGAATATCGATCTTAAGAAACGCTGATTTCCCGGGATTGATGATTATCATTGGATTATGGTGATCCGCCTCTCGATTTGTCCAGAACATACTACTACCCACCCCTGGGACGCGCACAATAACATCAATCGCTAGATGGTCTGAACTCGGCAATATCTTATCCTCTGCTTCTCGAGCGAGAGTAGTCCCTGGTGGCAGAGTAGGCTCTTGTCGATAATTCGCGAAAGCATCGACCTCCGTTGGCTGAGTAGTTGAATTCCGAACTTCCAGCGCTACGACGGTCCCATGACCTTTAGCCACCGTGGCATCGCGCAGGTAAGCAACGATATCCGAGGATGCAGATAATTCTTTATCCGCCATATCCGCGGCTTGCGAAACTCTCGTGCTGCATAGACCGCTCATATACGCAGCACCCAATATGACTGCAAATATGCACATAAAAAATCGGATGATTCCTGAAGTCTTGAAAATCATATAGGCAATCCTCTTTTGTTTTGTGTTTCAATTACTTCTGCCAATTGCACTAACCACGCATGATGTAATGATCATGCGGCAGTTTCAGAGCGTCGAGACAGAGCCATCGCATCCTTATTTCATACTTTTATTCTTAAGGGGCAGGGATCTTATCATTTTCGTCGTAATACCAGAGATGTGGAATAATCTCCCTTGTGCCAGATCCCATTACGCCCCCGGAGTATGCCTTCAGGCCATAATGGCGAAAACCACCGCCGAATTCGATTTGCACCGAATCTTCCCCAGCAAAAATGCTAATCTTGTCAAATGCCCTAATAATTGCCGGCATTCTTGAGTCGGCCGGATCAGGCCTACTCAAATCCTTCGGATCCAATCCATGCCACTCTGGATCCTGATGGAATATAGGACGATTTGCCATGATGAATTTGCAGGCCTCTAACACTTGCACGTGATCAATCTTATATAAAATGTACCTCTGCCGGTTCTCGATTTCTCGCGGTTGATAGACAATTGTGTGCAGTGTAAGGTTGATAACCATCATCACGAAGAACAAGATTGCCATCGCGCGCTGTAACGGCTAATACCCATGTTAGTAATTTGCCAATTCTTTTTAACCTAGGCTTCATATTCTTTCTCACTTAGAATTCAGATCCATGGACCTATCCACCACGACTGTGCTCCCCAGCCGAATTTTTCTAGACGTGTTGGCGGTTTGCATGTTTCGCCTTGTTTCTCAATACGCAAATTCATCCGATGGCAAACGTATGATTTTGTAGGCAAATCTCATCTTCAGTTCAAAGCGATCAATCGTCAATTTGATGACACCGAGCACTTGACGATCAGAATGAACGCATCGGTCATGTCTTACCGCTTACTCAGCGCCGCTAGCGAAGTCCCACATTCTGAACAACGATCCGTATTACCACGAAGGTCATATCCACATGTTGGACACATGCCGGTGTCGATTCTGCTCCGCCGTCGAATCTGACGGCAGGTTCTGAATGCCGGAAACACGGAGAGCCCGAGCACGAAAAACCAGTCGGGAATCCAGTAGACATGGCTCGGATCTTCTCACGCCCAACTTTACAAACGTCCAGCGATCGAAGGTCAAGGGCGTCCACTGGAATTCATTTGCCACCGTTGGGCTTGAATCATAAAAGAATGCTTTTGAGTTCCCACTAAACGGCCTGCCAATGCCGATCTTGCCTTTCTTCGAACACACTTGGTAATTCCGTCCCACACGAAAGTAGAACGAGTCTTCGACCCATTGACTGCGCACCCACAAACAAATCAGTGCGACTGCCGCCAAGATCGATATCGCTGAAAACATGTCGAGTATTCGATGTTTCATAGGACAAGTCTTATAGTGATCCGCAAAAATTCCATTTTGTCTCGAACCAACGTGGACACCTACAAGTCTGCCCAAATTCATTTACCATAGTGCTCAACGTGAATAGCTGTGCCGCCCTTAAATTCAATTCGACAGATATCGCCACAAGGACCGTTATACGCGAAGATGAAGTCCCCAATTTGAGCGGAATTATCGCTTCTTGTATCCATTGCAGGCACTCCTAACATACGTTCAATTTCATCAGAATTCTTGCTCAGAAGTATTTTCTCATCGGTCTTTATCCGAAATGCCTGCACCGCATGCCTATCAGCAATCATCGCACGCACAACGATTGCCACCGGTATGCTTACAAGCGCTAATAGAAGAATGCCAATCGCAACAATTGCTCTTTGGCTCTTTGTCATTCCAAGCACTCGAAAATTGGAGGACCGAAACCGTGACGCACCCGCTCCACCTCAACCCTCCCTTCGCCTAACACCAGCATGACGCCATGTCTAACGCCCCGCAACAACAATTCCCCCCTCCCGTCACACCCAACTTCGCACCCGTCCGTCATCGTTTCGCGTTTCGCGTTTCCACTTTCGCGTTTCCATCACCACCCCCCATCTTACCCCGCCGCACCGCTTTGAAAAGAATAAGTTAGTGGTCCGTAGCCAGTTGTCAGAGATAATTGAAAATTGGTAATTGAAAATTTATCCACCCCCCTCGTCATTCAAAATTCCCCCCTTCGCGCCTTTGCGGTGAAAACGAACTCCCCCCGGATCACGAACCACGGGCCACGGCCCACGAACCACATTCGTGTCCATTCGTGTTCATTTGTGGCTAATTTACGTCGTCCCCCGCAAAAAAGAAAAAACCGCCAGCGCGTCCATTCTCGCGCTGTCGGTTCTTCCACATCCCGGGTCCTCGCCGCCGCGATCGTTCTCTCTCGCTCGTCTCCACTTGCCGCCCGTTCCCTCTCGATAGGGGGGAGGGGGGGCAGCAACCGGCTGCGCGAAGGACCTACTCAGCTCTCTCTCCCTCCAGGGGGTGCGTGACACTCTCTGCGACCCGAACACTCTTACCGGATTCCCGCGGCCGCAACCCTCAGAAGCGTCTCTCCCTGCCAAACCCAACGGCCGAATGAATGGGCCCCTGGGTTACGCTCCCGGATCGCGGCCGCCCGGCCGCAGCAAAATGTCACGCATCCCCTAATCCAAGTGTCCAACCCGTTGAATTCCACTTCTCCCGACTACCTTCCCACTCCTAACTTCTAACTCCCAACGAACCACTAAGGACTAAGCACTAAGGACTCACCCTCTCTCTGCCACTTCCTCTTCTTCCGTCGGCTTGCGCCGCGACCGCCACAGCAGGCTCGGACCAATCAGCGCCAGCAGCGACAGCGACGCCGGCTCCGGATCGACATATCCCGGCACCAGGATGTCGCTCTTCTGGCCCAAGTTCCCGTGGAGCATCGTGTACGACACTTCGCTGAACAGTCCCGAGCCCGCACCCTCGTTCAGATTCGTCACCGGAAGGCTCAATATCGACCGCGTCGCCTGCACCGGATCATCCGCGGCCGCCGGCGCCGGTCTCCTGTTATACGCCAGCGCAATGGGCTCCAGCAGATTCACCTGCGCCACGTTCGTCGCACTCAGCGGCTCGCCCGACGATTCCGTGATCGCCCCGGCCAGCGGATCCATCGTCGCCGCCGCGCACGGCGGCGCGCTCTGCGGTACATAGGCTATCGTTTGAATGAGTGACGACGCGAAGGCGGGAACACCCAAAAACGTGAGCGCAAAAAAACCGGACAATAAATAACGACGCATCTGCATCTCTCCCTGCGCTTGTTACCTGCTCTCTCTCAACCAACACAAACGAACAGACGCACAAAGGTGCCGACCTGAAAACGCACCAACGTACGCACACCTAAACTTGCATGGACCAAACCATGCAAGCAAAACGCGCAGAGCACCAACTGCTCTCTCTCCCGATTTGAAAAGGTTTTTTCCTGCGGCGAGAAACGCCGCGTACCTGCACAACCGTTTTTCTCTCTCTCAGAGGCGGAAGGCAGATATACTCCTATTTACCACGGCCTGATCAATAGTCAAATAAAATTTCAAAAATACCTCCCCTGATAGGGCGGCAAAAAACACCTCCAAAATCGCAAAAAACACGCCAAAATCGCCTCAAAACACATCAAAAACGATGCACAATCGAGTCAAAACGCGTTCAAAACGCGCCCCAATCGATTCCATTTCCACTCCGCTTTCACCCCGCGCCAGCGCCACCACTCGCCCTCCCTCACACCCCGCAAAATCGCGCCCCGCCTTTTCCCGCCTATACTGAACACATAGAGCACCTATAAAGTACTTACGGAGAACAAGTTATGTTGAGCTATCCCAACAGCTACATCTATCGCATCGCCATCATCGATTCGATCAACGTCCTCCTCGGCCTCACCCTCATCGCAAGTCCTTTCCTCATGGGCTTTTACCCCGGTTCCATCATCACCACCACCCACGTCGCCCTCGGCGTTCTCCTGGCCGTCTTCTCCCTCTTCCGCGTCCTGGTCGCCTACCGCGCCGCCTGGGTCGAAATGCTCAATTTAACCCTCGCCATCATCATCGGTATCTGCCCGTGGCTATTCCACTTAGAGACAATTCACCACTACCGAAATCTGATGCTCTCCATCGCCGGAATCGTCCTGGTCGCCAGTCTCCTCTCCGCCCTGTTCACCGCCGCCCAATCGCATCACCCGCAACCCTAACGCCCCCCGCATTATCCAAAAAACAATATTCGTAACTCATTACGGCACATGCTTGTACATCATTTTTCGAGCAGATTTTCAGCTTTTCGCACTTGTTCATTTCAAAACGTTCCTCTATGATGCTCTGCTCGACACGGCCAACGGTCATTCACCTGTCAGGAGGATAGTTGTTGACCACATCGTCCGGTTCCTAACCGGAGCGATGCAAAGGCTTTGTCGCCCTGACAAGTTCAGCCTGCGATAAAAATCGCAAGCAAATGACTTGACGAAGATTTCACGGATGATACAATCTTCCCTCTCCCGCAGAACCGGCAACCGGCCGCGACGCGGAGAAAAATTGCAAAAACCTGCGAGAAATCGCAGTTTTTAACGCTCTTTGACAAGTGAACATGGTTTGGACGCCACGAGGATGTCGTAGGTTTTCGTTCCCACACGCGTTTCGCAAGAGACGTTGAACGAAGACTTATTTGATCCGCGGCCTATACGGTCGCAAATCAAAGCATCTCTCGTGTGCGTGATACTATTTACTCTTTCCCAAGAGTTTATTAGAGCAATCACTGAAGATGCTTTGAGTTACTCTCGTTCGTAGAGGACCGTTTAGCCACGGGTTTTCGAAAGACGAGGGGGCGAGTTCAAAAGGCCGGGCAACCGGTTGGATGGATTCGTTTTTAGCAATTTGCCATAAGGCGAATTCTTCTGTTTGTAACGAACCCTCCGAAAGGGCCGCAAGGCACGAGTACGAGGCGTAACGACAAATAATTGAAGAGTTTGATCCTGGCTCACAGTGAACGCTGGCGGCGTGGTTAAGGCATGCAAGTCGCACGGGGGTAGCAATACCCAAGTGGCGCAAGGGTGAGTAATGGATAGCTAACGTACCCTGAACTGGGGCATAGCCAGCCGAAAGGTTGGGTAATTCCCCATAAAGTCACGAGATCTCCTGGTTTTGTGACCAAAGGTGAGGACCGAAAGGCTTACCGGTTTTGGAGCGGGCTATCTCCTATCAGCTAGTTGGTGAGGTAACGGCTCACCAAGGCTATGACGGGTAGCTGGTCTGAGAGGACGACCAGCCA
>Ga0114951_10004022_pt1 | contig 14671 bp, 22 predicted proteins | sample AM7aDNAmetaG_FD_88677 | JGI IMG/M metagenome (GOLD analysis project Ga0114951, IMG submission 88677) | Freshwater microbial communities from Finland to study Microbial Dark Matter (Phase II) - AM7a DNA metaG | ecosystem: Environmental > Aquatic > Freshwater > Lake | place: Finland: Lake Alinen...
CAACGATACGATGTAAAGGAGCAATATTTTTTCTATATTCTTTGATATCACGGACGCCTGATTGTTCAAACATTTCATAGCGCTTTTCCATGATATCGATTAGCCAGTATAAAGCTTTAGTTGCTTTATCAGTATCGTAAATAATTGGCGGTATTAGTGTTGGCAAGTTTTTGAATTGGACTAATTCAACTCTCTTTGGATCTATCATTACGAACTTTAATTCTTCAGCGCTATTTTGTTCTGCCAATGCCCGGACGCAAACGTTTATCATAACTGATTTTCCTTGACCGGTTGCACCAGCAATCAAAAGGTGTGGCATTTCTTCCAATTCTTTATAGATAGTTTCGCCATAAACATTAACGCCAATCGGGATTGCTGTTTCGCCTGAATTAAATCTTATCTTTTCATTAATGGAATTATCATCATTAAAGAAATTTATTACAGAACGGTTTGGATTAGGCACTTCGATACCGACTAAATCAGTTCCCATTATAGGCGCCTGGACGCGTATAGACTTCGCTTTAAGCGCTAGAGCTAAATCATTACTATACTTATCAAATTGGCTCATCTTGACGCCCCTGGACGCCTTCAGCGTGTATTGGATAACCGACGCGCCATAGTAAGTGGTAGCCATTTCAACCGGGACGCCAAATTCAAGCAGCTTAACTCTTATTTTTTCTTCTTCTGTCAAGTGTTCATTGTCCACGATATTAACTGGTGATGAAATAAATTTCTTATCTTTAAATTGGAAGTCACCAGTTTTGTGCTGGACGACAATAGGACTTTCAACCGTGATAATCTGCGCTTTATAATCATTAAAAGTTGTATTATCATAATCGAATTTATCCTGGAAATTTGGTAAGTAAAGGTGGTTAGGATCTGCGATGACCTTAGTTGCCGTGTTATAAAGATTGATAAATATCTCAAAGTATTCAGGGTGCTGGTCGAATTCAATCGTGTAAGGCTGCAACTGGCTATCGCCATTGGTATTTTTACTTAACTTATATTCATTGAAGTGAATTCTTTTTGGAGCGCGGCCAAATTCTGCCAAAACAGTGAAGTAAGAAAACATCGCTTGAATGATGAAACTTCCACGGTCTTCTTCGCCACCGGTATATGATGTCACGAACTTATGATCGATGATATCAATTTCACCAGTTTCATTTTCAACAATTAGATCTAATTTACATTTAGCTGGAAGGGCTAATTTATTTCCTTGATACTCGATGAAGGCAGTGATTGATTTTTCAACGCCAACTATTTTGTAATAATTTGGCGCTTCTTCTAAGTAACCATTGAAGCCTGAAGTAAAATCTTTAATAATTTTATCCCGGCTGCCGGTCTTTCCCCATTTAACTTCGTCATCTTTTATTTTATTAACGTAGTCTAGGGCGATTGTAGCAGCTTCTTCAGGCTTGGATCCTTTGTAAAACATCTCTAAAGCTTTATGGCCAGCACTACCGACAACAGTTGCCGGTGAATTTTTGAAGTCATAAATCTTTAAGATGTAAGTTTTTTTAAATCCTAATTGATTACGAAGGAACATCAATAAAGATGATTGGCTCCAGTGATCGATTGGATAGGCATATTCGTTTGACATAATTTTGGCGCTTGATTAATTTATTATTTTTTCCCGATTTTGTTCGCTGTATCTCTTAATTTATCAAGGCCTGATTTTGGTGCAGCTGGTATTTCTTCAATCACTTCGCCGCCGAAATTATCCATAACATTTTCAAGCAAAGTTTTTTCTTTTACCGGCTCATCTTTTGGTTTTACATTTTCATCAGGTTTGTCTAGTTCAGCCTTTAAACCTTTAGCGACTTCGCTATCAGTGATATCAATTTCTTCTTCATCTTTTTTATTGATAGCTTCTTCAAGTGATAATTCTTCAACCGGTATCATTGCTCCTGGCTTAGTGACGTTTAAAGCTTCAGGATTAGACATTTTACTAGTGACAAAAGTTTTTGGCATTTCTTCAACGACATCTTCAGCTTCAGAAATTTCTTTGATCTTAACGCCGTGTAGAGCTTCAGGACAATGGAAGTTTGCAACTTGATAGAACGCTTTAAACTTCAACATGTTTTCAGGATACTTGGCATATACAGCATTAGCAGTTAGACCACGAGCTTTTGCCATTTCCATTGTGAATGTGGCTGACATTTCTTCTTGATTATCACCGCGGATAATAGTGATAGTTGCAGTCTTATCATCACACACGCCCCATTTTATTCTATGACCAGCTTTCAATACTTGGGCGATAGCCATTTGGCCATAGATATTTACTTTACCATTTACGAAGTAGTAACTATTAATTGCTTCAAGTGGTTGCATTCCAGCTTCTTTACCAGCCTGCAAAGCAACAATAACTTTTGGCACGGTATCCATTGATTTAGGCATGGCACCGGATTGCACAAAAGTTTGTGCAACGATAGTCATTGTGCGCCAGGTTTGTGGATTAAGCCAAGAATTACTTTCACGAAGCATTAGATCATTAGTTCTTTGATCTGCGCCTAAACTTAAATCTTGTAATTTTTCATCTAGTGTTTTTCCGGTTGAAACCGGAGCTATTGCATTGTCTGACATATTTTTATATTTTGTCGCCTAGCTCCAACTGTTTAACGTTGATAGTTATGCCGACTAATTTTTTAAGCTTACTTTCTAATTTAAACATCGCGTCGTCTGCTTCGTGGGAAATTAATTTAATATCGATGATATAAATCTTTTTTCCCTTGGCTTCAACTTTGCTGCGAATAACGCAAGTTGATAGAACGCCAATAATTTCATTATTTTTTTCCGCCATATTATTCAGCAAAAGCTTCGGTTAGCCATGCGCAATATTTCTCGCGGATAGTGACAAGTTTTTGCTTGTCTGCAATTTCTTTTTCAGCGCTTGCTTTATGATCAAGCGTTTCCTGATTGATTGTTTCTATACCCTTCATCGCTTCACCGGCAACTTCCATTATTTGACTTAGAAGATTAATTTTGGAGCGTTGTGATTTTGTATCCTGGACTAATTCATCAAGGATAATTTTTTTTTCTTCATCAGTTAAGATGACTTTGTTTTCGTTTGGCATAAACGTTTAAATATTAAAATTAATTAAATTTACTTTTTTCTTTTATTTTTATAGCGTCAAAAGCAACCGCTTCACATGGTGGCTTAATACCAAATCTCTCATCTAAAAATTGAATAAGATATTTGGCATAACTAACCAGGATATCATGACCTTTAAATTTAAAGATATCCTTTTTGTTTTCGATAGCGGCAGCATAAGATTTTTTTCAAAGTGATTAAATCTTGTCTGTTGATTTCAATTTGATTTGGCATAATCGTTTGGCATTAATAATTATTTCATTACCGGCCGCTTACGCGACGGCCGATGTATCAAACAACTATTACTCAATAGCTGGTGCTGGTTCTTCAGCTGGTTCAGGAGTTTCAGGAACTTCAGGAGTTTCAACCTGGGTTTCCACTTCTTCAGCTGGTGTTTCCACTTCGCTTGGAACTTCAACCTGAGTTGGGGTAGCAACTTCAGCTGTATTAGTTGGAGTTGTAGCTAGATCTAAAAATGCTTGCTTAGCTTCAGCAATTTTAATTGCCGCAGTGTCTAAAGCATTAACGATAGTTTCGAATAAACTTTCCATTTTTTTTGGTGCCTTCCTGCCAGCTCGGAAGCGATCAGGAGTAAGCTATTATTATTTAATGGTTTGATTAACATGATCTTCAAAATCTTGCTGAATAGTTTTACCTTTCGCGTCGAGTATCTGTTTATATCGATCAGCAGTTTCTTTATAAAGATTTAATTTGAATTTTTGAAATTTTCCAACTTCCCATTTGATAGGTCTAGCCATATTGATTAAATGTTATGTTTGTATCCTATTGGCTGGTATTATCATCATTCGGATTTGAACCGAAGTCCTTGGCTGGCAATTAAAATTGCTCTCTTGCCACCGCCCTGCCATATTAGACCATGTATGATAAATTGAACCAGCCAATAAAATACAAAACTTAAATATGGTTAAATTATATGCCATATTAAACTATACGTCAATACCCATATTTTAGGGCGTATTTTATTATATTTAATAGTTTTATGGGTAAAGTTATCCACAGTTAAAAAATTAAATTACGAAAAGTTTTTTTTGTTTAATTATCGTAATCAATAAAATGCTATTGTTTTATGGGGCTTGATTGGTTTATTGAAAAGTGTTAAGATTAAAACATCTTAATAAATTCTTAATAATTAAAAAGCTATGCCAAACAAACAAAAGGGAATTCTAATTCCGGTTACTGGTGAAATAAAATTAATTGAACCAGCAAAAGGAAATCAATTCGATTATAAAGAGCTGTAAAAATTTATCGGTGGGACTGTTGATGTGGTCGCTATGCCAAGCGGTTTATCCATGATCTTAAATGATAATGGTAAGTTAGAAGGTTTAGAAAAAAATAATAAAGCAACGGATATTTGGAAGAAAGAATATCCAATTGAAATTTATCCTTTGAACAATGATCAGTTGATTGTTGGCGACGTTATTATTATTGGTCGCGGTGTTGAAAATTTTTATCAAACTTTATTAGCTATTTATAATAATTAATTTTATGCCAAGCGCAAAACAAAACATGCGGACGTGTGAAATATCTGAAGAAAAAAGATTGCTTGGTTTATTGCCTGAAGGTTTTGAAGTTTATAAAGTTGTTGGCCAACCAGTTCGATATCAGGTTTCCGGTAGTTTAGATTTTCATTGCTTGCCTGCTAAGAAAATTTACCGGGAAGCAAAAACTGGAACCACAAAAATTGAAGCTTTAAAAAACATGTTGGTATATTTAAAAATTGAATTTTAATTTCTATGACCTACTCATCTGATCATATCCGGGAAACAAAACGAATGAACCAATTTCGTCAACGCATGAAAATGGTTTGCTATTTAACAATCGTTTTATATTGCTCTGCGCTGTTTTTTGCTATTCATGATTATTTGGCCGAAATGGAAGGCTTAGCCTATCAAGGCGAACAAACAGTCATCTTTTGCCCCCAACACACCACCACGCCCCAAATTGAAGTCATAGACGTATCTTCAGGAACTATCCGGGAAGCGTCCGCTTACAATTCTGTGATAGCTCAAACTGATGACACACCTTGCATTGGTGCCGACGGATCAAATTTATGTGATAGATTAGCTGCCGGTGAATGTTTATTTGCGGCCAACTTTGATAAACTTGGAACTAAGCACTACCTTGAAGGCTTTGGCGAATGCACCCTGGCCGACCGTATGAACTCACGATATAAAAATTCAATCGATATATTCATGGGCGATGATATTTCCGCTGCCAACCAATTTGGCCGAAGATCTATTCTAGTCAAGGATTTAAACTAAATGGAAAAAGGCAATCCACAATTGGAAAACGGATATACACCCATTGCCAACGAATTGCTTGAAGCGATTATGTCTTCAGGTATCGGTGGTTCAGAGCTTAAAATTGTCCTGGCTATTTGTCGCATGACATATGGCTGGTCACGAAAAGAAGCTGAAATAAGCCTATCTCTTTTTGTTAAGATGACCGGAATAGATAAGCGCCATGTTTACCGGGCTATCGGATTATTAATTGCTAATGGTTTAATATCTCGAAGTGAAGGAACTGTTTATAAGTATGGAAAACCTGTGTATAAGTATGTGATTAACAAGAAAAGATGGTGCCATATTGGCACCAGGACTGGTGCCATATTATCACCAGTAGCTAGTGCCAATATGGCACCTATTAAAACAAGAAAGCAATCTTTAAATAATAAGCGTGTGGATAAAGTGGATAACTTAAAGAAACAACGACACGAATTAATATCTAAAGTCAAGATGAATTAATATATTTAATCAAAGACCTGCGGTGCTAACTTGCTACGCAAGTCAATAATTTCAAAAAATATGGCTATCAACAAAAAGCTAAATGAATTAGTCAAGGCTAATTACAAAATGATCAAAGAGTATTCTTACGAAAAGAATGGTGTGCAGCTTAACTTCAGTTTGAATGTTAAGGACAAGGACGGTTTGCAAAACTTCCTGGATATCTTAACCGAAGCCAGCAAAGAAGTTGCAGTCGATATTAAAAATTTAGGATAAAATTTATGCCAAAAGAAATATTATGCCCTAAATGCCATAAAGGAACTTTGGAAAAATTGAATGATCATGAGCTTCAAAAACTAAAGAACCGGGAAGGAAAAGACAATTACCCCGATGTTATTTATGGTTGCGACGAATGCCATTATTGGTGTGACGCCGAAGACATAGACAAATAAGCGATAAAATTGCTAACAATAAAATATTATTCACAAGTTGTCCACTTTTGGTTGTTCCAAATTACGTGGACAACTTTTTGTTATGGTGTTATTCTTTAGTTATCCACAAGTTATTTGCCTAGATTTACTCGATAAGTCTTTAGCCCGAAGGTGTTGCGCTTAGACAACGCAGCATAAGTGTTATGCAACACAGGCTGAAAGTCCATGAGCTTAGTTCTTACCGAACAGGTTAGCTCGCAAATGGCGGCCGGGATATTTTCAATCCTTTGCTATCAAGCTCGGCATAGCTTTAGCAATTTGGCATAAACGTTCGAGCAATGGATCCCGCTTGCTTGAACCCTCTCGCTTCTTAGCAGGGGATTGGAAATTAGTTTTTAGATAAATTGGATAATCTTTTCTTTGGCTATCCGCGGTGCATAAATCAGTGTCACTAAGTCTTAGCAGGACGACACGCAGTTGGAGCAGCTACTCCTTGCAGGTTTCGACCATACCGTCCCTTTGTAAAAGATTATCTAAGTTACTTGAAAATTAATTTAATAAAAAATAATCTCAAAATTATGCCAAATGAATTACCAATCATAAGACTAGACGATAGTTTTTTTGCTGTATGCTCGACAGCAATTCAGCATTGCGCTTGGGAATACAAAGCAATCGACACTGTTAAAAAAGTTGAAGGACAACTTGCAGCACTGCATGCTTTTTACATCGAGTTTTATAAACGCGAGTTACTTGAAAAAAATGATGTTGAAGTTAAACCGGAACCAGTTGAAATTGATCAAGGTATAAAAATCGAGCCTATCGCTCCAGTTATGCCAAATGCTCCAATAATTGACAAAGTGCCTGTTATTAGCTCAAATTCAACGTCACAGAATGCCCCACAATCAACGCAACCAGCCTTCGCCACACCAACGGCAGCCAAGGCCGCGCCGATAATTCCAATGCCTGATGATATCTTAGAAATTGTAAAAGCTGGTGTTGATGTTGCGAAGACAGCACCAAAGTTTAAAGACAATGTTGAAGCGACTGATATGCCGGCGGCTACTACCCCGGAAGAAGTTATTGCCAACGTCGCTAAGTTTAAAGATACCAAAAGCGATATCGCCGCCAGCTTGAAACCTGGTGAAAGATTTTTAACTGAAGAAGAAGCGGCCGAGAATAGAAAAAAGATTGCTGAAGCCAGGAAGGAAAAAGGCTTAGGCGTCTTTGATTAATCATATGCAAGCATGGAATAGACCACAGACGCATAATTATAAATGGCAAATTCAAATGAACTTGCTTCTTATTGCTGGCGTTATTGTCGCCATTGCTCTTTGCGTCTATCTTTATGCAGGTAAATAAATATAAAATCACCGTTCCAGTTTCACCCGATAGCATTAATCAGGCAATTACTTATGGCAAGTTCGAGCGTGATATCGTTATCCTGAAGCATAAGTGGCAACGCCTGGCTAAACTGATTATCGATTGCGCGATTATTGACGGTGATTTACCAGCTAAGTTTCACGGACGCGTGGCTTTCTTCTTCAAAATTTATTTTGAAACTGATAGACAACGCGACGGTGACAATTACGAAGCGATGTGCAAAGGAATTATTGACGCCTTTGTAAATAAGCAAATGATTAAAGATGATAACAGTGATTATGTTGATGACGACGGCCGACGCTTACGCGTTGATCAAGAACGACCGCGTATCGAAGTTTATATAAAAGAAAAAATACCAGGCAATAGCTTGGTTTCAATTCAAGAATATGGCGGACAGGGAAATAACAAACTACCAAGCACCGGGATTGGTCATGTCGAAAGACCTGATGACGAAATACGGACTGGAGCCTTGGCACATGAAGCTCTTGGCGATAACAATGCTTCCCAAAGCATTGCGTCCAGCCAGGCAAACGATTATGGCCACCTTGCAGATCAGTGAATACGTTTATTACTGGTGGCTGCGAAATCCAAAATTCAATGAAGCCAGGAAGGAAATGATTAGGCAATACTATTTCGATGACGTGCCTGACGTTCTATACGCGATGAAGAATGAAGCGATTGCCGGTAACGAGCGTGCGGCTAGATTATTCTTAGAATTCGTCGCCGATGAAAAGAAAAAAGAAGATTGGGAAAAGCCATTTGAACCGGCTAATCCAATTCCACCACAAGAAATAAATGTTATTATAAATAATTTAGAACAAAAATTTTATGGTAATCAATCAAGAAACAGTGAACCAATTGAAGGCGGAACATAACCTTCGATTTGAAGACGCGATGTATTTACTTCGTGCCGGTGAAAAAGTAATGCGAACCGGTTGGAAGAATATTAAATATGTTGCATTGCAGAAGCCTGATAACAATAGCAAGATGAAGCGCGCGTATTTATATTGCGTGCCAATCGATAACCAACCTTTGCCTTGGTTAATATCTTTCGGTGATTTGTTTGCTGAAGATTGGCAAGTCTATAAAGCGTAGTTTAATAAACACGCTTTTTTTGCTATAATAAAACCAAGTTATGTTTAAAACTCCCGGCATTGAAAAAAAATTATTTGCAATACTCAAAGCAGACCGCTGGGATTTACTCAAACCGTTCTTTGGCAGTTGGGAAAACGAAGATGAGATGATCGACAAAGTTTTGCTTTGGGGACATTTCTTTCTTGGTCACTACTTCCGCGACGCGTCACCGGATTTTCATCGAGATTTGATTAGACGTTTCTTTTCAAAGAAGAATGAATATACAGCCGCGCCGCGTGGTTTTTCCAAGACGACAGTGTTTCAAGCATGCTGCGACTTCTCAATTGTCAATAAACTAGATCGCTTTATCGTTATTGTAGAAAAGACGGCCACTGAAGCTTCAGAAGTTATTAAGGGCGTCCACGATGAATTCATCGATAATGAACGTATCTTATTGGCTTATGGCCAGCTGGTAAATAAAGCATGGGACACCGCTGTTTCACTTCAGGCAGTTAAGAATTCAGAAGCTAAGGGTGATGTATTTATCAACGGTGTGCGTCTTCGTGGTAAGGGTTTTAACAAAGGTATTCGTGGTTTGAAGACTAGACAATGGCGTCCGACTAGAATTATTTTAGATGACGTCGAAGAAGACGAACACATCAACAACCCGGAGCAAAGACGCAAATACGAAAACAATTACAACAAAGGAATTCAACCAGCCGTCGATGTGGACGGCGTTATAAAAGTATTCGGAACTATTTTACATAAAGACAGTTTGCTGAATAATTTAATCGACAATCATGGCGGAAAAATATATAGAGCGCATGAAGGTGATGATCCAGCCACCGCACCGATTGAAAGTTTTTTATGGCTGGAGCGCTGGTCACGTGAACGTTTAATAAAAAAAAGAGCTGATATGATGTCCGCCGGACAATCATCAAGCGCCTATATGCAGGAATATAATAACAATCCAATTTCAGACGAAGATAGAAAGTTTAAGTTCGCTTGGTTATGGGAAATGATATCTAAGCCAAATGGCGAACCCGGTGAAACTTATCGTGTGCCAACTCAACGCATTACAATGGCTGAATTTGAAAAAATGCGTAAGCGAACCACGTTAAACGGCTACGCGATGATTGATACCGCGGATAGCACAAAGTCCACCGCTGACTGGATTGGCTGCATAGTGGTCTTTGTAGATCCTTCAGGTCATCGTTATCGTGTCGATATCAGACGTGAAAGAAGAAACATTTTAGGTGTTATTGGTTTGATATTTGAAATATGGGAAAAGTGGTTGCCTTACGGACTGATTAAAATCGGTATCGAAAAGAAAGGCTTTGATGACCAAATCATGCCACTGTTTGAAGAAGAAAAAGGACGCCGCACTGTTTATCCGGTTATCGAAGAATTAAAACCAATGGGAAGAAATAAGCAAGGCAGAATTCTTGGTGCGCTTCAGGGTTCATACGAACAAGGAAAAATGATTTCAGTTGGTCGTATTGGTGAAGACGGAATTTTTAGAGCAGTTGGAAACATTGACGCCAATGGTGTTAATGCTACTGACAATTTGCTTGAAGAATTATTTGATTTTCCAAATGCTAAACACGATGATTTATCCGATACTGAAGCATACGAAAAAGATATCCTGGTTGTGCCGCTTGCTGAAGAAGAAAAAATGCAGACGCACCACGTGCCGCAAGATGATCCGTTCGAAGCTGACCGGAAGATACCACAAGACACTGGCTTCATGCAGAACTTTGTGGCCAATCACGATGACGCTGATCCGTTCGATTGATATTAAATATCCTGATTTTATTAAAAAGATAATTTTATTTACTGTGACGTTTGGTTTCTTTGCCGGCTACACGTCCGCATTAATCATAAAAATATGGCTAACGAAATAAACAATGCAGAAAAAGCTTTGCCGGCAACCGTCAATCAACTTGATTACGATAAAGTTTTGACGCAAGTAAAAGAAGAAATTACGATGTCACGAAGCTACGTGAAAGATAAGCGCGTTGAATGGCGCTCACGTTTCAAGCTTTATAACAACCAAAGAAAACAGAAAGATAAAATTGGCGACACTTCCATTTTCAATGTGATGTCCACGATGTTGGCTATTTACTACTCTGATGAAATGCAGGTTAGTTTCCAAGGTCGTGAAGTTGGCGATACCTTCCAGGCTAATAACGTCGAGAACACCGCCAAATTCGATTACGATGAAATGGATATGGACATTATCAACTATCAAACCCAATGGGATAGATTGTTTTTTGGTGTTGGTATTCGTCAATGCTCCGAGTGGAATAACGATACTAAGACACCAATGCCACGTCATCTATCAGCACTTGGTTGGTTGCCTGATCCTAAAGGTGGCCTAGACGCTAAGAAGTTCCGCTGGCACGGTTTTGAAGTTGAATACTCCGCTGATGAAATGACTGAAGAATGCGGCTTCATCAATTTGAATTTGCTAGACGGTGAACCAATCAAGCAAGGATCTGAACAAGACCAAGACCGAGCTGCTTATCGATTAGCACAAGGCTTAGGCGACATCGAACACCACACTGTTGGCGCTGATAAAAAGAATTCATCTTATGACATGGTTGACATCTTCACTATCTTAACCGGTAGCGACGGTATCAGACGCAAGTATTTAGTCACGGTTGATGATCAATGCAAAAACATTTTCCGCTGTGAAGAAATTGAACCGGTAACTGATAAAGAAAAAAAGAACCCTGCTTTAGTTCCATTCCCTATTTCTTTGAATTACTACATGCCACAAACTGAAGATCCATTTGGCGTTTCAATTCCTGATTTGGTTGAAGATAAACAACGTGCTAAATCAATCTTTAAAAATTTACGTATTGCCGCTGAAAAGGCTAATCTTTATCCGATGTATATGTATAATCGCGATAAGATTTTAAATCGTCGTGATTTGGATTTCGCCTTTAATAAGTTCGTGGCCGTCCGCGGTGATGTTGGTAACAACGTTGTCGTGCCGATTAATAAAGCTACTTCGAGATTATCTGAAAGTCTTGGCAATGAAGCAGCCCTTGACGCTGATATTGAAATTGCAACCGGCTCTTCAAAGAATGCCCAGGGCGTGATGAGTGAACAATCAAGAACTTTAGGCGAGCAAGAAATTGTCCAGGCCAATGCTAATTTACGTTATGCCCTTGGCTCTAAAATTAATGCTTGGGGTGAAAGAAGATTTTGGAAACTTTGGTATCGTCTTTATAGACAGAATGCTACATCGGCCACAATCAAAGTTATCAGAATTCAATCAGCTCTTGGCCAACAGTTTGCAACTATTACCAGGAAGAATTTTATTACCAATCAAGATCCTGATATTTTCATCGGCTCTAAGTTGGAAGTCGAGCAGAATAAAACTAAGCAACGTGTTTCGTTTAACGCCATCGCTCCATTATTCTTAAACGATCCAACCACACCGCTATCATCTAAGAATTTCACTAAACGATATTTGCTTCAGTTGAACAATATTGAAAATGAGATGATCCAAATTATGGTGCCGGATACACCGGACGAAGCTAAAGCTAGAATGGAAAATGAATTGTTAAGTAGAAATAATAACGAACCTGAAATTGAAATGGACGAAGACCACTTATCCCACATCGTTATTCATTCCCAAGCTGAAAAGACTGACGCGACAATGGCGCATATTAATGCCCATTACGTTGCTTACAAGGAAAGTGGCCAGGCTTCCGCTGATAAAGAATTACAAGCGGCCGCAATGATGAAAGGTGGCAATCAAGCGGCAACCGCAGTCGCCGGAGCTAATGCCAATGCAAACGCTAATATGATGACTAATAATAATGCTAGGTCGGCAAGTGTTATGCCTGCCGCCGGCAATAATCAATAAAAAATATATGTCTGAAGAAACAAACGACAAAATTACAAAAACGCTCGAAGCTTATCCTATCCAGGATTTTAATGCTGGCTATGTCGGCGTTAAAGCTTTAAAGCAAATGGTTTCTGCTAATCAATTGAAATACATTGATTACTTAATCCAGGCTGAAGAAGAAAATAAATTGCTCGTTGAACGCGCTGAAGATTTAGCTGCTTATCCAATCGAGATACAAGAAGCAGCGATGAACCACGCTGAAAAAGCTTCAATCGATCCTGATTACTTTACACGCAATCAAATCGATCCAAATCTTTATATGCCAATTCAATTGGTAAATACTATCAAGGCTAAGCGTGAAGAAGCCAAGACTAAAACTTGGAAGGTTGAATATCATGCACGTTTAATTGAACGTTTAAGAAGCTTCATTGTCGTGGCTCGTAAAGCAGCCATTCAGAAATTAATTAGTAAATTGATTAAATAATTCATTATGAAATTAGCCATTACTTACGGCGATTTTGACTGTCTAAACCATAACCATTTTCATCTTGTTAAAGAGATGAGAAAAATTGTTTTACCGGATAATAACATCGGGATTGTGCTTCCCGATGATTATCCGGTTTTTGTGAATAAGGGGCGGTTTCCTATTCAAGATTTGCAACATCGTCTTAACAATTCAGCCTATCTTTGCAAAGTCATTCACCAATCGATGTCGGCTGATCCTTCACCGATATTTAAAAAGATAATCGAAGAAGCAATTAGTCGCGGTGATAAAGTTATTTATGTTGGTTATGATGACGAAAAAGATTTTCCTGGAAGAAATATCTTTGCGAACTATCATATCCCTTTAAGATTTATAAAACATTATGCAGGAAAATAAACCAAGAATTATTGGTGGCAAGTGTGAATTCTGTGGCATTAAAGCTTCAGACTGTCCGCACCATGGCAAGGCACCTATTGTCGCGCCTAAGCCAACTATTGAAGTTAAACCAGTCGAAGCTCGAACTGGTGATCCCTTAAAGCCAAAAGTGGCCGATGTTATTATCGCCCATTGGGATAGACGCGATATGCTCTATCAAACACTTGGCTCTTTGCCGATGAGTGGATTAAACGTTATTGTCGTTCGCGGCAATACTTATTCAGTGTCCAGTAACATTGGTGCTAAAGCGGCCGTTACTGATAATTTAATTTTCTGTAACGACGATATGGTTATCCCAAAGCAAACCCTTTTGGAACTAATTAATTCTGAAAGTGATTTCGCTATGGCGCGTCAATTTTATCCTGACGGATCACCACAACATTGCGGCCTTCAGTGGGTTGATAATGATTTCAAAGTTGTTACTGATCCGGCTATGGCCGAAGTTCCAACGGCTGCTTGTTATAGAATTAAACGTGACGTCTTCGAAGCGCTTGGTGGTTTCAATGAAAGATTTATTAATGGCGGTGAAGATCATGATTTGTTTTTTAAAGCTATCGAAGCCGGATATAATTTTAGTTTTGTTGATACTCCAGTTATTCATTATGTTTCACAATCGGAAGGTCGTTTCGATTACGAAGCTGAAAATTTTAAAGTTCTTCGTGAACTATGGCCAACTGAAAAATTATCTAAACTTTTTTATGAACTCCAAAAAAAGAAAGCAGCTAGAGCATAAACAAAAAGTGAAGGCTAAGAAAAACGCTTATGAAAATATTAGTAACCGGCCTATCAATGGCTTACCTGTCCGGCCAACCCCTGTATTGTTATGAACTATGCCGGGAACTGAAGAAGCAAGGTCACGACGTTACGATGATGTCTGAACTTCATATCCCAATGGGACAACGTGCTGACCGTGACGGCCATAAGTTAGTTGAAAATTTACGCGCTGAAGGGATTGAATGCGTTGAATGGAACCGTGATAAAGCTAAAGGATTTGATTTAATCTTGATGAGTGAACCACAATCCCGGATATTGTTTGATACTTGCGGCGACACAACCGTTTTTAATATCGTCCATAGCGAGTATGATTGCGAATGTCCGATTGAATATCACGAGCAAATAAAGGCTTATATCTGTATTCGTCCGTCTATTGCCGCGCACATTATCACGCAA
>Ga0114951_10004023_pt1 | contig 14671 bp, 15 predicted proteins | sample AM7aDNAmetaG_FD_88677 | JGI IMG/M metagenome (GOLD analysis project Ga0114951, IMG submission 88677) | Freshwater microbial communities from Finland to study Microbial Dark Matter (Phase II) - AM7a DNA metaG | ecosystem: Environmental > Aquatic > Freshwater > Lake | place: Finland: Lake Alinen...
GCAGTACAGATCCATGCAAGTACCCAACTGGTCATCGGCAATCCGCAGCAGGTGGAGAAGGTGGCCGAGCACTCCACCTCGTACGAAGACATCGGGGGGTTGAAGCCGCAGTTGCAGCGTATCCGGGAAATGATCGAGTTGCCGCTACGCTACCCTGAGGTCTTTGAGCGCCTTGGAATCGACGCTCCCAAGGGGGTGTTGTTGCATGGCCCGCCGGGTTGCGGCAAGACCCTGATCGCGCGCGCCATTGCCCATGAAACCGAGGCGAACTTCTACTCCGTGAGCGGCCCGGAGATCATCCACAAGTTCTACGGCGAGAGTGAGGCCCATCTCAGGAAGATCTTCGAGGAAGCCTCGCGCAACAGCCCCAGCATCATCTTTCTGGATGAGATTGACGCCATTGCGCCGAGGCGCGAAAACGTGGTCGGAGAGGTGGAGAAGCGCGTTGTGGCGCAATTGCTCGCGTTGATGGACGGGCTGGCTAAAAGGCGGCAGCTCATTGTCATCGCCGCCACCAATCTGCCCAACCTGCTTGATCCGGCCTTGCGCCGTCCCGGGCGATTTGACCGCGAGATTACCATTCCCATCCCAGACCGTGTCGGACGCGCTGAGACTTTGGCCATTCATAGCCGCGGTATGCCGCTGGCTGCGAACGTGGACATGGATCGGCTGGCCGAGATTACTCATGGCTTTGTTGGGGCGGATCTGGAAGCGCTCTGTCGCGAGGCTGCCATGATCTGCCTGCGACGCATCATGCCGGACATTGACTTCGCGCGCGCCAGCATCCCCTATGAGCAGCTTGCCAAGCTTGAGGTCCAGATGGAGGACTTCATCGATGCCTTGGGGGAGGTGACGCCTTCCGCGATGCGGGAGGTGTTTGTCGAGGTTCCCAATGTCCGCTGGGAAGATGTGGGCGGCTTGTCCGAGGTAAAGCAGCATCTTATTGAAGCTGTGGAGTGGCCGCTCCACTATGCGGAGTTGTTCTCCAAAGCATCGATACGTCCGCCAAAGGGAATCCTCATGGTGGGACCGCCGGGCTGCGGCAAAACTATGCTAGCCAAGGCCATCGCCACGGAAAGCAAGGTAAATTTCATTTCCGTAAAAGGTCCTGCGCTGCTCTCCAAGTATGTGGGGGAGTCGGAGCGTGGAGTGCGCGAGATGTTCCAAAAGGCCAGGCAAGCCACTCCCTGCATCATCTTCTTCGATGAGATTGACGCACTGGTGCCTACCCGCGATGGATCCAACTCCGATGGCGGGGTCGCGGAGCGGGTCCTGAGTCAGTTCCTTACCGAACTGGATGGTATTGAGGAACTGAAGGGCGTACTCGTCCTGGGCGCGACCAACCGAATCGATATGCTCGACCCGGCAATCTTGCGGCCAGGTCGCTTCGATCAGATCGTCGAGATTCCGTTACCGGACCAGGAAAGCCGGCAACGAATCTTCGAGGTTTGCCTTCGGGCCAAACCACTCGCCGAAGGAATAGTCGCCAGCGAACTGGCCGCCCAAACGGATGGCTTCAGCGGCGCCGAGATCCAGGGCGCGTGTACCAAGGCGGCGCTCCGCGCGGTGCGCCGTGCGGTGGCAAGCAGAAATGCCGATCCGGCTGTGGATTTGCCGGTTATTATCCGGCCCGACGATCTGCGCATTGCCATCGAAGAAGGGGGGTAAAGGCAGATGAGCGAGGGCGGATCTGCCCTTTATCTTTATTGCTTTGCGCCGTTTGTTGAGTACGCGCAGTGCAGTGTTCCCGGGGTGGATGGGAGGCCCTCGGCTTCTCTGTGCGTTTGCGCGCAGATTGGCGCCATTCTCTGCGAAGTAGAGTTGGCGGAGTTCTGTGGGGAGGCCGCGGAGGCCCGGCTGCAGGATCTCGCCTGGCTAGGTCCGCAGGTCTGCCGCCATGAAGCGGTGATTGAAGAGGCTATGCGTTGGGCGCCAGTGTTGCCGGCGCGTTTCGGCACCCTCTTTACCTCCCATCAGAGCCTGCAGCATTTTGCTGCCCTCCACCGGGAAGTGATCGAGGATTTCTTCTCCCGGTTGGGAGACTGCCAGGAATGGGCCGTCAAAGGGATGCTGGACCGTCCTGGCGCAATGGAGAAATTTGCCGGATCAGAGCAATCCGCCGCCGGGGAGGCTCCTCCGGTCACTTCGCCCGGGGCGCGGTATTTCCAGGAAAAGCGCCTCAAGGCACAGTTGGAGCGGGATTTTCGCATCCGCTTGAGAGAATTCTGCCAGCGGGCCGCGGCGATGTTGGGTGCCAAGGCAAGCGGCTTCAAGGAGCGCAAGGTGGTCGATTCGGCGACCGACGGAAGTGACGCCGAGTTGGTGCTCAACTGGGCTTTCCTCCTTTCGCCGGCCGCGCTTGATGCTTTCAGGTCTCTAGTGGACCAGTTGAATCAGGTCGAAGCGTATCCCGGTCTTACGCTCACGCTGACCGGTCCTTGGCCGCCCTACAGTTTCACCCCGGAGCTTTCCGGCGACGAAGGGTCATGAAGCTTCTGCTCCATTGCATTTGCCGGCAGGCCCCGGTCTATCCCCTTCCAGGGCCAGGGATATTCCTGGCGGCTGTGCATGGGCTCGCGGCTGTCCTTTCCCAGGTGGAAGAGGCGGATTCGCTGCCGGGTCTTGCCTCTCTCTTGGCATTCGAGCAGGTGGTTGAGGCGATCCATGCCACACAGGCCGTCATTCCCATGCGGTATGGCTGCCTGATGGAGGGTGAGGAGGCGGTCATTCGCCTGCTTGAAAATAGCCGCCAGGCGTACGATGCGCTTCTCGATCGCCTTGACGGCATGACTGAAATGGGAATCCGTGTCCTATGCCCGGCCAGTCTGCCCACTGTGCCCCCAATCTCCTTGTCGCCCGGCAGCGCGTACCTGGCATCTCTGCGCGAACGCTATCCAGCCGGCGTCAGCCTCGCCGCGCAAGAGACTCAACTCGCCGATCGGATCGCCGCATCGCTCACCGGCTGCTACACCGAGCAAAGGAGCGAGATTACTCAGGCAGATCAAGGGCGAATGCTCTCTCTATACTTTCTGACGCCAAAAGGCTGCATTGAGGATTTTCGAAGCAGGGTCAGGGAGATCGATCTGGACGGCGTCAGGTTGTTGATGAGCGGGCCGTGGCCGCCCTATAACTTTGTTTCGCTGTCTGGTTAAAATGATGCATCGCTTGGCCGCTTATAGGGAAATGCGGCCATAGTTCAATTTCCATGGTTTGATTGGTTGGAATACCAATTGCCTTTCCTCATTCAACCCCGCCTATTAGCGGCTTCACCCTTCGAATCCTTATAAGTCGCGCATAATCATCGTAATAAATTCTGGGCCAGCTCAATCAAGTTTAATTACTTCGGCCTCTAACGGTTTTGGCTACCTTCGTGCTAAGTGGGGTGCGAAGCCAATAAAATTGGTGGCTTTCTAGAGCCAATAAAACTGGTGGCTTACTTTGGTAGCAAAATCTCACAACCGTATAGAGAGGAAATCGAACATGGCAAAGGTACAGAAATCCACAGATTCTTCCAGCTTGGCAGAAGTTGTCGATCGCATTCTTGACAAGGGCATCGTAATTGACGCCTGGGTCAAGGTCTCACTCGTCGGCATCGAGCTGCTTTCAATCGAAGCCCGCGTAGTCATCGCCTCCGTTGAGACGTACCTGAAGTACGCCGAAGCGATTGGCCTGACCGCCACCGCCGCATCGCCCGCCTAAGAACTGAAGCCGGCCCCTCGATCTTTCGCAGTGATCCGCCAGTTGCACGAGCCCAGCAAAGTTTCGCGGGACTCGGAATCTTCGCTATCAACTCTGCGTCAGTCGAGTGGCCGGCTTTAGGTTCCGCAAGATCCTTGGGGCCGTTTCTACCCGCCTACCGCGCATAGAACGGCCACGAGAAACTCCGTAGCACAGTCTGAATAAGGAGAAACAGAATGATGACTGACGATATGGTTCGCCTGCATGACGAAATTGTCGCCATGCGCAGGAGCCGCGGAAACCTGATGAACGGCCTGCGAAAAGAAACAGAGTCGAGGAGCCATGCTGTCACCCAGCTCTGCTCGCACTTTGGACATGCTCGCGCAAAGATGGCGAAGCAATCGAAACAGGCCCGGGTGCATTTTCTCACCAATCTGCAGCGGTCCGTAGGCACACTGCGGAAAGACATGAGAGATGACTTGGCGGGCGCCCGCAAGGCGTGGTCCGGCAAGGGCTGATTGGCTTGATCGGCCGGGCAGAATTGCAAGCTCGTGGCAAGCATTTCTTGTGCAATCGCGATCCAGCGCGGCGTGGCAGGTTTGCCGCGCGCCGGCCACGGGCAGTCAGTTCAGCGCTGGTTGGCGATCTTCGGTGATAGCTGGTTCATTCCGGTCGGCGTCGGCGATGAGTATCCTGCCGTCAGCATTCAGACTTATGCTCCATGACTCGGATTACATGATATAGCCGTGACACTAACTCATTGTTATTGTTAATGCATTTTTGACTTACGAGCGGAAAGAGTGGAGCACGATGAAAATCAACTGTCTTTCCTGCGGGCACTCGGTGGATATCGGCGATGCCTATGACGACTATGAAGGCCAGGTCAAGTGTTTTACCTGCGGCGCGATTCTTGAGATCAGGACCGAAGAGGGCAACGTTCGCGCGGTCAAGTTGGCTCAAGCCGTCATGAGCCCTCCGGCGAAAAAGGCCCACTAAGTACCACACGTCGTTGACCGGGGGCCGTGGCCCATGACGTGCTTTCCAGACAGGCACTGTACGTGGTAATCGCAGTGCCGGGTACGAACCTTTTGAAAGCGAGGATAAATATGGGTGTTTTAAGCGAAGCGATGGTTCGATTGCATCAGGAAATCGGAGCTTGGCGCCGCGAGCGGACAGTATTGCAGCAGAGACTTGCCGCGCAGGCCGCGGAGAGACGTACCCGTGTTTCGGCCTTGCGCGCGGCCTTTGCCCAGGATCGCGCCGGTGCACATCGCGTCTGGTTTGGTCCGACTGTTGGCGAGCGTAAGGCCGCTGAGACGCAGGAACGCCAACTTGTGAAGGAAGCCAAGGCTGAGGCACAGCGCCAACGCAGACTTCAGGAGTTAGCCGAAGAAGCCAAGGCCGAGGCACAGCGCCAGCAAAGACTCCATGAGCTGGCCAAGGCCAAGGCGCTACGCGAACACGAACAGCAGCGCGTTGAAAAGGCCAAGGCGAAGGCCCTGCTGGAGCATGAGCGGCAACTGGCTGAAGAAGCCCAGGCCAAGGTGCGACGCGAGCAGGAGCAGCAGGCAGAGAATGCCAGGGCGAAAGCCCGGCAGATGCATGAGAAGGAGGTGGCGGCGGAAGCCAAGGCCAAGCGGCAGGAGAGTTCCTCCGTAGAGGCGAAACCGCAGGCCAAGGCGGCCCCCTCTATCGTGAGTGACCCGGCGCCGGTTGCGCCACCGGCCAAGCCCAATTCGCCTGTCAAGAAACCGAAGAAACACTAACGCCAGCCAAATATCAATAAGAAGAGAGAGCAATTCGATGGCGAATGCAGAGAACAATGGAAATAACGGGGGCGTCGTACGGGTGCAGCCGCAAGGTGACGATGTTCTGGTCGAAGCCAGCGACGAGTTTGTGGCGAGCCCGCACATCCAGGCACTAACCAACAGGGCACTAGCTTATCTAGAGGTGGGTTATGCCATACACTTTGCGGGTCCGGCGGGGACAGGAAAGACCACCCTGGCCTTTCACATGGCCACCAAACTCGGACGCCCGGTAACGCTGATCCATGGCGATGACGAGTTTGGCAGTTCCGATCTCATCGGCAAGGACGCCGGATACCGCAAGTCGAAGCTGGTCGACAACTATATACATTCCGTATTGAAGACCGAAGAGGACATGAACACCCTGTGGGTGGACAACCGCCTCACCACCGCTTGCGCCAACGGAAACACGCTCATCTACGACGAGTTCAACCGTTCCCGCCCTGAAGCCAACAACGCCCTGCTCAGTGTGCTCGAGGAGCGGATTCTCAATCTACCCAGCTTGAGGCGCAGCGGCGGCGAAGGTTACCTTGACGTTCATCCGAACTTCCGAGCCATCTTCACCTCGAACCCTGAGGAGTACGCCGGAGTTCACAAGACTCAGGATGCCTTGATGGATCGCCTGATCACGCTCAACCTCGGCAACTTCGATCGCGAGACAGAGGTCCAGATCGCGGTGTCCAAGTCGGGCGGGTCCCGCGAGGACGCTGAAGTCATCGTGGACATCGTACGCGAGTTGCGCGGCACAGGCGTTAACAACCATCGGCCGACCATTCGCGCAGCCATTGCGATCGCCAGGATTCTCGTGCACCAGCAGGCACATGCGCGGATGGACGATCCGGTCTTCCAGTGGGTCTGCCATGACGTTCTTACCACCGAAACTGCCAAAGTTACCCGCGACGGTCAATCGTTGATGCCGCGCAAGATCGACGAATGCATGGCGCGCGTCTGCGCTGCCTCACTCAAACCGCGCCACCGCGCCGGACATCACACTTCCGCGGATAGTGTGAAGGAGTAACAGAATGGCGATTCCCGGCAAAGGCGTGAATCAGATTCGCACTCTCTCTGGCCGCTCAGATCAGCTTTCTGTGCCCTACCGGAGTTATATGCAGATCAGTTGCCTGGAGATGGAGCGTGCCCGGCGCAACAAGGAGCGTGCCGCCGCCGCCCTGCGGATTCAGATGATCGACACCCGCATCGAGGAGATCGAGAAGGCCGAGAAGGAACTCTTGTTGGCGGTGGCCAGCGTGAACCAGGGCCTGCCAGTCGGCAGAGTTGGCTCCCGGCCGGAGCCTGAAGCTCGGCGCAACACAGGTGGATTCAAGATTCGCTATTGAAAGGTAGATTAGATGCTGACGATCAGGACGTCCGCTCATGTGTGCACAAATCGCCATCGCCGGAACTTCCGCTTCTGCGCCTCATCCACGGGAGTGCCCAGGGGCGATGGCGATGCGCGGTCCCTGCTGGGGGGGTGGACAAGGTTGTTGAACAACGAGGCGCGGCGCGAGTGGCTCGAGCAGTGCTGGTGTATGCACATGAGTCAGGTGCGGCCCGTCCAGTTTAGGGGGAGGCCATGAAGGAAATCGAAGATCTTGCCACCGCAACTGAAAGCCTGAAAGTGGAAAAACCAGCCCATGTGGCTCATGGCAGGAATTACCTGTACGCCATAGTCGCCGGCGGAGAGCCTGTGAACTACCATTCTCTCGGCATCGAGCGAAGCGATGTCTACACTATCGCGCACGGAAATGTGGCCGCGGTCGTCAGCGGTTTGTCTAATTCCAAGATTCGCCCCGAACGCGCAAACCTCATGGCTCACCAGGCAGTGCTCAAGCGTTTGATGGAAGACACCACTCCGCTGCCCATTGCATTCGGCACCATCGCCGCCAGCCCAGAGGACATTCGCAAGATCCTGGCCAAGAACCACAAGACATTCCACGAGCATATTCAGCGACTCGCCGGCAAGGTGGAGATGGGACTGCGGGTGGCCTGGGACGTTCCGAATATCTTCGAATACTTCGTGAACACGCACTCGGAACTGCGCATGGCGCGCGATCTGCTCGCTGGAGCACGCCGCGAGTTTACGCAGATGGAAAAGATTGAACTTGGCCGCATGTTCGACCGCCTGCTCACTGAAGACAGGCAGAAGTACATCCAGGAGGTGGAGGCGGCTCTCGCTGCCGCCTGCTTCGAGGTCAAGGTCAACCCGGGTCGCAATGAGCGCGAGGTCATGAATCTTGCCTGCCTCGTCGGGCGGGACAAACAGCAGGAGTTTGACGCTGCCGTCTTTGAGGCGGCAAAGCTCTTCGACAACAATTTCTCATTCGATTTCAGCGGGCCCTGGGCGCCGCATAACTTCGTTGAACTCGATCTGGAGCAGTAATGTTTCTGGTCGACGACATACTCTTGTCCCCGATCCGCAGCGTTCTGTGGGTCTTCCGGGAGATCCAGAAGGTCGCACAGGAAGAACTGGAAGGCGAAGGACGCACCATCACCGAGCAATTGCGAATGCTGTACATGCAATTGGAGACTGGACGGATCACCGAAGAAGAATTTGTGGCAGAAGAGAAGCGATTGCTGGACCGCCTGGACGTGATCGAGAGCCGTCTGCAGGACGGGGAAGACGCAGACGAGGATGGGGACGAGCCATAGAGCTCGGTGAGCGAGGACGAAAGTGGACAACCGTAAAAATGCGCTGGAGCGGAGTACGAGCGCGCGGATGCCATCGTTCTTCGACAATACCGGTATTCGGCTCCTGCTCTTTGGTGGCAAGGGCGGCGTAGGCAAGACAACCTGCGCCACAGCGTCCGCGCTGCGTATGTCTTTGCACGCTCCTCATCGGTCCTTTCTGCTCGTCTCTACTGACCCTGCCCACTCTGTGCGCGACTCCCTGGCAGGTCACGTACCGGCTGCCAACCTGCAAGTGCTCGAACTCGATGCCCAGAAATACCTGGCGGAATTTCGCCAGAAGAATCTCCCTCTGTTGCGTGAGATCGCGGTTGCCGGCACCTTTCTCGACGATGAAGATATCGAACAATTCCTCAATCTCTCCTTGCCTGGACTAGATGAGTTAATGGCATTCTTTGAGATCTCTTCATGGGTGGAGTCGCGCCGCTACGATTGCATTGTGGTGGATACTGCCCCCAGCGGGCACACTCTGCGCCTTTTGGCCATGCCCCAACTCATTACGCGGTGGCTGGAGATATTGGAGGCGCTGCTTGCAAAACGCCGTTATATGCGGCGGGTGTTCAGCCGGGATTCTGCTCCCGACCGGCTGGACGAGTTCGTCATCCAGTGGAAGTCCTCGCTGCAACGCACTGAGGCGCTGCTCTGCGACCCCGGCTGCACTCAGTTTGTGCCCGTTACCATCGCCGAGCCTCTCGGCGTTTACATCACGCTGGAGCTGCTTAAGGACCTATCCTCGCGGAAGATTCCGGTCTCTGACCTGATCGTCAACCGGCTCCATTTCGAGAACGATTGTCCAATCTGCTCTTCCGGCGCTTCGGCCGAGCAGTTTCATATCCAGCAATTGCTCGATGCTGTCGATGTCTCCTGTTCGGCCTGGGGAATCGAGCTATTTGCCGAAGAGGTTTGCGGGCAAGAACCATTGTCCAGGTTTTGGAACTGTGTCCGGCCGATTTCACGCAGCCGGGTCGTAGCCCCCCCAAGTCTCCTCCCCTTGTCGTCATCCGTGGAAAATGCAACGGTGCTGCCGTCTTCAGATATGCGCTTTATCCTGTTTGCCGGAAAAGGCGGCGTGGGCAAAACTACCCTGGCTTGTGCTACCGCCGTGCGCATGTCCCGCGATTTTCCAGACAAGCGTATCCTTCTTTTCTCCACCGATCCTGCCCACTCCCTCTCCGCCTGCCTCCAGGCTGAAATCGGTCCCCAACCAATGTCTCTTTACCCTTGCTTGAACGCAATGGAGATCGATGCGCAAGCTGCTTTTGGGAGCCTAAAGGCGCGTTATGCCGAGGATCTCAGGAGCTTCTTCGAGTCTGTATGCAGTGGCTTCGATCTGACCTTCGACCGTGTTGTTCTTGAAAAAATCATGGATTTGGCGCCGCCCGGACTCGATGAGATTATGGCGCTCACTCGCATTACGGAGTTTCTGGCTGGCAACAACTACGACATCTTCGTGCTCGACTGCGCGCCCACCGGCCACCTGCTTCGCCTGCTCGAACTCCCCAATCTCATTAACGAATGGCTCAAGGCGTTCTTCAATGTGTTTCTCAAGTACGAGCGGATTCTGCCTATGCCGGGATTTGCCGAGGAACTGGTTCAGATTTCTCGCAATTTGAAGAAACTCCGTGAACTGCTGCGGAACCCGCACTCCTCTGCGCTCTATGCGGTCAGTATTCCAACCGCCATGGCGCTGGAAGAAACCAAGGACTTGGTCGCCGCTTGTGAGCGGATGGGTATTGCGGTCCCGGTTGTGTTTTTGAACATGATGACTCCGCCCGTTAAATGCCAATTGTGCTCGAAGCTGCGTCAGGGTGAGTTGCTCGTCGAAGAGGGTTTGCGGCAACTGTTCCCGGACAAGCACCGGACTCTGGTTTATAGGCAGCATGAGATTGCCGGGCTGGACCAACTGGAAGCGATGGGGCGGTGCCTTTACCAGTCTGCTGGGGAGAGGGGCTCCGGTGACGCTTCCTGAAAACGGACGCAACCCGCAGAGGTTCACCCCCGAACTGTGTGCGCTCGAGGAGACTGAGCGCGTTTCTATCTGCGAGGTCCTCGACCGCGTGTTGAACAAGGGCGTCGTCGTGGCAGGTGAAATAACCATCTCCGTCGCCGACGTTGACTTGGTCTATCTGGGGCTCAATCTGGTTTTGACCTCGATCGAGACCGCACGGGAGAGTCTGGGCAATGGACGCTCTGCGGCTGGTGTCGCGCTTAAGTTAGGAAGGGGGAAGGCCTATGAAACCGGCGGAAACAATGCAGGTCGAGTCTGAAGCGCTCAAGGACTTCGCACTGATTATGCAGCAGGAAGACAGGCTCCTGGCGCAGGCGCGGGATAATGCGCCTCCACGCGGAGCCCGCCTCGAACTGGATCCGGAGCGACTGAAAAACGGGCTGGGGCAGCTCGTCCTGACAGTCGTCAAGCTCCTGCACGAATTGCTTGAGCGGCAGGCGCTCCGCCGCATCGATGCCGGCTCGCTTACCGAGGCACAGATCGAGCGAATCGGGCTAACCCTCATGGGCCAGGCCGAAGAGATCGAACGCTTGCGAAAAGAGTTCGGTCTTGAAGAAGACGATCTCAATCTCGATCTGGGGCCGTTGGGGAAAATGTTCTAACCGATATAGGAGACTCTCGATGGCACAACCGTCAGTTACGCATGCACTACAATCCTCCACGCTCTCTGATGTCCTCGAAAGGGTCCTGGACAAAGGCGTTGTGATCGCCGGCGATATCAAGATCAAGCTCGTTGACATCGAGTTGCTCTCCATTCAGATCCGCCTGGTCATCTGTTCTGTGGACAAGGCCAAAGAGATGGGCATGGATTGGTGGGTCAACAATCCCGTATTTTGCAGCCAGGCACCTCAAGGGCAACTGGAAGCATCACTCGCTAAGATCGACGAGAGGCTCTCCAGGCTTGAGACTCCCGTGCCTGTTGAGGCGGCAGGCGCATGAGCAGCGCGACAACTGCCCATGTCAAGGTCTGATGTCTCCGGGTGCCGTGCCCCGTTCGTTGACCTTTTCCTCTGGCAAAAGGGCGGGGTGTCCGAGTGTCCCGAATTCGAAGGTCGAACTAAATATGAGCTGTCATCCTGGAGCGAGCGCAGCGAGTGGAAGGGCCTGCGGCTGCCTTTAAAGCCGCGTGCTCCTGGTCTCGCCTTTATGGCATGGAATTCAACAAGACTCCCGCCCCGCACTTTGCGGTCGTGCATGGGGATCGCCGGACTCATAAACGATGAAAATGCTGCTGAATGCCGCTGATTATCACGTTGCTGAATTTAGTTAACTTAGACGTTTTATTGATTGCAGTCCAGCATGGGGCGCATCCGCACCCAGAAAAAGATGAAAATGAGGCATAATTTTACATTGTTTAATTTCAATAACTTAGCCGCTATTTTCACTGCAGATAATTACGGTGCATTGGCGCACAATCTTTATATGGATCTCTCCAGTCAATGCAACGCCTGCCCACCGGATCAAATGCCGCAACTCTGCAGGCTGGAAGTCGAGAGACCCCCCTCCTCCCACCCCTCCCACCCCTCCCACCCCTCCCCCTCCCTTACATGAGAGATCGAGGAGCACTGGCGGATTTAGGCGGAGTCTTCAGCGGGTATTGACGGCCCATTTGAAGGGCGGCGGACAAATTGCCGGACTTTAAGTGGTGCAAATCAACGTACAGTCTACAAAACCTGCACGCGACCGCATCAATGCTGGCGGTCGCGGCAGGCGCAAAACACGGACTATCTATTCGGGCAAGGCGAGTTGTCCATCGATTTGGAAGTGCCCGCTCACACTTGGCGCTCCAGTGTCAGGCTGGCCTCCGCCAATGCTGACCGTGTAATTGCCTTGTGCGATGATCGGAGTTCCATCTTCGGTCACCATCACCAGGTCGCGGTCCTTCAGGTCGAAGTGAACCTTCTGGCTCGCACCCGCTTCCAGATGAATGCGCTGGAATCCGCGGAGAGCGATTTGAGGCGCACCCTTCATATCGGGGAACTTGAGATAGACCTGTACAGCCTCATCTCCAGCGATCTTGCCGGTGTTGGTTACCGTAACGTCAGCACCAACGGGTTGTCCTGCGGCTACAACCTGCGCCGGGACCACTAGGTCGCTGTACTTGAAGGTGGTGTAGCTGAGTCCGTAGCCAAACGGAAACAGCGGCTTGCCTTTGAAGTACCGATAGGTCCGGTTTGACATCTCGTAATCCTCGAAGTGAGGCAACTGGCTCACGTCCTTGTAGAACGTAACCGGCAGCTTTCCACCAGGATTGTTTTTCCCGCTCAGTGTCTCAGCTACAGCTGCGCCGCCTTCTTCGCCGGGATACCACGCTTCGAGAACCGCGTTGGCGTGATCGTTGATCCAGTTGACAGCCAGGGCGCTGCCGTTCAACAGAACTACGGCGAGTGGCTTGCCGGTAGCTGCTACAGCTTCCACAAGTTCTTCTTCAGGCTGGGGAAGATCGATGCTGATGCGATCGCCGCCCAGGAATCCTGGAACAGTCACCGGCATCTCTTCACCTTCGAGCCTGCTGGTGATTCCGACAACAGCAATCACGAGGTCGGCGTTCTTTGCCGCGGCAATGGCTTCAGGCGAAGGTGCATCGTTTACTTTCGCCCAGATCAGTTGCGCTTGTGGTTTGCCGCCGTTCATGGTGCCGAACGACAGGTTGAGCTGAGCCTTTTCTCCCTTTACCAGGTGAGCGCGGCCAACGGCTGCATCGACTCCCTCACCTCGGCCCAGCATTGCCACTTGCTTGTCGTTAATCGACAGTCTCCCAAATCCGCTGCCACGTACGCCGACCAGGTAGTCGCCGGTTTCAGTGGCCGTGATGAAGCCTGTCCAACGAACGCCAACGCCTTTCTTCCCAGCAACCTCTGAAGGCAGATTGCTCTCGGTGAGGTTGACATTCGGCTCAGTCCGGCTAATGAGTACGGGAGCGTCCGGTCCTCTGCCCGGCCGGCCCATCGACTCGCTGTAATCCGCCTTCAGGCCAGGCTTGCCGTCGGGGGTCGTCAGTATCGCATTCGGAACCGGATTGCCCTCATTGCGGAGGAACTGGGTTCCGGAGATGTAAGTGATTGTCGCGTTCGGGAACTCCGCCTTAAGACCTTCCAGCACGGATACTGTATGCGTCGTGGTTCCGGCATAGTTGCCGAGCAGCACTGCGGTCTGGTCAGCGAGCGGGCCGACGACGGTAATCTTCTTGATACTGGGTTTGATGGGCAGAATGCCATCGTTCTTGAGCAGAACCATGGACTCGTTCGCGAGTTTGCGCGCCAGAGCGCGGTGTTCTGCGCTGTCAAGTTCCTTCTCGTCGATCTTGGTGTAAGGAACCATCTCCGGCGGGTCAAACATGCCGAGTTTCATCCGTGCGGTGAAAAGGCGAATCAGTGCTGTGTCCAGCGTTGTCTCAGGCAGGTAGCCTTGCTGCACGGCATCAATATAGGCCTTGTCGGCCGGATCGCCATATCTTTCCGTGAAGGTGGCGCACTCGTTGTCCATGCCACGGATGACTGAAATCGCCGCACCTTGCGCCTGCGTTGCACGGTAGCGGTGATTGGCAGCGACGTCTTTAACCGCGTCGCAATCTGAAACCACATACCCCTGGAAGCCCCATTTCCCGCGCAATTGATCCTGCATCAGGTATTGATTGGCGCATGCTGGCTCGCCATTGATTGCGTTGTATGCGCACATGACTGAACCAGCCTTGCCCTCCACGATGGCGGCGCGGAATGCAGGTTCGAAGGTGTCAACCTCATCGTGTTTGCTTACATCCACATCGGCAAAATGCCGGGTTGGCTCCGGTCCGCTGTGCACGGCATAGTGCTTGGGCGTTGAAATCGCACGGTAATACTTGGGATCGTCGCCCTGCATTCCGGTCACGTAGGCGACGCCAAAGCGGCCTGTCAGGAATGGATCTTCGCCGTAGGTTTCCTGTCCGCGGCCCCAGCGCGGGTCACGGAAGATGTTCAGATTCGGGGACCAGAAATCCAGGCCCCCGCCAATAAAGCCCATGCGTCCGATGCGCGCATCCTGCACATGTTTAATGCGGCCCTCAATACCGATCTGGGTTGCCATGACATGGATGTTCGGCGTATCGAAGGTCGCGGCCAGGCCGATCGGCTCTGGATACTCTGTGACACCTTGATCGATGACGCCGTGGAGCGCCTCACTCCACCATTGGTATGCAGGAACATTCAGCCGCGGAACAGCGGCGGATCTGTTCAGCATTTGTGAAGCTTTTTCAGCAAGAGTCATGCGATGCACCAGGTCGGCGGCCCGCTGCTCCTGTGACAAACTCGGATTCATGTAGGGGAGTTTCGCGGTATCCTGACCAACTGCAGATTGCAGAACGAAGCCAAAGAAGAGCGTCCCCGTGCACGCGACGATGCCAGCAACAATTCGCGTCATGTGTTTCTTCATGTTGTTTCTCCAGGTTAGGTGTGGGTGACCGCCATACTTCACTGCCAAAAAGCCCAATGGAGCGCGGGATTCGGGTGTTCTGTAGGCA
>Ga0114951_10004024_pt1 | contig 14669 bp, 6 predicted proteins | sample AM7aDNAmetaG_FD_88677 | JGI IMG/M metagenome (GOLD analysis project Ga0114951, IMG submission 88677) | Freshwater microbial communities from Finland to study Microbial Dark Matter (Phase II) - AM7a DNA metaG | ecosystem: Environmental > Aquatic > Freshwater > Lake | place: Finland: Lake Alinen...
ATCCATAAACTGCTGGTGGATGCTCAGGGCACGCTATGGATCGGCACGGTGGAGGGCGCCTTGATATCGTATCGCGAAGGGCGCTTCCGCTTCGAGCGGCAGGACACGGAAACCCCCGGCGCGTGGAATTACAGTGTGGTGTCATCCAGCACCAATTCCGTGATTCTGTCATCTTATTACGGCTGGCTGTTTCGCGGCACCCTTGTCAACGGCACCAATCGTTGGGAAACGATTCAGACGCCGGATGCCATGATGGGCACGTCTCCCTGCGCGGATTCGCAGGGAGGGATATGGTATCAAAAACAGGACGAGCAACTCGGCCGGATTGATGGTAATCAGTTTGTGACGGTAACGAATCCACCCGGGCTGGGCAGTCAACAAATCAACACATTGGTCGCCGATACCGAAGGCCGACTGTGGGTTGGCACGGACAAAGAGTTGGCGGTGTGGGATGGAAAAAAGTTTGCGAACATGCTGCCGACGAATGAGGAGCCGGAGTTGAAGGTGCAGCAAATCGCCCCGGGTCGGGATGGTTCGTTGTGGGTGCTGACGGATCATGAACTGCGGAAATGGCGGGAACAACAATGGGTGGCCCGAGTGAAAAATTGGGAAGGTAGCAAGTTGGAAACATCCGCATTACCGCAAAGTCCAATTGCCAGTCCAGCTCCCAGCATGCTCGCCGATTCCCTAGGCGGTTTATGGGTGCTCCATTACGGGGTTGGGCTGTGGCATGTGGACGCGAGTGGCCAGGTTTCGCGGGTGCGCGAAGGGCAGGGGTTGCCCAATGCGCTGGTGGAAGCTTGGTATGAGGATCGCGAAGGCAATATGTGGCTGGGCCTGAATGGCGGCGGGCTGGCGTGCGTGCGGCGGCGGATGTTTCACACCATTTTGCTAACGGAAAACACTGTGATTGCGCATTCGATATGTGAAGACCCGGCGGGAGTAATGTGGTTTGGCACTCCAGGAAACACCGTCCTGCGTTGGCGGGATGGGGAGCTCAACCGATTCACTCCGCCGCCGGAAACCTTTGCGGGTTTTGACACCGAGGTTTTTCCGGGAGAAGCAGGTAAGCTGTGGGTTGGCAACGTGCAAAACGGAGTATTGCTGCTGGAAAATGAAAAGTTTAGCCGGCCTTTTCCGGCGGCTGACATTGGCACGGTGGCGCGGGTGGTTTATCAGGATCATTTGAGCCGCGTGTGGATTGGGAGCGAGTTCGGTTTGTTTTGCTGGGAACAGGGGAAATTGAAATCTTTCACGGCGGCGGACGGTTTTCCGGCGGCGTATGTGATGGCCATCACCGAGGATGCGGCGAGAGCCATCTGGATTGGCACCAGTCTTGGCGAATTGAGGCGATATCAGGATGGCAAATTCACCAATTACCGGCCGCCGGACACGCTGACGGATGCGGCGGCGTTTGCCGCGGCGGCGACGGCGGATCCGATGAAGGAACGCAATCGGGGCACGTTGTCCGGGGGCGAACGTTTTTGGGCGTTGCATGCGGATGACGAGGGTGTGATCTGGATTGGATCATTGGGAGGCGGCTTACTGCAATTCCAGAACGGCAAGTTCACACGCTACACGTCTCGCGAGGGACTGCCCAATGAATACATCAGTCAAATTTTGGAAGATGGGCGCGGCTGGTTGTGGCTGGGTACACGCGGCGGCATCGTGCGGGTGCGCAAGTCGGAGTTGAATCATTTTGCCCAAGGCGAGACCCATTCTATCTCCTTCACCACTTATGGAAAAGTTGACGGTTTGCCAACGGCGGAATGTTCTGGCGGTGGCCAACCGGCATGCTGGCGCAGTAAGGACGGACGGCTGTGGTTTGCCACCGTCAAGGGCGCGGTTTGGACGGATCCCTCCGAAACGTATCTTAATTCCGTGTCGCCGCCGGTGGTGATTGAGGAAGTTTCCGTGGATGGCCGACGCGTGACGGAAGCTGGGCAGTCGCTGCAGTGGCCGGCGGTTCCCTTGCCAGCGCGGCTGATGATTTCACCCGGTCGTCATTATCTGAATTTTAAATTCACGGCGTTAAGCCTCACGTCACCAGACAAGGTGCGGTTCAAGTGGCGGCTGGCCGGGCTGGAGTCGGATTGGAGCCGCGAGAGCGACGAACGTTCCGTCAGCTATAGTTTCGTGCCACCTGGTGATTATGAATTTCAAGTCAAGGCTTGCAACAACGATGGCTTATGGAACGAAACCGGGGCGGCCATCAAACTCACCGTGCGTCCGTATTTTTGGCAAACTTTGTGGTTCAAAGGCTTATCTGGCGGCGCCGGGTTGGTGGTTATTCTCGGCATTGTGTTGACCGTTCAGCGCCGACGCTATCGTTCCAGGATGCAGTTGCTTGAGCGGCAGCACGCTTTGGAGCAGGAACGCACACGCATCGCCCGCGATATCCATGACGAAGTCGGTGCCAAGCTGACTAAGATTGGTAAGTTGACTGAATTTCTCGACCGCAAGTCCGCCGTTGCCGCACCGCATCTTCAAACGTTACGTGCCGTAACGGACACTACGCGCAACCTTGTGCGCACCATGGACGAAATCGTTTGGGCAGTGAATCCACGCAACGACACGCTGGAAAACGTTGTCAACTACCTCGTGCATTACACTGAGGAATTTCTGGAGCACACCGGCGTGGGCTGTGAGCTAAAGGTTCCGATTGAAATTCCATCCGCCTCGGTTTCGGCAGAAGTTCGACATAATCTTTTCAAGGTCACCCAAGAAGCCCTGAATAATGCTGTCAAACATGGCCGTCCGAAGCGTATCCGACTAGAGGTGTCGGTGGTCGGCAGCCAGCTTACGCTTTCCCTAGAGGATGATGGATGTGGCTTCAAACTGACGGGAACTGCGATTGGACGTGATGGCCTTGAGAATATGCGGCAGCGCATGGAATCAGTTGGTGGTAATTTCCATGTGACTAGCGCTCCGGGAAGCGGAACCCGAATTCAATTTGACATGAAGGTGGTCGGCGCGTAAATCAAGTGATTATTTTTTACCTTAAAATTCATGCAGCACCATATAAAAAAAAAACAATCAGTCAACGTCAGCAGCATTGCCCGCGAAAAATGTTTCAACCTCCCAAACTAGTATGGTGCGCTTGGTAATCGTGGAGGATGATGACTGGCTGCGCGGCAATCTGGAACAAGAGCTTGGACAGATGCCGGACTTTAAGGTGCTCCAGACTTTTAGCACGGCCGAAAGTGCATTAGAGGGAATTCCTGCCCTTCTCCCAGACCTGGTTTTGATGGACATCAACTTGCCGGGTATGAGTGGTATCGAATGTCTGCGCAAATTGAAAAGAGCCTATCCCAACTTGCAAGTCCTCATTCTCACCGTTTATGAGGAAAGCGACCAGATTTTCAATTCACTGCTTGCCGGTGCCAGTGGTTATCTCCTCAAACGCACGGCCACGCCCCAGATCATTGACTCCATTCGCCAAGTACGTTCGGGTGGTTCGCCCATGACCGCCAATATCGCCCGAAAAGTGGTTGGATACTTCAACCGTCTGGGGAATCAGGCTTCGGAATGCGACCTGCTATCGCCCCGGGAGCGGGAGGTGCTCGAACTGCTGGCCCGGGGCGATGCCTACAAGCAAATTGCCGACAAGTTGGGGGTGAGCCTGGAGACTGTTCGAATGAACGTGAAAAATCTTTACACCAAACTCCATGTCCATTCACGCGGCGAAGCCGTGGCTAAATTGATGCCCAGGTCCTGATTGCCGCTTTTCGACCCGTTATCTTCTGGTCACTTAAAGTGCGGTTCACCATGACTTTTGGCGTTGGTGAGTGCATCCCGGTCTGATGGCCATGACTTTTTTGTTTTTTTCGTTTGGAAAATTCGATGGAAATGGGCGTTTTTGCCGGCGAAAAGGCGATACCCATATTCATGGGTATAGGTAAATTTGAAAACCACGCTATTTTCTACATCGTTCCCTTGAACTAAATGAACGCAACCATCAACCCATCCGGTAATGTCTTTAGCCATGAAAACAAAAAACATCAAGAAACTGAATAGCAATAAAGTTATCGTTTCGAGTTTAAATCAAATTAAACACTTATCCCGGCAGCAGCGAATCTGCCAACCACGGGCTTTTGCGGCCATCGGGTTTTTGCTTTTGATGGCTTTTTCTGGTTCGCTTTTCGCGCAGACTTTGATTGGTCACTGGACGTTTGCCAATCAAACACTGGCGAACACAGGTACTACCGGTGCGACGAACGACGGGGCCTATTACGTGCAGGGCACAGCCAGCGCCCCGGTATTTTCAACGAATGTTCCTCCGGGCATGTCCGGCTATTCGCTCGACCTGACCGCCGCCGGTGCCTTTATGGCGGTGAGTAACAGTGGTTCTAGTGATTCGCAATATAACGGCGCATTCGACAACGGATCGTTTACCGTGGCCTTGTGGGAATACAGGCCGAACAAGGCCTGGTCGTACGACGGTTGGAACGTGTTTGCGGACAAGACAGATGGGGGATCCGTTGGCTTTTTCTTGCGGCGTCAAGGGGGTGGCAACAACCCGTTTGCCGACGTTTATCCAACCGATCCGGAAATTAGTTCATCGCAAAACATTAACGACGGGAGTTGGCATCATTTGGCGATTACTTTTAGCGGAGGAGTTTTAACATTGTATGTTGACGGAGTTGCTGCTGGAAGCGGTAGTGGCACATTCACGCCGGACACAGCCGCCAAGCTTATTTTTGGGGCACAGGATAATACCGGCTTTCGTAGTTCCGGCGCTTTGCTTAGCGACTTGCGTTTTTACAACTCGGCTTTAAGCGCCAGGCAGGTCAATCAACTTGTGTATCCGCCTGATTCGATCACCTTGGCCAATCCGAGCTTTGAGCAGGGCTACAACAACACCGGGGTCCACTATGGAACGCCCCCTGGCTGGGCATCTTCTTCACCGACAGCCGGCATCAACGATTCAACCGGCCCATTCTGGGACAATGGCGGTTCGGTGGATCAGACGTATGTTGGGTTGGTTCAAAACAACGGCCTGTTGGGGCAGACGTTGACAGATTTCCAGGTGGGGCAAACCTATTGGATTCAGTTTTTTGCCAATGCTCGGAATGACGTTGACACTCCTGATGTGGCAGTCTTTGAAGCCGCCAGCACCCAAGGTGGTGCCGCAATCGTTTCTGGAATCAATATCAAGCCGGTGGGCGGACCCGCCGGTTCTGGTAATCCATTTGTTTTTATCAACGTGCCCTTTGTCGCCGCCATGAACACAGGGGATCTCAATATTCAAAAGACTTGCCACAATCCCACAAACAATGTTTCTCCTTACGACGGGAGTGCCACTTTGCTCCTCGATGGCTTTTCGGTAATTCGCCGCAGCCCGAACGATGTGGTCATAGCGAACCCCAGCTTTGAAGCTTCTGGCACCGGGCAGGCGTCTCCGGGCTATGTGTCGGCCATCGCGGGCTGGACCCTGTCGGCGACCAACCAGATTGCTATTAACCAGTCGGCCGGTTCTTTCACAGACAACGGCACGATTCCCGATGGCAATAATGTTTTGGGGATTACCAGCGGTTCGGCGGTGAGCCAAATCATATCCAGTCTGGTTCCGGGCAAGCCTTATCAGTTGTCACTTTATGTGAACTCGAGCAGTTCCTCGGCGACGCCGACGGCAGTGATTAAAATTGGCGACCAGACCGCCTACAATGCCACGGTTACTCCTGTGGGCGGCGGCAATCCGTATCAGTTTGTGACCTACTCCTTCACGGCGGATAGCACGAACGCGCTCCTGATTATTTCCAATGCCACCGCCACGGCCACCAGTTCCTGTCTGCTGGTGGACAATGTCCGGCTCATCAAACAAATGTATTCAATCAACCTGCAAAACCCCAGCTTTGAACAGGGTTACAATACCAACTGGCCTCATTATGGAGCCATCCCGGGTTGGGCATCGTCTGTCGGCAATTGGGGCATTAACGATGCCACCGGCCCGTTTTGGGATAATGGTGGCACGGTGGATTCAACCTATGTTGGATTTATTCAAGGTGACGGACTGCTGGGCCAGCCAACTTCCGGTTTCCAAGTGGGCCAAACCTATTGGATTCAGTTCTACGCCAATGCCCGCGCAGCCGACGGGGGTGGGACGAACATTCCCACGGTGGCGGTATATGACGCAGCCAGCACGGCCGGTGGCGCGGCCATTGTTTCGGGCATCACGGTCCCGCCGGTGGGTGGCGCGGCGGGGAGCGGCAATCCATTCCAATTCATCAATGTTCCCTTCACGGCGGCGGCGACTAGTGGTGACTTGAATCTCGTTAAATCGTCCCCGAATGGCTCGGATACTTTGCTGGTGGACGGATTCTCGATCATCTGCCGGACGACCAATGACATTGTGATTCAGAATCCCAGCTTCGAAGCTTCCGGCACTGGCCAGACCTTTCCCGGGACCGTGAATGCGATCGCTGGCTGGACGCTTTCCGGCCCAGGCCCGAATATCATTAATCAAACCGGAGGCGCCTATCTCGACGGCGGCGAAGTGGTGCCGGATGGCAACAATTGCCTCGTCATTCAGAATGTGTCTGCCTTCAGCCAGGTGTTGCATGGCTTGACCGTTGGCAAATGGTATCGGCTCACGCTTTTAGCCAACAGCCGCCACTACGGGGCGGCCACGGCGCTGATTACGATTGACGGAAAGACGGCCTATAACGCGCTGGTGCCGACTTTGGGCAGTCAGCCTTGGCAAGTCATTAGCTACGACTTCCAGGCCGACGCGACGGACGTCACGTTGTCCATTGGCAACACCGACGCTTCCAACAGTTATTTTGTGGATGATGTACGCGTCTATGCACCGACGCCAGTAGCGCCTGGCATCGTTACCCAACCGACGCCAACTAACGCGACGCGTTACGCCGGTTTGAGCTTTACCCTCACCGGCGCGGTGTCGGGCTTTCCTGTGCCGACGCTCCAGTGGCAACACAATGGCAGCAATATTTCCGGTGCCACCAACGCCACGCTCACCTTGCCTAGTCTTCAGGCTACCGATGCCGGCAGCTATGTTCTGACAGCCACCAATTCTGCTGGCAGCACCAACAGCAGTGCAGTCAGTTTGACCGTGATGCCCGCGACGTCCGCCTACGCCAGTGCCGTTATCGCACAGGACCCGATGGGCTATTGGCGTTTCAGCGACGGCGGCGGTACGAATGCGTATGATTATGCCGGTGGCAACAATGCCTACGATACAAATTATGTAGCTAACAGCATCAACGGCGGCACGGGCGGCCCGGCTAGCCTGGGTGCTGGCCCGCAGCCGTCGGTCTTTCCGGGTTTTGAAACCACGAATACCGCGCCGTTCTTGGATGGTTTCAGTCAGGGTTACTCATCCAGCGTGGGCTTGTTTAACAATCGGAGCAACTTCACGATCATGGGCTGGTTTTATATAGACCCGAGTAAGTATCCGTTCATGGATGATGGCTATGGCTATATCCATCCTGCGGGTCGTGCGTCGCTCTTCGGCCAGCAATGGGCGGCGGAACTGGGTTTCTATCAGGGTACAAACTTATATTTCTATGCTACCGGCATCAGTGCCACAATCTTTGCCAATACTAACGTCACTCCCGGCGTTTGGAACTTCGTTGCCGCCGTGTCGGATGCGACGGCAAACACCACCACGCTGTATCTGAACGGCGCGGCAGTGGGTACGGCATCGAGTTGTCCGGGAACAGTGAATCCGTACGTGTTCAGCATCGGCAAGGATGTTTCGTATTCGCCAGCGGGAGGATATGACAAAGCCTTCTTTCCGGGCAGTTTGGACGAAGTGGCGGCGTTTGATCACCCGCTCACGGCGGCGACCGTCCAGGCGCTTTACCAGACGGCGGTTACAGTGAACAGTGCTTCGCCAACCAATGTTATGGCTAAGGTCGTTAACATTGGCGGTACGAACAACCTCATACTCACAGGAGCTGGCGGCAGCGGATCCAGCTATACGGTGCTGACCGCGACCAATTTGACGGTCCCGCTTGCAAATTGGGCTACCAATGCGACCGGCCTGCCATTTGGTCCGAACGGTTCGGTTAACTATACGAATCCAATTAACCCGGCCAAGCCGCAGCTTTATTATCGCATCCGCGTCCCTTGATGTCGGTGCAGGATGAAACTGTTATAAATGAAAAATATCCGCAGAATCCGGCTGGAGGCGGTCAAGCCTCCAGCCGGTTTTACCCTGATTGAGTTGCTGGTGGTCACAGCCATCATTGCGATTTTGGCGGCATTGTTGCTGCCGGCTTTGAGTAAGACTAAGGACAAGGCCAAAACCACTGCCTGCTTGAGCAACATGAAGCAGGTCGGACTGGCTGAAATCATGTATAGCGATGATAATCAGGGTCAAATCATCCCGCTTTACACAGTGCCAACCTCGCCCTTGGCTATAGACCCGAATTGGATTGTCCAAAATGCATCCGGTTATTTTTGGCAAGACCGATTACGAGTAGGGGGCTACATGAAAACCTTCAGCGCGTTTGATTGTCCGGCCTTGCAAGCGTTTGCCGGTAATGCCACCCAGAACATCGGCGGCGGTTTTGCGGTGAACCATATGTTAGGCATTGGGATTAACGAACCGGAGATAGGCATTATTTCGCAGGATAAGGCACCTTCAATGCCACTAAAACAATCACAAGTTGTCAGTCCCTCACTTTGCATCGGCTGGGGCGATGCCGGCGCGGTGATAGCAGCCAGTGTGCGGAGGGGGCCGGACAATTGGGTGCCCGATGCACAATATGATGCCTTGTCATTTTCCTATTTGGGTTATGGAGCCACTTATTTTCGTGCCCCGAGTGATCCTAACTGGACGGGCGGTGACGCACTGCCGGTGCCACGCCATAATCAGCGGGTCAATTTCTTGTTTATGGATGGGCACGATGAAACGCGTAAAAACAGCAGCATCGGGTGGTTGTTGCAACGCACTGATTCCGGCGCACTGTGGGCGCGCGACCATAATAATTGATTTTATCTGCTGACCATGAAACATCTCTGTTTAACGGGCTTACTGGCCTTGGGGCTCGCCACTGGTTGTGGTCACAAAAAAAAATCCAGTCCTGAAAGCGCGGCCACGGTGGAGGACTTGAACCGAGCGCTGGTCGTGGTGGTGATGCACACAGGAAGCTTTCCCCCGCCGACCAATGAGCTAGCAAAATTTCTGGCCCTCTCCGGCAAGACCATGCCGGTGCCGCCGCCCGGCCAAAAACTGGTGATTGATCCCGCTAAACGCCTGTTCGTGCTGGTGGATCAATAAATTTATAATTGACTGTATTGGCCAAGGTTGGATCAGCTTTTTATTTCAAAGGCTGCAGATGGAGTCAGCTTAAATACTTCAGCGGTTGCGAGGTATAAAATTAGCTGCTACGGAATGCAAAAACGGGTCTCATAAAACCGTATGATTTTGAATAATAAATTTAATATGCGATGGCTCTTATTGGCATTGGCCGGTGCGCTGGCATCAAGTGCATCCGCTCAACTGGTGGTTTTCGAGCCAGCGAGCGGCTACTGGAATGTTCCGGGTAACTGGAGCAGCGGTAGCGTGCCGACGAACGGTCAGAGTCCCGATATCCTCAACGGCGGCAAGGCCACCGTCACCAACGACGTTGGGAATTGCGGGAACACGTATGTGGGCCAGGGCAATTACCCCACCTTAACCGGCACGGTGCTTTTCCGTCCCGGAGCGGTTTTGACCACGGCGGCTTTATTGCTAGGGCGTGATTCGACAAATTATGGCCAGTTCAGTCAATCCGGAGGCATATTGACCGTCAATGGGTATGTGAGTGTTGGCGACGCGGCCGACGGTTCGGGTTGCAGCGGCGAATACGATCTTTCGGGAGGCTTGCTTCAATTACCGGTCGGCGGGAGTTATGTGCAGGTGGGCAATCAGGGCGTGGGCCGGATGGTGGTGGCGGGTTCGGCGGTACTTGACACCCCACTGCTTGCGGTGGGCAATACCGCCGCTACTTCCGGGTCACAATTGTTCCAGTGGGGTGGGACCATCAATGTGACCAACTTGACGATTGGCTCCACGGCGGGCGAAAGCAATTGTTCATACACGATTTCCGCCGGCGCAGTTCAGTGGGGCGGGTTGATGTTGATTCAGGACTTGATGACGGTGCAGGGCACAAAATGTTCGCTCCTAGGCTCGGCGAGCGGCGGTGTGGGCCTGCAAATTACTGGTTCCGGCACGCTGCAATTGCAACTCGACGCTTTGGGCATCGAACCAATCTTACTCAACGGTTCACAGTTGGCCATCGCAGCCGGCAGCAAACTCATCGTAGATGGCTCTCAATATGCGCGTTGGAATGGAAATCCGGGCAGCTTCACCCTGATTCACCACGGCGGTTACGGCGGCCAGATGGGTTTTACGTCAACCAACGTCACCTTCGTCGGGTTCGGCAATTTGACGCCTAGTCTGGTGTATTCACCGAACACGGTGACGCTGGTTTTAAGTCAGGCTGCTGGAACGATGCCGCAGTCCGGTCAGGGTTTGCTGTGCGAATACTGGCAAGTTCCCATCACGGTGAACCCAAGCCTGAACAACCGATCCATACCAGCGCCATTGTCTGTGCTGCCAGACTTTACGAACACGCTGGTGGCGGAACACCCCATTTATGGACAAGTTGTTTCGAACTTTGACCTTTCCGGACGCCTGCAGGACACCAATTATTTCATGAGATTCTCGGGTTACATCAATGTACCGACCAACGGTTCATACACATTTTACCTGAATTCCGATGATGGCTCCAAGTTGTGGCTGGATGGCGCTTTGCTGGTCAATAATGACGGAGTTCATGGCGCTCAGGAGGTTTCCGGGGTTACCAACCTTGCCGGCGGAATGCACTCACTGGTAGTCGGCTACTTCCAGGCAGGCGGCAACCAGAGTTTGTCCGTCAGTTGGAGCGGACCGGGTTTGGGCAAGCAGGCCATACCAAATACGGCATTGTTTCTTTCGGCACAAAACAACCAGCCGGTGCGGCAGCCGATATATCAAAACATCGTTCAGGACTCTGAGGCTAATTATAACTACGCCCCGTCCTTCATGTATGACGAGGTGGAGGGCCTTTACAAAATCTGGATGTGCGGCAATGGCATTCCCGGGTGTGTGGGAGGCGACAATATCCTCTACCGCGAGGCCACCTCGCTTCAAGGTTTGATGACGGCTCCGCTTTCGGTGGCTTTGCAGCCGAGTCTGGACCCGACCAAGTTTGACCAAATCCACGCGTGTGATCCGAATGTGTATCGGGTGGGAAACCTCCTGTATATGGGCTACGGGGGAAACACCGACGGCAGTCAGTTGGTGGCAACCACGCGTCTGGGCATGGCCATCAGCTATGACGGCGGGCGGACTTTTCAACGATTAAACAACGGTAATGCCATCATCTCACCCAGCTCGCCCGACGCCAATCTTTATGGCATAGGCCAGCCGGCAGTGGCGCAGGGGTCGGACGGGTATTACTACATGATCTATACTGACGTCAATGCCACCAATTCAAATGTGGGCGGAGACATTCGCGTTATCCGATCCCTGGACCCCGCCTTTTCGCCAGGCAACTTTACCACTGTGGCAACCCTTACAATCAATTCGGTTGGTGGGGCCTCGCTCGATTTGGGATACGACACAAACAAAGCGCAGTTCATAATTATAGTGAATCAATCACCAGTAAATACACTGGAGTATTTCAACACCAATTGGAGCTACGATCATACGGTTGTCTATACCAACAATTTTGGGTGGCAATTTGGCGAAGGAATAGCCCTGCTGATGAATTCAAAAAAACAACCGATGAGTTATCTGCAGGACGGCGTGCCAAGCTATGGTTTCTCAGCGTCCGTGGTCGACTCGACCAATGACACGTCCTTGTGGGCCAATTGGGTAGCGGGGGATCTGAAATACCTTGTCGTGCCGCAGACGCTGACGCCCGTGACGAATCTAATCAACAACGGCAATTTTTTGGCAAACGCTTTTCAATTCACCAACTCGCCAGGTTATCTATTGCCATGGAATTCCGGCAATCCTTCCTCCATCACCGGCTGGAGCAATCTGTCTAATTTATTGGTTGGTGTGAATGGCACCGCCACCAGTGTCGGTGATGCCTTTGGCCCGACAAGCACTGGAGGCGACACCTACGCCTTCATTCAAGGCGGCGTGAACGGGTTGGCACAAAACCTAACCCTGACGGCTTACACGACATATCAGTTGGACTTCGACGTTGCAGCGCGGGCGGGTAATATGATCAATTACCAGGTTCAGATTGGCGACGGCTCCCAGGTGTATTTTACGGTCACCAACGTCGCCAACAACGCGGCGTTTGTCCATGTCACAGCGACCTTCACCACGCCCTCCACCTTGAAAGGTACGCCATCAATTCAATTGCTTGAGCTTACGCCCGGCGACAATACAGTAGATTTTGCCAATTTATCGCTGATTATGGTGGGAAGCAAAGGTTCAACCCAAACTGGGCTGACTTTAAGTCCGAACTCCTCGATTTACGGCGGCTTAATTACCCTCACTGCCACCGTGCGCACCACCAACGGCATTCCGACGGGTATGGTGACGTTCATGGACGGTGCAAATGTCCTAGGCTCGACTGTGCTTGGTAGCGGTAGTGGCATTACCGCCACGGCGGTATTGACACTAACTAATCTAGCGGCAGCGACACATAGTCTTACCGCCAGCTATGGCGGAGACACCAATTATGCCGGCAGTCTTTCAAATGTCCGCGTACTGACGGTAAATCCCTCGTCCACCACCACCACCATGGTTAGTTCGCAGAATCCATCGCTGCCAAGTCAGAATGTGATTTTCACCACGGCAGTAAGACCCGTGCCGCCCGGTGCCGGCACGCCGACGAATGCAGTCCAGTTTCTGACAAACGGGGCGACGGCAACGGTGGTCTACTTGAACGCGAGCGCGCAGGCGGCATACGCCACAAGTATGTTGCCGCATGGATCAAATGTCATTGTGGCACAATATGTGACCGACGGGAATTTCCTCGCTAGCACGAACAGCTTGACCCAATTGGTCAACACGCCGCCGGTGGCAAATCCGCTGGTGCTTGGCGCGGTGAGCGGATTGCCAACGACACTAAAAATCATCGGTGGAGTCAATGGCCCGACGGATGCAGACGGTGATCCACTGGTGATAACGGCAGTGGGGGTTCCTACTAATGGCATAGCCAGCACGGACGGCACCAACACTACATACACGGCGACAAACAATTTTACCGGCGCAGATGTTTTCAATTATATCGTAAGCGACAACTATGGCGCGAAAGCGACGAATGCCGTGTTGGTCAACGTCATAACGAACAGTGCCGGATTGAATTATCTGAGCGCCAGTTTAACTGGCGGAAATATAGTGTTGTCATTTCTGGGAATTCCTTGGAACCGCTACACCCTGGAGCAAACATACAGCCTGGCTCCGGCAGGCTGGTTGCCGGTGGTAACCAATTTGGCACCTGCCAATGGTTTGCTGCAATTTACCAATCCAACAACAGGCACGAATAGCTTCTGGCGTATTCAAAATGTTCCCTAGTAAACAGGTTTAACACCAATCAAAAAAATGGATATGCGCCAGCGCAAATATAACCGCCCCGACTTATTCATAATCGTCATCGTTTTGCTGGGCGCGGCGGTCGGTGCTTGGGCAGGAGACGCGCCATTTTATCGCGACCTATATCCCGACACTTGGGTTGGTCATGATTCTTTAGGGCGCAATCTGCCGACCGCGTCGGTGGTTGGGCCGGTCAAAACCGACCATCGTCGCGTTGTTGGTATTTTCTATGTTACTTGGCACAGTGATGTTAATCACAAACTCAAAAGTCCTTACACTGCCGACGTTTCACACGTGCTGGCTACTGATCCAAAGGCCCGGCTCGACGCCAACCATCCCCTCTGGACAGAAGGCTCGTATCATTGGGGTGAACCGGAATTGGGCTATTTCCTAAGCAAGGATGAATATGTCATCCGCCACGACATGTCCATGCTCGCCGACGCAGGTGTGGATGTCATCATCGTGGATGTCACCAACGGCGTTCGCTACTGGGATGAATGGGAAGTAATCTTCTCAGTGATGGAGAAGATGAAGGCTGAAGGCAACCGCGTGCCGCAATTCTGTTTCTGGGCTTTTAACGGGCCGGTAATAACGGTGGTGCAAGACTTGTATGACAAAATATATTTGCCAGGCAAATACCAGGATCTTTGGTTTAATTGGGATGGCAAACCTCTGCTTCTTTATAATGCTACGCCGGAAGTGGACGCAAACGGACAGGGCACCAAGCATCCTAATCCACACTATGATGCCTCGGCCAAGGTCGATACCAAGAATCCACACTATGGTGACCCGGACTATACCGAGGAGTTTTACAAAGATTATACCAAAGCCGTAAAAAACTTCTTCACGCTTCGCACGATGTGGTGGGGCTATCATGACTGGGCCGGGAAACGATTTGTCGGTACGGAAGACAACTGGAGTTTTGGACTCGACCTGAGCAACCCTCTCGTGGCAGCAATGACGCCGGATGAACTGGTTTCAAGGCACCACGGTCAAAAAGAAGAGGCTGCCGTAACACCCGCGCAGCATCCATCGAGTTTGGTTGGCAAGTCTTGGACCCGCGAACACGGAGAGCCGGCCTTGAACGAGTTCGATTTACCAGAACCCACGTTCGCACCAT
>Ga0114951_10004025_pt1 | contig 14660 bp, 12 predicted proteins | sample AM7aDNAmetaG_FD_88677 | JGI IMG/M metagenome (GOLD analysis project Ga0114951, IMG submission 88677) | Freshwater microbial communities from Finland to study Microbial Dark Matter (Phase II) - AM7a DNA metaG | ecosystem: Environmental > Aquatic > Freshwater > Lake | place: Finland: Lake Alinen...
CAATCCCTCGATGAGGTAAACATAGCGAAGAAAGCCAAACCGACCAGTTGCTGGAATGAATGAACAATGCCCGCGCGACAAGGCGAGCAGCACGATTTCGCCGGCTAAGAGCACATCATTGCTGACCGACCAAGCGATGCGGCCCTTGGTCCAGACCGTCACAAACGGTTGGTTACACAACGCGAACAACACGCCCGCTGCGCCGGCCATGGTGCCGCTCAAGATGAGGAGTTCTTGCAGACGTTTACGGAGCCTGTCCCGTTCTCCGCGAACCAACATTTCCGAGAATACTGGCATAGAAAAATCCGCCATGCGACTAACCAGTAGATTCGTTAAAACGTACGCTTTGGTGCAAATCGACCAAGTTGCGGCGACGGCCAATCCCATATGGCGAGTGATGATGAAGGTCTGACTGGCCATCAGAAGTTGCTGGCCTGCGCCAACCAGAAACGCATCCCGCCCGAAGCTGAATAGTCCATGAAACTTCTGCCAGGATGCGCGGCCCCACGCACCCCGCCGCGGCAACAACTTTAACCGTGCGCAACTGCCTCCTTGTACTGCCACCAGCAGCAGCCAGCCGGCCAAAGTTGTCCACAAAATGCTGTTCAAACCCTGACCTTCACGCAGACTCACCCACACAATCAAAAAGCAGACCGGTTGTTGTAGGGCTATCGCGTAGTTGCTTACATCGACGCGTTGGTGGGCGAACAACACTGGATCAAGAATCCGGGTGCCAAACGTTAGGGCCTGCAGCACACAATACCATCGCATCAAAGCCACGAATTCGGGACGCAGCGTCTCGGGGATGCGAAGTAGCGCGGCCAGAGAGGGACTGAGAAGCAACCCGACCAGCAGAATGAAGATGCCTTGTATCGCGAAGACCAGCCCGCCGGTTTGCAACAAGCTGCCGTATTCGCCGCCATCCCGCTGGTCTTTGTAATCAATCAACTTGCGCGCCACCGCGCTGGTCATCCCGAAGTCAATCAATTTTAGGTAGCCGGTCATCTGCAGAATCAGGATCCACAGTCCGAACTCCTCCTTGCTCAAGTAATGTAGGGCCAGCGGCACCGACGCAAGCTGGTACACCGAGTCGGCCACCAGCCGCACATACGAGGAGGCAACTGAGTGCAGGAAACGTTGTAGACGCGTCATAATCAGTCGGAAATTTATCGTTGGTGCGCTAGTCGGTGTTCGTATTCAGCCAGTAACCGGTCACCATAATCCTGCCACGTATTGGTGATGGCAGCCCGGCGATATGCAGCTTCACCCATCTGCTTATTGAGTTCGCGATCAGTGGCCAATTTGATCATCGCTGTCGCGATTTCTTGCGGATCACGTCCATTGACAACGAATCCCTCGACACCGTCGTCAACAAGGGTCGTCGTCCCGCCAGGGTGCGTGCCAATCACAGGTAGTCCGCATGCCATCGCTTCTACCTGTGCGCGGCCAACCCCTTCTTGTTGTGAGGGGAAGACAAATGCTGAACAACTCCGCATGAGTTCAGCTAATTGTATATGATTAAGATAACAGTTGGTAAAGGTGTGCTCCCATTTCGGTCGCTCTAGGCGGAAGTCGCGCTTGTATCGGCCAGCGCAGATCAACTCCGCGTTAGGAAGCGTTTGTTTGACAATCTGAAACGCGCGAAAGAGGTATTGATGCCCTTTAAGCAGACGGATTGCGCCCACGCAGATAAATCGCGGCTTAATAGGGACCGTCTGGCGCGGCTTGAACACCGTAGTATTCACGCCCATCGGATTCACTATTAGCTTATGTTCGGGTATTCCATTGAGCAGCATCGACTCCCGGCAAAACTTAGATTGAACGATTATCAAATCGGCCCGTTCCAATTCTCGGTTCATACGGGCAAACATCCAGCGAGGAATCGGAATCTTCTCGCCAGGACACCAAATGTCGCACTCGCGTTGCCAAAACCCATAGAAGGTTGTTGGGTGGCTGGTGGGGCAATCCAGCACCTTCAACGCTCCCATTTGTTCCGCACGATTGAAAATTTCCGTTCCAAGACCCATAATCGCCTGTACCACATTGCATTCAGGAAGCGGTTGCGACCGCACCCACCGGGTCCAGATGGGAGTGAGTGCATAGAATGCAGGCTCCCAATAGTGTTTGGGCGCCAGCTCGTAGAATGGTTTGACCGCCGCATGAAACACCCAACTGCGACGAAATTTTTCCGGAGGCAGATCCACACACGGACGACTCGACATCCACAACTGTGCCAAGGCACCACGTTCAGAGAATGCCTTGGCGGTCCAATCCATATGCCAAGCCGCTGAGGTAACCAATAAGGCTTGTACCGAGTTGTTCATTGGAACAGCACGATAGGGAAACACAAACTGTTTTGCAACCGCTAGGTTCGATCCTTGCGTCGGTCAAGGACAAGGACAAAACGGCGCTCCTGCAGGCGGAACGGGAAACCAATTACTGGAAGGTATGTCTGCCCATTCCACATGCCCATCCATGAACAGATAGTTCGATGGCGAAGCGGTGCTGCTTCCGCGACTGCCTGTGTGTTGCGACCGCCCACCGGACCGATTGGGATGATAGGAACAACACAACTCCCCGATCACATTACATGAGAAAACGCTCTCCGTGACAATCACCACCTCAGCCGTCGCGGGAAAATACCGGCACGGCAGCCGCGAACCTTCAATCCAGAATCGCCCGATGGGTTCCACATTAATCGTGTATGTATATGAACGTGGCCATCCTTGTTCTCGTTGGACACGATCAGCAGGACAATGAAACACGGATTCACCCGACACGTATCGTCCCACCAACAATGCCTCATCCCATATCCCTTTATGGTTTTCGCGAACCGTGGGAAGATTCCCCCCATGATCCGATGAGTAGGCCAACATCCCTGCGCCAATCATTCGCAAGTTCTGTGCGCACAACGTGCGATGCCGCTTCACGCGTTGTGTATTAATTGCCGGCACCAACAATAAAAAAATGATGGCTAACAGTGCCAGAACGACAAGCAACTCCGTTGTTGTGAAACTTTTGTGGTGTGTTCTCATCATCCGTCGGGCTTGATACACAACTCGCCTGCGACCGTCAATCAGTCCTATGGCAAACAGTGGCTCTTGCTCATAGGGAAGACGCATCTTCAAATTCAATTTGGTCTAGCCTTAACAATCTCCTGATACGCCTTTTGGGTCGCAGTGGCGACATTGGTGGGAGCGTGCCGCTCTCGGGCGATGCGCCGGGCATTGTTACCGAAGCGCGTCCTTTTTTCCGGTTGTTTCAGCAATGTCACTATATTTCTTGCCAATGCTGTTGCGTCATCGCACGGCACCAGCATTCCCGTAACGCCATCCTCGAGCATGGACGGCACACCGCCCACAGCCGTTGCCACGACTGGCATCCCCGACACCATTGCCTCGGCGAGCGTATTAGGACTGTTCTCGATCCGTGACGGCAACACGAACAGTTGCGCCTCCCGGTGACAACGGGCAATCGCCTCCGCCGGCTGAAACCCAATGAATTCCACCGCCTCCTCGATCCCCAACCGTCGGCACATTGCCCGCCACGGCTCCTGCACGCCACCGCCCACCACCCGCAACCGCACCGACGGGCGTTGTGCGCGCAGCAACGCCAGCGCTTCCAACAGCGTGTCCAGCCCCTTGCGCGGCTCCAGCGACCCGACATACAGCATCGAGTCCTCGTCCCACGGCTCCCAGTAGTTCTGAAAGAACACCGGGTTCATCGCCTCGTGGATCATGAAAATGCGCGCCTGCGGATTTACCGACCGCACAAAACCGGAATCAAACGCCGTCCGGCATGTAAAATACCGACCCCGTTGCACCGTCTGCCGTTCCCAGTGTGAAAGAAATCGCCCCCCGAATGTCGGTATGACCTTCTGGTATTCGCCGAGTATCCCCTGGATCGAGATCAGGCATGGCAAGCCGCTGCGCATACCCGCCGACCCGTACACGTGTTCCACACCGTGCGCATGGACAACATCCGGCGCAATTTGCCGCAGTTTCCCTACGAATCGCCGGCTCAGTCTGTCGCAGCCCGTCAGCGCGCTCCACGGCAGCCACGGTGGCCAACCTCGGTTCGTGAATGGTACAGCCTCCCGCAAGACGTGAAACGTGATGTTGTTCCTCGTCACCGTCTGAGACTCAGAAACTAATTGGCTTTCCGTCACCAGATGCAACTCGATGTCTGTCCGCTGCACCAGCGATTCCGACAACGCCACGATCCAGCTGCACGGGTGCGATCTCTTCTGCCGCGTCAACTTCAACGACGGCGCCAACATCTCGACCGGATACGGCGCTAGCCACGCTACACGCATTGCGACAACGCCCGGATAAACCGGCGATTCTCCTCCGGCAGACCGACGGTCACGCGAATCCATTCCGGCAGTTTGTAGCCGCCGACTGGGCGCACGATCACGCCACGCTGCTGCAACGCCTGGAACACCGTCGCGCCGTCACCCACGCGCACCAGCACGAAATTCGCCGCGCTTGGCACGTATTCCAGTTTCAGCCGGTCAAACTCACGGTACAGGTAGCGCAGTCCTTGGCGCGTCATCCGCTTTGTGTTCCGTATATGTTCCGGGTCCGAAACCGCCGCCAGCGCGCCCGCGAGCGCGACGGCGTTGACGTTGAACGGCTGCCGGACGCGCTGCATCAGAGCGATGCAGTCCTTCTGCGCCACGCCGTAGCCGATGCGCAGCCCGGCAAGGCCGACGATCTTCGAAAACGTCCGCAACACAACGACGTTGCGATTCATCGCGTACGCGATGGACGGCGGCGGATCGTCGAGAAACTCGTAGTACGCCTCGTCGAGCACGCACACGACGTGCGGCGGCAGGCTGCGGATGAACCGGTCCAGCGCGGCGTTGCTAACGCACGTGCCGCTCGGGTTGTTCGGGTTGGCAACGAAGACGAGCTTGGTCTTCGCCGTGATCGCTTCACGCATCGCGTCGAGGTCGTGCGTGTGCAGGTCGCGGAACGGCACTTCCACGCACCGGGACTGAAACATCTTCGCCATAATGGCGTAGATCACAAAGGCGCGATTGCCCGCGACGACTTCGTCGCCCGGCGCGACGAAGGTGTGGTAGAGGAACTCGATGACTTCGTTGGAGCCGCAACCAAGGATGATGTTCTCTTTCTCGACGCCGAGCTTTTTCGCTAGTGCCCGGCGCAGGTAGAAGCCGTTGCCATCAGGATAGAGGTGCGCGGTCTTCAACGCCGAGCGCATCGCGACGACGGCTTTCGGCGACGGGCCGAGCGCGTTCTCGTTGGAGGCGAGCTTGATGACGTTCTGCGGTTTCAGTCCGAGTTCGCGGGCGACTTCCTCGATGGGGCGGCCCGGCTCGTACACGGGCACGTCGCAGATGAAACGGTTGACAAGGGCGGTGTAGTTCATCAGCCGTTGGTGTTCGGATAGCTACCGAGAATCTTCACGAACATCGTGTGCTTTGCCAGTTCAGCCAGCGCCTTCTTCACGCGAGCGTCGTCCGAGTGGCCAAGGAAATCCACGAAGAAGAAATATTCCCACGCCTTCTGCCGGTTCGGTCGGGACTCGATCTTGGTCATGTTGATCTTAAATGTTTTGAATGAGGCAACGCAATCGTGGAGCGCGCCGACCCGGTCCTGGACGCTGAACATGATCGAGGTCTTGTCGTCGCCGGTGCGCGGCGGGGATTTGCGGCCGATGACGAGGAAGCGGGTGACGTTCTCGCTGGAGTCTTGGACGTGGCTGTCGTGAATGGTCAACCTGTAGATGTTCGCTGCCAGCTCGCTGGCGAGCGCGGCCGCGGTCGGGTCTTCCTTCGCGATTTGCGCCGCGCGGGAGCTGCTGGAAACTTCGACCAGTTCGGCGTGCGGCATGTTGAGCTGAAGCCACTGGCGGCATTGGGCGAAGACCTGTGGGATCGAGTAAAGCTTCTTGATCTGGTCGCGCCGGCCTGCTGACATGAGGTTGTGGCGAATCCGCATCAGCATCTGCGCGCACACCTTCAGTTCGCTGTGGATGAACATGTCGTAGGTGTGCGTGACGGCGCCCTCGGTGGAGTTCTCAATCGGCACGACGCCGTAGTCCGCGCGCCCTTTGGCGACCGCAGTGAACACGTCGGCGATGTTGGGCAGCGGCTCATAGCGCAGGCTGGAACCGAATTTCCTGACCGACGCCTGGTGCGAGTAGGTCGCTTCGGGGCCGAGGTAGGCGATCACCAGCGGCTTCTCCAGCGCCAGCGCGCTCGACATGACTTCACGGTAAATCGCCCGCAACGACTCGTTCATGAGCGGTCCGCGGTTCTTGTCTGTCACCCGGCGCAACACCGCCTCCTCGCGCTCGGGCGCGTAAATCTCCTCGCCCGCCGCTTGTTTGATCTTGCCGATCTCCAGTACGCGATGGGTGCGCTCGTTCAAGAGCCGCACCAGCCGCTCGTCAATCGTGTCAATTCGACTGCGCAGGTTCTTTAGCTTGTTCTTCATGGATGGCTTTCGCTTCCGCCGGTTCTTCCTTTTTCACTTCCGCTTTCTGCTCCGCCGTGCGCAACGCCGCGGCTTGGAGGCGAAGCTCGGCGGCTTTCGGCATGTCGTCAAGTCCGCGCAGGCCAAAATGCTCCAGGAACCGCTGCGTCGTGCCGTACAAGAGCGGTTTGCCGAGGACGCTTTCGTTGCGGCCGACGATGGTAATGAGGTCGCGCTCCAAAAGCGTCTTGATCACGCCGTCCACCTCGACGCCGCGGATGGCGGCGATGTCGGCACGCGAAATCGGCTGGCGCAACGCGATGATCGAAAGCGTCTCCAGCGACGGCTGCGACAGCCGGTGCGGGCGCGCTTCGTCGAGCAGCTTTTTCAACCACGGCGCGTACTCGGCGCGGCTCACCAGCCTCCACCCGCCGGCGATTTCGACGAGTTGGACGCGCGCGGCTGCGTCTCTAGTTCGATCTTGAGTTCTTCCAGGACGGCGACGATCTGCGCCTCGCGCACGTTGCGAAACGCCTCCGCCACGCCGGGCTGTTCCTCGTCGGTCGCCTCGGCGAAGATGGAACGCATCTCCCTGGTCGTCAGCGGACGTTCCGCCGCGAACAACATCGCTTCAATGATTCGTTTCAATTCCAATGTCATGTTGTTATTCCGTCACTTGTCATTCTGAGCGCAGCGAAGAATCTCTGTCTGACTGGGCCGAAGCCTTTCGCTTCGCTTAGGCACTGTCTCAATTGCCGCTCTTACCAAGAGGACTTCGTCTAATAATTCTGTCGAGAGCAAAACCGCGTTTACAGAACAATACGTGTTATGAAGAAATGTAAAGGCTGAAAACGAATCCGTGGCCAATTTGACAGCCGTACGCACTTCCTCGTCGTTGACCATGTATCCGATATTTGGTTTGCCATGTACAATTCTATTTCTTGTTGCCGATAGCTTCCGGTATTCTGAAAAACAGTGACTCACGTTTGTCCCGGCAAGCGCATCTTGGGGTGAACATCCGCAGAGCTTTTCAAAAAGCTGTAAGCGACTTCCGACAAGCCAGTTCTTTTTGAGAAGGTCGCTAATTTTCTTCCAATCAATATCTAGACGACGACAACGACTGACCAAGAACTTCTCCAAGTGCTGTTCTAGCATGGCACAAAACAACGCAATGCAAACTTGCCGTGAACCCTTGCTTAGGTAGCATTCGAAGATCGCCTCTAACAAACAGTGTTCGCCGTTGGCGAAAAAAACCTCCCTACACTCACACATGACACCGCAAGTTGGACAGGGCATGTGCATTCGGTCATCCCAGTCGTTATGAATGTGTCCACAGTCGCCACATCGCAAGTGCCCGATTGTACCAAGCGCGAGTAGATGCAGATTCTCGTATGGATCGCGCTCGTCTAGAATCTCCAAGATCGTGTTCATCGGCATTTGGTTGAAACCAAAGATCTACTGAACCCATCCATCGTAGGCCGCTTTATTTCTGCATCGCACCTGTTTAGCTGTAACGTCACACTCAAACCACGATTCGCAGTGCTTTGGGGCGGCGGGCTTTTCCACATAGTCATACGTATAATAGACGTTATAGACACCACTGTTGCCTTCAACAGGTACAGCCCGCCAGCCGCTCCGCTTTACGTTAGATTTACCCACCCCGATCTCTAACCCCTCAACGAAATCATCCAGAGATTTCGCGACTGTCCAAGCCGACTTTTTGCCGTCTCGGACGAGGTAGAACCCTTTCACTATTTGTATTGCTGTCTCAGCCTCGTCTATCTTTGGTTGCAGATCGAACTCTTTCTCGTAATGAAATACTTTGTCTGAATCGACGAGGTCGGGATTTTCCAATTTGAGGTAGGGGCTTGAATAGTCTCCCAGTTGCTTGTTCGAAAAATACGCCATTAATCGAACTCGATACTTGCCCTGCAAGGGAGCTTCCTTGCCCACGAAACTCTTGCTCTTGAACTTCTGATTGCGAATCACCACATACGCATCCCCACCAACGGCCGTCTTTTTGCCACTGCGGAAGAGTACAAGGTCCAGCTGCGTTCCCTCCGGTAAGTTACTTTTTCCTTCGAAGTAAACTGCGGTCTTTTCCCATGCTGGTTCCAGTTCGATTTCGAGATCCTTAGCTCTAGCGTCAGTGAACAATATGAGTAGGAGTCCAATTATTATAATTAGCGTTTTCATCAAATTACCTCTTAACTATTTATGATACTTTCACCACGTTGATCTCACCGAACGCCGATTCCTGGCGAACGCGCAGTCGTTTTAGCCGGATCAATTCCAGTAACGCCAGGAACGTCACCACCACCTCGACGCGGCTCGCGGTCTCGGAAAACAGTTCCAGAAACCCGATTGCCGAACGTTCTCGCAGAGTATAGAGGATTTCCTCGATCTTGTCGCTAACAGTGAACCGCTCCTCGTAAATCTCGTGAAAGTCCTCGCGGGCATTCGCCTTCTTGAGCACCTCGTTGAACGCTGCGATCAAATCGAAGATGCTGACCTCGGCCAGCGGCACATCCTTCGCCTCGACTTCGATTCCGCTGTCGCCGGTGCGGGTAAACAATTTCGACTGTTCCTCCTCGCGATGGGCAAGCTGGACGGCGGCTTCCTTGAACTTCTTGTACTCGACGAGCTGCCGGATCAACTCCCAGCGCGGGTCCTCGCCCTCCTCGGCCTCGGCGTCAGTGACCTGCTGGTCGGCGGGCAACAGCATCCGGCTCTTGATGTACATCAGCGTCGCCGCCATCACCAAGAACTCCCCGGCGACTTCGAGGTTTAGCAATTGCATCAGCGAGAGGTATTCCATGTACTGGTTGGTGATCCGCTCGATGGGAATATCGTAGATGTCCACCTCTTCTTTCTTAATGAGGTAGAGCAACAGATCCAGAGGTCCCTCGAACACATCCAGTTTGACTTTGTAGTCGGATTCCATTGGCCAACGCGTTAGCGGGTGCATTAACTATCACAAGCCTGTGCCCATCGGCAATAGGTGTTTCTAGCCAGTCGAGCGCACGCTAACTGATTTACCGAACGAATGAGTAGAGCAGAGTCGGTGTTGATTTCTAATGCGCTACTGTACTTCCTACATCTTCGCGTGCCACTGAATATCGGCTTGCCGTAGCATGAGAGCTATTTCTTAGTGTCGTCTATATTGGACAAGCGCCCGAAAGCACACAATACAATCATTTAAACATTGAAGACTATCGTTATTGTGATTTTGTATCAAGCACCCAGCAATAAGCATCATAACGGATTTCGCTCCATGCCTGCTCATCGAGCGGGCGACCAGGGAAGAGAGAAATATTGGTAGGTGTGAACTTCACGCGAACTCGGATCGCATTCCGGCAGTCGGTGAGTTTGCGTGGCAGGAGAAACTCGTCGTCGCGGAAGCGGCGGTTCGATGTCTGCACAATGTGCTGGGCACCCCCGAGTTCGCCGCTAGGAGACGAAAAGACACAAGTATTGGCCCCAGCGAGATACCAGACGCCGGCTGATTTCCAATCGCTACCCGTTTCATCAGCGAGGAATACTTCCGCCCGTTGGTTAGGGAATGCGTAGTCGAGTTTACGACGCAACATCACGCCGCGGTTCCGCGGATCGAGACGGAGAGTGAATTCTGAAGTACCAGTGGTCTTGCGGCCGCGATCGGTGTGCGCGGGGTAAATCTCTACCACCGTCGTGACCGGAGGTGCGTTGTATTTGCCGCTGGCTTCCACCGCACCGTTGGCACTCGTACTCTTTGGCCATGTGGCGTTGGACGACTTGTCCCTGCCCTGCTTGTAGGAATCCGGCCCCCATTCGTAGCGTGAAGTAATCTCGTAGGGATCAGACGCCTGCGGCGAGACATAGTGGTGGGCAGCTTCACTGGTAGCGTCTCCGATTTTTAACTCATCAGTCTTAACGAGCGTAGCACCGGGGCGACCATACCAATAGGTTACCGTTTGGTAATGATCGGTGGACTGATTCTCTCCGCCGTGTTCAAGACAGATCAAGGCGTTCTTTCCAAATGGCATAAGGTCCGCGAGGAGGAACCGGTAAGCCGACTCGATTTTGTCCTCGTCGCACACCGCTGTGTCTGCCGATCTTGCACCGACGGGATGGCCGGCGAATGGTAACGTCATATTCAAGCCACCCCAGTAATCGCCGCCACCACCCCATTCCTCGGTACCGGTTCCTTGCGCTTGCGGGGTCTGGCTGTCGTCAAAGAAGAATCGTGGGTCGCCTTCGAGAGTGCCAAGTGCCGCCCGGTCGGAAAAAATGAAAGAAGTGCCCACGAAACTACCAGACCAATCGCCGCCGCCCTCGGTTTTTCGCGTATCGAGCAAGACCAAATCTTTACCACGCTTAGGATTAGGGTGGTCTCGGTAGTTCGCGTGAAAAAACCCGAGATAGACGGCCGTCTCCTTGCAGGGCTGAGAACGCACGCTCCACTGAATGTCCGTGATGGCGTTGCCGGCCGGGTTGACCAGTTCCACGCGCGCCGACCGCCTGAACGGCATCGGGAAGAAGCAGGCGAGATGCACCCGCTTGTCCGTGTAACGGATGTAAACGGGAAAACCCTTGACCAGGTATTCCTTGTTGTCCCGGTTGTACAGCGTGCCGGCGCCGTAGAACAGCGCCACGGGTGCAGAGATAGATGGTTCGGACCGTCCGTCCCATGTCACGCGCAGCGTAGCGCGACCAAACGCCAACGCTTGCTCCCGTGGCACGTCAAATTCCAAAGTACGGATTGTTGACGGTGCTTGCGTCAGATCCAAAACCGTCACGGCTTGTTGCGCGGGCAACGTGACGCTACCGAATTGCTCTCTCAACTCCATCCGAAGGCCTTCGGGTGATTTGTCGTGCGGTACGAGGTCCGTGCCGGAGCGTGCGGTTAATTCCAACACGTCGCGGTCCGGTGGCGTTTTGCCGTCCCAAGACTGGATTGGCCGCGACAACGGCGCTCCAGAGACAAACTGGTGGTAAATATAGTAGCCGGTGCCGTAATGGGTCCGAGAATAGGCCATGCGGAATGATTTCTCGAATGGCACAGGCACCCATATTAGGTCGGCTCCTTTGGTAGTAGACCAAGTCCATGTGAGTGGATTGAGGAAAAGAGCTTCGGGAATAAAAACAGTTTTCGTGAGGGTTTTCTTGGCATTCACTGGGTTGGCTGTGCCCGTTTCGCGTACGATGTGGTCCACGCCATCTACTTCGAAATGCCACGGACTGCCATGCCAGTGGTTGAAGCGAGTGAAGTAAAGCACGCCCGGCCCCGCGACATCCAGCGACACGTTGAAATCATCAGTCAACTGATAAAGAAAGTGGCTCGCGTCAGCAAAATCATTTCCACCTCTGCGATCGTAGGTGCTGCGCATGTAAGCCCGCACCCCAATGCGTTGGATAGGCCAACGCTCCCACATTCGGTACGCGTCACTCCCGACAGGAATAACAGGTGATTCTGAACTGAAAGCGCTACTGCCGAGCACTACGACATTGCACTCCACCGCCAGACAAGAAACCGACAACAAGCACGCCAACAAACTCAGAGTCTTCATGCGCCGAGTGTAATCCGCACCGGTTCGCGTGGCAACACCGCCAGATTGAATCGCCCAACCAACTCCTTCGGCATCGCGCACTCACCGGGTTTCGCCCAACCGCAACTCGCCGCCAGCGCGCCGACAACACGCGCCGCTGCAACACCGGCCTCGCGCAACGCCGCCAGCCGCGCCGAATCGCGCCGCTTCGCCATCCGCTCGCCCGTCGCGTCGAGCACGAGCGGCACGTGTAAAAATTTTGGCACCGGTAAATTCAACGCCCGGAACAACAACACCTGCCTCGCCGTCGAGCGTAACAAATCATCGCCACGCACCACTTCCGTCACGCCCTGAAAATAATCGTCCACGACCGTCGCGAGTTGATACGCCGACACGCCGTCGTTGCGGAAAATCACAAAGTCATCCACGCCAAATTCGCAGCGACCGTGCAACGCATCGTCAAACGCGACACTCCGTTCCTCGTCGCGCACCGCGAACCGCCAAGCCGGAACACGGCCGGAACATTCTTGCGCGTGCGACGCGTCCCGGAATTTTCCCCGGCACACGCGCGAATACACCGGCTCATCCTCGCCCGCGTGCGGCGCGCGCGAGGCCAACTCGATTTCGCGTCGGCTGCAAACGCTCGGATACGCCAGCCCGGCGACACGGAGTTTTTCGAGCGCTGCCGCGTACGCGTCGCTACGACAACTTTGGTAAAGCGGCTCGCCGTCCCAATCGAGACCGAGCCAGCGCAAGTCCTCCAGCGCCTGTTCGACGTAACCCGGTTTCACACGCCCGCCCGCCGCGCGCGCCGAGAGCCACGCGACGAGAAACGTGCGCGCGTTGCCGAGGTGCAATCCGCCGCTGGGCGTGGGAGCGAGCCGTCCAATTGTCATGACGCCGTCAGATTCATCTTTGCCGGTGGCGGAGGCAAGTCATTTTGATTACAGTGGCCCGGCAACTATGATAGGCGAGTTCATCGAAATCGTTGGTGCGCGGCAGAACAACCTCAAGGGCTTCAACCTCAAGCTGCCCTTGGGCAAACTGACCGTGGTCACCGGCGTCAGCGGCTCCGGCAAATCGTCGCTCGCGTTCGACACCATCTACGCCGAAGGCCAGCGCCGCTACGTCGAGACCTTCTCGCCCTACGCCCGGCAGTTCCTCGATCGCATGGACAAGCCGAAGGCCGACCGCATCGACGGCATCCCGCCCGCCATCGCGATTGATCAAACCAACCCGGTCAAAACGAGCCGCAGCACCGTCGGCACGATGACCGAGCTGAACGATCACCTGAAATTGCTCTTCGCCCGCGCTGCCCAACTCTACTGCCGGCAATGCGGCAAACGCGTGCAGCGCGACACGCCGCAGAGCATCTGCCAAGTCGTAGGGGCGACGCATGCGTCGCCCCTACAAATCACGTTCCCAGTTCGCATCCCCAAAAACTTCACCGAACGCGAAATCCTCGACCTGCTAGAAAAACAAGGCTACCGGCACGTCGAAAAACGCGACGACATCCTCGAAGTCCTCCAAGACTGCGTCGAGAACACGCCGCGCAATCACGGTCGCATCGTCGAAGCACTCGAAGCCGCCCTCAAAGCCGGCCAAGGCCGCGTAAATGTGAATGGTCAGAAGTTCTCCGCTGACTTGCATTGTGCCGAATGCGACATCCACTATCGCGACGCCATTCCCAATTTATTTTCCTTCAACTCCGCCATCGGCGCCTGCGAAACCTGTCGCGGTTTCGGTCGCACCATCGGCATCGACTACGACCTCGTCGTCCCCGACGACACCAAAACGCTCGCCGGCGGCGCCGTCAAACCGTGGCAGACCGAGAGCTACAACGAATGCCAGGAAGACCTGATGGAGTTTGCCGCCAAGCGCGGCATCCCCACCGACATTCCATGGCGCAAGCTCACCGCCGACCACAAAAAGTGGGTCCTCGACGGCGAAGGCGAATGGGCCGACCGTAAATGGTACGGCGTCAAACGCTTCTTCACCTGGCTCGAAACCAAAAGTTACAAGATGCACGTCCGCGTCTTGCTCTCGCGCTACCGCACCTGCATCCCGTGCCACGCCTGCCACGGCGCCCGCCTGAAGTCGGACGCGTTGTTGTGGAAAGTCGAAAACAAAACCATCCACGACGTGATGCTGTTACCGCTCGCCGGCTGCCACGCCTTCTTCTGCGACCTCCATCTCCCGGCGCCGCTCGATGAAGCGACCGATTTATTGCTGAACGAAATCCGTACCCGGCTCCGCTACCTCGTCGATGTCGGCCTCGGCTACCTCACGCTTGACCGCCAATCGCGTACCCTCAGTGGCGGCGAAGTCCAGCGCGTGAATCTGACGACCGCGCTCGGCACCTCGCTCGTCAACACCCTCTACGTCCTCGACGAACCGAGCATCGGCCTCCACCCGCGCGACATCAACCGCCTCATCGCCATCCTCCATCGCTTGAGAGACGCCGGCAACACGCTCCTCGTCGTCGAACACGATCCCGATGTCATCCGCGCCGCCGATAGGATCCTCGATCTCGGCCCCGGCCCCGGCGAACGCGGCGGCGAAATCGTCTTCTTCGGTCCGTTACCGAAACTTCTCACGAATAAACAATCACTGACCGCCTATTATCTTCGTAGGAGCGGCATTCCTGCCGCGACCGGTCGCGACAAGAATGTCGCTCCTACGAATTGGA
>Ga0114951_10004028_pt1 | contig 14650 bp, 9 predicted proteins | sample AM7aDNAmetaG_FD_88677 | JGI IMG/M metagenome (GOLD analysis project Ga0114951, IMG submission 88677) | Freshwater microbial communities from Finland to study Microbial Dark Matter (Phase II) - AM7a DNA metaG | ecosystem: Environmental > Aquatic > Freshwater > Lake | place: Finland: Lake Alinen...
AGAACGAGGTGGTGGCACGCGTCACCTCCGCCTGGGCCTCCATCGACACCGAAACCCACCGCCCCCGGCTGATCGGTGAGATCGACCTGCCCCTCTTCACCCGCCTCAAAGACCGGCACGGCCTCACCGCCCTGCCGGAAAAGCTCGATGCAGTGCCGGAAGGCGAAGCATTCAGCCTCCGGAGCACCTACTTCGACCTCGACCTCAACAAGCACGTCACCTCCTCCCGCTACCTCGACTGGATGATGGATACCCTGCCTGTTGATTTTCTCCGCGAAAACTACCCGAAGCGTGTCTCCATAAACTACATGAAGGAGACCGGCCCCGGCACCGCCATCCGCATCACCCGCAGCGAATCCCCCGGGGGGACCTTCCTCTTCGAAGGGGTGCAGGAGGAGAACGGAAAGACCGCATTCAGGGGCCGCATCGCCTTCTGAAAATATACGCTTGTCGTAACCATAAGAATATTACTTACCTTTGCAAGGTGGAAAGGTGTTTTTTGCGGGGAGGGATTAACTTTAATCATAACGAATGAGATCATTCAATATAGGCGATTTAACAGTCCGGGTACCTATTGTACAAGGCGGAATGGGTGTAGGCGTTTCTTTATCGGGACTGGCTGTGGCCGTCGCCAATGAAGGCGGTGTGGGGGTTATCTCCAGCGCAGGTCTCGGCCTGCTTTACCGGAACCTGACCACTGACTTTGCCCTGGCAAGCATCATGGGACTCAAGGAAGAGATCGCAACTGCACGGAGCAAGACCAAGGGCATCCTTGGCGTGAACGTGATGGTGGCCATGTCGAATTTTGCCGACATGGTAAAGACCTCCATACAGGAGAAGATCGACATTATCTTCTCGGGCGCCGGGCTTCCCTTCGACCTGCCCTCCTACCTCGAGAAAGACAGCACCACCAAGCTGGTGCCCATCGTATCATCCGGCCGAGCCGCGAAGATCATCTGCGAAAAGTGGTGGACCAATTACCGCTACCTTCCCGATGCCATCGTGGTGGAGGGACCGAAAGCCGGCGGACACATCGGTTTCAAGGCCGACCAGGTGCATAATGAAGCTTATACCCTAGAAAACCTCATCCGGGAAGTGAAAACCGAGGTGCAGAAGATCGAGGAGATCCATAACAAAAAGATCCCGGTGATCGCTGCTGGTGGGATCTACACGGGACAGGATATCTACAACATCATGCAGACCGGCGCCGACGCCGTTCAGATGGGTACCCGGTTCGTTACATCCGACGAATGTGATGCCGCCATCGAATTCAAACAGGCCTATATCAACTCAGAGGAGAAGGACATCGAGATCATCAAGAGTCCCGTGGGCATGCTCGGACAGGCTATCGTGAACCCCTTCATCGAGAAGGTGCGCCAGGGCCTCAAACACCCGATCAGCTGCCCATTCCAGTGCATCAAGACCTGCGAGGTATCGAGCAGCCCCTATTGCATTATCACGGCGCTCTACAATGCCTTCAAGGGCAACCTCACCTCAGGCTATGCCTTCGCCGGCAGCAATGCCTTCAAGGCCACCAAGATCGAATCGATCAGGGAGATCTTCGCCGAACTGAAAAGCGATTTCAAGAAAACCCTCAACGAAAAGCTCGAACAGCTGAAAGAAAGCGATAAGGCAGCAAAATAATTCCCGCATTCCCTATCAGATATTGAGATATTGAGAGATTGGGATATTGAGATATTGTGATATTGTCGTCGCTTTAGTTCCTTATTATTTTAAAGTGATATTGTTTGCTGCCGGATGTTACATTCATCAGGTAGATCCCCCTTGCATTTTCTTTACCGAAGGCTTCGCCCGGGATGCTGTATTTCGTCTCACCGGCGATGGTTTGCGGCATGGTGAAGTTGCTGATGTTCTTACCGGCAAGATCTGTGATGCTGATGCTCACGCTGAGTGTGGCCTCCCCTTTTAAGACAAGTGTAACCGCATCCCTTGAGGGATTAGGGAAGATCCTGGCTTCATTTTCTTCAATTGTTCCATGGGGTTCGATGCCGATTGAGGGGTTATAGCCCCCGGAGAGGCAGTTCAGTTCGCCTTCGCGTCCGCCAACCATGAGTTCCATGGTCTGGTCGCCGGTGATGTCGGGTATGGAGGAGAGGGCATCCACGGGTGAGCTGCTGCTCACGCTTATGAGTGAGGCGCCGGTTGAGCCGTCCATGAAATAGCTGAAATTATTCTGGTAAAGTGTGCCGACGCCGGCATCATTCACGCCGTCGAAGCTGATGTCGCCCATGTTAGTCACATTCCAGGGTTTATCTGCCAACGGCTTAACCCAGAGGGTTGCGTCGGTGTAGCCGTTCATCATCGTGGCGCTGACGCCGCTGTGGGCTACCATGAAATCGGGATGGCCGTCCTTGTTCACGTCGCCCATATCCTGAAAGCGCAGGATGATCACGTTGCCGATGCTCGTTGTCTTTTCCTTGAAGCCGGTTACGGCATTGTGGAAGTTGATCTGCCCGTTAAAGTCGCCCGAAGCCACATCCGGTATCCCGTCGCCGGTCACGTCGTCGATCTGCAGCAGTGCCCATACGGAGCTTCCTGCAGGAGTTGAGGTCCATTTGATCTGTCCGTTGCTGCCGTCGATGCCGTAAACCCGGCCGGAGGTCTCAGCCGCGTTGGAGGCGCCTGCGATCACATCCGGCTTCTGGTCGCCGGTAAAGTCGCTCACCCCGATCACCGCGAAGTTGGGGCCGCCGGTGGGGCATTCCCAGATGGGAACGCCTGTTTTTCCGTTCAGGCAGTAGATCCGCTTGGGACCGGTGCCGTTGCCGTCGTCGCCGGTGGAGGCCAGCACATCGGGAAATCCATCGTTATTGTAATCATATTTTGCATCCACCTGGTAAACCCAGCCGCCGCTGCCATACTCGTGTGTGTCGTGACGCCAGAGCTGGACTCCGGTTTTACCTGACAAGGCGATGATGGATTCGTTTCCGCCCGTGGTTCCGATGATGACATCCTTAAAGCCGTCGTTGTCGATATCGCTGATAATATCCATATCGTTCTGCTGGTAAACAGAGCCGGAGCCTGCAGTCGTGAGATAGGACCAGATGACATCCCCGGTGACGGATGCATTGCCGTTGAAGCAGCGGATGTAATAGTCCTCGGAGCCGACGATGACGTCGTCGACGCCGTCGCCGGTGACATCCGGTATGCTGTGGATCGATTTCGGGCTGTTGTCAAACCCTCCGGCTATCATATAACTCCAGAGGTTGGTCCCGATCGGGTAGAGCGAATCCACTCCCATTCCGTGCAGTTGCACCGTCAGCGGGCTGAGGGGGTCGTTGGATGCAATGTCAAGCGTTCCCGAATAAGTTGTGCCGGCTACAGGATGGAACCAAACGCCCAGGTTCACGGTCTGCATGCTGGCGATGGTCGCCGGCAGGGTAACAGCCGGGTCGGCAGTGAACCGGGGATCAGAGAAGGTAAGTCCTGTGACGTTGAGCGGCTGGTCGCCGTTGTTGAGCAGCGGCAGCATCAGCCTCGACCAGGCGCCGGCACGGCGGCTGCCCCAGTTCAGCGTCGCGTTGGTGACCACGAGGTGCGGTCCGGAGTAGACAGCATTCCCGGTAAGGGCGACATCCACCGATGGATGAACGGGGTCGTTTGAGTTGATGGAGACCTGGGTATTCATTCCGCCGGCCGTTAAAGGATGATAGGTGAGCGGGATATTCAGCGAGTTGCCTGCCGTGATGGTGGCGGGGAGGGTCAGCGTGGTGGAGACGGGCTGCCCTGAGGGGATACCTACAGAGGTGATCACAAGGCTGGCGGTGCCGGTATTCTGAACCTGGCAGTTCCAGGTGAGGGAGTTATTCACAGTAACGTTGCCATAGTTGTGTGATACGACAGGAACATTGATGGCCGGGGTTCCGGATCCTGAAAGATCCACCTTGTATATGGTGCTGTTGGAGCCTAGGGGGCCGTCGCAGTACCAGAGGTAGGTGCCGTCGAAGACAATGCCCGAAGGAGCCGTGGTCTGGGTAGGATGGCTCTCGAGCAGGGCGCCGGTGGTGCTTACCTTATACAGCATGTTGCCGTAATAGTCGGCGATCCATAAATTCGATCCCTGGGTGCAGATATCCCAGGGCTGGCTGTTGGGCGGAGTGAACTGCGAGAGGATGGCGCCGGAGCCATTGATGTGATAGATGATCCCGTTATCGGGGTAGTAGGTGCATACCCAGTAGTTGCCGGCATCATAGGCCACACCCGACATGTAATGGTCGGGCAGGGTGATGGTGGAGACCTGCGTTCCGCTTAGGGTGAACTCCTCGATCACCGAAGGCTGGGAGGAGTTGGAGGGCTGGTTGACGGTGAGGAGGTTCGGACTCTTATAGGACATGCCGAAGGCATCGGGGAAGTTGCCCGTGCACTGCTGGGTGTTGGTGCCGGTGGCGGGATCGAATTTGTAGACCTGGTTGCCGTTCAGTCCATAGATGCCAAAGTAGATGTAGGTACCGTCCCAGGCCAGTCCGGAGGCCTTGCCGGGGATGGTATAAGAGGCTATGATCGACCAGGAAGAGGGGCTTCCGGGGTTGCCTGCAGTTTGTGAACGGAGGCTGCCTGTGATCAGAAAGAGTGTGCAGGCAATGAATGCAAGGGTAAGTTTTGTTTTCATCATTATCCTTATTTAACAGAAGATCAGATATTCCTTTATAAAAGTAGGAATTATCCGGTTCCCGGTAAGGAAAGATGAAAACTATTTTTTGGCGGCTTCGCGGATCTCCTCCAGCATATCGAGCTGTATCTCCTGTATCTTCATCATCCGCGACCACTGGTCGAGAAGCAGGTGGTCGATCTTCTCATGTAGCGTGCGGATCTCGATCTCGGCCTTGAGGTTCACCTTGTAGTCGTTTTCAGAGCGGATACGGTCCTTGGCCTCCTGGCGGTTCTGGCTCATCATGATGATGGGGGCCTGGATGGCTGCGATGCAGGAGAGGATGAGGTTGAGCAGGATGAAGGGATAGGGGTCAAATGATTTGTTGGAGAGGAAATAGGCGTTCAGGAATATCCAGGAGAGCAGGACCACGAAAAAGGTGATGATGAACTTCCAGCTACCGCCGAATTTCGCAACCTGGTCGGCTACGCGCCCTCCGATGCTGATCTCATCGCGGTAAGTGGTGTTCAGGTTGCGCGAGAGCGTCTCGCTCTCCTGTATGCTGTCGATCACCTCGTTTTCCAGCTTCTCCACCTTGCCCCTCTCCTCCTGCAGGAGGTTGAGAATATATTTACGGCGCAGGCGGTTGAGATCGGGCTCACAGATGTGGCAATCGTCATCCCAGGCAGGAACCTCCACCCGGATGACCTCTTCGATCTCTTTCCCGATCCCGTAGCCGGAGATCAGCTTATCTTCAGGAAAAGGCTTGTTGCAAATGCAACAGTTCAAAGTCTTTACTTCGTCCATAGCACGTATTATCAGAAAAAATGAAATTCAAAGGAAGAACAGCCCGGCGTTCTATTTTTTGGGTTCCCAGTAGCAGTTTTTGGGGGAGACGATGGCGCCGGTCTTTTTCAGTTTTGCCATCGCTTTGTCGATCTCCTTGCGGTCGATGCCGGAGGCCTCTGCAAGTTGTCCGCCGCTCATGGGCTGAGCTGTTTTCTTCATGATTTCAAGGATCTTGTCTGTTGTTTCCATACTTTATTGGTTTTGTGGTTGTTCTTTTGTTGCAATGCCTGCTTCCGCCCAGATATCTACATCTTCAAAGAGGCGGTTGCGGTCGTCCATTCCGTATTGCGGGCGTTCCTGTCCCATGCCGCCCGGTCGCTGGCCACCCATGCCGCCCCTGCCGCCCTGCGGGTCATTCATGCCACCGGCATCTTCCATATGGTTTTCACCCGGCTGGCCCTGGGGTTTGGAGAGGCCTTTCAGCACCATGCCGATATTGATGTGGTCGAGGGTATGTATATCTGAGTTCAGCGCTGAAAAAGGGATGCGTACCTCATAGATCATTACGTTGGCGGAATCCCAGTTGATCACGGCCATGATACCCGTTTTGTTTGACTTGTTGTTCATGCTGCCGTTACAGCCCTCCCTGAAGCCGCTCACCTCCATCTCCTTCACCTGCACGAGGAACATCAGCCGGATCTTCTTCGGGTCGGGCCGGCCTTCGGTCGACATGTTCCGGTTATCCAGGGGCGGAAGTGTATGAGCCAGGGGGAAGTTGATCCCGGTCTCCTTTTTCTTCTTGCCCTTTTCGTTGATCCATATCTCCATCCCGCTGCGCATGACCCGCATCTGCTGCTGCACCTCCTTCACCTTGATGCAAAGATAAAAGGCGGCTGAGTCGTTGGCCACCGAGTAGGCCATATAGGCCTCCTTATTGGTTTTGAAAGAAGCAATGGGCCACTCAGCGGCATTGCCGTCAACAACAATGTGCTCACGAAAAACCGCAGGGTATTTAGTGTTTTTGCCGGAAGGAGCAGGTGTACGGCCGGCGGCAGAAATACCGGCCAGCACAAGAAGAAGGAGGATCGTGATGTTTTTCATGCTCAAAAATACTATTTTCGCACTATAAACGAAGCAGGGACAGCATTATTTTATAAACACGACACCAGGGCCGGATGGAAACAGATGTATTGCAGGGCAGGGATTTCAGCGGGGAGTTCGATATCCATGCCGTAAGGAGCAGCGGGCCGGGCGGCCAGAGCGTCAACAAGGTTAGCTCCAAGGTTGAGCTTCGGTTTGACGTGAACGCCTCCGAACTCCTCGTTGACTCCGAGAAAGAGACCCTGCTTAAGAAACTCGCCAACCGCATCAGCCAGGAGGGCATCCTCATCTTCACCGCCCAGTCTGAACGCACCCAGCTGAAGAACAAAGCCCTTGTAATTGAGAAGTTTTACCAGACCCTCCGTAAAGCGCTCACGCCGGTTAAAAAACGGAAGAAGACGCGTCCCTCCCTGGCGGTCAAGGAGAAACGCCTCGAACTCAAAAGGAAGGTGGCGGAGAAGAAGGAAAGACGCAGGACGTAGGACGTGGGACGTAGGACGCGCACCAGCGAAACAGCGCCCCCCTTCTCCTTCAGGAGAAGGGGCCGGGGGATGAGGTGCATTGATTTCGGAAAATTAACTACTTTTGCCCTCCAAAACTGAATTTCCGTGACCAAACCAGAGACCTCCCATTTCCCTGAGCATCGTGAAACGCTGAAGCGTTCGGACAAAGAAAAATTCCTTAACCAGCGTTCGCGGGTAATCTGGATGACCGGGCTTTCCGGGGCGGGGAAGACAACCATCGCCAAGCAGCTTGAGGAGCGGCTTCATGAGCTGGGCTATTTCTCGCAAATCCTTGACGGTGACATCATCCGCTCGGGCATCAACAATAACCTCACCTTTACCGAAGCTGACCGTTTTGAGAATATCCGCAGGATCGCAGAAGTTTCGAAGCTCTTCGTCAACTCCGGCATCATCACCATCAACTGCTTTATCAGTCCCACGAATGACATCCGGGAAATGGCAAAAGGGATCATCGGGGAAGACGATTTTATTGAGGTCTTCGTGAATGCCCCCTTCTCCGTATGTGAAGAGCGTGATGTCAAAGGCCTCTATTCGAAAGCCCGCCGCGGGGAGATCAGGTTCTTCACCGGCATCGACTCCCCTTTCGATATCCCCGGCCACCCCGATATCGTGATCGAGACGAGCATACAGAGCGTGGATGAATCGGTGGAACAACTTCTGGCCTTTATACTGCCGAAGATCCGGTTCTAAAAGCCTTGAATAACAACTCGCTGAATACCGCAAACGGGTTTGCGGGGCTTATTGCTTCATGACCTTCATGGTGAGGATGTAGCCATACAATTTCACCCTCAGCAGGTAAACCCCGGGGTTCAGCCAGGAGAGATCCTGCTGGCCGATCTGCTCACCTGACCATATTATCGTCCCGACAAGAGAGTACAGTTCAAAAGTTTCCCTGCCTGACCGGTTGATAATATTAATTTTCGAAGTAAACGGATTTGGTGATACCTGCAGGTCGTTCAGGGGATTGACTTCTCCGACCGATGCAGGATACAATTCAATAAAATCGCCTGGTGTCAGGTCATGGCCGGCCAATCCCGGGTATGAGGGCGGATACCGGTATACCCTGAACACAGAATTGAGTGTCTCATCAGGATGAGTGGGGTCGTGGGGAACAGTATCGCCCTGCATCAGAGGTCCGGTATTATCTACCGGGTTAATGTATTTCCAAACCAGCAATCCGGTTGGGGTAACCTCTGTGAAAATACCAAGGGGGCCATCATCGATCAGGGTATTACCGTTCTGAAGGCGCTGGGCACCTGAGATATCCAGGGCATACAAGGATTCCGGGGGTGTAGCGATGTAGGTCCAGGTCAGATTGGCCGGTGCAAAAGCATTCCCGGTAACAAGTGGATAATTCCCGCTTCCGTCAACCGGCGGGGTGATCTCGTCAATGGAAGAATAACCGCGGTTGACCCCGTTATTGAAGCACATGATATCTCCGGCACCCGGACAATCGGGCTTCACCCATTCGGCATCATGCTGTTCAAAGTATTTCTGGTTACTGACGGTTCCCGCACCATAGGTCAACGGATTTCCCCAACGGTAGAGGAGGTCGCCGCCTTTGCCGTGAGTCCCTCCTGTATGGCCGGCAGCCTGGGCAGTGGTAGTACTGTGGTCCACGATCCATACTTCACTGTTGCCCCTGACACTTATTGCAATCTGATCGAGCGCAGCGTTGTAGTCAATGCAGTTCATGTGATTCCAGAACAGTGGCAGCATACGATGGTCGCCTGCGGCATCGATCAGTTCCGGGTGAGCGCTTACCACCCCATAATTCAGTTTCGTCGGGTCGTAATTCTGGATCAGGTGGTCCCATACATGCCATTGCCAAACGATCGTTCCTCCCACAGGGTAGATCGGCTGTACTTCCACGATACAATCCGGGAGCATATAGCCTTTCTGCTGGATATCCGGCTGGAACATATTGGGATTAAAACCGGCCGCAATAACATCCGCATAGAGCTTTTTCTCAACCACGAGCATGATTATATTTCCATTGGGTAACCGCTTGACATCATGGTGCTGGGTATAATTCGCTGTGGAATAATCAAACTGCCACACCAAGCTGTCATTCCAGTTGTATTCTTCTATGCGGCCTCCTTCCCCACCGCCTGAGCCGAGGGATCCCTGCACCATGCAGGTCCTGAGCAGATCACCGTTTTCCAGCAGGTAAACCGTTTGCCCCGGGGCATAGGTACTGGCGTTCCATTCGTGGCATTTACGACCCTCGTTGTTGATCAGGTAGGTCATGGAATTGTGCTTGGGAGCAAACAGGGTATAGCCTTTGAAAGCGTTCACCGTGTCGTTCAGAAAAAGGCCAAGTGTTCTTGGCTGTCCGGATACCGTGGTAAACGGGAGAACGAATAAAAGGATACTGAATAGTCTGAGCTTCATGGTCTGAATTTTCTAAGGAGGTTATTTCTGTATGATCATTTTCAGTGTTTTTCGGTCCATGCCTGCAAGGAGGGTGGCAAAATAGATGCCGCTGCCAACTGATCCTGAGTCCCATTGAAGGGCATGAAAGCCGGAACCGCATGCCTTTTCGTACAGGTGGGCCACTTCCCTGCCAAGGATATCATGGATAACGATCGTTACATCCGATGGGTCGGTCAAGCTGAATGTCATCGTGGTTTGCTGACGAAAAGGGTTGGGGGAATTCTGAAAAAGCTGATCCTTTCCCTTCATACCATGTGTTCCGTCATCCGATCCAAGAATGGCCTGGTATTGCCTTGCGATCCTGAATCCGACATGGTACCACGGGTTATTGGGATCGAGGGGGCCCCGGTAATAGGAAGGGTCACGGTTTGAGATCCGGGAGTGTCCATCGTTCACACCGTTTGAATCAAGACCATTATACCAGTTACCGCCGCGCATCCCCCGGTATGGCTTCCCGTCGGGCATTATGGACCCGGTAGCCGGTCCGGTCGGATTATCATAGGGACTGAGACTGTAATAATTGGTTTCATACCAGTCATTGATGAATTCCCAGACATTGCCCTGCATGTCATAAATCCCAAAACCATTGGCACCGTCGTCAGTCTGGTAACTTCCGGCACTGCCGGGCCAGTTATAATCCGTTTTCAGTTTCAGTGATCCGTCATAAAATCCAGCGGGGGTTGTAAGCGGGTAGGCGCCAGTTTCGTATGGGTCACCAGACGAGGGAAGGTTTGCAGCCCGGATATCGATGGTATTTCCATTCTGATAATTGAAATAGGGGTTGGTGTGCCCACCCCTCCCGGCATATTCCCATTCCGCTTCCGTCGGAAGGCGGTAACCGGTTTTAGTGAAATCACAGGCCCAGGTCTGGGGATCGTAACATTCCCCCAATGCGTTCTGCAGGCTCAGCCAGTTGCAGAATGCAGCTGCACCGGCCCACATAACCCCGACCACCGGGTGTTCATTTCTGAAACCGGCGATGGAAAAGGCACTTCCGTCATAGCTGATACTGTACCATGACTCATATTGATGGGTATAACAAATCACAGCCGTGTCGCCTGTAAAATGAACTTTGTTGTTATTAACCTGTACAGTTCCTGCCACTAGTGAAGCATTCAGATATTCGATAAATTGCCGGTTTGTGATCTCCGTCTTCCCTATGTTGAATGAATCGACCCTGACCAGGTGGATGGGGATCTCATCACTGGGATGGCCGGGCGAAACAAACCCGAAATGGTCGCCCATCTGATATTCCCCGCCAGGGACAGGCACTTCGGCAATTCCCAGGTAAGGATTATCATATCCGCCCCTGACCAGAAGGACATGCTCACTGAGCGTTTTATCATGCTGCGTAACTATTCCATAACCGATATTGATATCCCAGGCCTTTGCCGGTGTTTGGAAAAGTGTCGTAGATGACCAGTAATCACCAGAAGGTGTCACTGTAAAGTAATTTTCATTAAACGAAGGATTCAGAAGGGTCGGATCGTTTAGGGACTGAAGCTCTTTTATGTCCGGCAACCGCCAGTCTGTTTTACCTGCGAGAGACGAAGTGGCAGCATATTCAAGGGCCTGCTCCCAGGTCATGGAAGCCGGGGCCTCTGATTTCTGCCAGATCAGTCCCGTGAAATTATCAGAAACAGTACCATTCCCGTTATCTGTAAAATGAGTGACTGAAAAGCTTGTCAAAAAGGGGGTCCGCACGGCCCGTACATGAAATTGCTTCACCCCTCCTGCGCTCACGGTCTCTGTTTTCGGGTGTGCGCCGATCCCTCCTCCTGAATTCACGGCCCAGACCTTGGTTGGGTCATCGGCCCGAACTTCGCAGGTCCACCAGTACTCAGCCGTGGTGGTCGTGAAATAGTTGTTATCCAGGGCCGGATTTAGATGGTTGAAATTGTTGATGCTGAGCAGTTCGATGCCGGTAGGGAGGCGCCAGTCAGAGAAGCCGCCCAGTAACAGGTTTTCACAATAGGATCCGGCATTTTCCCAGGTCATTTCACCACCGTCCGTTTTCTGCCATTCCAAACCGGTGATGTTATCTGTGACTGTGCCGTCGCCATTGTCGGTGAGTGAAACAGCGTTTACCAGGTAATCTGCATCCTCGCCGGGCGTAGTCGTATAGCTTCCGGTCTGTCCAGAATCAGGAAGCCTGAAGGGGAGAGTTTTCTGGGCAACCATCTGCAGGGTTCCGACACACAGGATTGCAGATAAAATGCTGTTCTTTAAGATTGATCTCTTCATATTCGCCTAATGTTATCCATAGAAAATACTGATCCGGGTTCGGTTCACTAAAGAACCGAGGCTTCGTTTTGTCTGCTAAATGCCTGTCATGGAGTTGCAACACTCACAAAGAGGAATGCATTGTTATCCGTGATCGCCATATCCGAGCCGTCAACCAGTCCGTCGCCATTTACATCTTCCGCAAGGTAGCCCATTGAGAACAGGCCCGACTTATTATCGACAGGGGAGAAATCGCTGCCGTCGATAATTCCGTCCTGGTTCACATCACCCCCGTAAAAGGCCCATTTGCCGTCAGCCATCTGAACCATGTTATTCCCGTAAGCTTTTGATGCCGCTGTTGTGAAATTATAGCTGAAGGCGCCGGAGGAAAGTGAAACCGGTGTTGCAGAAACTGTTTCAATGCTGTTGCGGTGTTTCACTGCAATGTAATAACTCCCGCGGTAAGCGGCCGGGATCAGGAATGCCGCAACTCCATTGCGGTTGAGGTTCACATTCGCTGCCGTATAAACTATCGTATTGAAATTGGATGCATCATGCAGTTCAACTGTGATCTTGTCGGCAATCGGCACTGGCCAGTGCTCGCCGTTCTCATCCTGGGCTCCACGCAGTAATCCTCCTCCGGCATAAAGACCCTCAAGAATGATCTGCAGCGAATCCGGGTAACGTTCGATAAAATCTCCTGGTATCAGTTCTTTCCCTTCAAATGCCGGGTAGGAAGTGGGGTAACGGTAAACCCTGAAGACGGCATTCATCAGCTCTCCCGGATGTGTATTGTCCTGGCCGATGCTGTCGCCCTGGATCATGGGTCCGGAGTCGTCAACCGGGTTGATGTATTTCCATACCACTTCACCGGCAGCGGTCACCTCGATAAATGTTCCCTGTGTGCCATTGTCGATCAGGGTGTTGCCGTTAGGCAGGCGGAAAGCCCCCGAAATATTGTCGGAATACATGGAGGTGGAAGGCGTAGCCTGGTATGTCCAGGTGAAATTCGACGGTCCGAATGCCGATCCGGTGGTCAGGGAATAATTTCCGCTGGCATCCACCGGCGGGGTAATCTCGTCGATGGTGGAGTAATTGAGGGAAACGCCGTTATTAAAACAGGTCAGGTTCCCTGCACCCGGGCAGTCGGAGTGCACCCATTCCACATCATGCTGCATAAAATACTTCTGGCTGGAAGCGGTTCCGGCTCCATAGGTGACCGGATTACCCCAGCGATAGAGAAGGTCGCCTCCCTTCCCGTGCACCCCGCCCGAATGGCTTGCTGCCTGGGCGGTCGTGGTACTGTGATCGATAATCCAGACCTCGCTGTTTCCCCTTACACTCAGGGCAATCTGATCGAGGGCCGGATTATAATCGATGGAATTCATGTGATTCCAGAAAATCGCAAGGCTTGTATGATCGCCGTCGGTATCGATCAGCTCCGGATGGGCTGCCACAACACCATAATTTTGTTTGGTCGCATCAAAATCCTGGATCAGGTGATCCCATACATGCCATTCCCATACCACCGTGCCACCGCTGGGAAATGTCGGATGGATCTCTGCCACGTAATCGGGAAGCATAAAGCCTTTCTGTTTGAAGTCGGGTTGAAAATGACTTGTATCAAAACCTGCGGCAATGACCTGGGAGATCAGTTTTTTTTCAACGACCAGCATCAGGATATTACCGTTTGGCAGCTGGCGGACATCGTGGTGCTGCATGTAGGTAGAGGTTGCGTAATCCATTGACCAAACGAGGTTGTCGTTCCAGTCGTATTCTTCAACCCTGCCCCCTTCTCCCCCGCCGGTGCCCAGCAAGCCCTGCACCTGACATGGACGGAGCAGGTTGCCGTTTTCGAGAAGGTAGGCTGATTGACCGGGATGGTAAATACTGGCGGTCCATTCGTGAACTTTCCTTCCGTCGTTGTTGATCAGGTAAGATTTTGTATTGTGCTTGGGTGAGAACAGGGTATATCCATGGAAAGTATTGGCCGTATCGTTGATGATCAGCCCCATGGTATTAGGGTCTTCAACTGTCATACCCGATCCGATGTATTTCCTCGCAACCCTGAATCCCACATGATACCAGGGGTGATTTGGGTCCTGCGGGCCCCGGTAATAGGAAGGATCCCTGTTTGAAACACGTGAATGGCCGTCATCGATGCCGTTCACAAGGTCGCCGTTGTACCAGTTGCCCCCGCGCATGCCCCGGTAGGGTTTTCCATCGGGCATGAGACTGCCCGAAGAGGGACCTGTGGGATTACTGTAAACACTCCCGCTGTAATAATCCGTGCCATACCAGTCATTTACAAACTCCCATACATTTCCTGCCATATCGTAGAGTCCATAATCATTCGCGCCGTTGGTGGTCTGGTAGCTTGAGGCGCTTCCGGGCCAGTTGAAATTCGTTTTCAACTTAAGGGTTCCGTCATAAAATCCGACCGGCGTTGTCAGGGGATAGCTCCCTGTTTCATAAGGATCACCGGAAGAAGGCAGGTTGGCCTGTGTCAGGGCAAGGGTGTTGCCTGTGGGATAGTTGTAACAGGGATTCACATGACCGCCCCGGCCTGCATATTCCCATTCAGCTTCGGTAGGAAGCCGGTAACCGTTTTTTGTAAAGTCGCAGCTCCAGGTGACCGGTGTATAACAGATATCCAGTCCGTTCTGAACACTGAGCCAGTTGCAGAATGCCGCAGCCCCGATCCAGCGCACACCAACAACTGGATGATTGTTTCTGAAATCTGCAATTGAAAAAACCTTTCCGTCATAACTGATACTGTACCAGGAGGCATACTGACTGGTATAACAGAGGGTATTCGTATCCCCTGTGAGTCGGACAACGTTGTTGGTGATCGTAAGCAAACCTTGTTGTTTATAGCTGTTCAGGAAGGCCAGGAACTGACGGTTGGTCGTTAAGTTTGTAGTAATCCGGAACGAATCCACTTTTACATTGTGGATCGGGATCTCAT
>Ga0114951_10004029_pt1 | contig 14645 bp, 9 predicted proteins | sample AM7aDNAmetaG_FD_88677 | JGI IMG/M metagenome (GOLD analysis project Ga0114951, IMG submission 88677) | Freshwater microbial communities from Finland to study Microbial Dark Matter (Phase II) - AM7a DNA metaG | ecosystem: Environmental > Aquatic > Freshwater > Lake | place: Finland: Lake Alinen...
CGGAAGCCACGAGCGGAAGAGCGCCATGCTGCCGTTGTCCGCATCGGTCAACGCCGCCGCCGCGCCCGCATCCATTTCCTCCCAGCAATACGTCAGAGCGTCCCCGTTGGGATCGCTGCCGATCGCCGTGAGCACGAAGGGTGTCGCAGCCGGAATGGTGTAGTTCGCCCCGCCACTGACGGTGGGCGCGCTGTTGCTGGTCGCGGAGGTCACGGCACAACCGCCGCCACCCGAGGAGAGAAAGGTTTGAATCTCGTCCAAACTGCCGGCGTGGAAGAAAGGATCGCTGTGCGCTTGCAAATCGTTCGGCGAGCAAATGCCCGCGTAAGCCATGATCGTCAAGCCGCTCCCCGGTTCGAAGGCGGTCGCGGCATTGCGGTTGCCACCACCGCAAGAGCCGGTAACGGCGTTGAACGTGTGGTCGGCCCCGAATTGATGCCCCATCTCATGCGCCACATAATCAATCCAGAAGGCATCGCCCGTCGGAGCCAACGAGCCGGTGACACCTTCCGCCTTGGTGGATGAATTGCAGACGCAGCCGAGCAACGCCACCCCGCCGCCACCCGTGCTGAACACATGCCCGATGTCGTAATTGGCCGAACCAATCACACTGGTTAGGGTCGTCTGGTTCTGCCCCAACATCGTGCTCCCATTGTTGTTTGAATAGGGATCGGTGCTGGCATTGGTGTAAACAATCAGGTTGTTGTTCCCGATCAAAACCAGTCGCACGGCCAGCTCGGTTTCATAGACCCCGTCCACCCGGTTCACGGCACTGACGATGGCCGCCATCGCATTTGAAACCGTGCCGCCGAAATACGCCGCATATTCACCCGTGCAAGCCACCGCCAGGCGATACGTGCGCAGGGTTGTTCCCGATTGGACTATGTTCGCCGTGACGCCGGAAGAAGAACTGCCGCCCGTCAATCCCCTGCCCGCCGTCCCGCTCGCCGCTGCCAGACAGCTCCAATCGTCGAGCGACTTTGCATAATCCCGCTTGTTGTAGCTGATGTAGTAGCTCGCATCGCCGCGATACGCCGGGTCCACATACACCGCACCACGCGGCGACAGCACCTGCGCGTGAAATCCCGCCGGAGTATAATCCAAACGCACCGTCGCGCTGGGGTCGTCAATCCCCTGCCCCGCGTAGGTTTTGATCTCAGGAAATTTCGCCGCCAGTTCCGGCGCCATCACCGTCGCTTCCACGATAGAAAAACGCGCCGTCGTGCCGTCAGGCATCGGCAATTCCATCTCGGTTCCCATCGTCTTGACCGCCGTCGGCTCCGCGGCCTTGACCAAGGCAAATTTCTGCTGCAGCACCGCCCGATCCAACTGGAAGAATTCACCGCGCAATGGCATTACCCAGCGGGCGACGCCTAGCTTCACCGGCGGTGACGATGTGAGATGCGTCCATTCCTTGACCGGCTTTAGCGTCTGGCTCAGCGAGGAGAAAGCAGTCAGTAGGATGAATACTCCAAGGCACCGCGAAACGATAGAACTCATCGGGTGATGAAAGGGGAAGCCGGGGTTGCAAAGGCCAACGCCGCACTGCGAATCAGGGACGAGACATGAAAAGCAAAAGACATGGCGCAAACTACACCGAAAATCAGGTGATGCAAATTCATAATCACCGTCCGCCGCTGCGGTGAAAGCAGCGAAGGGCGCTGGTGGCCGTCGTTTCCATTTAACCACTTTTGGTTATTCAACCCGTTGGAGTTTCAGTCTAGTCTGGCGCATCACCTGAAACTGGACCCATGAATCGCAACCGTATTTTAATTCTCGCCGCTTTGGCATTGTTTTGCCTCGCGGCAAAACCACTGCACGCCGCCGAAACGATTCAGCTCGCCGGCGAATGGCGGTTCGCGCTCGACCGGGCAGACGTCGGCGTGGGCGAGAAATGGTTCGCGAAGGATTTGCCGGACAAAATCCAGCTGCCCGGCATTCTTCAGGCCCAAGGTTACGGCGACGACATCAGCACCAACACGCCTTGGGTGTCATCGCTCGGTGACGCGTGGTGGAAAATCCAGCCCGCCAGCCTGCGCGACCATTTTTCGCAGCCGGGCCATGTGAAGGTGCCGTTTCTCTCCCAGCCGCCGAAGCATTATCTCGGCGCGGCTTGGTATCAGCGCGACGTTGAGATTCCCACCAACTGGTCGGGCCGCCACTTCACACTTTTTCTGGAACGCGCGCATTGGCAAAGCACCGGCTGGTTGGATGACAAAGAATTTCCCGCCAACGACAGTCTCGGCGCAACACACATCACCGACCTTGGCACGCTGGCGCCGGGCATGCACCGCTTGAGCGTCCGCGTGGATAACCGCACGCAGCTTCCGGCAGCGGGGCACTTGGTTGACTCACACAGCATCTCAGATGGACTGGGATCGGCGTGGAACGGAATTGTTGGAAAAATTGAATTGCGCGCGACGCCGCTGGTTTGGATTGAAAACGTGCAGGTGTTTCCGAACATAACGAACAAGTCTGCGCTTATTAAAATCCAAATCGGCAATAAAACCGGAAAATCTGGTTCAGGGCTTCTAAGTTTTCCCGCACAAATTTATCATCAAAAACGCCATTCAACCCCAGACTTTGCGAAACCAATCACTTGGGAAAAGGATGGAATAAACGTTGAACTAAACATTCCAATCGAAGAGCCGATCCAGACATGGGATGAATTTCACCCAACATTGCAACAATTTGATTTAAACCTCACAGATAATTTTGGCACAAATAAATCATTTTTTGACCGATGCAAGGTGACCTTCGGTCTGCGCGAAGTCACCACCACCAACAAAGACCTCCTCATAAATGGCCACCTCGCCAACTTGCGGCTCACGCATGACGGCGGCTGTTTTCCGCTCACGGGTTATCCAGCGATGGATATAGCGTCGTGGAAAAAAATCATCCAGACCTGCAAGGATTATGGCTTGAACGGCATCCGCTTTCATTCTTGGTGTCCGCCCGAAGCCGCGTTTACAGCCGCCGACGAACTCGGCTTTTACCTCCAGCCGGAATGCGGTCTGTGGGGCGATTTCGGGAATGCGCCGACACGCGAATTTCTCGAAGCCGAGACCGCGCGCATCCTAAAAGCCTACGGCAATCATCCCTCGTTCATCATGCTCGCCCCGAGCAACGAGCCTAAGAATTACTCCCGCTATCTACCGCAATGGGCGGCGACGAATTACGCGAAGGACAATCGCCGGCTCTATTCCGCCGCGACTGGTTGGTCCGACCCGTCGCAGGTGAATGGTGGAGCACAATTTGCCACGCTTGTCCGTTTCGGCGAAGGCCAGCTCCGCAATAGCAGCGGCTGGTTTGGGAATGATTACCGCAAAGCCCTTGAGACCGTTCACATCCCCGTCCTGTCGCACGAAGTCGGCCAGTGGTGCGCGTATCCGGACTTCGACGCGATCAAGAAATTCACCGGCTACTTGCAACCGGGCAACTACGAGATTTTCAAATACATCGCTGAACGGGAAGGCGTGCTGGATCAAGATCACGCCTTCGCCTGGGCGTCCGGTCGTTTTCAGGTCGCTTGCTACAAGGAAGAAATTGAGGCCAACCTGCGCACGCCCGGCCTTGCCGGTTTTCAACTGCTCGACCTGCACGACTATCTTGGCCAAGGCACCGCGCTCATCGGCGTCTTGGATGCGTTTTGGGAATCGAAAGGCTATGTGACCGCTGCCGAATATCTTCGCTTCGCCGGCCCGACGGTTCCGTTGGCGCGTCTCTCCAAACGAACTTTTACCAGTGATGAAACCCTCGAATCGGATGTGGAAACTTATCACTTCGGCGAAAGGCCCATCACGAACACCTTGCCGCAGTGGAAGATTGTGAACTCGTCCGGCGTAACGGTTGCCGGCGGCGAATGGGAAGCGCGTGATATTCCCATTGGCAAAAATATTCCACTCGGCAAAGTTTCTGTGGATTTGTCCAAGCTCGCAGCGCCGGGACAATATAAACTCGTGGTTAAAGTAGGAGAAGTTTCCAGCCTGTCTCCAACTCCGAACAAGGACAGGCTAGAAGCCCGTCCTTCTTTTGAGAACGACTGGAATTTCTGGCTCTATCCGGCGCAAGTGGACACCAATTCGCCTTGCGATGTTTTGGTGACGCACAATTGGAGCGAGGTCGCGACACGCCTGGCCGCCGGCGGCAAAGTGCTGTTCATGCCAGGGGCCGCCGATCTTGATCCCGCGAAATGTCCGCCGATGAAAAACGTTCCAGTGTTTTGGAACATCCAGATGACCGTGCGACCGCCGGCAAATCGGACAGCGAAATTTGACGCCATGCTCGGCCTGCTCTGCGACACCAATCATCCGGCGCTCGCGGAAGTTCCCACCGAACCGAACTGCGACTGGCAGTGGACACCGCTCGTGAACAACGTGCGCTCGGTCAATCTCTCCCAGGCCCCGCGCTCGCTGCGCCCCATCGTGTCGGCGATTGACGATTGGAATCGCAACTGGCGGCTCGGCGTGATTTTCGAGTGCAACGTCGGGCCGGGCCGCCTGCTGGTTTCCGCCATCAACCTTGACCATGGCAGTTCCGGTTTGCAACAACTGCGCCGTTCCCTGCTCGATTACATGGCCGGAGACAAATTCAAGCCGCTGGCCACGCTCACGCCGGAAGAGGTTGGCAGCCTGTGGGCGCATGGCGCAGGCGCAACAACAGAACCGGGCCGCGCGTTTGACCCGGATTTGAACGATGGGACAATTCCGACTCCTAAAAAGCCGTGAAATTAGCAAGCCAACTTATGGAAAGTCATCCGTCAACGATTTCGGGCAAGGCCGGAGCGGTGAGATCGCGTGAACCGATCAAAGTGGTTAAGCTCGGGCGGCGTTCAAGGCGCGCCAGTTCCGGTTATTCAAAGTGTTTCCAACCTTCACAACTATCCAATCTTCCAGAATATATCTCACCGCCAAAACAAAATAAAAATTTCCGAAAATTTCGCTTGAGAAAAATCCGCCCATAGACGATGTATAAGGCGCAGCAGTTAACCGGTGTCCGATGTTCTTTTAAAAATTAATTTCCCTGCCCTGTTCGTGATTCGAAGCAATCCTTGAACCGTAAGTTAAACGATCACGGAACAAGCCATGGCTGTGGCCGACATGCCTTCACTGGAAGTCGAAAACGGTTAAGCGAGTTCCACATGTAGCAATACATGTTCAAAGGTTTAGTTAGACACGGCAAGGGCGGGGGTTCTTTCAAGATTTCAAACCTGAGTTATCAGATTTGAAATCAAAGCCCGCCACCAGTGCGGGCTTTTTTCTTTTGGGAAATGAATTCCCCCGGTGCTAATCTCCCTGCATGGCGCGTGATGATCTGTTTACCGCTCCGGCAAAACCCCAGCCGGAAGCAGCCGCTGCGCCCGAATCTCCCCGCCATCAGCCGCTGGCCGCGCGGATGCGTCCGCACAACCTCGATGAATACGCCGGCCAGTCCCACATTCTCGGCAAGGGGCAATTACTGCGACGCGCGATTGAGGCCGACCGCATCCAGTCCCTGATCTTTTACGGCCCGCCGGGCACGGGCAAAACCTCGCTGGCCCAAATCATCGCACGGCAGACCAAAAGCAAATTCGAGCGTTTGAGCGGCGTGGAATCCAACGTCGCCGACATGCGGCGCGTCCTCTCCGCCGCAGCGAACCGGCTGGAAAACACCGGCCAGCCGACGATTTTGTTCATCGACGAAATTCATCGCTTCAACAAATCGCAGCAGGATGTTTTGCTGCCGGACGTGGAGAGCGGCGTCATCAAGCTCATCGGCGCGACCACGCACAATCCGTTTTTCTTCGTCAACTCGCCGCTCGTCTCGCGCTCGCAAATCTTCGAACTGCGCCCCCTGACCGAGGAAGATTTGTTCTCATTGCTGCAGCGCGCATTGGCTGATGCGGAGCGTGGGCTCGGTTACCTTAAAATTTCCGCCGATGAAAATGCGCTGCGCCATCTCGCCACCATCTCCGACGGCGACGCGCGCAAGGCGCTCAATTCGCTGGAAATCGCCGCGCTGACCACCGCGCCGGATGCCGACGGCGTTGTCCGCATCACGCTGGAAGTCGCCGAGCAGAGCATCCAGAAAAAAGCGGTCGTGTATGACGGCGGAGGCGACGCGCATTACGACACGATTTCCGCGTTCATCAAATCTATGCGCGGCAGCGACCCGGATGCGGCGCTTTACTGGCTGGCAAAAATGATCCACGCCGGCGAAGACCCGCGCTTCATCGCCCGAAGGATTGTGATTTGCGCGGCGGAAGATGTCGGCCTGGCCGATCCGATGGCGCTGGTGCTGGCCAATGCGTGCCTCGCCGCGTCGGAATTTGTCGGCTGGCCGGAGGCGCGGATTCCGCTGGCGGAAGCGACGATTTACATTGCGACCGCGAACAAGAGCAACAGCGCCTACCTGGCGATTGACGCCGCGCTGGAAGATGTCCGGTCCGGGCGCACGCTGGCCGTGCCGGAACATCTGCGCGACAAGCATTACAAAGGTGCGGAACGCCTCGGCCACGGTGCCGGTTATGAATACGCCCACGACGGCAAAGGACATTTTGTGGCGCAGGATTATCTCGGGGCCGCAAAACGTTATTACGAACCGACTGAGCAAGGCGTGGAAAAAAAAATCAAGGAACGTGTCGAGAAATGGCGCGCGGAGTTTTCCAAAGTGCACGGCAAAGAAGCAAAATGAACATCCAAGATTCCAAAATCACGTTGCGACAGAAAATCCACGACGCGCTGGAGAAGATTTCCCCGGCGGTGCGGGCGGTGGAATCCATCGAGTTGGGCGAGCGGCTACAGGCGCAGATGCCGAGTGCGCACACCATTTTATTTTTCGCGCCGCTGCCGGACGAGCTGGATGTCTGGCCGGTGATGGAGCTCTCGCTTGCGTTGGGCGTCACCTGCGCCCTGCCCTTTTTCGATACGGAGAAAAAATCTTATGTCGCAAAACAAATCAAACAACTGGCGACGGACATTGTCATCGGAAAATTTGGCGTGCGCGAACCGGCGGCGGGTTGTGCGGAAATTCCGTTGGAGAGATTTGACCTGGTGCTGGTGCCGGGAATGGCTTTCGACATGGTCGGGAATCGGCTTGGGCGCGGGCGGGGATTTTACGACCGGCTGTTGCAATCGGCCAGCGGTGTGAAGTGCGGCGTGTGCTACGACCTTCAATTGCTGGAAAAGATTCCCACGGAGCCGCACGACGCCAAGGTGGACTTTGTTTTGACGCCGGGGAAATGCGTGAACGCCCGGAGAAATTTCAGAAGCAATATGAACTAGCGATGCTGGCCCATGTCAACAGGCAGGCCGCCTTCCCAGCTCTGCGGAGCATTCCAAGGACGAACCGAGGCATTTTGGGGATCCTCAGTCGCGCAACCGGAAAGCCCTGCCAAAGCTGCTGCCAGGGCGAGCAGGGAAAACCATTTCACGACGCGGGTCATTTTAGGAGGCGGGGTCGGGATGAGCGGGGCTGACTTCATCGCCTTCGATCACTTCACCCAATTTCCAGCCGGGAACGAGGTTGGCGATGCTGCGGCCTTTTTCAAGGGTGCGGACAATCACCTTGGCCACAAGCTTGCCGTCGCGGCTCACCAGCAGTTCACTGTTCTCTTTGAGGCCCTGGTCATCACCGATGTTCAGGACGACAAAATCCCATTTCGGATCCACCACCAGAATTTTCCCCTTGAGGTCGGCGCGCAACGTAACGTCGGCGTTGGTGCCGATGAAGATGTCTAACTGGGCGCGCAACCGGGCGATGGAACGCTGCAACACCGACTTTTCCAGGTTGCCGGCATCGATCATGTCCTGCTTCTCTTTGAGCGTGCGACCCAGCTTGGCAACCTGCTCGGGGGAGAATCCAGTGGTCTTGTAGGAGGCTAGCTCGTTCTGAGAGTCGTCCCGTTCCTGAGTGGTCTTGACCAGCTTGTCGGACAAATCATTCGCGCGTTTTTTCTGCGCGACCTCCGCGGCGACCGCCTTGTCGCGTTCGGCTTGGGTTTCCGCCAGGTTTTGCTCCGTCTGCTTGAGCGTGTTCTCGGTTTTCACCAGGACCGCGTTGGTCTTGGCCAGCGCGGCCTGCGTGGCATGATAGCCATCGCGGTTGGTGTTGCGGTCAACAACCAGCTTGTCAATCCTGTCCTTGACGAAAACGTAGTTCACCACGCCGACGCCGAGCGCCGCGATAATGGCTATAATCAGACTGATGCGAATCATGGCTTGTTTGAAATTTTCGTTACATTAGACCTTTGACCGGAACGTGTCAACGCCGTTTGCGCTTTGCAAACGCACATTTTCATTTCATTTTCCGGTCGTGGAATTAAATCACGGCCTGCACCTCGCCTACTGCACGAACATCCATCGCGGTGAAACGTGGCGCGAAACCTTTGATTCGCTCAAAAATTCCACCCTAGCCGTGCGCGAGCGCGTATGCCCGCGCGACCCGTTCGCCATCGGCTTGCGGCTGAGCAGCCAGGCGGCAAGGGAATTATCCGACCCGGAAATACTTTTGGAATTTCGACGCTGGCTCGACAAAAACTCCGGCTACGTTTTCACCATCAACGGATTTCCTTACGGCCGGTTCCACGGCACCCGCGTCAAGGAACAGGTTTATGCGCCCGACTGGACTTCGCCCGAACGGCTGGGTTACACCAACCTGTTATTCGATCTGCTCGCGGAGATCTTGCCGGTCGGGGTCGAGGGAAGCGTCAGCACCCTGCCGGGCTCGTTCAAGGAATTCATTTCCAGCCGCGAACAGGAAAATGCCATCCGCGAAAATCTCTGGCGCTGCGTAGAACACATTTCGCGAGTCAGCAAAAAATCCAAACGCCGGCTGCATCTCGGCCTCGAGCCCGAACCGCTGGGACTGCTGGAAAACTCCGCCGAGACCATTGCCTTTTTCGGAAAGCTGCGCGACGAACATAAAACCGATCCGCGCCTCGACGAACATCTGGGGGTCAACTATGACACCTGCCATTTCGCGATCGAGTTTGAAGAACCGCGCAGCGCGGTCGCCGCCTTCCGGAACGCCGGCATCAAAATCAGCAAGATTCATTTGAGTTCCGCGCTCAAAACCAGGCCGACCCCGGAGACATGCGCCGCGCTGAAAAACTTCGCCGACGACGTTTACCTGCATCAGGTCATCGCCCGCGACGAAAACGGAAGTTTGGCCCGATACCGCGATTTGCCGGACGCGCTGGTGGACAATTCAAAATTAAAAATTGAAAATTCAAAACTTCCCGAATGGCGCATTCATTTCCACGTCCCGCTCCACGCGTCCGCCGCGCCGCCGTTTGCAAACACGAACGACCACCTGCTCGGCGTTCTCGATTTGCTCGCGGAGAACCCGAAGCTTTGTTCGCATCTAGAAATGGAAACCTACACCTGGGAAGTGCTGCCGCCGGAATTGAAAAGCCGCAGCGTCGTCGAGCAGCTTGTCGCCGAATACGACTGGACGCTGGCGCGATTGAACGAACGCGGGCTGGCTTGAGCGGAGGTGTCGGCATTTTTTTGATTGGGCGGAGCGCGACCGGACTGAGGCGAAGGGCACGGGGTCCGATTGCAGCTTGCGGTTTTTGTTCCGGCGATAATCTTTGACAGAAATTCGACCGTCCGCTTTCATGAACCCATGCTCACAAAGGTCACCGGGGAAAAACCGTTCATGCCATCCTGCACTCACGGCGGCTAATCTTCTGTTACGTATCAGAGCCTATGAACTATCAAGTCGTGATGCTCGCGGCCTTGTTGATGCTTGCGGCAGTGGGATGCACACCAAATCGCAGCCCAGAAGTCACAACTGCGGTCGGTGAACTCAAAGTGGAGTTGACGCCCGTCGAGCTGACATATTCGATAAGGCAGGGGAAGTTCAATCCCTTTCCGGCTCGGTTCCGTATCACGAACCTGAGCTCTACACCTTGTTCGATTGCAGTTTGGTCGTGCAGTTATTTCGAGCACTGGAGGACCGACAGCAAAGAAGTCTCGATTGGCGATTGGAGCTGTGATAGCAATATCCTAGGTTCACGGCTTCTCACTGCAACTAATGATTATAACGGCGATCTTCCGCTCGTAGTGAAACCAACAACAAAGGGCCGGCAAATTACCCTCCGTTTAGCATTCTCGCCCGCGACGAAGTCTATGTTCGGAAAACCTCTGGAAGGTGTAATTGGTGGAACATACTGGAGCAATGAAATAAAAATTACTGTGACAGAATAGCTGGTTATGAATAAAGCCAAGCCAGATAACAACGGAATTGGCACCACGCGAAAACCCATTTTAAAATAAGCTGGCGCCGTCCGTCGTTCCCCCCTGCCCTGAATTCCATTTGCACGTCCATTCCGGGCACAAAAAAGCGCGAACCGCTCGCACGGTTCGCGCTGATTGAATTCCAAACGGATTACGTCTTGGGCGCCATCTCTTGATCGCGCTCTTCCACGGCGGCCCCGGCGCGAAAGCTTCACGTGGCCTTTTTCGTCCCTGACGAATGGGTTCTCCGGCCCATCAAGGCTGGGCGGCGGGCGGGTTGGTGTGGCTGAGCCGCAGGGTGATGGTGGCCAGATCACGTTTGATTTGCGCCAAATCCGCGGCCATGGCTTGGCGGCGGGCCAGCTCGGCCGGGTCGGGGGTGAGCTGCTTGATTTGCTGCTGCAGGTCGGTGTTCAAAGCGGCGATCATCTGGCGGGTGTCGTTATGGAGTTTGTCTTCCAGCCGGGTTTCCTGGGCGGTCATGGCCTCCTCCAAGAGCGCATTGCAGAGATACATGGTGTGAATCTGGTTGGTATGGTAGGCGTAGAGCAGCGACTGTCCGGCTTGGCGGTCGGTTTCGGCCGCCGCCAGGCGCGCTTCGATCTGCCGGCCGACGGTCAGGGTCAGGAACAGGGTGTTGGTGTGGAAGAAAATCGCGTCCTCGTGGGTCTTCTCGAAATAGTAGTTATTCACCTTGTCCAGCAAGGGCGCTAGGGAGGTGAGCTGGGATTTAATGGTGGCGAGCTGGGTGGTCTGGTTTTGCTGGAGGAGCATCAGCTTCTGCGACAGCAGGGAAATCTTCTCAGTATTGAGCCGGGTTTGTTTGTCGCAGCCGGAAAAGAGCACCGTCCCGGCCAGCGCGAGTAAAAGGTAACTGTGTTTCATATCGAATCGGACCAGCCCCGGCTTTGCCAGTGGCCGCCAGTTGGCCCACGCTATGGAACACGTTGCCGATGGATTCGTCAACGGGATTGTCCGGTGGGGCAAAGGGCCAACAACCGGCAACGGGAAGCGGCTTTTGAGGAGGCCGGCGTGGCTGGCTACGGGCGGGTTTTTCTGGCGCCGGAAGCCGGCGGCTCCCGATCCGGCACGACGTTCCAAATGCCCGGGGCGGTCATTTTCCATTTCACGGTATAATCCGGTTCCTGGATTGGCGCAGCTGAAGCAGAGGATTTGAGATTGGGTGTGGGTGCGGCGGTTGTGCCGGGGGAATCAAAAGGAACCGTCAACTTCCGGGTGGCTTTGGATGGGGCACGTTTCATCGTGGTGGAATGGCCTCGTGAATCCTTCACTTCTGCAAATGGGCGCGGTCGCTGTGATGCCGGAGGCTCGATTGCAGCACGTGGGTGATGGTGCTGGCTTGCTCCGCACGATGTTCTTGATGGCTGTGGGTTGCGCACAGGACGATTTTCACCGTGTCGAGCAAGACCGCTGCGGTAACGGGTTTGACCAGGGCGGCGGCCAATTGCAGCGATGGGTGGAGGGCCAGCTCTTCCGCCGGCAATTGTCCGGCAACCATGATGATCGGCAGGGTCATCCGGGCGGCTCGCAGTTTTTTGATGAGTTTGACGCCATTGATTTTTGGCAGGTCATAATCTGTGATGAGCAGGTGGTAATGGACAGCTTGAAGCTCCTCCAAGGCGGCGGCGGCATCTTCAACCTCGTTCACGTCGTAACCATGCTGGATCAGGACTTCGGTATTGGCATGGCGGCTGACGGGATCGCCGTCCACCACGAGAATGCACTGAAGTAGACTTGTCGCGTGTGAGTCGGGTGGGCCGGACAGATTGCGCTCTCGGATGAGGGAATCACCTTTCATAGCAAGGTCATCCAAGCATAGAGAGTTTTCGTTGGCAATGGGGTGTTTTACCCATGCCGGAAAGACGACCAGCGAAGCACTCACTCGACTTAGCCGTCGCTCAACGCATTTTCATCGGCCAATTTCACGGCAACACGAGGCTGCGATAGAAGCGTTGCGGTAACGGATTGGATTCGATGAACAGGAAAGGCACAGCATTGGTGATAAGCGAAATCCAGTTCGCCGGGTTCAAATTGGTGGTGGCCTGCACGACGTAATTCGAACCGGAGGTGCCAGAGACGGTGAACCGAAATTGCTGATTCGTGAAAGTGATCAGAGTGAACGTCGGGGCGATGGCCGGCGGATTGGTAGTGATCACTTGCGTGATGGAGCCCTGCACCACCAAATCCGGAGCGGTGCTGCTGGTAGTGTCAAAGACATACCAGTTCCCGGTGGAAGCCCCGCCATAGTTGACAATACGGAAGGTGACATTGGTGCCCGCGCCCACGTTTTGCAGCGCGGCGAACCCGGACAAATCTATCACACCGATGGAGGCGCCGCTGGTGCTGGTCGAGGTGTATGAAAGATTGGTGATGTCATTGAACGCGCTGGAACTTATCTGATATTGCAACACACCGTTGGCCGGGCCGGTGCCGGTGCGGCGGTAATCAAACCGGCTCACCGAGCTGTAATTTACTTTGTATCCGGCATTGGCCGTGACGACGAAGGTAACGAACAAGTTCGAAGCCACCGCCTGCGTGGCACTGATATTGGTGAAAGCCTGTCCGCCCCAGCCTCTCGCCGCACCACTGGAATTAGTTGTAATACCTGAACTGCGCGTCAGGCCGCTTACCGTCAAGTTGGGTGCATTCGTGGTGGAAGCCAAAACCGGTGGACCAAAGGCGTCCTGTCCGCTCATGTCCCAACCAATCAACGTCCCGCTGTAAACAAGGTTGCCGGTGGGATTAATAATGGTCGGGTCGCTGGCGGTGCCAGATGTGGCATCGCCACCGCCGGAAACAACGGCGGCGTTGGTCACCGTGGCCGGCGCGTTGGTGGCCACAGTCACGGTCACGAAGATGGGCGGATAAACAGCGCCCGCCGACAGCGCGTCCGAACGCGTGCAGGTGAGAGCAGCTAGATTCGTGGTCCATCCGCTGCCGCTGATGGCGGTGGCGGTAAGCCCGATGGGCAAAATATTCACAACGCTGACGGTGCCGGTGCTGGCCAGAGTGCCAATGTTGGTAACGATGAGCGTATAGATAGCGCCGGTTTCACCCTGCGTGAAGTTGCCGGAATGGCTCGCCGCGATGCTCAGATCAACTGTTGCCGTGCCGGTCACTGCAAAGCTGCCGGAGCTGAAGGCCGTCCCGCCGGGCGTCGTGACACTGATCGCACCGGAGGTGGCGTTGGTGGGCACAATGGCCGTGATCTGCGAATTCGAATCGACGTAAAACGCCGAGTTCAAACCGTTGAAGGAAACAATGGAAGCGCCATTAAAATTGGTGCCGGTGATGACAACCGTGGCATTCGAGAGACCGCTCGTGGGCGTGAAGCTGACAATCGCCGGCGGCGGCGGCGTGCCGAGATTGTCGATCTTCGCCCGGAACGCCGACGCAATGGTGACCGGCAGGGCCGTGAAGAAATTGAAACCGGTATCCAGTTCGATCTGATGCGCGGACGTGATGTAGTTCGTCCAAGCGGAACTGACGCCGTTGGTGTTCGGAACCCGGATGGCGATGACACGGTTGGTGGTGGTCGTGATGCGGCTCAACGCCGTGCCGCCACCCAACGGAACGATCACCGCGATCTTCCAGGTATTGGAGGCAATCAGGACGCGCGTGCTGCTGGAAAGGTGGTTGGTGCCAAATCCGCTCGGGCCGCAGAGGATCAACACTTCGTTTCCCGCATCGGCCAGCGCGCGACAGTCGTCCTCAAAGTTTGCCCACACGATCTCATTATTGTTGGGCGCCTGCGGCATCATGTTCGACATGAGGAACGTCATGTCGTTGTCGTTCGTGGAATCCGTCCGGTCCGCCGACGGGCAGAGATGCCCGCGATCATAGCCCGAACCGCTGTATTCGTTTTTACCGACCTTGTAAAAAACCGTCGGCAAATAATTGGTATCAGCGGCGAAGCTGTCCTGACGAGCCACCGCGTTGTTGGCGTCGGTGGAAGTCAAATCCCAGCTCGCCCAGTTTGCCTGTCCCCGGCTGTCGTTGTAATCCAGAGCCTCGATGGTGCGTTGGATGAGGTAATGGGAGTGGTTGTTGGTGTCGGAAGTCGCGCCGGAGGGATTGCCGAGCTGCATCTGCAAGGCAGGGTCAATCAGCGCCCGCGCCTGAAAAACCAGACACAGGCTGCAAACCATCAAAATGATCACCGTCCGAACAAACCGGCTCATTAAACACCAAATCTTTCGTTATGGAATCAAAGCTCATACGAAGCGTATCGGTTGAATTCCAATTACGGCCCAATTTCGCCTATTTTTGAATCAAGTCCAGAATTTTATTAAAAACCCTGCAAATGCCAGTTGCGCTGCCCGGGATTTGAACGGGTAAAAACTTTTTTAGCGGGATTTTTTGACCTTCTCTGATAGGGCACTGGAGATTTTCAACTGCTTAAAA
>Ga0114951_10004030_pt1 | contig 14642 bp, 14 predicted proteins | sample AM7aDNAmetaG_FD_88677 | JGI IMG/M metagenome (GOLD analysis project Ga0114951, IMG submission 88677) | Freshwater microbial communities from Finland to study Microbial Dark Matter (Phase II) - AM7a DNA metaG | ecosystem: Environmental > Aquatic > Freshwater > Lake | place: Finland: Lake Alinen...
ATGAAAATCGCGTAGCGCATATACCGCCCTATTCAATTTTATAACGAAATTCAAAAGAATTAGGCGAAATATTTGTAGAGCGGTCTGGCGGTATGTAATTAAATCTAAAATTCGAGGCTGCATTTGTTTCCACATAATTCGGACGTTGCCAATTCGTCCAGTCCATCGGCTGTAGCTTGTGCGGTAGAGAAATCAGAAACACTTGATCTGTCTGATTGCAGGGTGTAATAATGATTGCGCGAGGATTCTCGTTTTTAGGTTTAAAGGTTTGCTGAAAGATTTTGAATTCACCATCTTCGCGTTGCTTTGTAAGGCTCAAAGGCGTGCCTACTGTCGTATGGTCTGTCCTAAAGTTCAAACCCGAATACACACCAGCATTTGACTTAATTTCTATTCCTTTGAGACAACGGATTTCGACGTAGAAGATGCTCTTGTCGCTGGCGCGAGCTGACAATCCTAAGATGACAAAAACGGCTACCATCAATAAGTTCTTGAATTTCATAATCAGTTATATTCCTGTAAGACCATTTTGCCTTGCATTACTTCGTATCCATTGATCTACCAAGGGAGAATTAGCATCGTCTGTTTTCTCGTCAATAGTATGTTTGCCATAGAGTAAGGGATGGTCGCCACCCCACGGATCACCACCTGCGCCAGAATGAGTGACCCAAAAATATCGCTCTGTGTAATATCGTCCGCCAGATGTGCCGGTATTACTAAAAAGTGGCCTGGAATGGACACCCGGGTCTCGACGGGCGTGCGCTACGTAGATAACATTGTCGGGTATGATTTCAGCATTTGCCCAAAGATACCTATCTACAGCATCATACAACCCCATAAATCTAATGAAGTTTGCCGCACAAGGACAGGGCTTTTCATGTAATTTTTTAGCCACAAGAATAGCAATCAAACCTCCGCGACTATGCCCGACTAGATTAATCTCTTCACTGGGATTGGCTTTAAGTGCATCACAAATGCTCGTATACACTTCATTTACAGTTGACTGCACCCCGCCACCGAAAAGATTTGGTCCATCTTTGTAGATTGCAAGGCCTCCACCATTTAGATAACTATCGTAAAAATTATGCACAAAGCTGTTGGCATGATGTTTGATCCGCGACTTCTCAGAATCTGTTCCGTCAATAGCGGCCAAATATAATCCTGAAATATCAACAGCATTGACAGGGTTATTGTCAACGAAGATGGAAAGGTTATTCCCACCATCTTCCTCACTTGGATCCCTACTCACCCACCTTCCCGTGCCCTCATTGTAATACCTGTATCCGTAGTATAGCTGGTCGCTTTCGCCGTCTTGATACTTGGTCGAGAACCGGAATGGATTATTCTTCGCAAGCAAGCCGGTGGACCGAATGGTTTCGCCAAACAGGCTGTATTCATAGTTCGCCAGCATCGTTCCGTCCGCCGCATTGACGAGGGCCGCCACGTTCCCGTTGCCATCGTAAGCGACAAACGCGTTGGTGGTGGATGAACCATAATAGCTGACTTCCAACAAACCGCCCACGCCGCCAGCGCCTTGCGCTGAACCGCTCAGGTCACTCCCCCAAACGTAAGTTCTGATGCGTGTATTATCCGGCCTGACCTCGGCAACCAGATTCCAACCGTCGTAAAGGAAGTTTTTCGTCGCATACGTCACGCCGTTGGTCGCCACGATCTTCTGAATCCGCCGGCCTTGAAAGTCATAACCAAACATCATTTGATACACTGGGCCGACGTTGGTATTAACCGTCATCCCGATCAACCGGTTTTCGCCGTCCCACGTGTAAGCCCAACGGCCGTCGTTGGTCAGGTTGCCATCCGCGTCGTAGCTGAATTGTTCCGGCGTCTGCGGCACAAACACATTGCCAGAATTCGTTACTCCACCACTTGCCACCTTGATATTTTCCCACTGCGCGGCAGCGGTGTTGTTCGTCTTGACCGTCGCCCAGAAGTATTTCCCTTTGCGCCAGGCCGTTTGGCCATTCACCGTCACCGCGTTCGTCGCCAGCGCCACGCCCAACACATCATTCGTCCCCGGATAATCCCGCTGGGTGATCTGGTTTAGGTTGTTGGCACTGTAATTGGCCAGCCGCAAGCTGGCGCTTGAGCCACTATTGTCCCCACCCGCCGTGGTTTGCTTGCGGTTGCCAATGTCATCGAACTGATAGCCGAACTGCTGGCCCGGCACCAGCGAACCATCGGCAAAATATTTCGTCCCGCCCGTCACCTGCCCCAAGCTGTCATATGTGGGCATAACCGTCCAGCACGTTGTTTCCGCTGTTCTTCAAATATGTGCCCGCCAGCCGCGCCACTGCGTCAAACGTATTCGTGATGTAGGCCGTGTTTGGCAGTAGCAATCGGCTCACCCGATATTTGCGGGCCGGGTCGTAAGCATAGCCAAAACTACCGGCGGCTGATGTAAGATTGGTCAGGCGGAAAGCCTTGTCATAACCATAAGTCTGATTCCAGGAGCCAACCGTCACGCCACTGCGCAAGCGGTTCGTATAGGCGTAGGTCACGGTGTCTCCGGACCACAGCCCACCCGCACTCACGACCTCCCCCGCCGCATCGTAGGCATTCACACCGGCGTGGCAACCCCGCACGCCTCTGCCGGACTAAGCTCGTTCAATGTTTCGACGACCAAATCCGATTGAGTTTTCGTTACGCGCACCGATGGATATAATGAAGCGTGAACGTTGCACAATTGCAGGCGGAACTCACCGCGCTCGGCGTCGATTCCTCAGCCTATTCCCTAGCCGGCGGCAGGCCTCACGGACGCCTGGTCCTAGACCATGAAGTCCGTGGCCCCTGGGCCGTCTATTTTTGCGAGCGCGGCCAGAAAATCGGGTATCAACCCTTTGACGCTGAAAGCGCCGCCTGCCACTTCTTTATAGGCGCCATGAAACAAGTCGTGGCCAACGCGCGACGTGTGGCCAGCTAATCCCGATTTTCGATCTTCACACGCATCTTTTGCAAGGCCTGTTCTTGGATCTGACGGATACGTTCGCGGGTGACCCCCAGACGGGCCCCCACTTCTTCCAGGGTTTTCGGCCGGCCGTTATCCAGTCCGAAGCGCATCGCCAGAATCCGGCTTTCCCGCGCGTCCAGCGTGGCCAGGACCGCCTTCACCAGTTCGTGATCGTTGTGTTGCACGATCGCAGCGAACGGGGCGGCCGCATTGGCATCGGCCACATGTTCCGAGATGGACGTCGCATCATCATCGCTGACGGGCGAATCGAGCGACACCGGCGCCCGGGAGGAATCGCGATAGCGCCGGACGCGCCGCGCATCAATTCCCAGCTCATCGGCGACCTCATCATCGGTCGGCTCGCGATCCAGCGTTTCGCGCAATTTCACTTCGGCCCGGCGCATGTGCGTCAACCGGTCCACGACATGGACCGGCAGGCGGATGGTCTTGGAGGTATTCGACAGCGCCCGCCGGATGGCCTGTTTGATCCACAGTGACGCATACGTCGAAAACTTCGCCCCTTTGCCCAGCTTGAACCGTTGCACGCCCTTCATCAGGCCGATGTTGCCCTCGTTGATGAGGTCCAGCAGCGGAAGCCCAAGTCCCTCATACCCGCGCGCAATCTTCACCACCAGCCGGAGGTTGGCGGTGATCATGTGTTCCCGCGCTTTTTTGTCACCACGCTGGACTCGACGGGCGAGGGCAATTTCCTCCGGCGGCGTCAGCAATTTCACCCGGCCGATCTCGCGGAGATAAAGCTGCAACGTGTCGCCGCGAAATGACTCCGCCGGCATGAATTCGGCCGCCGCAGGAGCCGGCGACGTTTCGACAGGAGAAGCCAATCGTGCCGGCGCATGAAGTCGCTTCGACCGGGGCGAAGGCACCAGTTGCAAGCGCGCCAACCGCAGCCCGGTCCTGGAAGTCAGGCGATTTCTTTCAAGGGTAGTTTTCATTAATGTTTTTAGTTCAGTTGGCGGTTTCGGAACAGCTCCTCGCCATCACCGCGAACCGGCAGCGCCCGCCGGCACGGCGAGTTTCTCCAGCTTGGCGAGAATCGCGCGTTTCCCAGCGGCCCCGATGGTTTGATCCTGCACTTCCCCACCGGCAAAATAAAGCAGCGTCGGGATGGACTGGATTCCGTAGCGCGCCGCCAGGACGGGATTCGTGTCCACGTTGACTTTGGCAACTTTCACCTGTCCGGCCTGCTCCGTGGCGATTTCGTCCAGGAGGGGCGCGATCATTTTGCACGGCCCGCACCATTCGGCCCAAAAATCCACGAGGACAGGCTGGTTGGATTGAAGCACTTCGCTTGCGAAGTTGGCTTCGTTGATTTCAATGGTTGGTTTCATAATTTAGTCGTTTCATTATCAATAGCGGGGGACCAGGTTCGTCCGCCGGATTGATTGCTGATGCCGGTTCCAGTCGGCCACGGCCTGAATTTTCTCCGTCGCCAGCACGGGGAACAGGAGATGCGGATACACCGTCTGCCACGCCAGCGCCTCGGCCTCGTTGAGCGCGAGCTTCAACAGCTGCTCCCGCACTTCCAGGACACCCCGGGACTCCGCGAGAATGGCGGCCCTGGTGTTCTTGATCTGCTCCACAATCTTCCGGCAGGACGCCACGCAGGCGTTTTTAATCGCAGCGCCAGCGCCGCCGGGTTCTTTGTTTTCCACGCCTGGTTTCGTTTTCATTTTTATTTGTCTTTCCTTATATGTAACTGTTGTTATTACAAACTCGCACAAAAAAAGAGACCGTCAAGCGGCTTTTTTTCCACTACAGGCGCCGGACGCCTTCACCGCGTCGATCACGTCGCCCAGCGTGGTTTTCGCCAGATCCTTTTCCATGGCGCTCTGGGCCGAGGCAAACAGTTTGGACAGGGCTTCCAGAATGCAATGGCCCACCGGGCAGGCGGCGTTGGGCTTGCGCGCCGGCCTGGCAAAGGATTCGGCATCCTCGACCGCCCGATAAACTTCGGCAAGATTAATGCGACGGGGCGAACGGCTCAGCCGGGACCCGGAACCGGCCCCCTTGCAGGTTTCCACCAGCCTGGCCTTCTGCAGGGACAGCAGGAGCCGGCGCACAATCACGGGGTTCGTATTGACGCTGCCCGCCAAGGTCGCGGACGTGACCCGGTCGCCCTCCTTGTAAGCGAGGACGGCCAGCACATGGACAGCCATGGCGAAGCGGCAACTGGTTCTCATACGACAGCAAATAAGTAACCACGCTGATTACAACTGTCAAGCCCACGGCTGGATCAACGGCAAACGGCGCGGATGTGAGAACCTCGCTCCCGGCAATGAAATCGGATCAAACCGTTCCCGCGAGGTGCGCATACGGGGGAGCGGTGCGCAGCCGCAGATCCTCCACCGGCGCACCGACGGTGAAATGATAAAGGCTCTGCCAGTCGTCGCCTGTCAGACCCAAGGCGTTATGCAGCACATCGTCGAAGTAGCAGCCGATGCCGGTGCCGCGAACTCCGGCGGCCTCGGCCGCCAGATACAACGCCTGGCCAATCATGCCGGCTTCCCAGAATAATTCGCGGTAGGCCGCCGCGCCGCGTTCCCGCAACACCGGCTCGAACCGCGCCAGCATGCCCAAACTGAACGCCCCATCGGCGGCGATATCCTGGTGGCAGGAGAGGGTCCGCGCGAAATCACGCAGATCGCCTCCGCCCAGCCGATACAACGGCGCCGAGGCGATGGAATCCGTCGCCGCTTCCCATTTGAATTTCGGGTGGAACGCCTGACGCAAGGCGTCCGCATCCGACGGTGAGCGCAGCCAAAGATACAAACCGGGTTCCAGTCCGGTGACGCGATGAACGAAGAGCACCAGATGCAAACGCGGCGCAAACGGCCAGGCATCAAACGGCGGCGCCGCTGCGCGCGGCAGCGTGGCATCCAGAATGGCCAGGAACTTTTCACGTGTGATACAGGTGACGCCGTCAAAATCCACGGCACTGCGTCGCTGGCGAATCAGCTGGGCCGCAGAATGGTTGCAGTCAGGTAGCAATGAAGGAGGCCACGCCGCCCCATCCGCGGCTTGGGATAATGCCACATTCGCCGGCTTTCGTTCCGAAGCTTTGACGGCCTCAGCAATCGCCGACCAATCGACCTGTGACTCACTCAACCGGTTGGCACGTCCGAACCATTCGATGGAGGTGTGGGGGCCGGGCGATGGAGCCGTCGCGATCGCCGCGTTCACGCTGACGTGGACGAGCAATTCCGGAGTTTCCCGTTCGGCGTCCGCAAAATCTTCCGGGCGATCCAGCCCGAGCAATTGGGAAAGGCGTGCGTCATCCCACGCCGGCAGGAGTTCCACGCGCCAACCCAGGGCGGCGGCGGCGAACCGAAGCGCGGCGAGGGCGTGTCCCACATCGTGCTGGCAATAGCGGAATGCCCGCTCCCCATATTTCCAGGCTTCGCGCCAGGTGATCGAGGTCAGTCCCACCTGAAATCCGTCCGCCGAAGATGCGGCGGCCTTGGTCCAGTGTGCCCGCTGTTCCAAAGCGTGCTCCAAGGGCGCGTAATGATAGACGCCGGCACCACCGGGAACCCCCTCGAGGTCGGGCAGCACGGCATAGGATTCTGTGGGATGGAGGTTGCCACTTGAGGGGTTGATCCGCAGATACCAACTCGAATCGGCAATCTGTTTGCGCGCGGACAGGCCCAGGGACAATTCAAAAAACAAACCCACCGATTTGAGCGTGAGCGGTCGCGGCGAAACGGTGGCCGCCCCGAACAGGGCGGCCGCCGAAGGCGTTTCGTCTGAATCCGCCAACGGCAGGCGGAACAGCGGCGCGCCGGTAAAGCGGCGGAAGGGGTTTGGCTGAGTCGCCCAGTCCAGGCCGTGCGGGCCGCTGGCATAACGATCAGGCTGATGCTTGGTCCGTTCGTGATAGGCGATGATATCGGCGACGGTCGCGGTCATGAGTGGAAGATTGGCGGTGGTCGAGTTCAAATGGCGCAGCCAGCATAAACCATTAACGCGAGATTGCTCTCACCTTATTCAGACTGGCGATCCTGCCGCCTCAAGCCATTGCTGCATGATGAGCCTGGCCATCCAAGTATGCCCATTGACGATACGGTTCATACTGCTTGCTGGCTGAGCAGCGCTTTTCCAAAGCCGCCATTTCTTCCGGCGAATAGGGCTTGAATTTCGCCGCCACCCCCGCGTTCTGCCGGAGCCAGGCCAACGAGTCGATGCCGGAGATCAGCGTTGTGACCGGCAAACTCAAAGTGTAACGCAAGGATTCCCCGGCGGTGACCACCCCGTCCTTGACCGATTTGCCGTTGCCGCCCAGGGTCTTCATGGCCAACGGAGCAATTCCCTGCTTGAGCAACTCCGGCAGCACCAGCTTTTGAAAGCCATCTGCGTGCGAGTCGAAGACCGAGAGCGGCAGCTGGACCGCATCAAAAGGATATTGGTGAGCCAACACCCGCAAATGAGCCCTGGGATTGAGATGTCCGGTGAAGCCGCAATAACGGATCTTCCCATCTTTACGCGCCTGCTCAATGGCTTCAATCACTCCACCCAGCAGGAAAATCGAGTCCGCTTCCGCCGCGGAACCGATCTGATGGACCTGCCAGAGGTCGAGATGATCCGTCTGCAATCGCTTCAAAGATTCTTCCAGCATGGCCAGGGCCTTCGCCTTGCTCTGTTGTCCCTGCCGGTGAGTGCAGACTTTGGTCATCAGAAACACCTGATCGCGTTTGCCGGCCAAGGCTGAGCCCATCCACTCCTCGCCCCGACCGTCATGATATTCCCAAGCATTGTCGAAAAATGTCACCCCATAATCTATGGCCTCATGTGCTATCCGGGTCGCTTCCTCGACCGTTTTGGCCACCGCCAAAGTGTGTCCGCCGATGCCCAGCGATGAAACCATTTCGTCGTGCCGACCCAACTTGCGCTTCGGCACCTGGATCGCCAAAGGTTCCCCCAGCGCGACCCGGCTTAACGCCACGCCAGCGCCGGCAATGCCCATGGTTTTCAAAAAAGTCCGTCGATTATAGCCGGGGAAATGATTCATGACTCGATTCTGGGTGCTGATCCGCCTAAAGAAAGCAGAATTTTTGGCGGATCAAGCCGCGGTTTGAAGCATGGCGGAGCGTCAGGCTCATCGGCTTTGAAATCAAAGGGCATATCTCTTTAAAACAAACGTTGCCGATAACCTGATCCACTGCCGGAAAGTCCGATTTGTTCATCACGTGTTTAGCGGCGTGCCCGGCTCACGCCCCGGTTGATGTCACTCGCCAAATGCAGCCTGGCAATCCGTCCGGTGCGTTATCAGGCATGGCAGAGTAGAGTGTCGGAAAAAATGTCGTTTTTTTAAAGAGATTGAAGCAGGCCTGTTTTCATTGGGGTTATTGATGAGTTTGATGATTTAAACGGACCAAAACCCAAAACTTCCGTTTTAAAACGTCGGGAATGTTTCCATTTATTGCTTTCCACATAGCAATACAAGATGCATCTATAGATTTTTCAAATTACTATATACCAGCCTGTTATCAACAACGAGGAGAGTCAATCGATTGTTTGGCACTCAAAAGGCTCTCAAAAGGCGGATAGTCCGTTCAAACCAAAGAAACAAAACCAGAGCTACATCGTATGAACAAATCAAAATGGTCAATCGGCCTCTTGGTGCTGGCAATCGTCATGGTGACGGGGACGACATTTGCAACGCCCGCTCCGGTGCCGGATGTCGGCAGCACATCGTTGTTAATGACCATGGCGTTTGCCGGATTGGCAGCCGCCAGGAAATTAATGCGTTAACCGATCCTGGAAGATCAACCAGCCCGCGTCGTTAATCCGGCACGGGCTTTTTATCTGCCGAAGTCCAAAGAAAAGCAGAAATCAACATCACCGACACGAGCTGCCGCCAAAGCCCGCTCATGAAGCGATGCACAGGTCGCGGGTCGGGATGGCAGGCAGGTCACTCGCCGTATTTATTTTGTGCCATGTCTTCGTAGAGTCTGGTCAGCATTCAGTTGGACACGTTGACGCCAACGGATTCGTATGAAACAGTCGCAGCTTCACAAACGTATCAATATTCAGAACCGACCCCTAAGCGACCCAGCGAGCAACCCAGCAAGGCAAAAGCCGTCCAAGCCAGGGCGGGAACGTAAAGGCTGAACTCGCCAAGCCCCTGAACAAACCACCCAAGCAGTCCGATAAAAATGGCGAAGGTCAGCGGACTGCCGGATTTCCAGACGCGCCGGCCGATGATCACCAGCGCCAGCACAATCCAGGCGGCGTAAAAAATTCCGCCCGGGATTCCCGAATCTGAGAATTGTTCGAGGTAATCGTTGTGCGTGAGCCGGGCCATTTCAGATGCCGGAGACTTGAGTTGCGCATACGGCCGCTGGAAAGTGCCCGGCCCGGTTCCCAGCAGCGGATGGCCCATGGCCGTTTGCGCCGCCGCCCGCCAATAATCAAAACGAGCGCCGGCGCTGGTGGCGCCGGCGGCAAAGTAGTTGTGGAAGCGAACCGCGAAAATTCCCAAGCCAACGAGCAGAACAATCATCAGCGCCGCCCATTTCAAACGCGCCGGCCACGGCAACCGGAACAAACAAACTCCGCCGACGGCCAGCGCGATGAGCCAACCGAGTTTTGAGCCCGTCCAAAAGAACCCGGCGATTCCCAGAAACAAAGTCAGGCCGATGACGCTGGCGCGAAGGAACGGCCGCAGAGTTTTGGCGCTATGGAAGGCGAACACCAGGGAAACCGGAAACAGCAACAAGATCGCGCCCGCCAGCGCATTGGGATAAACGAGCGTGCCGTTGACGCGGCCTTTGGCGAACTTGGCGAGGATGGCTGGATTCGCCACGGCCACGCCGTTGGTGGTGATGATCACATTCTCGCGTTTCAAATCTTGAATCATCTCCGGCGGGTAATTCGTCCAGCCGGCTTTTTCGCCGGCCAGGAGATTTTGACGGTTTTGCGGAAACTCAAAAATCCGCTGGTCCACGGCGCGCACGAGGCAAAAGACGAAGGCCGCCAGCACGCCGATCAAAAGCCAGCGCAGCATCCGGTCGCTGCCCAAAACGTGCCGGCCGAGAAAAAAGCAGGCCACGCAGCCAAAAAACTGCCAGAGCGTCGGCGCGGTCAGACTGGCGTCCAGGGTTTTCGTGGCGGAAAACAACTGCCAACCGAACCACAGCAACGGCAGCAGCCAGAGCCAGCGATTATGAAATTCAAAACCCCTCGCCCCAGCCCGCTCCCCGTTTGGGCGGCGCGAGGGGGCAGACTGCCCCTGAAAGACCAGAACGGCACCAAGACCGGCGAGCGGCAGAAAAATCCAGTTGGCCCAGCGGGTCGGCCAGGGGTCGTTCAAAAAATCCGAGGCCGAAACCGGCGTCGGGATTTTGCTGTCGAGGATGACAGGGTTGCCGAATTTCCAGATGCAGAGTCCGAGGAAAAGCCCGAAGGCGAGCGCGTAAACCGCCGTCCCGCTGATTTTTTTCGCAGACATCATGCGCGAATTTTAGCCGCTGCGGACCGGAATTAGAAATGCAATTTCAGCAACCCCACCTCCAGCGCCAGGGCTTCCTGCACATTGGAGTAGAGCAGCCGCTGGGTCTGTTCCAGCGTCGACAGATTTTCCAGAGCCTGGCGCGGATGGATGCGTTGCGCGACGATTGCCGCGCCGGAAATGCCGGGGAATTTCAACAAGTCCTGGCCGGCGGCGAGCGAGTGCAGCCAGACATCGCGCAGCCACCATTGGACCAGCAACAATAAGTCGGCGCGGTGGCGGCGGTATTCGGCCTCGATGGCCGCGGCCAGTTCGTCCTCCCATTTATCGCGCAAGCCTTTCTCGACGTCGTCGTATTTTTCGAGCGGTGAGCGGGCGGTGAGCGTCTCGCCCACGGACGTTCGGATTTCACCCAGCTTTTGAAGCAAGGCGTCGAGCAACCGGTAGCGGCCGAGCAGGCTTTTCTGCTCACCCGAAGCAAGGGCGCCGAAATGTTCGAGCCAGGCCGCTTGCGCGGCGTCGAGCGGACGCGCGCCGTCGCCGGAAAAATTCAGGCGCAGGCAGCGGGACAAAATGGTTTCCAGAATCCGCGCCGGTTCGGTGGACAACAGGATCAAAATGCATTTGGGCGGCGGCTCTTCCAGCGTTTTGAGAAACGCATTCGCCGCCTGGGTGTTCAAACGGTCGGCGGCGCCGATGACGGCGACCTTGTATGCGGCCTCGGTCGGCTTGAGCTGGATTTGCTGCATCAGATCCCGCATCTGCTCGACCGTGACGATGCGCGATTTGGATTCGGGCCGCGCCCAATGGATGTCGGCGTGGGTCTCGCGGTCGATTTTCCGGCAGCTCAAACATTCGTCGCAGCAATCCGTCGCCTGGCCGTCCGTTTTGACCGGGTTCTGGCAATTCAGGGTTTTCGCCAGGGTGCGCGCGAGCAGTTCCAATTCGTCTAGCTGGTCACCGGTGAACAGGTAAGCGTGGCCCAGACGTCCGCGCGCCAGCGAGCGTTGGAGCAGCTGAACGCCCTGGGTTTGATTCGGGAGTTTTTGAAAGGACATGCGTGCGGAGCAGCTTGCGGGTAAATTGTCTTGTTTCAATGCTTCCTGCTTTTATCGGCCAGGATTTTAATTGGCCCCAGAAGCCTGCAAAGCAAACAAGGTATCCCACCGTCTGTAAAGTTTTTAAAAGCGGCGGGATCGCTGCATATCCATAGAGCGGTTCCCGCTTTCAGCATTTGCGAGGGCCGGCAACCCGCTCCGCAAATCCATGGTTCACCCGAGCAGTGCTGAATGTTGTTTCAGCCACCGCTCGGCCGTTTCATATTCCGGGCAGACCCGCTCCACTTCGCGCCAAAACCGCGAAGAATGGTTCATTTCCCGCAAGTGCATGAGTTCATGGAGCAGAATGTAATCCTGGACAAAGCGCGGGGTTTGGATGAGCCGCCAATTCAGCGAGATCGTTCGGCGGCGGGAACAGGAACCCCACCGGGACCGCTGGTTCCGCACCGTGATCCGGCACACGGACAACTGGTGCAGTTCCGCATAGGCAAGCACTCTGGGCGGCAGTTCCCCTGCCGCCAGGCGCCACAGATGCCGTTCAATCGGCGGACGCAAATCCGCCGCATCGCTCTTCAATTGGACCGCCTCGCCCCCGAACCGGACGATGCCACTTTCCGCGTTCACGTCATCTTCAATTTTAACCAATTCGCCGCGAAAGAGGATTTCGGTTCCGATGAGCCACTGGCGCGAACGACTGGGACGCGCGGCCAGGCGCTGCCATTGGCGTTCAAGCCATTCCCGGTTCCGTTCAGCAAAACGATGCGCCTCGGCAACCGAACCGCTCCGGGGAATGGTCACCCGCGCCGAGCCATCCGGCCGGAGTCGCAGCACATACCGTCGCGCCCGCGGATTACGAATCAGCGTAATGGGAATCTGCCGGCTGCCCACAGATAGCAACACCTCCGCCGAAGATCGCCCGTCCGGATTCAGGTTGGATAAAAACTGCACCCGGAGAGTAAAAGAAGCGCAGCCCGGTTTGGCAATCAATTCTCTTGGTCCGATTTTCTCGAAAACGGGATTATGCCATTTGGCATAGTGCAAACCGACCCCGCCAGGCTGACGATGTGAAGGGCATGGGCCGGCGGTTGGAAACTGATCCGGCCGCCGGCCCCTGGCTGGAAATGATCCGCCCGTTTATGGGGTCAGGAATTTATAGACGATGGTGTTGTGATAGACTTCGCCGGGTTTGAGCACCACTGACGGGAAGTTCGGATGGTTGGGGGAATCAGGAAAGTGCTGGGGTTCCAAGGCGAGGGCGCCGCGGTAGGGATACACCTGGCCGCCCTTGCCCACGATGGTGCCGTCCAGAAAGTTGCCGCTGTAGAATTGCAGGCCCGGTTCGGTGGACCACACTTCCATCACCCGGCCGGTGGTCGGCTCGGTCACCCGCGCGTCCAGTCCGAGTTTGCCCAGCGGGTGGTTGATCACCCAGTTGTGGTCGATCCCGCCGCCGAAGGTGAGCTGTTCGTCACTGGCGTTGACCCGCGAACCGATCGTCGCCGGCGTGCGGAAGTCAAAGGGTGTGCCGTCCACCGGCCGCACTTCGCCGGTCGGGATGAGCGTGCGGTCCACCGGCGTGTAGGCGTCGGCATTGAGCCAGACCAGATGACCGAGGATGTCGCCGTGGCCGGCCAGGTTGAAGTAGGAATGTTGCGTCAGGTTCACCACCGTGGGCTCGTCCGTGGTCGCGGTGTAATCCAGCCGCAGGCTGTTGTCGGGCGTCACCGTGTAGGTGGCGGTGACGGTGAGCGTGCCGGGATAGCCTTCCTCGCCGTCGGGGCTGGTGTAGCTCAGCTCCAGCTGCGGCCCCTGGGCCGTGTAGGCCGCGCGCACCACCTGCCACACCACCTTGTCAAACCCCTTGAGCCCGCCGTGCAACGAATTGGATCCGTTGTTGACGGCCAGCGTGTGGGTCTTGCCGTTGAGGGTGAAATGGCCTTTGGCGATCCGGTTGCCGTAACGGCCGATCAACGCCCCGAAATACGGGCTGTTGGTGAGGTAGCCGCCCAGCGTGTCGTAGCCCAGCACCACGTCGCCAAAGTTCCCGTGCTTGTCCGGCACATCCAATGACTGGACGATGCCGCCATAGGTCAGGATCCGCGCGGTCGTGCCCACGGCATTGCGCAATGTGTAAATCTCCACCGGCGGGCCGTCCGGCGTCCGGCCGAAGGGCTGCGGGGTGATTTGGGTCGTGTCTTTTTCCGTGGCGCAACCGCTCAACAGTGCGACCGCCAGACCGGCGGCCAGCGCCGCCACCTTTGCTTTATGGATTGGTTTCATATTTTGTATTTTTAAAATTCCGCCGTGAATTTTCAAGCCGCCGCCGTCGGCCGGCGGCCGATTTTGTGGCCGAACCCGCCGTAGAACGCGACGTAGGCATAGGCCAGCAACGGCACGATGAAGGAGATTTGCAGCCCGTGATGGTCGGCGATCCAGCCTTGCAATGGCGGCAGCAATGCGCCACCCAGAATCGCCATCACCAGCAGCGAGGAAACCTGGCTCTTCAAAACGCCCATGCCGTCCAAGGCGAGCGAAAAGATATTCGGCCAGCCGATGGAGGTGAACAGGCCGATGCCCACAATGCACCACATCGCCAGCTTGCCGCCCTGGATCATGGAAATCGCCAGCAGGATCACGATCGTCGTGCCGAAGATCAGCAGCGTGCGGCCGGCCAGCGCCTTGCCGAACTGGAACAGCACCCAGCACAGTCCGAGCAGCGGCAGGTAATTTTTGAGGATGCTCCAGCCGGCGGCGAAATCGAACTGGTGCCGGTCGGAATCCCAACTGCGCAAAACCCAGAAGGCCAGAAAGCAAACAATCGGAACCACGAGCAACATGACCTGTTTGTTGAACTTTTTCATCTCGCTCAGTTCCACCGCGCCCATGAAGCGGCCGATCAACATGCCGCCCCAGAACAAGGAAACATATTTGCTCGCCTCCACCGGATCCATCCCCGCCACGCCGGGCTGGCCGAGGAAATTGATGATGGCGCTGCCCACCGAAACCTCCCCGCCGACGTACATGAAAATGGCGACCACCCCGAGGACAACGTGCGGATGTTTTAAAGCCCCGGCGCCGCGCTTAATCTGGCCCTCGCCGATGTGCGGCAGACGAATGAAGAAGAAAATCACTGCCAGCACCACAAACACGA
>Ga0114951_10004032_pt1 | contig 14635 bp, 16 predicted proteins | sample AM7aDNAmetaG_FD_88677 | JGI IMG/M metagenome (GOLD analysis project Ga0114951, IMG submission 88677) | Freshwater microbial communities from Finland to study Microbial Dark Matter (Phase II) - AM7a DNA metaG | ecosystem: Environmental > Aquatic > Freshwater > Lake | place: Finland: Lake Alinen...
CAAAATTCCAATGATATGTGTTTTGAGCGCCTGTCAGGGCATTTTCATGAATATAATATTTATTGCCTGTGTAATGATAATAAACGAAACTCGCAATGCAACTGGCAGGAGTACCTATTGTTATGGTGTGGCATGTCATAGCGGAGCAAAGGGTATCGTGGCTTTGTGTATCAATGTCGTAAGCTGTCAGACATACAGTATAAATTCCATTGCCGGGAAATACGTGAAACAAAGAATGAGAAGTCGTATCAAGTGTAGTACCATCGCCAAAATCCCAATGATAAAAGTTCTGAGCGCCAGTCTGTGCATTTTCATAGAAATGATAATGGTTCCCACTGTACTGATAATAGCCGAAACTAGCTGTGCAATTGGTTGACAGGCTTCCCTGGGAAACTGGAATCATGTTGTTTGGATAAGCCAATGCAAAACTTAAACTGAAAATATATGCGAGTGACATGGTAATAGCTTTTTTCATGTTTTATTCTCCTTTTTAAGTATAATAAGTTATAGAATAAAAATATTTTTAATCACAGGATGAGGGTTACAATTTTTCAGATATATAGACGCATCAATTGTCTGTGGTTACAAATTTATCTGTAGCAATAATTTTATTGTCTTGTGCGATTTTTATGAAGTATAGTCCACAGGGTAAGTTATCTCTTTGTAAAAGAATTGTATGTCCGGAAAGGTTTCTCATTTCTTTAACCAGCTGTCCGACAGAATTATAAACAGTTAAATTAGCATCATTAAGATTTATTTCAAAATATAAAGTAGTTTGTGTAGAAAATGGAGATGGAAAAATTCTACTTGCCGGCTTTTGTTCTATGGAACTCACTCCTGTAACCTGCTGAAGATCAATCAAGTCAAAGTAACCATAGCCCTGCAATGGACCACCTACAAGTCCGCCATTCAGAACAACTACTGCCGTATCACCTGTTGCAAGTATAAAACTTGATTGAATATTTAATTGTGTCCACGAGTTAGCTGAAGTTGTGACTCCTGTCTGAGTAGTTATTACTCCATTATTTATTTTGCCAAAATAAATTCCAACAGTTGGAGATGTCTCAGCATATGCCCATCCAGAAAGAATAAACGACTGCCCATAGGTGATAGAAGTAATTTTCTGATAAGCATACCCGGGAAGGCATCCTTGAGTACTGCCTCCGTTGACTTTTATACTCCAATATCCTCCTGTTGATGGCGCATTGTTAAATGACTGTGCGCCACATATCCATTCCCAGTGAGATAAATCTGGAATTGAATCCGTTTCAAAACTGCCATTCAACACTTGAGAGAAGGATGTATATGAAATTATTGAGGATAAGATTAATAATAAGTATTTCATTTTTTTATGATATTATTTAAATTTTTATTTATAACAAATAGTGTTTTATTAATCGTTTCGATACAAATATAAGCATAAAGTATAAAAAATATGCTATATACAAAAAAGAGAACCCTTTTATCATGAAATATGAATAAATAAAGGTTGGCTTTTAGAGTGCTACTGTATGGATTTTTTTTAAAGTGTTTTTGGGCTAAAGCCCGATTTATAAATCATTTAGCTTAAAGGATAATAACTTCCCTTTCAATAATTTCAGTACCATTATAAATTTTTACTAAATATATTCCTTTGGGATATTCAGAAAGGTCTATTTCATTGGTTGTCAGAAGTTTTATATCAGGTATGACATAAACTTTTACACCTTGTATATTATAAATTTCTATGCTGTAATGTTTCGTAAATTGTTGATTAGAAGCTATCAACTGAAATTTTCCACCGGAAGGATTAGGAAAAACGACAATGTCTTCATCTGACAGATTATAAGCAATACCTGTAGTCCCCGCGTATTCATAGGCACCTATATCTATTACTCCACCTATAACAGTGCGTGGCAACAAAGTAGTGTCAAATGACTTGTACATACTGACAGGTGTTAAGGAAAATGATGTGTTTGTAGTTCCTGCATTTGTTCCCTTATCTATAGCATCAATTGCACCTGCTGTCAATGAGTAATCGCCAAGAGATGGATTGGTGAAGCCAAATGTTAAGTAGTTGGCAGCGATGATGTTTTTTGAAGAGTCCAACGCACCAGGAATATTGCCGGTAAACATTGTATTACTTGCGCCTGCCACTGAAGCAAAAATGTTGTTGTATATTTTAAAAGTATTTATTCCGGAAGCAGGAGCGATGTTAAAATACTTTATATTGCCTGCATACTGATTGATTACGGTATTGTTTACAAAGTAAAAGTCTTCAAGGGTATTGGTTACAGCATCATAGCCTATTATACCATGGTTTGCCCCGGCAGGCCCCTGAATGATAATATTGCCTATAATAACATTCAATCCGCCCTGGGCAATGTTAATTTCCCAGCTTCCATAGCCTGTGGCTTCTTCATCTATCATGTTGTACAAGATATAACTGCGTTGTGCTCTTGTTTTCAACGAATTGCCTTGTCCGCGCGGATGATGGAAATAGCAGTTACTTACTAATAGTGTATCGGCACTGGCACTGATATAGATGTTGTGTTCATAGCCTGAATAAGTAGGGTCGTTTTGCAACTGATAGCCATTGTTGAAAAATTCAGTATTTTTAATTATTACATTGCTTGTGGTAACACTTGCGTTGCCTTCGAGGATGCCATTCTGGCAATTCATAAACTTGCATTTATTTACGGTTATGTTGTTGGCCTGAAAACGAATACCGGCTCCATTGCCTCCATTAGCATCGGAAACCTGAGCGCCGTCAAATACAATATTCTCCAGATAGGGATTGTCGCATGTGCCGGGTGTTTCAAAGACAAATATACCTTTCCCATTAGGAATGTCTCCGGTGTATTGTAAAACAGTACGGTTGCTGCCTGTACCGAGCCCAATAAATTTCAAGTCTTTCTTAACCCATTTGGTAGCATCATTGGCGTAAATACCACCATCAATATAAATGGTGTCCCCATCCTGAACCAGGTTTTTTATCTGGCTAGGCAAGGTGTATGTTCTTGTAGGACCTATGTTCCAGATGCTGGCGAAACTGTTTACTGAGACCAACATGAGAGTACCCAATAATAATTTTTTCATTTGAAATGTATTTAACCTGTAGATTTGTTGCGCACAACAAATCTACAGGTTTTTATCTGTGTAATTTGTTGTTATTGTATATTATTTTTCTATTTTTGTTCAGCATTATTATAAAACATTCCACATTGAAAAAAATGAAGATAAATAAACTTCAAATAAACTTAAGACGCCAATTGTTGTTTATTTTTTGCTTTATTATGCTGACATTTAATGTGCCTGCTCAAAACCAGCATAAGATAGACAGCCTACTTAACGTTTTAAACACATCAAAACAAGATACTAATAAAGTAAAAGCATGTACTGGCTTATGTGATGCTTACCTGCGTTCAAACCCCGACACTGCTAAATATTTTGGAAATCTCGGATTAAACCTTGCAACAAAAACAAATTATAAAAAGGGGATTTCTGATTGTTATAATAAAATAGGCAATATTTATGAGGCGCAATGCAATTATCCGGCAGCACTTGAAAATTATAAGAAGTCTTTAAAAATAAGAGAAGAGCTGGGTAACAAAAAGGGAATTGCCAGAAGCTACAATAATATAGGCGCTATATATAAAGATCAGGGCAATTACCCTCTGGCGTTGGAATATTATCAGAAATCTTTAGTGATAAGTGATGGCATTGGAGATAAACAAGAAATGTCTTATTGCTATAACAGCATAGGTAATATACATCGTGAGCAGGGCAACTATAATCAAGCGCTCGAATACTATCAGAAGTCCTTAAAAATAGAAGAAGAACTAGGCGACAAACAAGAGATGTCTTATTGTTATAATAATATCGGTGTTGTTTATTCTGACCACGGTAATGACCAGCTGGCATTAGAAAATTATCAGAAGTCCTTAAAAATCCTTGAAGAACTTGGTGACAAAAAAGGAATGGCGGGCAGTTACAACAATATTGGGGAAATATATTCTTTTAAATGCAATTACACGAAGGGTATAGAATACTATCAGAAATCTTTAAAAATATATGAAGAACTGGGCGACAAGCAAGGTATGTCCCTTAATTACAATAACGTGGCAAATCTGTATAATAAATTAAAAGAATACAAGATAGCAATGCCTTTTGCACAAAAGGGTTTACAGATAGCCAAAGAAATAGGGACATTGCTTTTAGAAAGCATCGCCTATCAAAATTTATCTGAGTCGTATAAAGGTCTGGGAAATTATAAAGAAGGGATGGAGAATTATGTGTTGTTTAATCATTTGGATGACTCTATCTTCAACCTGGAGAAGCAAAAACAAATTGCACAGATGGAAGCGATATATCAGAATGAAAAAAGTCAAAAAGAAATTGAGATCAAAGAAGTTCAGTTAGCCAAAAAAGAGATAGAAATAAAACACCAGGAAACTATTACAATAGCTTTTATAGTTGGATTTGTACTTGCCGTCCTGATTGCATTTTTGATACTCTGGAGCCTGCAACTGAAGAAAAAGGATAACAAAATCATTGCTGCTGAAAAAGCAAAATCCGATGAATTGCTATTAAACATTTTACCTTCCGAAATAGCTGAAGAGTTAAAGAAAAATGGTCATAGTGATGCAAGGCCATTTGATAAGGTCTCTGTATTGTTCACTGATTTTAAAGGTTTTACAGCTATCGCCGAAAAGTTTTCAGCAGAAAAGCTTGTAGCTGAACTTGACTTATGTTTCAGGGCTTTCGACCAACTTATGAGCAAATACAATGTAGAAAAGATAAAGACTATAGGAGATTCGTACATGTGTGCCGGCGGTATTCCGATACCTAACACCACAAATCCTATAGATATAGTAAAATGCGGTCTTGAGATACAGCAGTTCATGAAAACATACAAGGAAGAGCGAATAGAGAAGAATGAACCTTTCTTTGAACTGCGTATAGGTATTCATACCGGACCTATTGTAGCCGGCATCGTTGGACTTAAGAAATTTGCCTATGACATCTGGGGCGACACAGTGAATATTGCATCACGCATGGAATCGTCGGGAGAGGTAGGTAAAGTGAATATTTCCGGCGCTACTTACGAGCTTGTAAAAGATCATTTCGTTTGCACTTACCGGGGAAAAATTCTTGCCAAAAACAAAGGGGAGGTAGATATGTATTTTGTGGAGGGGATAATATAGGCTTATTATTTATAAATTTTTTAAGCAATTGAACAATTGAACAATAGAACAATTGAGCAATAGAACAATAGAATGCAGTGCAACCTTTAATTTAACGATTTAAGGTTTGTTAAAGCCTCTGGAACAAACTGGTGTATTTTGACCAGCATCTCGCAACTCTCCAACTTGTCGCAATTGGCGCAGGTTTTAAAGTTTTTAGAAAGGGCACATTTTCTTATCTCACACATTTCACAATGACCAAGTTTAACGCCGGGTTCCATACAGCCGGTACAGTTGATCATCTCTAGTGTAATTTCAGGTGAGTTGTAGTCTGTTCTCCATTTTTCGGCAGTTTTGGCGCGCAGTTTATCATCATTAGCCATGGTGGCTATCCTTGCATCACAGGTAGCGCAATTTAAACCACAAGCTGCAATAATTTTTTTCATAATAATTTATTTTTAAAAAGATTAGTTTTAACGTTTATTTTTAATTAAAAAATCATTCATTTTACTTTATCCATAAATGTAATACTACTCATAATGCTAATAAGTATCATTCCTACAAAAAATATAAATAATCCTAATTTACTTTTTGAATTTATCCTACTAACCCTAAAAAGCAGATATCCTACAAGCAAATTAAATAATGCCCATAAAACATTTGTCAAAGGAGATGAAAGTCCTTGACCTGGCGGATTAGCAAATGGTGTCGGGAAAGCGTTTCCTGAAATTCCATTAACAAAATGTGGAACCATATTCGTTAAAAATATTCCTGCAAAAAACCCTGCAATATAATGATACCATTTCATTGGTTTTTCTAACAATTTGTCTGTTTCTACCATAGTTATGAAAGTTTATTTGTTTTATTTATTGTTTGTTCTTTCTTGTCTTCTGTTATTTTGTGGTTATATTCTGACGCTTCCTTAAATTCATTGCAATCCGTTACAATCTACTTCAGCCTGAATTCAGCCTTCATTTCGTAGCGCAGTTTTATTTTCTGGAAATTAGGTGCTGATGTGCTCCCGCTCTCATCATAGCTCATTCTGGCCTGGCTCACCGCGTTACTGTTGGCATATTCATTAGCATAATATCCACTGTAACTGTTTTCGATTTCCTGAATAAGTAATGCTTCACCCAACTCTTCACCTATACTTTTTGCTAAATATTCGGCCTTAGCTTTAGTTGCTATAAGAGCTTTTGTTTTAACTTCTTTGCGCAACTGTTCTATCTTACTGTGAGAAGTTTTGCTGATATAGAAATTATCAATGGCATTTTCATTTAAACCGGCTACTATCTTATCTAACTTTTCAGGAGAACTTACTTTTATAGCATAGGATATAGAGCCCATGAAATTAGGTTCTGTTCTGCGTCTTTTGTACCAAAAATAATCCCAGCGTTCGTTACCGGTATAGCTTGAAATACTTATGTTGCTGTCGGCCACTCCGGCATCTTTGCAAAGGGCAAGAAAATCGGTTTTAATACTCTCTAATTTTACTTTTTTCTTAGCGGCATCAAGATATTCTTTCAGTGTGAAGGTCATATAAATTTCGTTGGGAACAATTTCCATCTCTGCACTGCCTGTCACTTCTATCTTTTTAGGTGGTTCATTTTTATGCCCTCCTCTGCCGCAAGAAATTAATACGGTTGTAAAGCATACAGCAAGCAATAAAATTAAAATTTTGTTTTTCATGGTAATTAAAATTTAATAGGATTAAAGAAATAAATATATACTTAATAAATGATGTTTAAGCAAAAAATAACGAATATAAACGCAATTTATTATTTGCATCTATCATCTCATTTTCTATATGTCTCATCTTCACAACATTTTCGCCTCTCATTTTTAATAAAAACCCCATATATTCCATTGATATATAAACAGATAAAAAAATGTTAAAAAAAAATTACTTTATAAGAACATTTATAAAAAAATAGATATAAATTTGCGCAATTTTATTAGAAAAGAAGAAATATGTTATCAGATTTTGGAATAATATTACTCTACTTCATCCTGGGTGCTGTCTTTGTAGGGATAGCCTTAGTAGCAGCCGCAATAGTACGCCCGAGCCACCCCAATAAAGTAAAAAATTCAACCTACGAGTGTGGAGAAATCCCTATCGGAGATACATGGGTAAGGTTCAACGCAAGGTTTTATGTAATAGCATTAATCTTTTTGCTTTTTGATGTTGAAGTAGTTTTCCTTTTGCCCTGGGCCATAGTGTTTAAGGGGTTAGGCTGGTTTGCTTTTATTGAGATGGTCGTATTTGTGGTTATACTTATGGCAGGTCTGGCTTATGTGTGGGGTAAAGGTGATCTGGAATGGGAAAGGCCTAAGCCACAAATTCCAAGACTTGAAGATTTGATTATAGGTAAGAAAAAACAATAAAATTATGGGTTTATTAAACAGATTAGATGACCCCTACGAAGGCGGCGGCATACTGATGGGAACAGTAGAAGATTTGCTCAACTGGGGTCGCAGCAAGTCAGACTATTATCTCCATTTTGGCTTAGCCTGCTGTGCCATTGAGTTTATGGCGATGAATGCTTCTCATTTCGACTTTATGCGTTTTGGAACCATTCCAAGAACAAGCCCTCGTCAGGCCGACTTTATTATGATTACCGGTACGGTAACCTTTAAAATGGCAGACAGGATAAAAATACTTTATGAGCAAATGGCTGAACCTAAATATGTTATCTCTGTTGGCTCCTGTTCAAACTGCGGAGGCCCTTACTTTGAACATGGCTATCATGTACTTAAAGGTGTCGACAGGATTATACCGGTTGATGTTTATATTCCTGGTTGTCCTCCCAGACCGGAAGCATTCCATGAAGGCATGATTCAGCTGCAGAAAAAAATTAATGAGCAGTCTATTTTCAACAAAAGAAAAAAACTTAAAGCTGAATTAAAGAAAAACAATTTAATTTCTAAATAAAAGAAAATATATAAATGTTACCAAACGAAATATACAATAATTTAAAAACTGAATTTGGTGATGCTATTATTGAATATAACGACGCACAGCCTACTGACCCTTTTATACTGATCAGTACAGGGATGCTGTTTGATATATGTCATACTTTAAGAGACAATGAAGAATTCCTTTTTGACTATCTGATGAGCCTGAGCGGCATGGACCTGGGAGAAAATGTTGGTGTTGTGTATCATTTATATTCAATGAAATATAAACACAAATTAGTTTTAAAGGTTGTAGCACCCAAAACAGATCCTAAAGTACCATCAGTAGAAATGATCTGGAGAAGTGCCGACTGGCACGAAAGAGAAGCTTATGACCTGATGGGCGTTATATTTGAGGGACATCATAATATGATAAGGATATTATGCCCTTACGACTGGGAAGGCTTCCCTTTAAGAAAAGATTATAAAGTTCCTGAGATCTATCGTGGTATGAAAGTATCTTAGAAAATATTAAGTTATGAGTGATAAAAAAAGATTAGACTTAGAATACAGCACACACGATTCGGACAAAATGAGAATCAATGTCGGCCCGCAACACCCTTCTACACATGGGGTTCTAAGGCTCGAAGTAGAGGTTGATGGTGAAATAGTTTCCGAAGTAATTCCGCACATGGGTTATCTTCACAGAAGCTTTGAGAAGGTATGTGAAAGCATGACATATCCTCAGATTATTCCATATATAGACAGGATTGATTATATATCTGCCATGAATAATGAATGGCCTTATGTAATGGCCCTTGAAAAGATGATGGATATTAAAGTACCTGAAAAGGTTGAATATATTCGCGTGATAGCAGCGGAATTAAACAGGATAGCCAACCATCAGATAGCTGTTGCCACTTTTGGCATGGATGCTGGAGCTTTTACACCTTTTCTTTATTTCTTCCGCGACAGGGAATATATACTTTGGATTTTCGAGAAATTATCAGGCGCCCGTTTACTATATAATTATTTCAGAGTGGGTGGCGTATCAGGAGATATTTATCCTACATTTAAAGATGAATGTCTGGATGTGATTAAGAAGGTAAGAAAAACAAATGCTGAAGTGATGGATTTGTTAATCTATAACAGGATATTTATTCAAAGAACAGCGAAGATAGGTATATTACCTGCAGATGTAGCTCTCAGTTATGCTTGCAGTGGACCCGTGTTTAGAGGTTCCGGAGTGAAATACGATTTAAGAAAAGATGAAACATATTCTATATATGACCGTTTCGATTTCGACATTCCTGTAGGTAAGGGAGAAGTAGGTGTTAAAGGTGATTGTTGGGACAGAAATATTGTAAGAATGCATGAGATGGAACAATCGTGCAAAATCATTGAACAGGCTCTGGCACAGATGCCTATGGAAGGTGATGTGACTGCTGCCTTTCCAAAGAAAATTAGGCCACCCAAAGGAGAGATTTATATGAGAGCCGAAGGGCCTAAGGGTGACCTGGGATTTTACATCGTCAGCAATGGCTCCGACAAGCCGGAACGCGTGAAAGCCAGAGGGACCAGTTTTGTGAATTTATCGGTAATTCCTGAAATATCAAAGGGGTATATGTTTGCCGATTTAATCCTTATCCTGGGCAGTATTGATATAGTGTTGGGAGAGGTGGACAGATAATTAATCTGAAATAAATTTAAGTTATACAATGGAGAATGCTAACTTTTTATACGACCTGTTTGGAAAAAATATTATAACGATAATTATTGTTATATGTCTTCCACTGGTTTTTGTATTAGTTTATGCACTTATTGCTATTCTAGCCGAATTAAAAATATCGGCCTGGATACAAGAGCGCTTAGGTCCTATGAGAACAGGGCCATGGGGTATATTGCAACCAATTGCAGAAGTCGTCAAATTACTTCAGAAAGAAGACATTACGCCCACCAACGCAAGTAAACTGCTTTATAATCTGGCGCCCTTTATTATCTTTACAGGTGCTTATGCAGCCTTTGCAGTAATACCTTTCAGTCAGTATTTTGTCCCGTCGGGAATTAACCTGGGTTTGTTTTATGTCTTTGCCATAGGCTCTATCAGCGCTATTGGCTTGGTAATGGGCGGATGGGCATCCAACAACAAGTATTCTTTGATGGGTGCTATGCGTTCTGTTGGGCAGCTTATAAGCTATGAGATACCCGCTGCCATGGCTATCCTGTCTATTGTTGTACTTTCTTCTTCAATGAATATGCAGGTCATCAATCAGGCTCAGACAGGCTGGTTCTGGAACTGGTACTTGTTCGGCGGCCCCGGCACTATAGCTAAGATATGGGTAATTCCTTTCACAATGGTTTTATGCCTGATTTATTTCATCTCATCGTTGGCAGAGACCAACAGGGTGCCTTTCGATATTCCTGAAGGTGAATCTGAATTGGTTGCCGGCTTTCATACTGAATACAGCGGGATGAAGTGGGCCATGTTCTTCTTTGCCGAATATGCCAATATGTTTGTTGTTGCAGCTATTCTTACTACTATATTTCTTGGAGGGTGGAATTCACCTTTCAACACTTTTATGCAGGGACCAATCTGGGGTTCTTTCTGGTTTGTAGCTAAAGCATGTTCTATAGTGATAGTTCAGATATGGATAAGATGGACATTGCCCAGATTCAGGGTTGACCAGCTCATGTATGTCGGATGGAAAGTATTGTTGCCGATTTCATTCATATGTTTTATGGCAATTAGTTTATTTGTAATGTTGAAATAGGATTGATAAAGATATGATTCAATATATAAAAAATATTTGGGCAGGTATTTCATCCTCATTAATAGGTATGAAAATTACCTTTATGCATTTATTCGTTAAGAAGGTTACAATTCAATATCCTGATAAGAGATTTCCTGTCCCTTTAAATGCAAGGAACAGATTATTTGTTGAAATGAACCGTTGTACAGGCTGTACAAGTTGTGCCAGAGCGTGTCCTGTCAAATGTATAGATATAGAAACAGTAAAAGTAGTTGCCGACGATCCACAGCAGGAAATGCTGCAAAGCGGTCTCAAGAGAAAACTCTGGCTCGCCAGATTTGACATTGATTTTGCTAAATGCTGTTTCTGTGGCTTATGTACTGACGCTTGTCCTACAGATGCAATAAAACATTCCACTGAATACGAATACTCAGTATATAATGTAAAAGATTTACTTTATAAATTCCAGACTTTAACACCGGTACAAGTAAAAGAGAAAGAACTTATGTTAGCTGAATTTCAGGCTAAAGAAAAAGCCAACAAAGCTTCTGCAGGAACAAAAGCTACTGATAATAAAGATACTGATGAAAAGACAGAAAAAGAGTAATAATTTGATTGTTAAGTAAAATTGACTATATAAATATAAATATGAATTTAATAACGATAGCTTTCTATTTCTTTGCTGCCTTAACTATTGTTTTTGCTGCAGTCGTTGTATTCTCAAAAAATATAATGCATTCTGCATTCTCCCTGCTTTTTACTTTTTTCGGCGTTGCAGGACTATATGTATTATTAAGCGCAGACTTTTTAGCAATTACGCAGATAATGATTTACATTGGTGGTATTTTAGTCCTTATATTGTTTGGTGTTATGCTTACTACCCATATTACAGGAGTTGATGTCAAGTCAGGTACAATGGGCAAAATTCAATTGGGACTGGCAGGTATCTTAACCGGAGTTATTGCAGCGTCACTGATTTTGGTTTTTAAAAGTACTAAATGGTATCTGTCAGAATCACAAGTAGTTAATTCTACTGTAAATCAGATTGGCAAAGAATTATTAACTAATTATCTTTTAGCTTTTGAAGCAGCTTCAATGTTATTGTTAATAGCAATTGTAGGAGCAGCTTTCATTGCCAGAAAAAATAAATAAAACCTGAAAGTTATGAATATTACGGAAATTATGAATATTGGATTAACTCATTATTTAATCGTAAGTGCATTATTATTTTCATTGGGATTGTATGGTATCATTACCCGTAAACATGCAGTTATGGTGCTTATGGGTTTAGAGTTAGTTCTGAATTCTGCAAATATTAATTTCATAGCATTTGCAAAATACGGGGGTATGAATATAGAAGGACATGTAGCAGCAATTTTTGTAATTATTCTGGCAGCAGCTGAAGCAGCTGTAGCACTGGCTATTGTTTTGAATATTTACCAGAATTTCAAACATGTTAATGTTGATGAAGTTAACAAATTAAAAGGTTAATAAAGTATATATAATTTGATAGAAAAGAAATTATGACACGAGAATTAGTACTGCTTCTGAGCTTAATAATATTTCTGGTTCCGTTACTTAGCTTTCTGATTAATGTTTTTTTCGGAAAAAGTCTGGGGAGGTTAAGTGGTATTATCGGAACAGCTATTATTGGTATTGATTTGGGTTTGGCAATTGTTGTAGCCGTTACAAAGCTTTTTTCATTTGCCGAATTACAGGTTATACAGAATAAAGTTGAATGGATTAACCTCGGTTCTATAAAGGTAACTATAGGAATAGGCATTGATAATATTGCAGCTATAATGCTTGTTGTGGTAACACTTATAAGCTTTTTAGTGCATTTATTCTCTACAGAATATATGGCGGGCGACAGACGCTATCCTAAATACTATGCTTTTTTAGGGCTTTTTACTTTCTCTATGCTGGGAATTGTAATTGCTAACAACTTCCTCCTCATGTATATATGCTGGGAATTGGTAGGTATCTGTTCTTATTTATTAATAGGGTTCTGGTATGAGAAAAATTCAGCATCAAATGCAGGTAAAAAAGCTTTCATCACCAACCGCATTGGTGATTTAGGTTTCTTTATTGGCATAATGATACTTTACTTTACTTATGGCTCATTCATGTTCGATGATGTCTTTGCAGGAATTGCATCAGGGAAAGTTCCTTTTAACAGCTCAACAATGCTGACTTTAGCCGGCATAGGCATTTTTATGGGAGCTATAGGCAAATCTGCACAGTGGCCATTGCATGTATGGTTGCCCGACGCTATGGAAGGTCCTACACCAGTATCAGCATTGATACATGCTGCTACTATGGTTGCTGCCGGGGTGTATCTTGTTGCCAAGGTATTTGTTATGTTCACTGCCGATGCCCTTACTTTTATTGCCGTTATCGGTACAATAACAGCATTTATGTCAGCTACAATAGCCATCACCCAGACAGACTTTAAAAAAGTACTGGCCTATTCTACTGTAAGCCAGTTAGGGTTTATGATTATGTCATTGGGTGTTGGTGGTTATACAAATGGTTTTTTCCATCTTGTCACACATGCCTGGTTTAAAGCGGCTTTGTTCCTTGCTGCTGGTTCAGTGATTCATGCTATGCATCATGCCATGACTCATATGCATGACCACCACACAGATCCACAGGATATAAATAATATGGGAGGATTAAGGAAAACAATGCCATGGACATATTTTACTTTTATCTTTGTTACTTTAGCTTTATGCGGTATACCTTTAACTTCCGGGTTTCTCAGTAAAGATGGCATACTGGCCGGTACTTTGGCTTATGCAAATCTGACAGGTGGATGGCGTTGGTTGATACCAATTATGGGATTCGGTGCAGCAGGCATGACTGCATTTTATATGTTCAGACTGACAATAGTGGCTTTCCATGGCGGTCATAAAACTGAAATTGCAAAACATACAAAAGAAAATAAAACTGTCATTGTCTTTCCTTTGGTAGTGCTCGCCATCATGTCTTGCTGGGTTTTCTATTCACCTAACCCGCTTGATGCTTCTAAAGGATGGTTCCATCGCTCTGTAGTGCAACCGCAGACAGTTGTTCCGGCAGCTTATCAGTTTAGCTTTTTGTTACCTGAAAAGGCAGAGGCATCTACGCCTTCAATTAATCAACCAGAGGTGCTTACAACCAATTCCGAAGTAAAGGAAGTGGTAAAATCCGAAGAAAAAGTTGCTGAGCAAACTACGGGTCATCAAACCCTTAATAAATTGCAGGAAGAAACACATCATTTTCATTATTTAGCAATGCTATTATCGCTGCTTGTTGCAGGATTTGGAATATTACTGGCGTTTCTCATTTATCAGTTTAAGGTGATCAGTGCAGACAAATTAGAAGTGAGATTCAAATTCTTACACACTTTCTCTTACAGAAAATGGTATTTTGATGAAATATATAAAGCTACAATCATTGGTGGTACATTATTGATAGCCAAGCTTTTATCTTTATTTGACAACTATGTCGTTGATGGGATTGTGAATCTGAGCTCATTTCTGACAAGAGGTTTCAGCACCTTCGTCGGGCATTTTGATAATTATGTTATTGATGGTTTTGTGAATTTCGTGGCTAGTTTCACAGGCTTTTGGGGCAGTGCATTTAGAAAATTACAGTCAGGACGGATACAATCTTATGTTGCGTTTGTTCTTTTAGGGATTTTAATATTATTATATTTTTTTATTTAATTTTTTGAAACAGACAATTTAAAATTAATTATATGCTAGGGACAATAAACTTTCCAATTTTATCGTGGATTACTTTTCTTCCAGTTCTTGGAATTCTGATAGTGCTTCTGATACC
>Ga0114951_10004034_pt1 | contig 14634 bp, 2 predicted proteins | sample AM7aDNAmetaG_FD_88677 | JGI IMG/M metagenome (GOLD analysis project Ga0114951, IMG submission 88677) | Freshwater microbial communities from Finland to study Microbial Dark Matter (Phase II) - AM7a DNA metaG | ecosystem: Environmental > Aquatic > Freshwater > Lake | place: Finland: Lake Alinen...
GGCAGTAACTAAATTAGTAACAGGAAAATATCAATCTCCTTCTGAAGCAATGGGTATTCAGACTGGTTGGGGACAATTTGCTGCTGATGCTTTATTGGATCCTGTTAACTTAGCAGGAGTAGGATTGTTAAAAGGAGCTGGTAAATTAGGTAAGCTGGCATCTGGTATTGGGGCATCTTCTATTGATTTTAGTAACTTATCTAAAAGCATAAGTAACACATTAACTAATGTTGGCAAACATCTTGATCCTAAATTTTACAAAGATGCAACTAGTCAGCTTGAAAGAGGAAATCAGTATTTAAAAAATTGGTATACAGATCCAGCCATAATTGAAAAGTTAAGAAACACTAAGATTACTGGGGAAGAGGATAGAGCTCTTAAATATGGATTTTCTCTTAATGATGTCGATGTAACTGATATGATAAACGAGCATGCAGATCAATCAATTAATCAATTTAAAAATAGAATAGCCAAAGGAAATGCTAAAGTACAATACAACTCTGTATTGAAAGATATAGGAAATAGAATAATGGGACTACCTTCTCAACAAGTTTCAAAAAAGGCCAAGGGTACTAGTTGGACATATCCTGATTTAACTTCTCAAAATTATGTATTAAAAACTCTGGACCCTGGACAAAGAGCTAATACTATGATTCATGAAGGATCTCATGGAGCTGATGCTGGAGGGGCACTATTTAATGAATATGAAAGAGAACTCTTAGAAGGGGGATTTAATACCAATTATAGAAATGAATCTGACTATGCAAAGTACTTATTAGAACCAACAGAAATTCGTGCAAGAAAACAACAGATATTACTTAGTGAAAAAGCAGAACCTAGTACTAGATTTTCTCAAGACTATGTAAATCGTATGATTCAAAAAGGTAAAGAAGGTAGATATAAAATAGATCCTCAATGGTTTGAGATGATTGACAATCCCAAAAACTTTGGTAAAATGATGAACGATATGTGGGGAATTGTTCCAGCAGTAGTTGGTGTAGGAGCAGCAACTCAAATATCTAATCAACAAAATGGTGGTATTACTAAAGACAATGATGGTTATTGGAATCCTGATAACTGGGGACATCCTGTAGAGATAGACAGTAATCAAATTACAATGCAGGATGTTCATGAACCACTGATAGGTATATCTGATAAAGGAGATAAGAAGATGATGCTGCCAGGTAAAGATTATAAATTTAAAGGTAAGAAGGTACGAGAATACCCTATATCAAAAAATGGAAGTCAGTTGACTAAGTTAGATCAATTAACTAACTTTACAAATTATAATACAAAACAACCAGGGGGCTGGTTATCCAAATACGAATAACATGAAAGCACAAATTCTTAAAATTGCTAAAGTAGGTACTGAGGTTGAATTTTATAAAAAATTCCCTACAGAGAAAGCATTCATGGCTAAACATGGTAAGGAGTTTAAGAAAGCTCAGGGTGGTTTAGATATACTTGGAGGATCTCTACAAGATGTATCTGGAAACTTACGCAATATTGATGGTGGATTTACCAGACAAGCTCCTGGATCAATACCAATGATGCAAGGTAAGGGAAGTAGTCCTTTGGCTGTGCCAGCTCTTCAGAATGCAAAACTAGCTCCTATGAGTCCTCCTGCACAAGGTTCTGACCTTCTTGGACAGATAGGAGGAATGATGAACCCTGCCACTAAGATAATTGGAGCAATTCAAAAACTTGGAGATGAGAAGAAACAGAGAAAGATAGCTGAACAGTCAAGAGACGTAAGTGATCTTCAACTTAAAGCCTCTCAAACAAAAGATGTTGATGCCAATAGACAACTGGCAAACAATATGACAAAGAAGAGAGAAATGATGATGCCTGTTAATACAGGAGAAGAATTCTTTCCTATTTATGGTGTGGGAACAAATGCCCTGGCAAAGAGTGGTAAGAAGGTAAAGGGACAAATTGCTAACACGTATGCTCCTAAAACATTATATAATGATCTTGGTTATGAACCTCTTAACGATAGTAAACGTAAGAAAGCTGTATCAGGAACCAGTGTAATTGGTATGGGTCTTGATAAGATCACTCCTGCTATTTATGGAGATAATGCTGGTGCTGATATAGGTGGTACATTAGGAGAAGCTGCTGGAAATCTTCTTGGACCTGTAGGGGGTCTTGTTGGTAAACAAGTAGGACAACTTGCTGGTTGGGCTCTTGATTCCAATCCACGTAAGATGAAGAAAGCCAATGATCAAACAATGAGAAATGCCAACATGATGGCTATGAGTAATATGAATTTTAACGAAGCTTCTATGAAAGATGGTGGTAAAACTTCTTCTTATGAGTGGATGAGTAATACCTGGCAGCCACAAGTGATCACTAACTTTGGAGAACATTTAATGAGAGATCTACTTAGGCCAGATAAGACTATGGATACTCTTAGAGCTGGTGGACATCTTCAGCAGTATACTCCTCCTTCAGAAAGGGCATTTCAAACCTTTGATATGGGTGGTGATCTTAAGACTCATTGGGGAGGATATGCAGAACCAATCTCTGACAATCCTTATGCTAAAAGTCCTACAGTGATGTTCAGAGGACAATCCCATGATGAATCTGATGGTAAAGGAAGATCTGGAATAGGAATGACCTATGGGAATAGTCCTGTAGAAGTAGAAAGAGGAGAACCAGCACAAGAGTTTGCAGATGGTGGAAAAGAAAAGAGTCTTGTAGTATTTGGCAATCTTCCAATATCTAACACAATACTTCCACTCCTGGGAGATCCTGATGCTAAAGGGAAGAAGTTTAAAAACTATGTTGCTGATTTGTCTAAGAAGGAAGCAGTACAGAACAAGATAATTGATAAGTCAACAAATGCAATTAACAATCTTAATCCTCGTACACCATTCGAAAAGATAACATTTGCTTCTCATACAGCAAACATAAAAGGTGCTAACATGAATCAACAGGATCTTGCACAGAAGAAAGAAACTGCTGCCCATCTCCAACAAGCTGTTAATGATGCAGCTAAAGATCATGGGCTTATAGCTGATGATCTTGCCAAAGGTAAGATTAAATATGCTAAACTTGGCACAACGTTACATAAGGCAGTTGATGGTTATAAGAGTAAATATGGTATCGAACCTTGGAAAGGTAACGCTTCCAAGAATGATAAATATGGAAATGCAGCTTCAGAATTTACTGCTGAACAATGGGATAGTGTTGCTGATAGACTTGGGTTCAAAGGAAAAGGTAATAAAGAGTTTCAAGAATTCTTGTTACAAGATCCTGAAGCTAAATCTATTATTAATCAGAGGCATCAGAATCTTTATGGAAAAGATGCATGGGTTGATCCAAAACATTTTGGTGCTGGTTGGGCTGCTCCAGAGTTGAAACAAAATAACCTTCCTGATTATGCAGAACAAATGAAGATTTCTGAAGATGCAGATCTCACAGGTATGTCTCCTATTGATATTCAGAACAAAACAGTTGATTATAATTCTCCTGAAAAGAAGAAATTTCCTTGGATGAGTGCTATTAATTCTATGATATCTTATCTTAGACCAAGTGACGCTGAACAGCTGGATCCAAGACAGATAGCTGGAGAGATGTTTGCCATGTCACAGAATCAACAGGAAGCTGTTCCACTTCAAACATTTCAACCTCAATTAGCTGCTCCTTACGATATATCATTCCAAGACAAGCTTAATGAGAACCAGGCTACGTTTAGGAGTGCTCAAAGGACAATGGGATATAATCCAGCAGCTCAAGCCAATCTTGCTGCTCAACAGTACCAAGCAAATGAAGGTGTGCTAGGAGAACAGTTTAGGGCCAATCAATCTATGAAGAACCAAACATATGCCCAGAATAGAGAGAGTCTTAATCAGGCTCAATTACGCAATCTACAGGCATACGATCAACAGGCAATGAAGCAATCACAGGCTAAGAGTAATACAAAAGAAGTAGCTCAGGCAGCATTGAGTTCAATCTCTGATAAATTCCTAAAGAATAGATTAGAGGGGAGAACACTTCAGACTTATGAGAATATGTATAATTACAGATTCGATCCTCGAATGAGAGCTCAGAACATGAATCCTCTTGCTGAGTTTGATACAACTGGTGCAAACGCTAGACCACAAACTTCTGGAGCAATTCCTGAAGGAATGGTACCTACATACACATCAGATGATTCTGGAAATCCTGTAAAATCTGGTTACAAATTAAAGCAAGATTCTAAATCTAAATCTAGAAATGGCTCTATTGTAAGCAGTTTCAAGAACCTCTAATTAATTTGGTTATTCTAACTATTTCTGTTAAATTTGAAATTTAAAACACCATGGCATCATATACTGACAGGACCCCACAATTTAATCCATACGTAGAACAATTGCCTGTTGATGCAATGATCAAGGTTGGTATGGAGAAGCAACAACGTTATGATCAAGGCATCCAAAAGATACAAGGTCAGATCGATAATGTTGCTGGACTCGATATAGCTAAAGAATCACATAAACAATATTTGCAATCTAAACTTAACGAGTTAGGCAATAATCTAAAAACAGTTGCTGCTGCTGATTTTTCAAACAATCAATTAGTTACATCTACTGCTGGAATGGCTGCTTCGATTGCCAAAGATCCAATTATTCAAGGTGCTGTATACTCAACCCAGATTGTTAGGAAAGGACAAAATGATCTTGAAACTGCAAAACAACAAGGAAAATGGTCTGTAAATAATGAGAAGAATTGGAACAAACAAGTAGGACGTTGGTTAAATGATGGAGATTTACAAACAAGATTTAATGGTGAATATGTACCTTACACAGATCTTACAGAGAAATATAACAAGGTAACTAAAGATACAGAATCTGTTGAAAATAGTTACGACATGCCTTATATAACAGATGCAGCAGGAAAGCCTATGTATTTTACCAGGGACAAAACAGGGAAACTTGTGGAAACCCCTCAGGAGAAAGGTGGTCAGCTCGAAGTGGACGATGCTATGAAACGTATTAGTGTAAAAGGTAAGCCTGCACAAACCCTTCTTAATAATTTTTACAATAACACTACAGCAAACGATCAACGCCAACTGGCAATTGATGCTGAAGCCAAGTTTGATGGGGCTACTCCTGAGATGTTGGCAGCTACAATAGTTTCAACTACCAACCTTCAGAAGAAACAACTTAACGAACACGTTACTGATTTAGGGGTAAAACTAAAAGATCCCAGGATTTCAGATAAAGAAAAGGCAACACTCCAGGCAGAATATAGCATTGTCAATGATAAACTTAAGAGTGGGGACTTGGACAAGGAAATGGCAGCTCAATTGGAACAATTGAAAAACCCTGCTTCATTAGAGGCATATAAAACAAAATTGTACACCCAACAATATTTGACCAACCTTGCACAAGATAGCTCTACTAGATCTTATAAAGAGGAACTGATAAGTAATCCATATGCACAAATGGGTATGGAGAAAAAGAAGTTTCAATTTGATATCCAGAAAGAGAACAATGTGATGGCTCGATTCAATGCAGACCATAAACAGTCATTACTTATTTGGAAAGCAAATTATGATCAAAAAGAACGATTCAACCTTGCCAAGTTAAAAGCTAAAGAAGGAGGAGAACCTGTTATAGAACCTGGAGGAGTTCGTACAGATGTAGAAAAACCTACATCCAATACAATTAGTGATAGAATCACTGCCACCACTACTGCACGACAAATGCAAGATGCTGAGTTTCTTAGTAATAATTCAGGATATACCAAACAACAATTAGATGTTCTTGCAGCAAATCATGATAAAGACCCTGATAGTGTAAATACAAAGAATCCTGACTTGATGAAATATCTTGACCAAAGGTTACTTTATGAACATCAAATGATGAGGGATGGGACTCTTCTGAAATCTGTAAGTAAGCAAACAAAAGAAATTGATCAACAAATAGGTGATGTTTTTCGAAATGAGATAGGTATAGTTGATCGTAATGGAAGAGAGGTTTACTCTGCCCAGGAGCTATATACCCTTGGCAGGGATCTGGATGCATTCAAAAGAACTATTCCTGGAGTAGGTATTCCTTATGGTCCTTATGATGAAGCCAGTGCTTTAAAGAAATATGCTGGTACAAAATATGAATCTCTTGCTAGAGCTTACATAGATCATAACAATGGCAAACGTCTCACTCAAGAACAAAAAATAATTTTAGATAGGGCTGGTAGTTTGGCAAACCATTATGGTGGAAGTATTGATAAATTGATCGATCAAAAACTTACAATAGAATCTGATTATCTGGCTACAAAGATGCCTAAATATCAAACTATGGAAGGTACACTTGATGTTAATAACAAACATGATATCAGTATGGCCCATCAATTGATATCAAATGCAATAGGTTCTAATCTACCTGGACTTGATACTGAACATGGTGAAGGTTTTGATATTCCTACACTTACACAATGGCAAGAAGATCCTAAGATTAAACAAAACCTAACCTATCGTATTGTTAAAAATTATGATGGATCTGGTAAATTTATAGTTCAGCATGGAAAAGATAGACAGACTATACCAATGACTGCTGAGAGATTTAAAGATTATTTTCCCAGATATTCAGAAGTTAATCCAGTTACTCAAATTAAAGATATAATTCTACAATCTCCTGAGAAAACAACAAACCCTTTAAAGAAAGGTGATCCAGTGAATGCTGCTTTCAGGGGAACGAACCTTCCTTTATTACAAGGAACTAATTATGCATCGAAAGTAAGATATGACATAGAGGCTTCAAGTGCCAAAGGACCTATTACAGATTATATGATTAGGTTGTATGTTTGGGATGGTAGAATCTGGCATGATGCCCTCATAACCCAAAACAAATTTGTAAGTGATGTTGACTTGCAAGATAAGATCAATGGTATTGGAATGGAAATAGTTAATTATGTATTAAAACAATAGATATGCCAATCTTTGATAATGAACTTATAAACAATACTTCAAATCGTGGAACTGCTCCTGAAACACCTTTCTTGGCATCACCTGATATACAAGATATTCAGATAAAGCTTGATCCTGTATCAACTGATATAGGTACTCAGACTGATAGCCTTAGTAGGAAAGGTATGACTCTTGATGAGATGTCAAGTCCATCTCCTACAAAACCTTCTACATTTAATTCTCCTATGGGTGTAATTCCCAGATCTGAACTTATTGAAAACCAAAGGTATCCTGTATATCAAAGGGGTGTGGACCTTGAAAATGTATATGGGTTACAACAAGGTTGGGCTTCTAAGCTTGGCAATGGTATTGTCAAAATGGCAGCTACAGGGATTGGTACATTTGCTCAAAGTTTTGCTACTATCCCTAACACTATTACAGCAATACAAGAAAGAAAGTTTTCAGCATTATCAGGAGACCCTAATGGGTTCGAAGGTACAATCGATAATTGGTTAAAGAACATTGAGAACAAGTTTCCTAATTATTATACCAGATATGAAAAGCTACATCCTTTTAAATCAGCTATCCCTTTTACAGAGGGATCTGCTAACTTCTGGGGGGACATGGTTATTAAGAATCTTGGATTTACAATTGGTGCTATTGGTGGGGCTATAGCACAAGATGCTATCATTGGGGCAGCTACAGCAGGAATAGGAGACGTTCCTCTTATTAGTTCCCAAGTAGGAAAAGCTTCCCTATATCTTAATAAATTGTTTACAGGGACAAATGATCTTGAGAAGGTGTTAGCATTGGGCACTCATCTTGGAAAAGATACAGAGGCACTTCTTAATGTGGAAAGACTTGCAGAATTGGCTGCTGCTACCAAAGTAACCAATGGATTGAAATATGGATTGAGCATATTAGGATCAGCCAGAACAGAAGCTGGTGTTGAATCCAGGGATGGTTATCGTCAGGTTAAGGAGACTCTACTTCAACAGTATAGACTAGATCATCCTGGAGAAGTCGTAACGCCTGAAGCATTACATGAAATAGAGAGTTATGCCACAGACTCAATGAACGTTAGGTTTGGTATTAACATGGCCATATTAAGTGTATCTAATGCCATTCAATTTGATAACTTATTCAAAAGTTTTGGTAAAGCTTCTTCTAAAGGAGTTACTTCTAGTGTAGAAAGAAAAATAGCAGAAGTTGGTAAGGTTGGATTGAAAGAAGGATCTATTGATGAATTCGAAAAGAAAGTAGCAAAGACTATTCCAGGTAAAATATGGGACTCTGTTAAGCCTAAACTCCCTATGTTGTTTTCTGAAGGAGTATATGAGGAAGGTGGACAGTATGCTGCTGAACGTGGTACGTATGATTATTATACAAGGAAGTATAAAAATCTCAAGGATCCAAACAATAGAGATAATTGGAATACAGTAAATGAAACTATTAACTCTACAGGTTATGGATTGATGGAACAGTTTGGAACTACCCCTGGTATTCAGAATATGTTCATTGGTGCATTAACAGCCATGATCACTGGTGCTGGAATGAATATTGTAGATAAATTAAAAGGTGAGGGAAAAAATGCCAGACTTACTTCAACTATTAATATGTTGAATCAATATGGATTAACAGGTACACTCTCTGAAAAATATACAGATACTCTCAACACTGTAGGTATTGCCAAAGAGATGGAGGATGCTGTTAAGAGTGGGGATATCTATAAATTCAAGAATCTAAAACATGATATGTTCTTTAAATATGTCACATCACGTATTCCTTCTGGAATGCACGATGTTACTATTGAACAACTTAAAATGTTGAAAGATTTATCCAAAGAAGAATTTGAGAAAACATTTGGTATGGATTTTAATGAAAGTAGTAAAACTACTGTCGATACTTATGTTGATTCTATGATTCAGAAAGCAAATGATATTAAATCAGTAGCTGATGGATTGGATAAGACATTCAAAAATCCTTTTACAAATCATACTGATGCAAAAGAAGGATCTCCTGAAGAAGAAGAAAAAGCTAACTATGATACGTTCAATAACTGGAAAATAGATCTAGCTTATTATGCCAGTATAGCTCCAAATATAGATGGTAGACTTGAATCAATAAATCTAGATTTAATGTCGATACACCCTTTATTAGATAATGATGTTATATCTAAACTCACAAACAAAGATTCATTAAAAGAGTTAGCTAACGATTACACTGAGAAAGCTAATCAGTTAAATGCTACACTTGCTCAAACAACAATTGTAACAGATAAGAAATCTATTACTACAGAGATCAAGGCTTTGCGTACTATGGCTGAAAGAGTAAATCTAATTTTAGAAGACGGACTTGAGTTAAAATCCTTAAACCAAGTTTTAAACTTTGAATTAAACAATCAAACTGTTGCAAAGACTCCAATTATTCCTATAGAAAAGACTCTCGATCTTGTTAAATATAGTCTGGATATTAATAAATTAACTTCAAGAAAGCAGTCTGCTCTAGATAGTTTTAATAATCTTGCTGACAAAGATGGGTTTGAGAAATACTTTGAGCAAGCCAAGGCTATGGCTTCTGAAGAAGGTGTAGAAGTTAATCCTGATAATCAACAACCTACTATAGTAGCTCCTGTTCATGTATTTAAAAATGCAGCAGGAGTTGATGAGACTCTTCAAGTTGATAGAGAATATGAAACTGTTACAGCCAAGGAAGTTAAACCTATGAAGAAAGGTAAAAACTGGATAGTTATTGATCCCAGAACCTTAATAATTCATTCGTTTGATAGTAAGATCAATGCTCAGGATAAAGCTGATGAGATTAACTCTGAACTTAGTGCTATAAAGAAGGTGAGAGTATTAAAACTCAATCCTGATGGTACTGTTAAAGTAGAGGATCAGGATAGAAACATTTATGATATTAATCTTGCAGATCTTAAAGGATATAGAAAGATTCAATCTCAGGAAGAAAAATTATTAAAAAACAAAGAAGAGATAGATAAACAACAGGCTAAGCTTATATTAAAATCAGGAGAGACTTCTACAGGAGATCCTCTAAATGATAATGACCCTACTGAAGATGGATTCATCAAAAATGCTAATTTATTCTTTATATCAGGAATCAGTGAATCTGAGGACTATACTGATCCTAACAAATCAGCTCAGCATGTAAAGAACTCAAGAGAATTCTTGAACAATGCTAAGAACTTTAAGAATGCTGGCAATCTTCGTGCTATTCTAGTTACTCCTAACAATGAAGAATCTCTTGGACTAAAAGGACTTACACAGATGTCCTATGGAACCAATGATACAAAAGATTCTACAGATGTTAACTTTGGTTTTATTGCTCAGGTGTTTGTTGAACAAGATGGAAATAAATCCTACTTTGTAGATAAAGCTGGAAAGCGTCTTGGTATTGTAGGCAAGCAGTTAACTGATGTATCAGAAGTGATATTTCAAACAATGCCTACTGTTGCAACTACTACAAGTAAAGGTACTGCAAGATATAGAGCTGATCAAGAAGAACTGTTTAAAGCTAAACGAGATGCTTGGGCTAAGAAAAGAGCTGAGATATTTGCTCTTCCTCAAGGAACATTTCAAGTTTATGAATTCACTATATCTAGAGGTATTCCAAATACAGATAAAGAAGATAAACAGGTGGGGGGAATACTTGTTCCTGAAGAAGTGATATCTAATCACCAGGGACTTATTCAAGTATCTGTTACAGGTAAGATTACTCATAATGGAAACAGTTTACAGTTTTCTAAAGGAAGACCTGTATTACAATATCATGATACGTTACAGTTTCTTAATAATAGAAAGTTTTCACCAACACAAGCTAAGAGTATTTTCGAAGTTATCAAAGCTTTTGCAGATGATGTCATCAAACAGAGTAATACTGGTAAAACAGTCAAGCTTAATGAAGACTATGTAGGATTCCTTCAGAATGTATTACATTATGTAACAACTTCTCCAGCATCTGGTAATCAGATATTTCTGGATACAACCACTATGATGATCAGTATTGGTAAACAGAAGTATGCCATATCTGAAATTGCTGCTAATGAGAATAGGATTCTTGATCAACTTCATAATACTTTCCATAATATCAATAAGACATTATTAAAACCTGAAAACTTCAATGATGCTTTTGTAGAATATGTTTATAAAGATGGAGCATTGACTGAGAAGACCTGGAAAAATTATCAGACTTATCTACTCTCTTCTAAAGATATGGATGGTTCTCATAGAAGTGCTGAAAATACTCCTCTTACAACTACTGTAGTTAAACCTACTCCTGAAGTACCTTATTCGTTCAAGCAGAAATATGCTACAATGAATGAGATAGATCTTCCTATACAAGAAGTAAAGAAACCAGAACCTTCAAAACCTTCTTCTACAGCTCCAATGCTTGGAGATTTTGTAGGAGATAATACTACAGTAAATACTTTTACAGAATTTAAGAAAGTTGGTCCTATTAAGTTTACACTTAATATTGATCCTCAAGGAGATATCTCAATAGAAGTTCTTCCAAACGAATCAATTATTAATATTGCTAAGGATGCTCCATTTCTCGCTAGTATAATCGATGCTTCTAAGAAAGCTAACATATTCGATGAGCTTGCTAGTGATGAACAGATAGTGATGAATTATGCAAAGGCTATGCTTATGGCAAACTTGATTACTATGAGAGAGAAGGAAAAAGCTGCTGATGAATTAGCCAAGGAAGAAGCTGCTGAAAAAGCTGATGAAGTATCTCTTACAGATATAGAAGAAAAGAAAGCTGATATAGAAAGAAGAAGGCAACAAAGTCTGAAGGATACCACAGAAAAGAGAAGTAGAACCATTCCTCGTGGAATAGGAATGGATTCTCTGGGTACATTAATGGCTCAGTTATGGCATGTAAATAAATATGGTAAAGATGAAGGTCACATCATAACTTCAGATATAATTTGGCAAACCATTCAAGAAGGTAAAAATAAAGAAAAGCTTAAGGAGGCTATAGAAGATTTAAGGACTCAAATTAATGCTAAATATGATGCAGAATTAGTAGTACTTACAGAAACAAAAACTAATCAAGTAGATGTCAGTCAGACTACTGCGCCTAATGATAATTATAGAAGAGTAGGTGAACACGAATCTCCTCTTAATAGAATGACAGAGGCTGATCTTGCTATCTTCAAAGAATGGGCAGCAGCCAAACTTCCTACTATTAATTATGATATCCTGGAAAGACTTATCGATACTTACGATAATGAGAAAGCTTATGGGGTATTTGAAAATGGAATGGTTAAAGTTTTTAGAGAAGCTATAAGAGGTACAGAGTATCATGAGATGATGGAAGCTGTATGGAAAGCCTTCTTATCTCCTGAACAGAGACAAGCAATTATTGATGAATTTAGGACTAGTCCTGGATCCTTTGTAGATAGACAGAGTGGTAAGACCTACAAGAAGGACGATCCTAATGTCTCTGAGCAAATGATTAAGGAGAGAACCATGGATGATTTTGCTGAGTTTCGTTTAGGTAAACTTCCTGCTAGATCTCTAGGAGAGAAAATACTACGTTTCTTCAGAAGTATTCTTGAATGGTTTAAGAGTTTTATAAATAAACCTTCTTTAAAGACTGAACTATTTAATGCAATAGAGGCTGGCAAGTTCAAAGATTACACTATATCTGAAGGAATCAGAAAAGAAGCTCCTGAATATAGTAGGATAGAGGGTATAAATGAAACTATGGCTTTTGAGTATGTCCAGGATATGACTGCTCAGATGATGGGATGTTTGTTTGGTGAAAACAATAAGAAAGCTTTATTTAAGAATGATGAGATTACTGGAAAGCAGTTATATAACTATATAGTACAAGCCTATATCAAACAAGGAAAATATCAACAATTTGAAAAGGTTGGTAAGAATATATTCAATCAGTTATTCAAAAGAGCTAAAGAGAACTTACGTACCCTGGGAGTTAATTTTAATGATGAAGATGTACATAGTATCAATTCAGCTGAGTCAGAAAATAGAAGTTATGCTGCTGAAGCTTTCTCTACAGATTGGAAAAAATATTCTCCATTCGCAATCAAAATAGTATCAGCCACACTTCCTGCTACAAAAGCAATGAATCAAACAAAGTCTGAAACATTAGGATTACCAGAAAGAAAAATATCAAGCGTAAAAGGGTTCATGTTGAATAACTTTAGTAGGGTATTTGCTACACTAATGGATAAGTTATCTAATACTACTAGTATATATAAGACTGTAGAAAAATTAGTAGCTTTAGCAAAGTATGATTCCAATTATGTTAGATTCTTTCAACGCGTGGGAGGTAATCTAACCACTGGGACTATCAACTTTCAATCATTCAAGACAGAAGATTGGAGACTTTTTATCAACTTCTATCAGACATTCACCAAACAAAGACCTGATGCCCTGATTCAATATGTTTCAGGAAATGAAGTATGGACTGCAGGAGCTGATCAATTTACTGCTAGCAAAGAACTTCAGAAGGATTGGTTTGAAAATATGAAGCGTATTGCAAAAGATCCTAAATCACCCATCACTTTTAATTCATTTACTAAAACATATCAGATCAAGAAGTTAGATCTTCCTATAAAACTGATTGCTGATAAAATTGCATATCTTAACGCTATTGGCATTGACTATGTAGCATCTGATTACGCCAGTCTTAACAAAACTGATAAAGATAAGTTTAATAAAGCTGTAGAAGAAATTAATGACTATTTAGGAATAAATAATGATATTGGTACAATCAAAGGAAAAACCCTTGGTATTAATTCACAACTAAGAACACTTGCAGATCTTCACATCAAAGTCAATAATCCTAACCAGGAGAATGTACATGTTAATGTGGATGGTACAAAGAGTCAATCTTATGCAGATAACAATGTTGTATCAGTGTTTGAGAACGATATGAATGAAGCTCCTACCCTGGAAGACTTGATTGAAACCAGACCAGAGCTAAATGATATATTCTCTAAACATAGTATTATTTTAATGAAAGATGGTCAGTTCTATAATGCAGAAGGTAAGCGTATTAAAGATTTCAAAGTTTCATATATAGAAGGTAAGAAAGATGTAGATACTGACAAAGGTATTTCTACAACCAGATTATCTATTGGCGATAGATCTGTACAAGAAATAAATCAAAACCTGAATGGTAACTATTATATTCTTGTTCCTGCTGACTCTTCCACTGAATGGATGATTAATCTTGGCAATGCTATTAACTTCAAGAGTGTACAAAACAAGAAAGCATGGGCTAAAATATATACTATATTCAAAGGATATCTATTAGATGATGTAGCTCTTGCACTTGATTATAAAGATAGAGAATCTTTAAAATCTATTGAGGACAGAGCGAGGGATTTACGTTTCTTCAAGGATATCTTAGACGAGAAAACATTAGGTGCTATCAATACTATGATATATGAAGGAGCTAGTCAAGAGACAATTGAAAATTATATCAATGAAAATATAGAAGTTATTAATGAGTCTGTTAAAGACTACATTGAAGAAACAGCAATAGAATCAAAAGAAGCATTAATTAATTCTGGTCAGGTAGCAATGAATGGTGATGAAACTTATGCCTTTAAAAATATTGATAATAAGTTTATCAACAATAAGGATAGGATAAACCCTCTTAATAAGTCTAAACTCGAAGAAGCTGATTTAGATGATATTCTTACATATCTTAATGCAAATTATATCATTAACAATATTGAA
>Ga0114951_10004036_pt1 | contig 14634 bp, 28 predicted proteins | sample AM7aDNAmetaG_FD_88677 | JGI IMG/M metagenome (GOLD analysis project Ga0114951, IMG submission 88677) | Freshwater microbial communities from Finland to study Microbial Dark Matter (Phase II) - AM7a DNA metaG | ecosystem: Environmental > Aquatic > Freshwater > Lake | place: Finland: Lake Alinen...
AAATGCTCCCTCGTAATACTGCCCAGGAAAATTATGTAGAAGCCCTTCTAGAGAAAAGAATGGTATTTGCTGTAGGCCCCGCTGGTACAGGTAAAACATTGCTCGCTGTACTAAGAGCCATTAAAGCACTACGTGAAGGAGAAGTTAGCAGAATTATTTTAACGCGACCAGCAGTCAGCGTTGATGAAAAACATGGATTTTTACCAGGAGACTTAAATGCGAAGATGGAGCCTTGGACGCGCCCAATCTTTGACGTATTTGAAGAATATTACGGATTAATGGAAACCAAGAAAATGCTAGAAGAAGGCACTATTGAAATTGCCCCTCTAGGATTTATGCGTGGTCGTACATTCAAACATGCGTATGTCATTGCAGATGAAATGCAGAATGCTACACCAGATCAAACCAAGATGTTATTAACACGTATTGGTGAAGGTAGCAGCATGGTACTAACAGGTGACCTAAGGCAGCATGATCGTGGGTTTGATAAGAATGGTCTAAAAGACTTTTTGGAACGCTTCGCGGCCAACAGAAAGAGCTCTATGGCAGTTTGCACATTTGGTAGGGAACATATTGAACGTGATGAACTTGTTGCAGAAGTGCTTGATGTTTACGGAGAGGATGAATAATCCTACACCACATTAAAAAAGCCCCTTCTGGGGCTTTTTTATTGGCTATTAATCTCTAGGTAGTGCTTGATTTAGATTTCGATTCTTAGTCTGCGCCATATTTACTTGATCTAGTTGGCGTTGATATCTTTCTCTAAGTGCAGCATCAACTGGCTGTAATTGTTTGTCCTTGGCCTGAGCCTTCTTCATATCTAATTCAAACAATTTATCTTCCAACATTTGTCTACGCAATGTCTGAGAAGTATCTTGGATAAGATCTTGTGTCTGTAATTTAGCCTTATCGACATCTGCTGCATGAGCATATCGTGCGTCTAAAGAAAATAGGGCTGCAACGATTGCAATAATTGACCCAATTGATCCAAATGCAAGTTTCATGAAATTGGATTTAAAAAATTCTAACATAAAAGTATCCTCAACTAATACGTTATTTATCGAATTTTACTCCATATCCGTTCGTGTATAAAATAAAGTATGGTATTTGAAATAACCTGTAGCAATGCTATGGAACTCGATACTGCAAAATTTCCGGTCAGAAGGAAGGAGATTAAGAAGGTAGCCGTGCTACCTGTTAACCTCCATGTTACAGTTTTAATCAGGCTTCTTCTGATTGTTTCCTTCAAGCCCCAACTCCTTTCTTATTTTCGTAGCCGAAATAGTTGTAACAGCTTCGTCAAATGTTTCCTCTGCAATAGTGTAACCTACTCCACGGCCATAGCCAATATGCGTAATATTAGGTACCACCTGTATTTCGTATTGTCCCTGATATAAAGGATCTAGATCTCTTTTAATAAATCCTTTAACCTTTTCAATTTCAAATGGATTACTTCCTTGCCATCCTTGACAATCCCTTACTTGGATAACAACTTGTCCTGTCTTCTGAATAAGTCTATCAAATAGTGCGCGATGACCATCGTGCCATGGTTGCCAACGTCCTAACATTTGTACCGTTTCTTTTTGCCAATTAAACGTGGGTCTACGACGATTATCTAAGATATGATTCCCTATAAACTCTGCCCACTTATCAGCATCTTGTTCAGTGATACGGAAATCATATTGTTCGGGTGGAACAAATGCTTTATTTGTATCTGCATATCTTCCTTCGGAGATTGTATCTACCCAAATCGTCCAATCTGCTTTGAAGTTATGACGCATCTCCGGAAGTGGTGCAATAAAATCTGCTATTGAAAAGTCAGATATAGACTTCAGTGCAAATTCTGCCATACGCAATGATTGGCGAATTCGACCATCGTGACTAAAATCCCAATCATTAAATCGTTTACGGATCTCATCTGCGTTGAACCAATCTACTGTATAAACACATCCTTCAATTGGTAGAGAATGTGACTCAATAAATTTCTTGAGTGCAATTGCTAGTGTTGTTTTACCGGAACCAGGTAGTCCCATTATTAAAATCTTCTTAGACATTATATTCCTTACATACCATGTTATAAATTTCTTTCCAGGGAGATGTATAACTTACCGTAGGGAATAGATCTGTTTTATAGTGCGAATTATACGGGTGGTTAATTAGTATAGTTTTTAATCCAGCTTCATAACCTGCTTCTGCTTGACGCATGTGATCTTCAATCCAGAAATAACCAGTGTCTTCCCATCTGGTTAAGATATGTGCCTTACTTGCACCCATCTCGATACAGTTAATCTCATCAAATACATTTCCGAATAGTTTAGTTAGATTCGCAGTTCTGTAATGTTTTGCAGATGGTGCAGAGCTGATGCTTGTAACAACAATAAATCGAAAACCTTTATCAACAAACTTCTGAATATATTCAACAGCATCACCAAATGGTTCTAAATCAGCAATCCACGGTCCCTCATTAAATTCCCTGATAAGAGAGCCAGCTTTCTGCATTGTAATGCCATGCCGTGTAGCTAGGCTATATTCATGATCAGTATTGGGCAATTGTGGCATGCCACGCTCATCCATAAACTTGTTAAAGCCGTCGTTCCAATTAACTAGACACCCATCGGCATCCGTTAATATAATCTTTTCCATCATACTGTATCGAAAACCGTGCGAGCTCTGATATTACCAAACGAGTCAGAAAACACTTCTGGACTTGCTTCTTCAACAACTTGCTGTTCGCGATATGCTGCATCGAGTTCGGCCAATTGCTTTGGATACTTTGTTCGGATATATGCTTCAAACTTATCATAATCACCCATACCATGGCGCTCACCAGATAACATCTTCCTGTTAATGTAATCACCGATGGCACTAGACATACTAATATGTTTATTCCTAAGTTGATTTACAAATTCAATTGTCTCTGTAACTTCCCACTGTGTTGCGGAACTTTTTGCAGCACCAGTCTTAGCACCCTTTTTAGGTGTATGCTTATGTGATACAACAATAAAAACTTTTTCCTTACTCATATTAATCCTTTTGCAATCATTTCTAACTCAACTAATGTAGCTGATAAATTTATCTCTACATCCGCACACATTGTATGCTTTACCAATCCATCTCTGATAACAAGGATAGACTTGTTCTGTTTTTCATCTTCCTGTCCCCATACTTCTAAGTTTTGGTACATGAAGGTATACATATCTTCGTATTCTTCTCTACCTACCTTTTCGCATATGAGTTGTCGAGCTTCTTTATATTGTCCTGCTCTAAATAAGGTAATCATATCAATCTTGTAGTCTGCTGTATCTTCAGAATCAGTATCTGGAGCAACTAATTTACCACCGAAAGAATTAGACTGAAGCATACTAATGCCACGACGCAAATCAGGATATGTTTTATCAACGATTGCTACCAAAGCATCGAAATCTAATTCGATACCTTCCTTGCTTAGTATATCAACTAACCTGGCATCAAATTCATCTCTATCCAATTTCTCAATGTGCATACGACCCGTTTCGCAACGTGACTTAATTGCATCCATAATCTTATGTGGATAATTACATGTCAATAGGAATCTAACAGAACTTGCGTAACGTTCCATAGTACCTCTAAGTACGCCCTGTGCAGGTTTAGATAATCCATCAGCTTCATCTAAGAAGATGTATTTCATATCCCCTACACCCATTGTGCTGGAGAATCCATCTATTCTTTCTCTAATATAATCGACGCCATTATCCTTTGATGCATTAACTTCTAACACATCAAACGGATCAATACCAAGTTCGTTTAAGAGAACTTTGACAAGTGTAGATTTACCTGTACCAGGCGCCCCGGATAGTAGCATATGTGGTAATGCACCACCTTCTATCCATTTAGCTATTTGCTTTTTCTGTTTGCCATCTTTGAAGACATAATCTTCGATATTTTTCGGACGATATTTTTCTGTCCATAGTTCTTTCATTTCTTAGATCTTTCTTAAAATGCATGTGAAGTTGTAAACTCCGAAAATATATTCATCTCTGGATCTTCATCTGATACTAACATTACAGACTTAGGCCATTCAACTCCCCAAACTTGTGTATGTGAACCATCGTCCTCTTTGATTTTAAGCATTCGAGTCCAACGTCCATTTTCGATAAGAATCCACTGTCCCGGAGTAATTTCTGTGACGTCTTCACCTACAGAATATACCCGTCCCCAACGTGGCCGAATGCCTTCGCTCTTGCCATTATCATCGGGGATAATAATGCCATTGATGAGTCTGGAACCACGTTCCAAATCTGTTACAAGGACCTTACCCTTTAATGCTTTAACTTGCATTTGTATCTCCGGCAACGATATCACCATTTGGCAGTTGCACTTCTTTCACTACCTTTGGTGCCTCAACAGGTTTTATAGCCTTAACTGGCTTAGGTGCTTCCAACACAGGATCTGGTGCTGCAGGTTGCTTACCCTTCAATCCTGTACTTACAACAACAGATTGAACTCGATGATTATCACGTGCAATATCATCCGCTGTTCTTGTTACCTTGCCACGGTTGATTTGATCACCTTTGGCATTGACTTTCATATTACCGATTGCTGGAACCTTTTCGTTTTCACGATTCAGTGCTTCCATATCAATAGTTGTTCCACGGTATGTTACATGTCTACTCATTTTTCTTTTTCCTATTTTAGATAATCTTTTATATCAAGTTCGTATTTCAACGAATCTACTCTGTGTACACCTATAAGGTATAGTATATACGACGAAACGCTGGAGCCGCGACCTACACCCCATACGAATTTGTTCTTTCTCATGTAATCCACAAGAAATATAAACAACCTTAATAGCATAACTAGATCACGTTCCTCATAAAGAACATATTCTTTATTTACACGATCAATTTCCAGTTGTGTCTTACATTTATCGAGCAACCATGTACGAACATCTATTTGCTGATAGACAACGGGAAATATCCATTCATCTGCACACTTCTGATGAAAGTCATCAAATGTTAATAATTCTTCGGGAGCGTCTAAGAATGTAATTACTTCCGGTAATAGTGTAGACTGGTATTGCTGAAATAACTCAATCTCTTCATCAAATATAACATTCAAATGGCTTATATTCTTACCCTGAAGTAAAAGTTCTCTAAGGTTATCACTAGAGAGTATGGCTTGACCATACGTATTTACTTTTACACCTTCTTTGGTTTCCATTTCTCCACCTGAACAATTCTTGCGGGCTCACGTACAAGTCCAATATGCATATCCGATACCTCAGATATAATACGATGAAATTCATCCATCGGATCAACTATATCACTAAACAACTCTTCATCAGTTTGTTCGTTATCTTCGGGTCTAACAAACTCGAAACAGAACCCGTCATCTCTCAACCACCATGGCTCTTTATCTCGTGTTGTACCTTCTGTATAATATTCTGTGGTACTAGTCGGCAATACATATCCAGTATCGGGACAATCAAATGTATATTGTAAAGAAGTATCACTACCCTTTAAGTGTATCTCACCCACAATCAAATTCGGAAGTGCTAAAGATGATATCTTTGCATGAAGAAGCTGTATCAATAAATCATCAGTCGGACTGTCTGGGCAGTACATCATAATGTTTGTTGATAGATTCGCAATATAAAGGTCATCTTCGTTACATACATCTACGACAACAATGTTGGGCAAGTTTGTATCTAACCAGAAGTAAACCTTCTGATAAGTAACGCCCGCATTGTATTCTACTTCTTCCCTGGTCTTACCTTTCTTGCCGGTAGCAACAAGATCGACTGTTAATTTCCAATCAACAGGTGTTAACCAGCTATCTTGAATCCTAATTCCTGTGAATTCGTATTCAAGCGTCATGTGGCTCTTAATAAGATGCCTACCCTTTTTAATCATAATGATATCCCTTAATCATCTAATTTCCCTAATTCAATCGGCTTGTTTATTTCGGGATATTTTTTCTTAAATTCTTCGTCCATTGTACGCTGTTGCCGTTCACGACGCTCATCTTCAAGAGATTGAATTACTTCTTTAATGCTAAAAACTGTAGGATTGTGTCCTAATGCTACTTGGGCATTCATGTATGTATAGGCTCTACCTAAGCGCTCGATAATTTCTTCATCGCTTAGTTTACTTACGTCTAGGAAAGGGTGCATGTTGGACTCCTCAGGTTCTGTATATTTATATCAGCATTAAAACAATGCCGAAATTGCTGATAGAGCACCCAAATTCTTCTTAAGAAATATAGTGACAGCAACTTGATATTTCTTTGCTACTTCTCTGTCATAGAACATAGCATTATATGTCACATAATTGGTAGGAATTAGCGGGTTCTGATCTAACGAGAATGTTTGAAACTCTTCTTTATCAGTGTAATATTTTCTTGGGCATAGAATATATTCTTTGTTTCTTGTCTTATCTTCTATGGCAGGAATATCATCAAGTGTTGCTATTCTTCCATTCTCTGGATCTAGCATACTACCTTTGTATATTGTAGGATTTACAATCTCATAGAGTCTTGCAGCTTCATAATCATACATCTGGCGATCTCGCTGATTATAGATCATTCCTGCTTCGACAAAATAAACAGTGCTATCCTGCAGATCTAATAATTGTTCAATAAATTCAAGACGACAAGGCCAGATATAATTTAGATCATTCGCATTTATTGTATCTGGCTGAACCGAATTTACATCTTGCGCTGCTTTCTTGTAATACTGGATATAGGCAGGCAGACACTTTAGATATTTAAAGTGTCTAAATTCCTCAGTGTAAAGATCACTGTTCATCCGTTTCTATTGTCTCATGTATTGTAAAAAGTATATTATTAGGCCACATGACTACCTGTATAGCTCGTGTATCGATACTGAGTCGAAACTGTAGTGCATCTATCTCATCTTTAAAACAACAATAACCTCGTCGAACAGTTTGCCAGTCGGGATCAAATAATGTAGCCATGACTTGTTGATGTGACATACCGTTGAAGTGATTCGACCCAGGTGGTGCGGTATGTCCGTGATCATTCTTAATCTGAATAACTTCTGTATCAAGAGGAGAATATCCCCATGTACCTTGTATTAATTTATATGCGCGGCGAGTAACTTTCCTGTAATCGGCTTCTATTACAGACTCTGGTTGATTAGATAGATATTCTATCCTAACCACATAAGGATCAGGAAAGAATATTTTAGAACGAGAATGTAGTAACTTTGTCATACATAATCGTGATGCCTCTTATGAAATGCGGTCATATCAGCCTTCTCTGAAAAGCGAATAACAACAAATTGACCCATATCAATTTCGGCATACAAACCCTTTACTGTTTTGAAGCCTTTCTGGAATTCATCTTGTCGGCGATAGAAAATTGTCGGATGTAGACGTACGGTTTCCCAATCAGAGGTATAACTATCTACAATGATCGGATCGCCAGTGATACATTTACCTTTTTGTTTCATTTACTTCTCCTATGATTTGTGAATCCAAAGCCATTTATCGTATATACTCTGTGCTAGTATTTTTGGTGGGGTAGTCCATCCGAATATCTTGCCAATATATCGGGTAGAAACTATATATTCCTTGCCCGACATAGTTCTTACAGTAAAACAATAATCATCCTTAAGCTTATCTACTGTATTTTCTTCAGTGTCTGCACTAAAAGAAAAAGATTCGATAAACTTAAGAAGAATTGTATAACCGGGTTCAATATAAATTGCATCACCGGAAAAATGTGACATTACAGTAGACTCAAATACAGCGAAGACGATGGATCAAAGTCGGCGCGGAAAACGTAAATCTTCGGACTCACGGTCTTGCCACCCTTAAGGGTTTTCAGCACACGGCCTTCCATAGTCCATTTGTCTTCACCCTTACCAACATTGGCATTAAGCCAGTTGACAAGTTTGTAGAAATGTTCACGATCGCGAATCGTAACACGGAAGGTATGAGCTGCATTCTGTTCCTTAAGGTTCACTGGTTCCTTGGAAGTGGTTTGCTTGTTCATATTACACTTTCTATAAGTAGTTGAGTATTAATTTTACAGTGTTTTGTCTGTATTGTCAACTGGATATGCGCCGCGCACATCTACGCCAGCTTCTTTCATCATCTCCAATGCTACAAACATATCCTCTTGCCATCTTTCTGGAGATTTATCAGCGGTAAAGTTTGCATCAATCACAACCGTTTTGATGCCACGCTGGATGATTGACTGAGCACAATTTGTACAAGGAGAAAATGTAACAAACATAACACAATCAGTCAAATCGGCACGTGGAGATAAATCCATTGCATTACGTTCGGCGTGGCACATCCACTTATACTTAATAGGGCGTTCTTTGCGTTCAGGAACTGTATCATCAATACCTTTTGCCATACCATTAAATCCCCACGAAACAGGAGACCCATCGAGCGTAGTAATAACTGCGCCTACTTTGGTTGATTCATCCTTAGACCAGGATGCTACATCCTTTGCCATCTTTAATAGACGGCTTGCCCATTTATCGTTTAATACATCCATTATCGTGTAAGACTCTCACGTGTGATAATATGAGCAAGTTCTTCACCCAAATCTTCCTTATCTGTAACAATATACAATTCCGATGCTGTCCTATCTGTGCGTGAATCATACGTGCGTATCTGTATAATCTTACCACCCGTGGCATGATAAACGGTAAAGTTCATACCCTGGTTACCATCTTCAATATTATTAGCCGAAGTGGTCTGTATCATTGCTGATCTTCGTTTGGCGGTGCTATTAATAGACATCGGTGCCGCCTCCATCATCTTATCTTCTTCGTCATTACGAGTTACCCAGCGTATGAAATCTACCATTGTTCTTCTGAATGCTTTTTTAATTCCCATTATAACTCCATTTTAATCTAAATGCTATACTATCATCTACTCTCTTAAATGATACTATCTGTGTATTACAGCGATCGTATGTGAACCAATCTTTGCCACACTTGCCTATGTTCGTATTACACCACGAATATACTTCTTTATAATCTGCCATATTATATTTAAGTTGAAAAGGCCAAAATTCTTTCTTCAATACTCTCATGACCATACCAACTTAAATGCTGTAGCATCCTGTTCATGCCTAAATGTAAAAAATGTAGTTCCAAACATACTGTTTATACACCAGGTATCCTCTGGGTTTTCTATATCTCTATTATAACTCCAGGAACCCGGTCCGATATTCTTTGTACACCAATCCTGCATCTCACCCTGTAGATGATAATAATCTTTACCAAAGGTAACTTCTAGCATCTACCTATCAACTTTCTAACAATCACATATTCTTCCCATGCTTCTTTCAAGGCAGGATATGTATCTAATTGTTCTTGCGTAGGGACCATCATCTCCAAAGGACTTGTAAGGTTGGGATCTGTAATCATTGCCCAATGTAATCCTGTCCAGATCCAATCCTTTCCTGTGACCGAATCCATGACACAATCGCCGACTACTGGATTAGTTGGTGGTGTAGAGTACCACGTTATTTTAGACATGCTGGTTAGACCACACTATATTGTAATTTGATGTCATCTCTCTGCCTATTATTTCTTTTTCGATGTCCCTATCATAACTCTCTTTGATAGTTGTATTGTTTGTTTTCCAGGGATAAGCCTTATCCTCTCCTCGTAGCGCAACTTCTTTTATATTATAATGGAATGGTCCATGATATTCAAATATCTCGATTATTTTTGTCTTATCACCCCTACAACCAGCTTCAAATACAACTAGGTCATATAATATCCATCGTCCGTTCTTATAGATACCCCATTCGTGTAAACCAATGTTATGATCAGCATATGCACACTGATCTATATTATAAGATTTCTTCTGTATATATTTTTGAATATATTCTGTTGCTTCTTTACTTGAATTAGATTTATCAAATCCACCGTTGGCAATTTTAGTCGCAACAGCTTTGGCAGAAATTTCTTTATTTTTCATCGGACTGCTAAATCCATATCTATCGATATTTGTTAATTTCTTACGGCTCTGTATCTCTGATGATTGCCACGGGTGTTTAACACCATAATTTTTTAAACATGTATCTTCTTTCTGCAATTTAACTGATGCTACCTTAGATGGATTGTCTATTCCATTATATTTCTCTATAAATGTTGCCCTAATCTTATCTTTAATAATTTCAGATGATGACGGATTTGTTGTCCCATATTTTATTAGATTGGTTTCTACAGCCTTAAGTTTTCCACATTTAGGGCAACCGGAATTAGACCTATGATCCGCAGGGCGCTGCTCAAATTCCCCGTGTATAGAGCAACCTATCTTAATTTTAGTAGAATTATTCACATAATCTACATTGTCATAATTATATACCGCTGCTCTATCTAGCCTAACACTTGCTATCATTTTTAAAAATTTAGATGTCTTGTTCATAATATGTCTCCTATTTATTTATCATAAATAAAAGAAATAGGCGACATTATATGTTAGATATCACTAGCTTCGCGATTTTCTGATCGTTCTACTGAAAATACCCCGCCCGGATATCTGGATAATAACTTATCAACATTCATCTGAATAATTGTGTTTGGATCTATTCCTAAACTCCGGCAGGCATTTGTCCAATAAAAAATAATATCACCCAATTCTTTTTGTAGATGTTGATGAACTTCAATAGTTAGTGGTTTCGAGTGGAAAATAAGTTTCTTCACGATCTCGCTGAATTCTCCTGACTCTCCGCACATTCCCATAGCTCCTGTGATCAAGAGTGGGACATTCACATCCGGACCATGGGTCTGTATTTTTTCATCAAAATTGCCATCGAGTGTATCCAAACTATTCATGAAAGTAGTCAAGTCATTGCTTTCCTTACTTGTGATAGCTTCAACAAAATCTGTGTATCTGTTTAAATCAATTTGCTTTGTCATTATTTTCCTTGGTTAAATATATGTTTGGTTCTTGACGTTCTTTACTATTCTGTAGAACTTTTCAAAGTGGTCCAGTGAGTTAATTCCGGGCGTCTGTTTATTACTGCCCCATATGGATTTTCTTCTATCCATAAGTGTAATTTTTTCTGTCTTTTCTAAGTCGCAAGGTAAAATCCTCGAAACTTCGAAGGTATTTATTGTGGCAGGTGCTTGGCCTGCATAGATATAAGGGTAGTCAACTAAGAATTTATCCTCCTTTAAATTCTCCATTAATAGCATACCAAAATCCCAAGATGCTAGTCCATTATTAAAAAGTACCGCAGCTTCATCTTTGGTAATCTCTTCAAATGTCATTGGCACTTTTGGAACCGCATGAGTTGATACAAGTTTAATTCGACCGGATGTGCCATAATAGGTACCAGTCATATGCGTTGTATTGCTAAAGAATGCACTGGCTGTCGCAATATGTGAATTCATCTTCTTGACTGCATCTTCTCGTGTTATCGGAGTAGTAGTCTTTTTAATAACTTTCAGTATCTTTAAATCTGTTTGATAATGAAATTTTCCATTATCAACTTCTATCACCTGTCTACGCAGAAATGCCTGTGGCTTATATTCTTCTATTCTTGAATAACCACCTATGGGTCCATATAACGATACCACACCCATGTAAATACCCTGAAGCTTATTTAGAAGTAATACAGTATCACCAATCTGCACATCCTTCATGTCTACCTTTCCTTCAATAAGTTCAGTACCTTCTACAGCATCAAGGTAATGAGTTGAACTTACGGGAACCAATGTCATCTTAGTTTCTGTATTTTCTCTAGCCCATACACATTTCTGTTGAATTAGGCCTTCTGTAATGCCTGTAACATGTAAAATATCCTCAAGGTTCTTAGAAGATATTCTAACCAGGAATCCCCTGGGATCAATAACCAACCAAGTCTGATCAATTGATCCCCAGTTCTTACGATCAGTCTTATGAAGTGTAAAACCCGGTAATGGAATATTATCATGCTCATAGAGCATTGGATACTTGTTTGCTATATTAGTAAGTTTTTTCTTTTCGTTTGTCGATTCGCCAAATGGGATAACTTCTGCTTCAGGTAGTTCATACTTTTGATTAGTTGTATCCCATCCGGCGTATATAGTTCGTGCAATATTGAGCATTTATTTTGATAGTTTTAATAGTAGTTGATATTCTTCGTAGGCTTGCTGTACGGTAGGATTATTATTCCTGACTCTTTCGTCTTCTATGAGTTCCTGAAGATAAGAGACATCTTTAACAAATTGATCGAACATTCTACGGTCAAAGAATGTTGTATCCATTGTTATTGTTTGCCTTCCCGCAACGTGAGCAATAGCAGTGGATGTATACCCAAACAGATCGTGGGTATCGATCTTTATTTGTATGTTAGGTCGAGCCCCGTATCTCTCTAGTATGTAATAAAATTTATTATAGTCTATTTCTTCCATGTGATCCCGTAAGTTCTTCGATCCTACGACGCACATTGGAGCGTAGAATCAAAAGTTGCTGCTGCTCTTCGGGATTATAGGTATCCTTTATAAGCTGCATATAATTTTGGTCGAGGATTGTTGCATCATCTAAACTAGAATGCTTGATGATGATAAATCTTTGCTTTAGTTCAACAGTATCATACATAATATTCTCCTCTATGAGTTCTACAGAACTATTTATGCCACGTCAACACCAAATCCGAACTGAATCTTAAACATTGTTGCATCGGGCGCGTCTTCGAAACCAAACTTATTGCCACCTAGCATTGTCCATCGTCCTTCCAGATTCTTAACACACCAGATAACAATCCCTCTCTTAGCAATTTCATGATAAGGAATATTTAAATGTGTAAAAGTCCATGAGGTATCTTTATCCCGAATCAATTCGTTCATCGGTACATACATATTCTTATCCATTTTAATTCTCCTGTGTTACAAGTGTAGCATTTTACTCACATTTTGTCAATTTTGAGTACAATAAAAAGCCGGCACTAGGCCGGCTTTGATCGATTGTAATAACTTCTACTTATAAGGTGTCCAGGTTTCTCTTGTCTGTGCTAATCTATTAGCAATAACATACATAGAAATAGGATTGTGACCTAGCCCTAAATGGCATGCACCGGGTATTTCAATATTCTCACTTTGATCTCCAATATCTTCGAGTGAAGATTCCCAATTAACAACACCATCTGTTTTACTATAGATTGAAGTGAAAGGTACAGGTGGTGGTTCAGCAATCTTCCTTAGTACCTCGGGATCCTTATGGCTAAGATCTTTAGTTAATAATTCATAGAGGAAATCGGCATTTGTACCTGTGGCACCTTTAAAAGGTGTGCCAAGTGTAATTACCTGTCTAACAATGGTGGGTGCAACCTTGGCCATTTCTCTTGCGTAAATACCGCCGAGACTCCAGCCGATTATGCTAACCTGCTGTCCACCCGATGATATTGATACATCGTGTACAAGCTGTGATAGCTGTTCAAGCATTGTGTCCATACCGTCCTGTGGACCCATATTTCTGCCTAGCCCCCATGGGCGGGCATCGTAGCCTATCTCATTGAGGAAATGTCTCACATAATGTGTAGATCCATCTGCTGTTCCTAATCCGGGTAATACTATTACAGGATGCCCATCTCCTTTTGGAGAAATATATTGTAATGGGGCAGCAAGTAGCCACCCTAGGCCATATTCATATATAGCCCTGACAATTTCGATACTAAGTAAAAACTTCGACGGGGCCATTATGTTATCCTTTATAATAACATATTTATATGAAACTACCCGAAGTTGACACTCGAACCGCAACCACAACTAGACTTAACATTTGGATTGTTGAAAACAAATGCTTCGCCCATAAGGTCTTTCTTATAGTCAATCTCCGCATCATCTAAATATGTGTTACTCATTGGATCAATCAGGAGTGTGTGAGTATCATCGAGCGGGTATTCAAAATCTTCGAGCATATCCTGATCAGTTTCTACGGCAAAATAGTAGGACATTCCGGCACAACCCGATCCTTGCAGACCGAATCGTAATAATGTTGCATTTTCATCATTTAATACGCTGATCATTTTTTCTTTTGCCTTATCGGTAACTTTAATCATTTCTTTGGTCTTCCTAGGTTACAGTTATTTATTCTACCACGTACCCATTTTGGATCAGATAATCTCTCATCTGCAGGGCAGGCTTTTATATTATTAATACCATCATTAAACCATATTATTCCCAATAATGAATTCTGTATCTGTTTCTTAAGTTCATCGGACATCGGCGGTCTACAACTATGGCTCTCACTCATCTTCTTCTTAGATTTATCCGAATGAGTTTTATTATAGAAGGTATTATTTATACCTGTATTCTGTCCTTTCTTCGAAATAGAAACCTTTTTGGCTACTTCGGGGTTTTTCATAGGATTATTATTGATCATCCTGTCTTTAACGAGTTCTATAACTTCAGAGGATTTGAACGGATTATGATCTGAGAATACCTTTCTTGCTAGTTCATAATTTCTGCTAGAAACTACTCTCTCCTGAAATTTATTAACCTGGCACATCCTGAACCATGCATTTGCCATTTTCGATTTTTCAGGTCCTGTATTCATCAGAAACAGTAATCTGTGAGCAATAAAATGTTCTCTCGCAGTCAAGAATACTAAATTTCTTTTCGAATTATCTCCGTGGAGTGATCGGGGAATTATATGATGTTTCTCTGTGTAACAGGGT
>Ga0114951_10004037_pt1 | contig 14633 bp, 18 predicted proteins | sample AM7aDNAmetaG_FD_88677 | JGI IMG/M metagenome (GOLD analysis project Ga0114951, IMG submission 88677) | Freshwater microbial communities from Finland to study Microbial Dark Matter (Phase II) - AM7a DNA metaG | ecosystem: Environmental > Aquatic > Freshwater > Lake | place: Finland: Lake Alinen...
CGGTGATTTATTGTCGAAACTCCTGGACTGACGAATGACAATTACGATTCGCCACCTTAGCTCAATTGGTAGAGCACCGGTTTTGTAAACCGGATGTTTCGGGTCCGAGTCCCGAAGGTGGCTTTGAGAGAAACCCCAGTAAATGCTGGGGTTTCTGTCTGTTCTGCCGTCGCGACGGTCGCCTCGCTGCCTGTCTGTATGCCACCCCCGATGCCACTAACCTCGACTTGCACGCTTTGGCCTTCGGTTCCCGTGGCCAACGCCTGCTGAGGCATGCTCAGGGGGTCGGGAAGATTGGGCAGCACGTCCAGGGCATCGGCACAGTCGGCTGCACGGACATGGGTATAACGATCCATGGTCAGGGTGATCGTGGAGTGTCTCGCCAAGGTCTGGGCGGTCTTGGGGTGGACCCCGCCGGCTGCCAGGTTGCTGATGAACGTGTGCCTCAGGCTGTGGAAGTCGGCATGACGGCCCGCCCCGTCAACGGGAAGTAGGAACGTACTCGCTGAAGCCTGCTCGCGTTCCTGGGTTGTATGGCAGGCATCCAGCCATGTTTTACGGGCGTCGGCCAGGTCGGCCCGGAACATCGTGGCAGTACTGCCTGGGTAAGTCGGCATGGTGAACACTTCCACCGCCGGCATCTTCGATGTGATAAAGGGGCGAAGGGCATCGGCCGTCACCTTACGAAGCGGAAGGGTGTCTTCCCGGCGGTTCTTGGCGTAGGCCGCGGCGATCGTCACGGTAGGAGAATCGCCGTCCAGATGGAAGCTTCCGGCCGTGAGACTCCGAAGCTCACCAGCCCGTAAGCCGGTCTCAACGGCAAGCCGATAGAGGCAAGCTCGCTCCGTGCCGGTCATCCCGAAGCGAACCGGGGCGGCCGCCGCGGCTTCCAGCAGCCTGCAGAGCTCCTCAGCAGACAGTGCCCGGCGATCATGCCTCCGATCAAGCTTAACGTTTTGCCCATCCAGATGGCCGATGGCCGACTCATGAGCCCGACGATCCTTGACCATCCATCGGCCAAACTGCTTGCAGGCGTTCAGATAGAAGTTGGCGGTCTGGATGCTGATGCCCCTCTTATCAGCCGTGTCTTTGTGAAGATCCCCAATGCATGCCTGCAGGCGGCTGGCGGATATGTCCTGCCACGTCACGAATCCGCAGAGGGTAAAGATGCGAGTAACTCGGGTTGTCACCAGATCGGCCTGAGCATCGGACGTTCCCTTATCGCGGAGGGCGGCCCCCCAATCGGTGATGTGGGCAGCAAGCGGCTTGCTTGCCGTGATGGCCGATGCGGGCAGGACTCCGAACTCCGCCAGCTTCGCTCGGATATAGGGGGTCGTGCCTTCGATGAACCGGGAGAGTTCTGGAGGGATCATGTCGCCCGATGCCCGGATGGATTCCAGCTTCGCGATTTTCCCGGCGGCCTCCTGACTGGGCTTGCGGTCGGGGAACAGGGCCAGCCGGCGAAGGCGGCCCGATGAGTCCTTCCATGAAGCGTACCACTTATCGCTCTGCGTTCTCTTCCCCTTACGGGTGTAGGTGATCTTGAGGATCTTCATGTCAAACCTGTATTGTCGACAACGTTGTTCAACGTCGTCACGCAATCATATAACCTATTTAGAGTATAAGCTCAAGCCGTAATCCGATCGCCTTTGCGATCTTCTCGGCAGTGTCCAAACGGGGCAGATTCTCACCCTCAGCAATCCGACAGAGCTGGCCGTATCTGATCTGGGCGGCCTTGGCAATCGCATACCGGCTCTGGCCATGCTTCTCAGCCTGGGCAATTGCGGTCCTGAGGCGCTGTGTGATGCTCTTCTGTCTCTTCATGGCCTATATCCTACCCAACCTATTGATCGCCTGCTCAGTGGCATTCCCGGTGGCAGATGACGACACCCAACAAGGCGGCTACTAGGTCAATGTCCGGTGTGTTCAGCCGGTATCGAGCGGGCAGCCCTTCGTCCATCCGAGACCGTCATCGGGCCTGGCCTTGGTGATTGGGTCGTTAAAGGTGTTCATCTTACGCCCTCCCGTGGCTTTGTGACCAGCCAACGATCTGCGGGTGGGGCACCCGCCGCCAACCATGCCACGATCTCCTGTGAAGAGAACCGAACGCTTTTCCCCAATCTCAGAATACGCGGCCCAAACTTGCCGGATGCTCGGAGGTTGAATAGGTGAGCACGTGACACGTTCAGCATCCGGGCGGCTTGATCGTGGCTGACGGCGATCGGGGCTGGGCTTTGGGACAGCAGGTCACTCATCTAGAGCCCCCTTCTATCGTCTCGATCAACTCGCCAACCCTTTTCGCTACATCACGCAGGGAGTCCAACACCTTGGTCTGCATCTGCTTTGGTCGCTTACCTGCTATCGCATCAAGTTCGGTTTGAATGTGTTGGCACGCATCCATGATCGCACATGTGTCGGGATCGATCTTCTCGGTCCCGGGCTTCACCTTGGTCTTTCCGGTCTTAACCGCCGTGGTGGTTCGGGTTGCCTCGCCGGTATCGGTATCGGTTTCGCCAATGGCGGATTCAGTTCCCTTCTCCGTGGCCGAGCCGTGCCCGATGTTGGAGATGTTCTGCTTGAAGGAGCTGCCGTTGCGGGTCACGTTCCGGGTTTGGGGTCTATCTAGTAAATCTTGAATAGATGCTTTGATCTGAGATACGCGGGCTGCGCTGCACCCGACATGCTCGGCGATTTTGTTTTGTGATGTTTCTGCCCACTCTTTGTCGGTCAGGATGGCTTCAACCGCACGGCTGAGGTCACCAGGCTGCCTACGCTGCCCATTGGTCTTGTTGGCTCCGAAGCTGTACCAGCGGGCCTCGCGTTTGTCCCCCTGTTTGATCTGAGCGGGGATATCTTTGAACTTCGCCTTCAGAGCGGCATGGACACGATGGAATCCATCGGCGAGCCAGTGGTCGGTGTCGTCAAAGAACACGACCACCGGGGGAAAGTCATCGCCGGCTTCCATACGCTCCTGGTACTCCGCGACGACCTCTTCATCGATCCTTTCGCGGGGCTGGTTCTCATCATCAAGTCGAATCTCGTCCAGGGGTAGCGTCTTGATTGTCACTTTCATCGCTCCGGGTTTCTTGGGAGCGACTACCTCTGGTTTCGGTGTTGCGGGTTGTTGACAGTCAGTTGTTGGATCAATGTCCATAGCGTGCATTCCATTCTGCAAATCTCTCGAGGGTTGATTCGTTACAGGGCCGAACGCCGGTCCTCAACGTCTCTGTTTATGGTAATCAACCACTATCGACTGCTATGGATATCAGGCTGCAATCGCACACAGAACGCTCCTGCACAGGGTGTGCCGTCGGCGCGACAGGCAAAGCTCGTGATTTCCGTCTGCCGAAAAGTACCCAAGTGGGAGTGTTCATCTACAACGGCGGTCAGTATTCACTTGCCAATCAGATCAGAGTGTGAGCGGGTGTCTACAGCCGGCAGAAGGAGAACGAAGAGCTCAAGGACATCTTCAACCTGCAGCGGGGGACTGGTACGTCGTTCCGGATCTCGATGGAGTCGGAGATCCGAACGCTCCTTCTGTGGCCACCTGCCTGAACAACCTGGTGGAGTTGTATCGTATCCAATGCCAGTATGCGCAGGCCGAGCCGCTCTTCAAACGTTCACTGGCGATCATTGAGAAGGCATTGGGGCCGGATCACCCTAAGGTGGCCACGAGCCTGGACAACCTTGCAGGGGGCTGCATGAAACTAGGTCAGTACGCGGCGGCCGAGCCGCTGTTCAATCGGGCGATGGCGATCCGGGCGAAGGCCTTGGGACCGGATCATCCCGACGTCGCTACGAGCCTGAACAACCTCGCGGAGTTGCATCGTACCCAAGGCCAGCATGAGGCGGCCGAGCCGCTCTACAAGCGGGCGATGGCCATCGATGAGAAGTCTCTGGGGCCAGATCATCCGAGCGTAGCCGTGGTCTTGAAGAATCTAGCAGTCCTCTACGCCGACATGAACCGTCGGGCCGAAGCCTTGGCAATGCAACAGCGGGCAGACGCGATCGACCAGATCAAGCGGTAACGGCTGCAGCGGTTCCAATCACCTCGCAGGTAGTATCGGCATCGGCAATGGCGGTTTCAGTTTGCTTCGACCTGGCCCGGGTGTGCCCGATCTTGGACGTATTCATCTTGTAGTTGCGGCCGTTGCGGGTAACCGTTGGGGGTTGGCAGGGATGTGCATAAGTATTTTGCAGACTGGGAACATCGTCTGGCTGCTTCAGCTTAAAGGCCTCGGCTACCCCGAATATGAATCCGACCATAAACCTGTCATTCTTGATCCCAGATACTTGATCACCCATTACCCATTTCCAAAAGTCCTTGGCCGTGCCCCACGTCACTTCCGGGTACAGCATTCGGTATGTCTTCTCGGCGACCGTCAACTCACTTGGAGCCAACAGTTCCTCCAGTCTACCGGTCAATGCGACGAACCGCCCGACCAAGTCGGGATCTGCATCATCACGGATCCAATCGTAAGCCGTAGCCATGCCCTTCTCGAAGGCGTCCCCACCTCGATAACGGACGCTATCGAGAAGGGCAATCTGGCGGCGGATTGCACGGTTGGCGATTTCTGACCAGTCGGCGGGGATCGTAAGCATCTTTGCGTGGAGCGTATCGTCTATGGAGATCACGGAGTTCATTTGCAGTTCCTTTAGATGGGATGTGGTCGCCTGGGCTAAGCCACAAAGGCTGACCCGTTGCAGGGCTGAACGCCAGTCCTCAACGTCTTTGTTTATGGTAATCGACCACTATCGACTGCTATGGATATCAGGATGCAATCGCACACAGAACGCTCCTGCACACGGTATGCCGTCGGCGCGACAGACAAAACTGAGGATGTCTGTCCCCTAAATGACCCAGGACGAAGTGTTCATTCACAAGGGGGGGCAGTACACGATTGCCAATCAGAGTCGGGTAGAGCCAGGCAGTTGCAGCCGTCAGAATGAGAACGGAAAACTCGAGGGCATCTTCAACCTGCGGTATGGGACTGGTAAGTCGTTCCGGATCTCAATGGAACGATGAGCGTGAGCAGGATTTCGAATGGGAATCGGGTGGTAAGCGACATAGGCTCGCCCTTCAACGGCATGGGCAGGGGGAGGATCTGCGCAGCCTGTCAGTTGTCAGTAACGGCCGGGAATGACATGAAAGGGTCTTTCTGGGGGAAATGCCTCCTGCTGGTAATGTCTGTAGCTATCAACACTTACAGCAACCACACAACCCGTGGTGTTTTTTCTGTTGACCGACCCCATAGGTGGTGTATATTACCGAGTTGCTGATTATTCGTGGTGGATTTGTGAAGTGCGTGTTTGGAAGCAGGGCTGCTTGGCGTATTGGAAATCGTTGCTGTAGCAAGAGTTATGGGGATTCTGTCCGATAGCCAGATTCGTAAACTCATCGGAATTGAGCCGTTTGAGGAGAATGCCAAGCGGCCGGGCAGGGTGAGTTACGGAGTCTTCAGCTACGGCAATGACATTCGGGTGGGTTCGGTGTCGAATGTGAATTCGCAGATCATCGACCCGAAATGCTTTTCGGACCGGGCATTTGTGACAGCGGATGGGAGCACGACAGGATTGTGACATAGGTACATCGAGAATTTGATCGACCGGGTTCGCTAGCCAGTTTGTTTTGGGCCAAGGGGGGTCGAAGGCGTGACATCCGATGAGTCGCGCTAACGCTCCGAAACTAGTTCGATGGGTCTCCAGCACAGCCAAGGTATACGTGGGCCTCATCGACCGTGAGAATGCAGGCAAAGTAGTGCCGAAGAGGATGGCACTGCAATTGGGCCGTTTCCGTCCGCCGTATGGCGTGGCCCGAAAAACTCACGCTCTCCACACAGACGGTTGCGGTTCATATTTGTCGGCCGGCAAAGAACATCGCCGGCGGTTCTGATAGAGGCGCTTGCCATCGCACAGGAGCAATGCTGCCTACTCGTGCCCCTTTATTTGCAGAGCTCAGAGGATGAGGTGTCTACTGATACCGCCCATGGGCTGGAAGTGTTTTACAGGAGGATGCCATGATCGGCATCGTCAACAACGCTACCGACGTGCTCAACGTCGGCCCCGGAGGTGTAGCGGGCGTGACCACACGAACTCGGGCTACGAACCACGATCTGCCGAACGCACTGACCCGGGCGAGATCTCCGCCAGGTTACTCGCCAGACACGCGGACACAGCCGGATGATCCGGCAGATGACGAACGCAGGATTACGTCGAGATAGGACACGGTGGGCCTGAATCCAACAGGGGCAAAAAACAACTCGCGAAGCCCCTTCGCGAAACAGAATCGATCCCCGCGAGCATCTGATGAATACGGGTGCCGCCGGTCCGATTACAAAGGCCTACCGAGGTCCAATGAACTGATTGAGATTGTAAATAAAAAAGCCGCGCTGGCAGGCGCGACTTGGAAAACGAAGCATGCAATTAGCAAGTATAGCAGAAAATCTATCAACTGAGCGAGCGGGCTCGCCAGATTCCAGTCTTACCAATTTGGCTGTGCCTCCGATCGCGGATAGTGCCGAAGGGGTGCAGAGCCAGGTCGACCTTCAGAACTTCGAGCTGGTCATACCAGAGCCACTTGTCGATCTTCTCGAGGTTCGAAAGGCGTGGGGAGTGCTGACAAGACCGGAGGAAGTACACGGTATCGTGTGCTTTAACGCTGTCGCCGGCCGCAGTTATTCGGAACGTATGCTCAACGGCTACTTCAACAGTGTCGATGCGTTGCTGGAGGAACTGCAGACACTGCATTCAGCAGACGGTATCTGCATGACCCTCAATCCGGTAAACCCCGACCTCTTGGCACGGGCCAAAAACCGATTGATCCCAAGCAAGCGAGGAGAGGGGACATCCGACCGAGATATCATACGCCGCCGGCGGTGGCTGGTTGATTTTGACCCGGATCGGCCATCGGGTATCTCGTCAACCGATGAACAACACCAATGGGCTTTGGATTTCGCCCGGACCGTGCGTCAGCGGCTGAGCGACCTGGGTTTTTCACTTCCGGTGTCGTGTGACAGCGGCAATGGCGCACATCTGCTTTACGCAATCGACGAGCCCTGTGACGATGGTGGCCTGGGCCAACGAGCTCTTCAGGGGCTGACCATGCTCTGCTCACATCCGCAGGTGAAAGTCGATGTCTCGGTGCATAATACGGCTCGACTCTGTCGCCTCTACGGAACGCGAAACTGCAAGGGCGATGTGATCCCCGGCCATCCCCACCGCATGGCTGGAATTGTCGACATGCCAGAGTCACTGCAGGTTGTCGAGCACAGTGCACTTGAACGGTTGGCGGCGACCGGCACACAGACGGTCGTAGCGGTGCCGGAGGCTGCACCGAAGACGAACCGTTCAAATACTCCCAGGCCTATCGACAAAAGGATCGAGAAGTTCAACGCCGAGAATCCCATAGAGGAGGTGTTGGAACGCACCGGCCACAAGCGAGAAGGCGACCGATGGGTACGCCCGGGCGGTGCTTCGCCCAGCATCGTCATTCTCGATGGCGTGAAGACCTTCCACCATTCGGATGACGATCCCCTCCACGATGACAAGCCCCATGACGCATTCGATCTACACGTCGAATATGAATGTGGCGGTGATCGCGAGGCTGCGTTACAGGCGTTGGGTGGGAATGCGGATAATAAGGGCACTCGAGCCAAACGATCCGGTCCCGTGGCGCCACATTATGTGTTTGATGAGGGCTGTACTTCATTTGTAGGTAGAGATGGTCAACTTGTGCTCGCGAATTTCACTGCACGTATCGTCGGCGACGTCATCGTCGACGACGGTGTGAGCTCAGAGCGGGTTCACCGATTGGAGGCGCTATGTGAAGATGGAGGGCATGCGTTCGAACTCAGCTCGACCGAGTTGGGGAGAATGGACTGGATCCTGCAGCGTTTGGGGGCCGGTGCCATCCTCTATCCACACCGTGATGCCCAGCGTCATCTGCTTGCCGCCATCCAGACAAATTCACCACGGCCGGTTCCTGAGCAGCGGATTTACGCTCACACGGGCTGGCGGGAAATCGCAGGGCAGCGTGTGTTCCTGCATGCTGGCGGTGCGATCGGTGCCGAGGGAGTGATGCCCGAGCTCGGTGCCCGCCTGCCGGAGGGGCTGGGTGCACTGCGGCTGCCCGCACCGGTCTCGGGCCAAGAACTTGTTCGGGCCGTCCGCGATACTCTTTCATTCGTGGAGCTCGGCGCGGAGCAGGTGGTCCTACCACTTTTCTGTCTGCCGTGGCGGGCGGTGATGGGATCTGCTGACTACACTCTGGCCCTGGTCGGCCCAACCGGCACGTTCAAGACAGCGGCTGCCGCACTGGTGCAGCAATATTTCGGAGCAGATGCGGGTGCCGACTCGCTACCCGCGGGATGGTCCAGTACGGCCAATGCTCTGGAAATCTTGCAGTTTATCCTGAAGGACTTTGTGGTCGTCGTCGACGATTTTGCACCTACAGGGACACCTGCCGACATCGCCAGACTGCACCAGGCGGCGGATCGTGTCGTTCGCGGTGCCGGGAACCGCACGGGTCGAAGCCGACTGGACCGCAGTGCCGCTTTGCGACCTGGCCATCCGCCTCGGGGTTCGATGCTCATGACAGGTGAGGATGTCCCTCGTGGAGCCAGCCTCCAGGCACGGATGCTTGTTCTTCAGGTGAACCCCGGCGATATCGATCGCGGGCGACTGACGTGTCTACAGGGGCTTGCTAAGAACGGCCAGTTTGCCATGGCGATGGCCGGCTATGTGAAGTACCTGGCAGGGCAACCGGAAGTCGATGTAAAGTCTCTGGTGCAACAGCGAATCAAGAACGACGTACCCCAGGCTGGACATGCTCGCACGCCTCTGATAACTGCCAACCTACTCGTGGGCCTGAACTCCTTTGTGGCGTTCGCTCAATCGGTGGGGGCGATGAATGAGGAAGAGGCGAAGCAGCTTCTGACTCGAGCAGAGAAAGTCCTGGACCATGTGGCCGTCGCCCAATCGGCACAGCAGCACGACGAGGATCCAGCGAGACGTTTCCTGCAGCTCATTGGAAGTGCGATCATCTCGGGACGTGCTCACCTGGCCAAAGGCGACGGAACCATGCCATCCTGTCCGGAGAGGTGGGGATGGTGCCGGGATCAATGGGCGAGCTCGTTGCGTCCCAGCGGTGAGTGTGTCGGCTGGGTCGTGGAAGCGTCCCCGGGCCAACCGCAGGTTATGCTCGATCCGTTGGCAAGTTACCGGGCGGCGTGCCAGATGGCTGCGAATGGACAGGGTCTGTCAATCGATGAAGCAGGGCTCAGGCGGCGTTTGAGCCAAGCTGGGTTCCTGCAGCGGGAGAGCGAGGGACGTCAGGAATTGTTGGTTCGCCGGACCCTCAACGGCGTGCAGCGAAAGGTGATCATGCTGACACCGGTGGCATTGGCACTTGTCATCGGCCAGATCCCTGGCGATGTAAAGGATGACGCTGGCTCTGGCGGCCAGGGGAATGGTGGGAATGGTGGGAATGGTGGCGATTCTTGACCCATACCACATGACATGCACGGGGTCGGCTGCCTGGCTGTGTATGTCATCAGGCAGTCTACCCCTCCCCCGTAAGGGATCAGCCACGGTCGTATGCGTGAAAGGGTATTGGTATCTGTAGCGTCCACCAAATCCACCATATCCACCATCACCCTCTCGCGCAGGCCAGGCAGGGCATGTTGACGAGAGTTACATGCGTTGGGATAAGTCTTGGCAGCAAACCGGATGGCATGCCTTCGGCTGTATCTTTCTGAAGAAGATGACTGGGGGGACGGGGCCACCTGGCACCCCGCCCGCCGTTGGGCATGCAGGCGAGGTTGGCGTGGGCCGTGGCATCTGTGAAAACTGCTGTCATCCGGTCGGTGATGATGCGGGTACGAGCAGCGTACAAATGTTCTCCAATGCGGTCGTCAGCTTCTGCAGGTACTGCAGGCTCATGTCGCAGAACTGCTTCGAGATCCGGTTCCGAAGTAGATCGGATAAATCGTCGGCTGTCGGTGCCGGTCAATCTCTTGAGCGATGTCTATCGCATCTGCCACTCTGTCTCCCGGTTCCGGCGAAGCCGCCAGGTGTCGCCAACACCTTGGGTCGATCTTTTCACAAGTGGCGGGTATTGCTATCGACGCTGCTTGTATTGGTCACGGGCATCCAGACTTCGTCCTTACCATAATCACTTCGCTGCTTCCGTTTGTGTGCTCGCCGGTTGGGCCGGCTTGCATTGCAGCAGTCGCCGGATAATGTGCTAGCAGTCAGATGTACTCACCAGAAAGGGAAGGTGTAAGCATGTCCGAGATAAAGAAGCAGGATCAGGAACTCAGGGAGCAGACGATCACCGACTGGAAAGCCATGGTCCAGGGGCTCTTCGTCGGGCCAGTCCCAGAGCAGGCACGCTGGACCAAGCTGCCGGACATCGTCAGGGTCCTAAATGTGGTTGGTGCCAAGCAACACGGCAACCACATGTTCCTCCCCGGCCGAGGCGGGATCGACCTCATGAAAGCCGTTATTTCCCAAGGTGAACCCGGGTGCATTGAAGTGATTGCCGCCATGAACTTCGTCTTTCTCGTGAAGCCGACAGAGCTAACCCTCAACTGGTTTGGCGATAAGGCGGCTGAATGGGCGTACTTTCGCCTGGAATTCGCCGAGTTGACGTCGTGCGGAGCTGACAGATGCACGGTGGAGGATTTCCGCGATGATGTTACAGAGGTGGCGCCTGGAGAATACGTAGACCAAGGTGTTCGCACGGAAGGGTACTACGATGACGGAAACGGTCGCAAAATCCCCTTGCCTGAGACCGCTCGTGATATGACTCGGTTCTATTTCGGGTCTTTCGTGATCTTCGCCAGTTGGTCGACCTACAACACAGGCGTTACGTACGATGGTCGGCACAACAAGATGAATGCGGTCCAGTTTCGGGAATACATCCAGAAAGCGATACATAAGACGTGAGGTGGCCGAGCAAGGCCGAGAGGCACATGCAGCAGAGGCCCTGGCTTTGGTCAGGGCCTGCCGGAGATCGGGGGAGATCCTGATGTACCGTTGGTAAGCCGCCCATGGTCGGGTCCAGTGTGAGCAGGACTTCCACCTGGTAGTTATCCAGACGCTTGAGCATTTGATCAACGAGCATGCCGGCGGCCAGCCCGAGAATCAAAGCTCCGCCGACCTCCTTAAGCAGGTGCATCGTGACGTCCCCGAAGCCCACGGGATGGGATGGAATTGTCGTAGCCGGCGATGTGCTGATTCCCGAGATCTCCAACAGCACCACAAAGATGACCACTCCGATGCCACCGTTGAACAGCGATTTCCCGGCGATCTGGACTTCAAGTTGCTTGCGGGCTCCGACCGATCTCAGGATGGCCATGACGGCAATGGGATCGGTCGGCCAGATCAGGGCGCCAAACAGCATGGGCGTGAATGAAGGGGATGCTGAGGCCGATCCCTCCAAGTACCAGCCAGGTCAAGCCGCCGGTAATGAAGGTGGAGGCCAAGATCCCGAGAATCGCCAGCAGGGAGATGGAGGCGATCGCCTGGGCCAGTTCATCGAGCTTGATATGGATCGCTCCGGCGAACAGCAGGAACCCAAGCATGCCATGGAGCACGGTCTGGTTGAAGTCGATCAGCGACATCATGAATGCGGCCTGTTCGCGGAAGCCGCCTGTATGCGGACCGATCAGGATCAGAGCCAGCAACGCGATCAACCCGACCAGCATGCCCAGTTGATGAAGCTCGCGACCGCCGCCAGAGAGATGAAGATGTTGACCAGGCCAAAGAGCGTCACAGGAACTCCATCGGATGGACAAGTCAGCCGCGGCCGGAAGAAACGAGAAAGGCCGGACAGGGCTCGTCAGATGGGGCTATTGTTCCGACGTCCGGTCCACAATGTGATGCTCCTGTGATTGCACGTTCCAAGGGTCGAATCGTAATCGATCTTCTTGTTGATCATGGTTCGTACGATGTACAGGTAACAGACTGCTTGTTTTGGGCCTGTAAACCGACGGCGCAAAACGCGATGATCGCCGATTTGGCCGGATAACGTTTACCTAATTGGAGAGGTTTTTGCGCGAGAGAAGTTTACACGAGTTGGTTTGGACCTGCTGTAAGTGGCGTAACAGGGGGGTTCCGCAAGCGTACTTGGGGCTTCAGAGGCCTGATTAAGCGATCGTAAAACGGCTCCAAACGCCATTTCGGTCGTTCCCAAAACCAACATCAAAGAAATATGCCTGAACGTGAGATTCATAAGTATATATACGTCCATGACTTACGAAAAAACAGGCCCAAATTACCCGGCTAAATCGAGGTGAATTTTTTCAACATTGTTTAGCACGCTGAAATATTTGGCCGCGGCCGACGCGGGCATCGCAGGCTGATTTTACCGAGGCCCGAGCCACATCCGCCAGGTGGTGAGTGGTCTTGGCATCGAAGGTCAAACTGCCCCCTCGAGGTCATGTCCAATGCACCCGCCCAACTGAAGAAAAGACCGTTTCTGGCCCAGGAGAGGGGATAAGACCGCGATCAGCATCGGATTTCACTTTCGATGATCTCAGATTTCCCGCATGGGGGACGTGTCCGCCGGCAGGCTTGGGGGCGGGACCGCTAATCCTACTGGCCTGTTGGGTCGCCTGGTGGCTGCTGTACGTTCCTATCTGTGTCCTACGCCCATATCATGGTCGCATGCAGAAGCCCCGACTCGCCATCGTTGTCGCCATCGTCCTGCTCGGTGCCAGCCTTCTCTTCGCGAAACCCAAGCCGAAGCAGGTCGAGGCCGGGCCGGCCGCCTCCCAGGATGGCATCACCGTGTATTTCAGCCCCAGTGGCGGCTGTACTGAAGCCATCGTGGAGCAGATTGGCAAGGCACGGAAGACCATCAAGCTTCAAGCCTACTCGTTCACATCAGTCGCAATCGCCAAGGCCATTGTTGAAGCCCACACACGGGGTGTCGATGTCGTGGCCGTACTCGACAAGAGCCAGCAGACTGAGAAGTACAGCGGGGCGACGTTCCTCGTCAATGCGGACATCCCAACTTTCATCGACTCCAAGCACGCCATTGCCCACAACAAGATCATCCTGATCGACGGGCACACGATCATCACGGGGAGTTTCAACTTCACCAAAGCGGCCGAAGAGAACAACGCTGAGAACCTGCTGATCATCGAGGGCAAGCCAGAGCTATACGTGGCTTATGACCGGAACTTCGGTGAGCATTTGGCTCATTCCGAAAAGTATGAGGGGTTGAAACGGTAGATGTCTTCAGGAGAACCGTATGGAATGCCCATTCTGCAATCCTGATCCTGTAAGGATGCGGCTGAGCAATGATCACGGCATCGCTCTGCGTGATGGATTCCCGATCTCACCCGGCCACACGCTGGTCATCCCCAAGCTTCACGTTCTTTGTCTCTTCGACCTGCCGGAGGATACGCAGCAGTCGCTCTGGGCGCTGGTTGCTGTCGTGCGGTCGAAACTGAGTGAAGAATTCCACCCCGATGGCTTTAACATTGGTCTAAACGACGGGGAAGCGGCGGGGCAGACTATCATGCACGCCCACATCCACGTGATCCCACGGTTCCAGGGTGATGTTCCCGATCCAAAGGGAGGGATCCGCTGGATCATTCCCACTAAAGCGAGATACTGGAAGTAGCACCATGTCCGTACCCTCACCCCAAGAACAGGTCGAGTTCCTCCAGAAGGTGCAACGCCTTCTCTCCGAAGGCCAGTTCGTGGCAAGCTATAAGTTTGCCCTGTTGCGGGCGTTGGCCGATCTGGCGGTGCTCAAGGGAGATGACTCCGGTGATGAGCTTGAGTTGGAGGCCACGGAGATTGCCGAGGTTTTCGTAGAGCTTTACTGGCGGCAAACCAAGCCCTTCTGCGGGCCTGGCGATCCCGCTGGCCGGGTCCTTCGGCAGAACACGGGGCCACAGGCTGCTGTCGTCCGGCTCGTTGAGGCCATCCAGCCTGAGTACCGAGGATCACTCGCACTTCTCAAGGCGAACCAGGAGGGCTGGAGGCGGTTGGTCAACGAAGTATCTGGGGTGGTCGCTGTGATGCCCTTGTGGAAGCTTCAGCGGGTGGGCGACGAGGTCGTGGACTTTCTGTATCCCAACGTGGGAGAAGGACGCACAATCCGGCTGCGGCCTGGCGTAGCCTACTGCCTCCGCAGCTTCTATGGCATTCTGCGCAATCTGGTCGAGGGTGCATGGGTCAACTTTGTTCGTGGCCTCAACCTTCAGATCCTGGGACATGGCGCCGACATCAGTCTCTTCATGTTCGGGGCCGAGCGATCCAGCTTGGAAGCCTACCGGCCGATCCTGCTGGAGATCCAGCAGGACCTCTGCTTCTACTGCCACCTTCCGCTCCATCGGACTGGCGATGTGGATCATTTCGTGCCGTGGTCCCGTTATCCCGTCGACCTTGGCCACAACTTCGTGCTGGCCCACCGGACGTGCAATGGAAAGAAGCGGGACTACCTGGCCGCAGAACCACATCTGGCAGCGTGGCGGGAGCGGAATGACCTGCACACTCATGCCTTGATCCAGTTCTTCCAACAGGAACACCTGCCGCATCGGTCGGAATCTTCGCTCAGCATTACACGCTGGGCTTACACCCAGACGGCTCAGGCCAACGGGCTGGTATGGCTTGAG